>WPCG01079277.1_pt1 | contig 58055 bp, 38 predicted proteins | sample 5403311 | NCBI WGS metagenome assembly WPCG01 (sample SAMN12869467, study PRJNA574797) | sludge metagenome | isolation source: wastewater treatment of Control | place: China:Beijing | collected 2019-05-17
ATAGTTACCGTGGGCTATTTGGCGCTCATTAAAATCAGCCGGAAGATTATTTTCGAGTCGGAGAATACCACGGCACGCTGGTACGACGTGGATGCTTTAGATAGCATGAAGCTGGCCTTTGATCATAACCTGATAGCCAAGGAAGCGTTGAAGCATATCCGGCATCAGGTGATGCTGCAGCCTCACATGCTTTTCGAGTTGTTGCCACGAAAGTTTACCATGACCCAGTTACGCAACCTGTACGACCTCGTGCTCGAGACCAAGTCGGATGTCCGTAATTTCCAGAAAAAAATGTTGATGACCGAAGGATTGGAACAGCTAGACGAGGTGCAAAAGAACGTTCCTTACCGGGCTCCCAGGCTGTATAGGTTCAACAAGAAAAAAGCGAGATAATATTGAGGTGTTTTCACGCGAATTCGCTATCGATATTTGCAAATGGAGTATCCTGTTTTAACGTTATACCGTTCTATCTTTGCATGATGAGGTATACACTTTAAAACTCAAACAAATGAGAAATCTACCATTGCTACTTTTGATGCTATTTTCTTTATCTATCCAAGCGAAAGATAGTGGCAAGTTCACGGTCAAAATGCAAGAAGAGTATATTGACGCTCCGGTATCTATCTCCTTGTCGGGATTGGGCGTTTCATTGGATCTTGATTCGATTTTATTGTACGAATGGACGGATGGCGAAGAGAGGAGAGTCCCTTTTCAATTAGAATCAAGTGCTTCTTCTACACTTTGGTTTGTCTTGGATGGGGTATCGAAAAAAAATAGCGAGAGGAAATTTTTCGTGAAGTCCGGTACGAATGCAAAAGAGAATGAGAAGTCTGAATTCTATCTGAGTAAAACCAACGACAACTTGATTATTCACCACGGGGAGCGGACTGTTTTGAAGTATCGCCATTCTACCATGTTTTCTCCTGAAGGTGTGAATCCGTTGTTCAAGAGATCGGGGTTTATACATCCTTTAAATTCTCCCAAGGGTGAAGAATTAACCCGGGTGCAGGCTCCGGATCACTACCACCATTATGGTATATGGGGGCCGTGGACCTTGACCAAGATCGATGGGCGGGAAGTTGATTTTTGGAATTTAGCCAAAGGAGAAGGGACCGTGAAGTTCGAGTCGTTTCTTTCAGAAATCTCCGGCGACGTGTACACGGGCTTTAAGGTGTTGCAGCAGCATATTGATTTTGGCAATAAAGGCGAGGACCAAGTCGCCTTGAATGAGGTGTTAGAGGTGAGAGTCTGGAACGTGAGTCCCGAAGTATGGGTAGTCGATTATATCTCGACATTCAATAGCCCGCTGCCAAACGGGATCCTTTTAGATGCCTACCGTTACGGCGGAGGTATTGGATTCAGGGCAACGGAAAAATGGGTAAGAGATAACTCCACCGTGCTCACTTCCGAGGGAAAAACGCGGGTAGATGCCGACGGAAGCCATGCCAGGTGGTGCATTGTCGAGGGGGAAGCGAGCGTTCCGGAGAAACGCTCGGGTATCCTGTTTATGAGCCACCCGTTTAATCGTCAACATCCCGAACCAATGAGGGTTTGGCCTATGGATGCCAACGGGGGGAGGGGTGATCTTTATTTCGAGTTCGTGCCCATACGACACGTGCCGTGGACAATACACCCCCACCAAGATTATACCCTTTATTACCGCATGATCGTGTTTGATGGTGAAATGGATAGTGACACCGCCGAAACATACTGGAATAGTTTCGCGACGGCACCCCGGATCGAGATCGACAGGTAGTAGTTATTATCGCGGTCTTGGAAACTCCCTCATGTGCATGTATCGTTTATATGTATCAAAAATATCTTTGTCAGAACCAATTATTCTCGGGTCACCGGTTCTTTCAAGTTCTTCAAGAAGCGTTTTCTTAAGTTCATCAACTACTGATCCATACCCGCTAACATCGTGAAGATTCCGGAGACAATAGGGATCCTCGGATACCTTGTAAAGTTCAAATTCAGGTACTTTCTCAAACGCTAACCGGAAAAAACCTTCAATATTTTCATTGTTATGATTTTCCACTATAAATGATTTCGAAGGGGATGCATCAATATCAGTAAAAGCCCAATCGGAATGATGTACACCCTTTTCATCAATACCATATAGCGGATAAAGTTCACCGCCGGAATTTGGTTTTATTGCTCGAGGATCGCCTGCCGGCCATAACTCCGGCTGCATATTCCATATAAGAAGATATTCATTGCTTCTAATAGCGCGTTGCGGGAATCCTTTGTTATTCCATCTGGATGATGAGTGTCGTTCTCGCCCTGAAAATACATGTTTCCTGCTTTCATCAATTTTTCCTGACCGTGAAGTTTTTAGTAATTCTACCAAACTACTGCCTGTAATTGGCATCATTCCCTTTTCAGAAACTCCTGTCATTTCAAGGATGGTAGGGGCAATATCAATGAAGCTTACAAGATCGGAAGAGACCCTGTTTCCGGGGAAATTTGCCGGGTAAGATATCGCCAAGGGCACATGCACGCCGTATTCATAATTATGGGCTTTAGCCCGTGGAAAAGGCATGCCGTTATCAGCCGTAACAATCACAATCGTATTATCAAGCTCATTGATAGATTGCAGGTGATTCAATATCTTCACGAGGTGCTTGTCGAACCACTCTATTTCAATGGAGTAATCCAGAAGATCTCCCCTTATCGCATCATTATCCGGTAAGAAACCAGGTACATTTACCATGGAAGGTGACTTACCCGCGCGCTTCCACGAATCTTTCTCGTAACCTCTGTGAGGCTCGTTGCTACCAAACCAAAAATAAAACGGTTGATCCGGCTTTTTATCCTCCAAGAAATCAATGAAATTCGAGAAATAATCAACCCGGCTTATGGCATCAGTTTCTCGCGTGTCAGCGATGCCATCCGCACCATAGCGCCGTGTGTTATAGGGTTTTCCCGCGGCATTCCCGTGCCTCCACAGGGAATCGTTTTTATTTCTCGCGTATTGAAATGGATCAACGCCTTTTCCTGTATACCCGGTATGATAGCCTCCGCGGGACAATAAATCGACAAAGGGAACATATTTTTTCATCCAGCTTGATCCATGCTGCCCGCTTTGCTCATTTTGCCAGTGATGCCGTCCTGTTAGGAGTGCTCCTCTCGAGGGTGCGCTTCCCGGTGAAGAGGCGTAGCAGTTTAAAAAATAAATCCCGCTTTTCGCTACGCGGTCGAACCCGGGCGTGGATATAAATGGGGATCCGGCAAAACTTGTATGCTCATAAGATTGATCATCCGCGATGACAAGGAGCACATTAGGTCTTTTAGTTTCCTCTTCTCCGACATCGGCTTGTGACGGAATGACGGCTAAACCATTAAAAGACAAGGCAAGTACAAGCGATTGTTGTTTTATATACGCCATCTGTTCTTAATCCCCCCTTTCTGTCATTTCAAGTGCGCTCGTTGTTGTGTTATACTTGGTAATCATGCTAGAAATTTCCCATTCCGGCATATCGCGGTTGACGAGAAACCCGAAATAGGTATCCGCTACCATGCCGAAAAAGTCTTCATGCCCTTTTCTAAACTCGGCGGGTGCTATGATTTTATATCTTCCTTCTGACACCTTTTCAGCCGACAGGTAAGGATACAAATTTTGTAAACCGCTTACCGCTCCCGCGATATTGGCATCGAATGTTTGTTCGTCAATGGATTTATCTTTTCTGATAAATAATTCTTTCCTATAATCAACCGTGTTGTCTTGGACAATTTCAATGGACGCGTTAGTTCCTTTGATCAGCCCGTTGTAAGTGTCTCCACCCCCGTCTGTTGATTCGTAGTTCCAACGGGCTGTAACGGACATATTCACTCCTTTTAGTTGATAATTAATGGTGCCATTCGCGAAAACTTCTAGGAGGGAATCTTCTACATATTTTTGAAGAAAAGCAGGAAAACTATCCAGTCCCGTGGAACGAGAAAACTGCTCCAAGGTCATCTTGGTTGGCCAATGAGTTGCAGCGGTCAAAATCACATCCCTCGTGGGATCAAGTACCTCGTCTGGAAAACATTGCCACTGGACAAGATCTACCAAATGCGTGGCAACGTCTGCTATAGATTCTCCTTGTTGTTCAATATCGTAAAACCATGCAGGCCGCACTAGCGGCACTCCCGATACCTCTTTATAAAAATGGTGGAGGTTCTCCATCACGACGGCGGGGTCGACCGGGGTCCCATGCTGTAACTTTCCAAATAGCTCCCTGTCTTTTAGCAGTTCACGGGTTAGGCTATTTATGGTTTCGTAGCGTTCGGTCATTACATCGTAGAGATACACGTTGTAATCCTTTGCCCTGTCAAAAGCAGTGGACAACAAGTGAAAGTTTTCCTTGTTGATGGTCATTGGTTTGTCGGAAAGCACGTTATAACCCGCGTTGATCGACTCGACAATATACTCGGTCTTCTTTTTGTTGTTGCCTGCCAAAACGACAACATTTCCTTTTTGGTTGCTGATCATCCTCTCTAGATAATCCTTCCCTTTATACACGATCACTACCCAGTTCGTCGGATCTTCTGGACGGGTATTGTATGCTTCTATGCTCGTGAGATACTGATCAAGCTCTTTCCCCTCCGGAGCGTACACGAATACCGTATCATTCACGAGCGGTTGAGAAAATTTCTGCAAGAGGCTCGCGTGAAAATGCCCCGGGTTCAACACTACTAGTTTTATTTCTCCCGGTTTACCGGTGAAAACGGTAGCTGAATCAACGGCGGACCTTCTATTTTGACTGTTGCATGATAGCATGAACGTGCAGGTTAGAAGCAGGGCGAGGCCTTGGAATAATTTATTCATCGTTAGTTAGCATTACATTTTTATATAATCGGTCCCGTAAGGGTATCTTTGCGGTCTTCGTAGCATGGAATTGGCCTGATCGTTGTTTTTGAACCGTTCGTGTTGGGGGTCCCACTCTAACTTCATCGGGATTTTCATGGCTATATGGCTGATAAGACATACGGTGCACGCGCGGTGCCCCATTTCCACCGGTGAAATAGGCTCTTTTCTTGTCTTTATGCAATCGAGCCAATTGCCATGCTGGTTGTCACTTTTATAAAGATGGATTTCGTTCTCTCCAATCACCGACGACAATATCTTGGGATCACTGGCATCGAGGGCCCGCGCGTTTGCTTGCTGGTCCACCGGATCGCTCGCGGAGGCCACGTAGTTTCCTCTGGAAACAAATATCCATCCATCGGTACCCTCGTACCTGATTCCATTCGGGTAGCCACCACTCGTGTACATGGTAATTCCATTCTCGTACTCGGCTTTCACCATGAAATCACCGTGCACGTTCCACAAGCCTGATTTTGGGAACTCCGCGATGGCTTCCACGGAAATGGGACCCGTGTGCTCGGTATTCATTCCCCACGCCGCGGAGTCAAAATGGTGTTGCCCCCATCCGGTTATCATGCCCGCGCCAAACTGCTCGCAACGGAGCCACCCGGGACGCCCGTAGTCGTTTTGGGGGTGTACCCTCATCTCTGTATAATACGTTTCCGGGGTCGATCCCAACCACATGTCGTAATTGAGGTTTCCAGGGATCGCCATTTCCGGTGCCTCGGGGCCGGGAGGGTCACCGGGCAATCCAATTTTCACCGTGTGCACCCTACCAATCCTACCATTTCTAACCAATTCAGCTGCCAACCTAAACTGGGGAGAGGAGCGTTGTTGGGTTCCCACTTGGAGGATTACTTTCTGACGACGCACCACGTCGCTCAAGAGCCGGCCTTCTTCGACCGTCAGTGAGGTAGGTTTTTGAAGGTAGATATCTTTTCCCGCCAAGGCAGCACGAATAGCCAAGTCGGCATGCTGGTGATCGGGAGTGCTTATGATGACCGCGTCGATGTTTTTGTCTGTTAGCATATCGATGTAGTTTTCGTACATCTTCACATCGGAATATGTACTTCTGCCGCTTTTTTGAGCATAGTAATCATCGACGTATTTTTTTCCATCCGCGAGCCGTTTGCTGTCTACATCACAAACGGCAACAAATTGTGCCTGGTCGTACCGGATGGCTTCTGCCATGTCGTGTGAACGAGCAATCCTGCCCACCCCAATCTGCCCTACTTGTATCTTGTTGCTGGGAGCATGTTTCCCAAGAACCGAAGCAGGCACGATCGTGGGAAAAATGGTTGTTCCGACTGCCGTGGCTGCTGCTGTTTTAATAAAAGATCTACGTTCCATGTATTACCTATTTTTCGTTATTCAAAAAATTCTCGGCCCTTCCCGGGGAAAGAAGTTCCCATAAAGAGGCTACCGTCCATCCCGGGGCAAAAATATTGTTGTAAAAGCCTTTCCCGTTCCTGCCGTAATCCCAGTTGGTATGTTGGACCACCTCGGGGTAGTATCCCGGTTTTGCTACACCGCTGAGGTGCCCCTCGAAGGGGAGCAGTTGGCGCATCGAGGAGGAAATCACGGCGAGGAAGTCAGAAAAACGGGGCTCGTTATACCTTTCTGCCAGCCATTCCAGTACGGAGCCAAACTCGAAGATGAAGACATCGATGTGGTTGTTCTCCACCGAGACGTTGCCCCATCCCCGCGTTTTCAGGCCAATATCGCCAATCATCTGTCCCTTCGCGAACGGCACGTCCCACAGGTAGTACCATGACAGGGCAAAGTAGGCCGACTTCAGGGAGAGGTCGGCGTAGCGTTGCTGCTCTTCCCCCTCGCTCACGAGTGCCAAGTAATACGTAGCCGTGGAGGCGTAGAGGGATGCCTCTTTGTCTTCGCAGTTCGCATCGAGCGTGGAAGAAAAATAGTCCGCCTGGGAGATGATCTCCTTCTCCAAGTAATCGGCTGTCTTTTTCGCTGCCGCGAGGTAGGATTCTTCCCCGAGGTAGCTATACGCCATCACGAGGGGGAGTGTAGCGGAAGGCGTGCTTCCCCCGGTGGAATCTACCACGCTCAGGTCGTCCCTGAATTTCCTGGGAAAACTGCCGTCGCCATTCTGAAGCAAAAGGAACTTTTCCAGAATCTGTTCCAGCCTTTGTTCCCACTCGGGATGTTCCCTGCCGTTGCGTTTCTCGTGTTGAAGGAAATGGAGCATGGCATAGGCCCCCTCCGATTGCCGGCGGATACTTAACACATCCGTTTCGGTACCGTTATCGAAGTTAACGAACTCCCTGAAGAAACCGTTGGGTGTAAACCCGTGCTCGCGATAACTATCAAAAACGGCACGGCTATTCGTTACCAGGTCAGATCGGTCGTGTTGCTCTCCATATTCCAGCGCGTTGAACGCGTTGAGCAGGACCCGTCCCACGAATCCCACTTCCGCTCTCCCGTTGGATTCACAGGTGGCTACTTGCAGCCACTCCCCCGAATTAAATTTCAGCGGCTTGTCGTCCACGAAGCTGCCCGTGAAGTAGTGGGTGATGGTTTCTTTAACAAAGTCATCGCTGAAATCGGTAGGAACCACTCGCGGGCGATACGTGTCATAACTGTACTCCCACATCTGCTTGATAAAATCGGAGTAATCCCTGGCATTTCCTTTTTTCACTTGCCACTCCAGTTCGATGGATTCTCCTTTTGCCAGAAACTGGAAAGCCTCTACCGGGTCCGCGAGCGTTAGTTTGCGGATATATGTTTTGGGAGTTTCCTGAAAGGGAAAGCCAACGGAGAGGGTGGCCTCTCCTGCCACGTTTTCAAAACCCGTGTAACCGATGGATGTTTTCCCGGAGACGATCACTTCACCCGAAGCATGGGTGGCGAGTGCTTCGTGCTCAAAATCGTCGATTCGCGTCACCGAGATATACTCCCCTGTCTCTTCGTTAAATATCCCCGTGAGGGGCGCGCTAAGCCTGTCTTCCCGGACGGTCCAGCTGTCGGACGTGTGAAACGAGGGGGCCTGTTTGGGGGAGCGGAGGTTTCTTCGATACCAGAACCCGGGCATGTAAAACTGGCACGCGTCGTGCTGGAATTCAGAATGAATAATTTGCTTGAAATTGAAATAGATATCCTCCTTGGCGGTGAGGGTGACGCTCACCCTGTCGGCGACTTTTTTATGAATGATGAGAGGAATACCTTCATCGGCTTCCAACGCGGTTATTCCTCCTCTCGAAGTTTCTGAAAGGGAGTAACTGACCGCGGGATTGCCCGGTTTCTTTAGCGTGATAACGGAGGTGAATGCATGATCTGTTTCCGGCGGGCTTGTTTTACAGGATGCCAGAAGGACCAAGCAGATAAAAAGCTGGCTTACAGTTTTTACTACTTTATACATGTTGTTGTTTTCTCGGGATTTATAAAATTATTTTTTACGGGTGACGGGCAAAACTACAACCTTTTTCGGATGGAATCGATGAGGTTGGAGAGGTATCTCCTCATGGGCTGAAAGGCGTCCTCTTCTACCACGTTTTTGTTCTCCTGAAGGTCCAGCTGGTGATCAAAAAGCATTTCGGCATTCACATCGCCGTCCCTGCCCCATTTCGCGTAGCTGTACCGGGAGTTGATGGCGTTGTCCCCGTTGCCCCACTGCACGAAGACCGCCTCTTTGCCCTTGAACCCCTCGTCATGAAACAAGGGCGCGAAGCTGCTGCCTTGCAGTTGCTGTTCGGGCATCGGTATTCCGGCTAATTCACACAGGGTGGGATAGAGGTCTACCAGCTCAACCATGGCATCGGCCTTACCGGTTCGTTTCCCGGGAACATGCATGATAAGGGGGATTTGGGTGGATCTCCGCATCAGGGTATGTTTTCCCCAGAACGAGTTCTCTCCCAGGTGCCACCCGTGATCGCCGAAGATAATCACGATGGTGGATTCGTCCAACGAAAGCGCTTTTAGCTCGTCGAGGATCAGCCCGATTTGCGCGTCCACGTAGCTCACGCAAGCGTAGTAGCCGTGCTTGGCTAACCGCTGGAATGCCTCGTCTGATTTATCTTCCGAGACCCCGCCGTAAGAGTTGATCTCGGTAGGGTTACGTACCTGCGCGGGCAGGTTCTCCGAGCGGTAGAAATTGTCGGCGAGCGGGATTTCATCCCGGCTGTAGAGGTCCCAGTATTTCTTTGGCGCGTTAAACGGGAGATGGGGACGCCAGAAGCCGGCCGCGAGAAAAAAAGGTTGCCCTCTTTCTTTCATCCGGCGCAGGTCGGCAATTGTTTTCAGCGCTACTTTCCCATCTTGGTAGGCGGAATCGGGCACTTCGGCGGACTCGTGAAAGGGGCCTCGCATCGTCTTGGGGTGGATAGTACGGGCGGAAACATCGCTCATCCATAATTCCCACTTGTTGTAGACCGCCCAATGGGATTCATATCCCTCCATGTTCACCCTCCAAGGTTCCTCGGACCAAGAGGAGGTGTGATCATCCACGTTGTGGAATACCTTGCCGTTAGAAAGGGTGTAATACCCGTGGTCTTTGAACCATTGGGAGACAGGGATGGCATTGGGCGCGTCTTTCTCCGCGTAGGTAAAAGCGTGGGTAAAACGTTCCGGGAACTTGGGATATAACCCGGTCATCATGCTGGCACGCGACGCGCCGCTCACCGGCGCGTTGCAATAGGCATTCTTGAATAGCATCGACTCTCCTGCCAATGCATCCATGACCGGTGTCTTGACTGCCTTTACCCCGTAGCTCCCCAGCTCGGGGCGCAGGTCGTCCACCACGATCATCAATACATTGGGTTTCTTATGACCCGCCGCGCTACCCGCCACGGGAATCGCGGCGAGCAGTAGCGGGATGGCTCTTCTGTTCATTTCTACTCTACTTTCGTGGGTGCAGGCCCTGTATATGACTTCTTCATTCCTCCAAAATCGATCACGATTTTCTGGATCACCATGCCGGGATCGCCACACTTGATATGCAGGGTATGCTTCCCCGGTTTATCGATATGGAACGTGGATTTGTTTATCGCGGCATTCCTCAACACGTTCTCGTACCATGTCTGCGTGTACTCCGGTGAAGAGGAGGATGGCAGCGCGACGGGGCCGTCATCGATGGATACCGCGTACCGGGTTTGGGAGGTGTTCTGTTCATGAAACCCGAAATCACGGTCGGAACTAAGCGGGAAAATCGGCAACACGTAAGTGTAAACGTCTACCGAGCCGTGGTGGAAGGTATGAAAATCATACTCCACCCCCGGTGAGTTGTGGTTTCTCGGGTTGTGTACGGGCGCGGTAGGATCGCCAATCATCACGGCCCGGTCTTCAAACCCAATGTTCTCGATGATTTGCATCTTTATTTCATCGCTTTCTCTTTTACGGTGGAAGTCGGCTCCCGGGATAGAGATCACGCCGTTATCCTCCACGAACAGCCCTTTAAGCTCGTCAACGGTGGGTGACGCGGGATTAAAGAGGGATACCAATACCTTCTCCTTGATATCGCCGGCCGAGAATTCCAAGTATCCTTGTACCCGCTCCCCAACCGGTGCCCGGTGACGGTCTACGGAGACCAAGAGGCGGTCTTCTCCTGTTACGGTTCCGCCACGTTTGCTCACCATGATCCAATCGTCGGAAGGAGCCACGCTCCACCGGAACGATCCCTCTCCCTTGTTGTATATATCAATAAAGTAGGAGTTGTCGTAATATTTACTGAAAGCGGGCAGCGCGAGGAAGCTGCTAACTCCCTTCATCGGCCCCGTTCCTTCTACAAAGAGCCCCATCTCCGGGGAAGTAGGGACGTTCACTGAATCCAGTGTCGGCATCTCGAAGTAAGAAGCGGTAACCCCTTGCCGCAACGACATGATCCTTTTCCACTTTTCATCCATCAGGTCGTTGTACGCGTAGCTAATGGTGTAGAGAGTGTCGTAATAGTGCTGCACCTCGTCCCTGAGCTGGTTGGCTATCGCTCTCTCTTGAGCGATATAGTCGCGGTTTTTCTGGGTTGTCAGCCACTTTTTGTTCATCAGCTCCGATGCCTTGACGGGGTAATAGAGAAGCTGAAAGAACGATGGGTAATGCTCTTCAGGGAGTTCTTCCAGTATCTCCTCAACCCGGCTCCCTATCTTGGTATAATCCTCGATACGGGTTTCCGCCTCCCGGTAGTTGGCAAAGCTGAAATCGGTGTCTGTCGTTCTTTCGCGTCCGTGGCTAAAGGTGTTCCACTCGTAGCCCCAGCCCATGAACTCCGGCTTCCTGATAAAGGCCAGCCGGAAATACTCGTTGGTAATCTCTCTGAAATCGTCGTAATACTCCTCGCCAAACATATCGCTTAACCATTCGGCGTTATAGTCGGCGATGTTCTCGAACGAGAATTTATCCAAGTCATACGCCATATCGAGGAAGAGGTTCACCGGGAACTCGCACGATTTTATATCTCCCGCGTTGAGTAGCCACAACTGGTCTGCCCCGGTGTCGTATGCCTTTTTTAGTTCTTCATACATGAGCGAGGGTGGGGTGGAAGCCAGCCAGAGATAATCGTGGGGGATTCCGAGGTACGAGGCATGGTAGTATACTCCCGAACCGCCGGAACGTTTTTGTTCGTCGGCGTTGCTCAGTTGTTTCATGTACCCATAGTTATCGTCGGGCCACACCAGGATCACGTCTTCGGGCAGTTCCAACCCGGCAAGGTAGAGGTCGAGTACCTCCTTGTAGGGAGTAAATGCTTGCGGGATCTCTTCTATCGGCTTATCGATATGCTTTAACAGCAGGTCACGTTGGTCTTTCAGTGCTTCGCCCACGAGTTCCACCCGTTGTTCGAGGGTGTAATCGCCGGTCATGGCCCTGTCATGCAATCCCCGGAGTGCCAGGGTGTACACGTTTTCGTAGGGCGAGTTTTCTTCCACCCGTTTATCGAGTACTTCCAAGATTTTATCTTTGTTAGTCATGTAGTTCCACTCGCCCATGGTTTTGGTATCCCATTCGCTCGCGTTGTTAAACAGAAGGGGTTCGGGGTGTACCGATCCCATCACGATGCCGAAGGAGTCTGCCACCACCTTGTTCTCGGGATACTTGTTGAAGGCTCCCGAGGCTTCATGCATGGCGGGGCATAGGTAGTTGGCTTTTAGCCGCAGCAGCAGCTCGTACACCTTTTCATAAGTTTTGGGACCGATATCGCCCAGTTCCGGGTCGAACGTGTGTTTCGCCCACGGGAGCAATCCCCAGTCCTCGTCATTAATGAACACACCCCTGAATTTCACGGAAGGTTCCTTGGAAACTATCCGATCCACTTCCACGTGCAGTTCGTCTCGTTTTTCCACCGCCACGTCTGCCCACCAGTACCAAGGTGATACCCCAATGGCTTCCGAGATCGAGAAAAGCCCGAAGGCTGCTCCTCTCCGGTCGCTCCCGGCGATTACCAGTGCTTTCGATACATTTGGGAACGGGTTATTGACCACTTCAATGATGTACCTTTCCCATTCTTCCTCGATTTCGGAGATATTTAGTTTGCCGCTCTCCGCGAGTTGTTTGATTAATCGGTTGTTTTCTACGGTTCCCACCAAAATGAGCGTGGAGGCATCGTGGTCTTCCACGTCTTTCACCTCGGCAGCCCGGCCAGTGATTAATTCCAAGTCTCCCGCGAAAAGTTTAGCAGCCGTATGTACCGACACGGGATCGTTCTTATCCACTACTATTTGGCTCTTTCTTGCCACGGTGGAGAGAGCAAAAGACTTGCTGCCAGGGGAGTCGGTAAGTTTGACCTGCGCGATTAGGTTGCAGGTCAAAAACGAAAGTAAAAGAATAAACGTTGTTTTTTTGATATTCATCATCTATTTGAAATTTTCGACTGATCGTCGTTTTTTGCTTCAAACCCCGGGTACCCTCTTGCACGCGGTACCCGGAGTTAATTCTATTTATTCCGGTGATTACTCCACCGGCGGGATATTGGTTTCTGATCCGGGGTATCCCTCGTTCTGGTTTATATGGCCTTGGGTGTTGGAGGTGATGGCTGTTAGCGGTACCGGGTACAACACGTGGTAAGGTCTCATCACGTAGGCATTGGTAGAATAAAATATCTCTTCTCTATAGAAATGGTTCTTCTCCATTACCCTGTCGTAAAACCAATTATTCTCGCTGAAATTCTCGAGCGAGTAGCCCTCTTGGTTTAACCTCGCTTTCGTGTAGGCAATGCGTGTTAGTTCCACCTTGCGATGCTCTTCCAAGAACAGCTCTTTAGCACGCTCGTCCAAGATATCCTCCAAGGTTACCTCCGTCAATAACGGTGCTTGTGAACGGGCACGGATCGCGTTTACATCGTCCGTGGCCAGGGCTATTTGTCCCAGCCACCAGTGAGCTTCTGCCCGCATCAGGTAGGTCTCCGCCAGCCTGAAGACATAGCTGTCCGTGAATCCGCCCGAGGGTGTTCTTCCCCGGTCGATGTCGTCTTTATAGATAAGCACCTTTACAATTGGGAAAGAGAAATAGCTACGGATCGTATCTCCTATGAATTCTTTCTGTACCGGTTGGCCAAACCACTCCGCGCTGCCTCCTTTCGAGGGAGGGCGGTTATACCAAAGCCGAGAAATATCGTACCAGTTATTGTCATTTCGCCTCAAGTCATCCCCCGCACCACTCCATATCTCGTATTGATGGTAGTTGGTGGGCCTGATTTTAGCGATTCCCCTTCCCAATGAGTCCAATAATTCATACCCGTCATAAGGTGCCGCGTCATAGGTGGTGCCTGGCAGCCCGTCGGGCGTTCGGACCGTGGCCCCATTGCTCCAGTAGGGTACAAAGTTACGCATTCTTTGCGAGCCGTTTCCTGCCACGTTTCCTTGCACGCCAAACCGTTCTTGAACTACAAAGATTGCTTCCCTGTTTTCGCTCGCACTGATATTGTCTTCATTAAACAGGTCGTTGAAAACATCCAGTCCCGGGTTGGAGGCGTTCACGCCAAACCGTCCGGTCATCAGGCTTAACCCATTGTCTTCAATGGTTCGGGTAGCCGATTCCACTGCTTTCTGGAACTCGCCCGCGGAAAGGTAGAACTTGGTCAGCAAGTGTTCTCCCGCTGCGCGGTTCACGGCACCTCGTGTTACCGTGACCGGCAACCACTGCACCGCGAATTCCAAATCTTCTACCATCTGTTCCAAGATGACCCATCTTGAAGCAGTATAGAAATCGAGCTTTGGGCCGGTCACTTCTTCCAGTATCAACGGCACGTCTCCCCATTGGTGGATAAGGATATAATACCAGTAGGCACGATGAAAATAGGCCTCGCCCAAAATGGCATTACGCTCCTCGTCGCTGTTAAATTCTGCCTGGTCTACGCGACTGATCACAGTATTGGCATATTTAATTCCATTCCAGCCAAGGTCCCAGTACCTCATATGCAAATCGGCGTTGGTGGTCGGCGTGAGTTGAGTCTCCAAGTTATGAATCTCTTTTGTTTCTGGACTCCCGATAATGGACATATCGGAGAAAGCATATTCATAAACAATGGGGGTTCCCACGGTTCCGGCATTAAAAGCATCCCCAAACCATTCCCACTTGATCTGTTTCCGGGAGGTGATTAGCAAGGCTTCCAATCCCGCCTTATCTATTAGCGTGTTCTCCGGCGCGTAGAAGGAAAGGGGATCGGGTGACAGGTCCACGCAGGAGGTTGACCATGTTACGATTGCCGCGAGGAGAACTATCTTATTGATTATTTTTGTCTTCATATTTTCGTGTATGATTTTTTCATTACGTGTTACAAGGTGATATCAATGCCCATGGTGAAAATCATGGGTGAACGGCCCCTGTTTTCCGGGTCAAAGTAGGTCCAGTTGGTGATAACGAACGCGTTGTCCACGTTCGCGCTCAGCCGGAGCGATTCAATCGAGTACGCGGAGAGGAAGCGCTGCGGTACCCGGTAAGAAAGGGATGCGTTTTGTAACCGGAGGTAATCCCTTCTCTTGTAGATGTTCACGGTTGGATTCCCCGAGTTAGAGCCTAACCTCGCGAATTCGTTGGATGGATTCTCCGGTGTCCAGTAAGGTGTCCAGATCGAATTGGATCGGTCGAAGAAGCGATTGTCTTCATTCCTGGGCATATTGTCTATCGCGAGGTAGTTGAAATCGCCACGGAGCAAGAAGGAGAAGGTAATATTATTCAAGATCGTCATATCGCTTCTGAGGGAAGCCCTGAATTTTGGCACCAACGATCCTTGCCATACCTTATCATCTTCTGTCATCACCCCGTCGCCATCTACATCCAAGAGGCGGGGGTCACCGGGTTGTTTCCCGTACTTCGCGGCCTCTTCTTCTTCACCGAGCTGCCAGATGCCAATCATCTTGTAATCATAAATATCATTGATACCGTGTCCTATATACCACCCGCTTTGCACGTCATCATCTTCGCGCTGGCCAATCACGTTGCCTTCTTCATCCAACACGTCCACCATATCACCATAGAGATGTTTGATGGTGTTTTTATTGGTGCTGAACATCAGCGACGTTTCCCATCTTAACCTTCCTGGGTTGTCAATATTAACACTGTTAAGTGTTACCTCCAACCCTTTGTTGTCTACTTGTCCCAAGTTGGCAATCACGCTGCTGAATCCGGTAATGGTGGGCAGTGAACGGGAAAGGATAAGGTCGGCGGTCTTGTTGTAATACACGTCTACCACCCCGCTGAGGCGGTTGTTAAGTAGGCTGAAATCTACCCCCAAGTTAGTCGCCCGGGTACGTTCCCACTTCAGGTTATGGTTCGCGAGGTTGTTGGTCCAAACTCCTTTCACATTCTCCCCGCCGATGATGTTGTCAGTCACGTTAAGCCGTGAAAGCGCGGCATACCGTCCGATATCCCTGTTCCCGCTCTCTCCCCAGGAAAGGCGTAGTTTCAGGTTGTTTATAGCGTCCACGTTCTGGAGGAAAGACTCGTCGGAAAGCACCCACGCTCCCGCGAAAGCCGGGTAGGTGCCGTACGGGTTATTCACGCCAAAAGCGGAGAAGCCGTCTCGTCTTACCGAAGCTGTTAGTAAGTAGCGATTCATCAGGCTGTAGTTTATCCTTCCTAGAATAGCATTTCCTGTTTGTACCTCGTCGTTGGAAGTGGTTACCGGATTAATCCCTGCATTCAGGTTGTGAAAGCCCAAGTTGCTGTTGGGGACAAACCCTTCATTGGATGAAGTGCTGTTCCAGAATTGATACTTCTCGGAGCTTACCACGAAGGTGGCATCAATCCGGTGATCTTCTGAAAAGTTATAATTCCAATTTAGAATGTTGTCGATGAGCCACTCGTAATCGGAGAAATCCTCCCTGCTGGCCTGTCCGCCGACAGTGACGCCCGGTTTTATATCGGAGTGAAAATAGTAATTCTTGCGCCATCCGAACCGGTTGTTCACGTTGGTCTGCAAGCTCACCCCGTAGGGCAGCATGATGCGCGAAAACAGGGTGGAGTTGAGTGTTTGCACGCGGTAGAAGTATTTGTCCACGGTATGCGACAGCAGGGGGTTTGCTACTCTTGCATCGTTCGTGGGATAGCGCTTGATGGTGCCGTCCTCTTCATACATATCTCCAAAGGGGCTCATCACGTCCGCGTTCCCGGTATTGGCTGTTACATCATCGTCTGACCGGTTTGAGAACTGGGTTTGCGTGCCTACCTTTAGCCATTTAGTAATGTTTGCTTCCAAGTTGACTCTTCCCCTCACGGCACTGAAATTGTCTCCTACCGTGAAGCCCTCGTTGTTTTGGTACCCCAGCGACGTGTAATAGTTGACCGTGGGGGTTCTCCCCGAGAAAGAGACGTTATAGTCTTGTCGGAACCCGGTCCGGTAGATCTCGTCGCGCCAGTCCACTGTTCTGCCGGCGATGTAGTTCCTGATCTCGATGTCGCTGAATTGCAGTCGGTTTAGCCATGTCTCCTGGTAGTTACCCGAAAAAGAGGGGTCATAGGCAGCCCACTGTTCCCGGGTAACTCCCTCGGGGAGTTGGTCGGGGTTGTCATAGTAGCCCAGCCCTTTTTGACTTGCTTCCGGGTTGAAGAAGTCGATCGTCTTCCAGTAGTCGGCTCTCCTTTGAACGTATTGATCCGGCGTTGGAAGTGGTGGGATGGCTCGTAAGTTTGAAAAACCAAACTTCGTGTTGATGGTGATTTGCGGTTTTTCGGAAGTTCCCCTCTTGGTATTTACCATGATTACCCCCGCGGAGCCTTTAGAACCATAAATAGCCGTAGAACTGGCATCTTTCAACACATCGATGCTTTCGATGTCATTCGGGTTGATATCGCTCAGCGTCCCGTAATAAATATTTCCATCCAGTACAATAAGGGGAGAGGTAGAAGCCTGCAGAGAGGCCGGCCCCCTTACCTGTATACTCCCACCGCCACCGGCGTCGTTATTCACGCTGATATTGACTCCTGCTAAGCTCCCTTTAAGGAAGTCGGCCACGTTGGTAGCCACCTTTGTCTCGATCACCTCTCTTCCCACTTGTGCAACCGAGCCGGTGAGGTCTCTCTTACGGACCGCGCCATATCCTATAACAACCAGTTCATCGAGGAGTTGGGTGTCATCCTGCAAGACAATATCCAGGTTGTTTATACCTGGAGTGATCTCTCTCTCCACGGTTTGAAAACCGATATAGGAGAAGACCAGCGTGACTTGGTCACCTCGAATCTCCAGTTCATACTCTCCATCCATATTGGTGATGGTACCCGTGGTGGTTCCCTTCTCAATCACGGTAACCCCGATCAGGGGGGTGCCATCTGCATCAGTAACTATCCCTTCTATGGTTCGAGCGGGGCTGTTCTGAGCGTACAACCCGACGATCCCCATTCCGAAGGTGATTATCAGGCATGTTAAAATAAATTTGTGGTTTTTTCTCATTTTGTCTAGTTTCTAATTGTTTGCTACTCTCCCGAAGGCCTTTTTATCTCCTTTCCAATAGCGACAGCTTTCTCGAAAAAGGGGATGCCTTCATCGTCCCATAAAACTTTCTGGATCCGGGTATTTCTATAGTTGGTGCTGCCTCCCCCCGGTAAATCCCTCGCGTGGTAAATGACCCAATCCTCGGTGCCATCGGGAGACTTGAAAAAACCGTTGTGCCCCGGGCCAAACACTCCTCCTTCATCATTTCGCGTGAGGATTGGCACATCGAATTTTATCCAATCCGATCTGGCCATCGGATCACCATCGGGTTTTAATTTCATAAGTCCCAGGCAGTAATCGTCAACCCAGTATCCACTTCCAGAGAAGGTCATGAAAACTTCCCCCGCGCTATTCTTGATAATCGCGGGTCCCTCGTTTATAAAGCCGCCCTTCCTTTCCCATTCATATTCGGGACTGGATATTAATACTCTGTCTCCCTCGATGGTCCAAGGGTCAGACATCTTCGCGATGTAAAGGTATTGCGTGGAAGTGTTCGTGGGAGAAGACCATCCCGACCAGATCGTGTAGAGTTGCCCGTCGTGTTCAAGAATCGTCCCATCGATGGCCCAATTGTCCGTGGGGTCAGTTAATTTCCCTTTCAAGACCCAATCCCCGCCCCGCGATAGTTGCGATCCGGAGTATTCAAGCACGTACATCCTGTGGTTCCGGTTATTCCCGTCATCCGCGGCGATATAGGCATACCACCTGTTGTTTATTTTATGCAGTTCCGGTGCCCACAGGTTATGGGAATAAGCTGTCCCGGAGGGAGGGCGCCAGCTGGAATGGAGTTTAAAATTATCTCCTTCGAAATAGTCGGAAATTCGTTCAATCTCGTATACCGAGAGGGATCCTCCCGCGGTATAGGTAAAATAGTATTTTCCGTTTTCTTGTGACACCCACGGATCGGCCCCCCTCGACCAGACCGGATTCACGAAATAGGGATCCGGCTCCTCCTCTTCGGGATCGTCCTCTTCCTCCTCTATGGGAGGAGGGTTTATGTCCCCTTCATTTACCTTCCCCTCGCTACCGCACGATAGCAAGGAGAAGATAATGAGCATGGATAAGATAAATTCCGAATAATGTTTAATCATCTTCAGCGCGGTTTATCGGTAATACGCGCCCACCTCGGCCACGGCCAAGTTGGCGTCGGTGGCATTGTAGCCATCAATAAAAATTATCTTAAAGTAGCGGGCTTCCACCGGTGCGTCGGCAAACTCGAACAGCTGATTATTATTGGCGTTCTCGATGATATAATTGCCGTGAGACATCCACTCTTCTCCATCCATGCTAGTCAGCACCTCCGTTGTCTTGGGACGTGCGGCCGGATCATTTTGACGGGGTTGCACGGTCACTCCCTCTATTTCATAAACCTCCTGCATATCAATTTCTACCCAATGGGGATAATTAAATCCAGTCCCTATTTGATTCACCCACACGGTGGATAGATTATTATCCAATAGATTTGTTGGGGGCCTATAGCTATTTCCTGGCCGAATATCAAAACTCGATGCCACGATAGTCCAGGTGGATTTATCCCGTTCCACCGGCACGCCTTTCACGAAAGTTGAATCGAAACGGCTGATGAACGTATCCAACGCTTCGGGATGAGGTTTGAACGTGGACCTGTATTTAAGAAGTCCCCGCGGGAAGTTCTCCAAAACCACGCTGTCCATTTGAGGAGTCACCACCAAGGAGCCAGTCCCGCCGTTTTCTGTCTCGTAGAGTAATTCCGTGCTCACCAACGTGCTGTCTGTTAAAGGAGCGAATTTAACCGATAACGTGTTTTCTTCGATCCAGTTCGTGGATTGAACGATACGGGTCAACAGCGAATTCTGGTATACCGGCCCATACGACGCGCCCGCGGTTTCCACGGTGACCGATCTATTGCCCTCTTCATCAAACGTGATAATCTCAAACGAATAACTCCCTTCGGGCATTTCTTCGAAAACTACTATCGTTTGGCCTTGTGATCGATCGATGGTAACATCCACCGAGTCGTTCCGGTTGTTCCAGTATATTTTGGCACGCGAAACGCTGGGATCGGAAGACCTGCTCCAAGTCACTGCCAATCGATTAAAACCGGGTATTACCTCCGCGTCATTCGCTTTCCCGGCATACTTTATTTTTCCTCCTTCCAAAAAATGCTTGTATGTGTCGTCCATTTCAGAACAACCTGAAGTAAGGATAAGCAGGACAACTGGAAGTATTGAAAACAGTAAATTGCACTTTTTCATGTTGTCAATTTATTTAATTTATTAATATCAGTTTTTTAGTGTGACGCGAAGCTCGTACGGTAAATTTTTGCCGCCTGCGATAAGCGCGTCGCTCATCGGCATCCAGCTATATTCAATAAGCTCTTCGCCTTCTATCGTGTATGTAATTTGCACGAGAAAATTGTAAATATTTCTATTCGGCACCTGATCAATCGCGAAAGGATTGGGAGGATTAAACGAGTATATCCCCTCTTCGTTTGTTGCCACCCGGTATTGCACCACGTCATTCTCTCGTACCCTATTCCCGCTGCTCGTTTGAATTACCGGGAAGAACCTTAAACTGGCCCCTTCTGCCGCGCTGCCATCTCTTCGCGTAACGTTTACCCGAAATTCATCAGGAAAGTAATTCCAGTAAGGCTTGGCAATTCGATCCGGCCCCGACTCGTTGATGATAAACCTCGAGAACTCGGACCATTCCGTTTCGCCATACGGGTAGTTCATGATGCACTTACCGGCATCATAAGCTTGGTGGCTTATTGAATTCCGGTTGGCGTTCACCTCACCCAAGTACAGGTCGTACATGCCTCTTGTATGCCCAAACTCGTGCAAGAGGGCATCCACGGCATTGGTCCCGAACAGGCCGGCGTAATCATGCCCCAGCGTGAGGTAAGGCGAGCGTCGCCATCCCCAGGAATCATCGTCCGACGCCGCGTTGTCATTCACCACCAGCATAACATCCAACGAATGATCATTATACCATTGCCGGGTAGTATATTGAGTGGAGGCCCCTTCAAAAGGCAAAATCTCGATGGCGTAAAAATGGATTTGATTATCGCCCGCGTCGTTCAAGCCTTCTACTTGAAACTTCTTGCTTGCCTTGGCGATCGCCTCATCCATCTTTTTCTTAAAAGCAAGCATGCCCCCGTGATCCTTAATCGTTTTGCTTTCCGCCATCACCTTGCACCGGAATTTCCATCCCGGCAGGCTATCGAACGTGCCATACCGGTTCACGTACGAAACCGTCTCGAAGTCGGAAAAAAGCGTGTCGATGACCTCAAATCCCGGCGCGAATACCGTCCGGTACCGAATTTCCCCCTCGTTGTCTCGCGCGATATCTTCTATCACGCCGCGCGATTCAGAGCGAGGAAAGAACACGCGGTTTTCTTCCCCGCTTGCATGGGTATAGAAGACTTGCGTTCCAATAAACGAGGTTTCATCGGATACTTCCCAATCAATGGCCAGCGTGTGATCCGCGGTATAGGTAACGTCTCTCACGCTTCTAGTGTAACCGCCCGATGCATACTCCTCGCCAAACACCAAAGCGCTTAGCAATACCTTCCCCGAGTTGTTGTTATGGACATCGTACGTGAAAATCTCGAAATTGTACGTGCCTTCCTCCAAATCATTTATATAAATAGTCAACGTGTCTGGATGAGAAGTAAGGGCGTACTCCAGTGAATCGGCCTCGTTATTCCAAACCATCTTGACCCGGACAACCTGAAGGGGGGGATTCGGCCACACGAACAGCAGCCTGTTCTTCCCCGATAAAATCGAAGCCTTGTCGGCACGAGGAACAAAGGGAACATTCCCCCTCTCTTCCTCCACCGCGGGCTCCTCGCCGCACCGTGACAAAAGTGGCATAAGAAGCAGCAACCATATGCCGAACAGTATCTTACCTAGTTTCATAGGAGCACGTTAAAAATCCTACATTACGGTTCCCCAGAATGACAACTCGGAAATATAGATGTAATCTAAATAACCCCATGTTTCGAGTATCTTGAAACGAAGATACCTCACCGGGGGGATGTCCACGGGAAATTCGAAATCTTCCCCGGCATCCGTCGCGTAATAAAGGTCCTCACTGGTAATGGGCCCATCGCCACTCGGCTTGTACGAGTTGCAATCCATCAATTTGATCCAGTTATCCCAGCCACCTGAAGGATCGGGCGTTTCTGCCGTGCCCCAGACCTCCCATCTTCTTGGAGATCCGTGATCGTAAGCCCACACGTCACTGCCCTGTCCCCCGCGGTGGTAAAGTTTGTACCGGCTGAGCAGCGCCACTCGCCCCATGTCAAAGGTAAACCACTGGGGCATTCCCGAACCCGGTTTGGTATGGAAAACGCCGTGGCCTCCGGTGGGCGACCTGCGCTCGTCCCAAAGCTGATACAGCTGCCCTTGTGAAATATGCGGCTCGTACGTGTCGGTGGGAAGATTGTACTCTGCGAAATGTTCCTTAGAAATATACTCTTCGAAAACGGGCGTCAATGTTTGGGTGATGGTATCGGAATAATTCCCCCATCGATCCCTTATTACCGCTCCAAACGTGGTGGGCTCGGCTGGAAATCCCCTCACGGAATAGCTCCCCTGTATGGATTGCGTGTAATAGGTGTCCACCTCTTTCACTGTACCCGCCGAGTCGGTAATAATGGTAACCGCTAAACTCGCGGCGCCGCTATTTTCGAAGTTGATGGTTACCCCCCCGAACGTTTCGTTAAATATCAGGGAGTTGTACGCCTCCTTCAAGGGAGATAACAACGGGGTTACCTCGATTACCTGGGGTTCCGATTCCTTCTCTCCGTTGCTCACCGTGGTAAGCTTAACCTGGTAAGGCTTTATCTCGGGAAACCCATCCACGAACAATTCGTCGGTATATTTAGACGATTTCGTTTCTTTCTCCACCCCGGGCCTGATCTCGTACACTGCTTTCACGTAGCGTAGGCTCTTATCGTCCGGCAACTCGTACGTGATCCTCGCTGCCCCGGGCAATGGAGTAACCGTGACACCGGTCAAACTGCCCGGTGCCGTATCGTTATCAATGGGGCCTATGTACTTCTCGTCAGAACAAGAAGCCAATATAAAGACAATGCATGAAAGCACTATCGTGTAAAAAGTTGAATTCTTCATAGTGTATGCGTTTTTTACCATCCTGGATTTTGTATTGTATTGCTATTGGCCAGCCTCTCGGTTTCCGCGATTGGCCATAAATAGTCTTTCGTGGAGAAGGTTTGCTGATGCAACAACCGTTCCCTGTAATATCCCTCGGGAGTCATCTGCTCGATATCCCATCCTGTAATGGGCTTGTTGTATTCAACAACAGCCTTCTTCCACCGCTTCAGGTCCCAGAAACGTTGGCCTTCAAATATTAACTCTACGGTTCGCTCGCGATGGATGATCTCTCTCAAGCCGTCTTTAGTAAAGGGTTTGTTGGGCGATGTGGAATAGTTAGACCACGCCTCTACCACACCGGGCAAACCGGCCCGCGCGCGAATCAGGTCGAGGTACTCGTACACCTCCTCGCTGGGCCCACTTACTTCGTTGAGTGCCTCCGCGTACAGCAGGTAGAGGTTAGCCAAGCGCATCAGGGGCCAAGGGTAGGCTTCCCTGGAATAGCTGTTCTCTTGAACCACGTTCACGTAGTTGACGTACTTCTTAGGCCAAATCCCGGTCACGTTAAACGTGGAGGGGGCGATATTTGACGCGGGGTTTCCCTTCTTGGCGGAAAGGAAAAACGTTTCGTTGTCGTCAAATTTTCCTTGGCCGTACCATATGCCGCCATCAAATCCCAAGCTGGCATAATAACGGGGCTCTCTATTGAAGTTGGTAAGCGCCGTGGTATAATTCTCTTTGATATAATATTTGGATTCGGCATCCCCCACTTTAAGGGAAAACCGTTCACTGTAATGCCATTCGGTATCTTCCTCGATCGGAACGCCATTCTCGGTATAAAAGAGATCGGCAATTTTCAAGGGCACCGCGGCGTTGCCTGCAGCCGCGCGCGTGGTTCTCCTCGCGGGATCAAGCCCCCTTGGCGTTGCCTGGATCTGCATGTTATCGGTCATGCTGTTCGTGTTGCCGTATATGATTTCCTGGTTCCATTTCTCGTTCACGGCATTTCGAATGTTCATCTGAGTGCGGATCTCGGGAGAAACATTGTACTGCCGGCTGCTTTGAGAGTAATAATACAGCCTGTGCCCCAGCGAATCCACGAGGTTTATGGCCTCTTTCGCGGCCTCCATCGCCCTCACCCACTTTTCGGGATCCTGTTCCCTGCTAAACAAGTACACCCCGCGACTGTCGGTAAAATTCGCGTAATCCGGGTTTCCATTGAAAAGGGGGCTTGCCGCCACGACCAGTACATACGCTTTTATGGACAACGCCGCGGGCCGCGTTAAGCGCCCCAGCTCGGTAGATTCTGCAGAAATGGTCACGGGCAGATCAGCCGCCGCTTCATCAATCAATTCCACGACATAATCAAACCCCTCATCCACCGGATCCCTGAATACTTTCACCTCCTCAGAGTCCGCGTTAATGGGCAGGTTCTCTTTTTTCAAGGGGACGGGGCCGTACATGCGCAAGAGGAAAAAGTGATAGTAGGCTTTCAAGAATTTCACTTCCGCTTTCCACCTTCTTTTTTCCGCTTGCTCCATGTCGGGTACATCGTCAATATTTTCCAAGAAAATATTGCAATCCCGTATGCCTTGATAAAGGTCTCTCCCGCTTCGCTGGCCTTGCCAGAAATTAAGGTAGGGTTGAACCACTTCCTGGTAACCTTGAGCAATCATCCAGCCGGCTTGATTATAGTTGTTGTGCAACCATATCTCGTCGCCCGACGTGAGCGCGGGATTTTCGGCGATATTGCTGTGCTTCGGCATATAGCTGTAGCACGTGAACAGGAACCTCTCTGCGGTGGTGCGCATGTTGAATGCTTGCTCGATGGTGGGAATATTATCGGGCACCACGTCGAGATAACTGTCACACGATAGCACGAATATAGTTCCAATTAGTACGAGTATATTTTTTTTCTTCATAATGTTCTCCTATTAGAATGAAAGTGATAAACCTAGGTTGAATACCTGTTGTATGGGATATCGTAACCCATTTCCCCCCATTTCCACGTCCCATAATTTAAACTTGCTCAAGGTAAGCAGGTTCGTGCCGTTGGCGTAAACCCTCACGCCGTCCACGCCAAAGGAGCGCGTCAACGCCGGCGGGATCGTGTAACCCACTTCCAGCTGCTTCAACCGCAGGAACGATCCATTTCTCATAAACCACGTGCTATTGACGGTGTTATTCTGGATGTTGTACGTGCTCAATCGTGGCCACAGGGCGTAGATGTCGCGGTTCTCTTCAGACCAATAGCTATCGGCATACGCTTTGAGCAATTGGTTCGCGAAGACCGTGGAAGAATTTCTTTCCGTATTGTTATAATGATACGGGATAAAGGGCGCGGTGGCCTCGGGGCTAATCCAGAAAGAAACCCGTTCCTGTCCTTGGAAGAACGCCGAAATATCGAACTGCTTGTACCCGAATGAAAACCCAAAGCCATACACGATTTCAGGCACGGTGGGATACCCTATGGGCGCCTGATCCAACGTGGTGATCACTCCATCGCCATTTAAGTCGCGGTACTTGATGTCGCCCGCGCCGTACTCGCCAAACTGACGAGGGGAGTTAGCCACCTCGGCTTCATCCACGAAGAGGCTCTCGGCGATATATCCCCAGCGTTGGTTAATGGGATATCCCACGCGCGAGCGCCACGGAGCACCGGGATAGTCGTTCTCTTCATACACTTTAAACTCGCTGGTGGCGTAGGTAAAGTTGCCCCTTGCCTGCATCCACATGTCGTTGTTGAAAAAATGGTTGTAATCTACCGATATATCCACCCCGTGGCTCCCTGCTTCCCCGATATTGGCCGAGGGAGTGGTCCATAATCCCATGGAGGCAGGTGTAGAAACTCTTTCCTGTAAAATATTGTACCTGTGTTCGGTAAAATACTCGGCAATGATATTCAGGTTGTTGAACAGGCCAAGCTCCAACGCGATATTGGTCTTTCTCGCCGTCTCCCACGTGATATCCTGGTCGGAGTAACGGACTACCGAATAGCCGTTACGCGAATAATTATTCTCTCTACCAAAGGTGGCTCCCATACCCGACGCGTTTGGGTTCACCTCCGATAAATAGAGAAACCTCCCGGACCCTATCGCGTCGTTTCCAACCAGCCCGTAGGTGGCTCTCAACCGGAGATTATGGATCGTGTTCTTAAGCGGTTGAAAGAAATCCTCGTTAGAGATGCTCCATGCCAACCCCGCGGAGGGAAAGAAACCCCATCGATGGGTCCTGTAGAACCGTTCCGACCCGTTGTAACCAAAGTTGAATTCAGCAAAATAACGGTCGTCATACCCGTAGGTTGCCCTACCCGATAGCCCCAGGTTCCTGAACGGGAGCGACGCTTGAAGCGTGCCCGCGTTACCGAATAATTCTTCCCTTAAAACGTATACCAGGAGCCCGCTCACCGAGTGCTTTTCTTGGAAAAGCCGGTTGTACTCGAGGGCCGCCTCAAAGTAAACCGTGGAGTTCACTCTCTTATCCCCCTCGTTGTACGTGAGGTACTCCGTCCCCCCGTCGGGGTCGATGATATTCACCCGGTAGGTATTGTTCCTTCGATCATAATTACCAAGCTGGTAATAGAACGGATCGTATTGCCTTGTTAGCTCGAAATAGGAGATGCGAGCCGTGTTAAAACGTGCCCGGGTCCTTAATCCTTCGGTGATGAACCCAAGGTCCTGCTTCAATTCCATTTGCGCGCTCATGTTGGAACGGGAATAGTCCTTGTAGCCCCGCACCAAGTCGGCGTAAGGGTTCAAGTAGTTCCCGGTATCGTAGTTGCCAAACATGATATGGTCTACAAAGGGGTGATCCGCGTCTTTGGGATAATACGCGGGAAAGAGCACCGGATTGGCCCTCATCACCCGGGTATAAATATCGCCTCCGCTATAGATGGGACCCTTGTAATCATCAAAGGTGCCGGCCAGGCGGATAATCAACTCCGTTTCTGGAAAGAGGTTCACGTTCACGTTGGAACGCAACGTGTAGGTCTTGAGGTTAATGTTGTTGTTAAAGTTGTTCCGGTTGTCCACCTTGAGCAACCCGTTATCTTGGTTGAATGACCCCGCGACGTAATAACGCGCGATCTCACCCCCCCCTCTAACGCTCATGTTCATTCGCTGGTTTAACGCGTAATCGCGCATCACCTCCTCGCGCCAATCGGTGGCCGGGTAAATATACGAGCCCGAACCGGGTACCGTGTTATCGATTTTATCATCGGAGTAGAGAAGCCTGCCCAGGGGATCGCGCGTTAAGATGGCCTCGTTGTTCAAACGCATGTACGTGACGGGATCGGCCAATTCGATATTTCGGGTCGGCTTGGAAAGGGATCCCTCCATTCTCACGGAAACCACCGCTTTCCCTTCACGTCCCTCTTTGGTCGTGACCAAGATAACCCCGTTCGCTCCTCGTGCCCCGTATAGCGCCGTCGCCGTGGCATCCTTCATAATGGAAAAGCTGGCAATGTCATCGGGGCTCAGCCGCGCCAGGTCGGTGGCGCCAAGCTCGATCCCATCAATCAAAATGAGCGGGTCTTGCTTGTAGCCAAACGTGGTAACACCTCGAATAAAAAACTCCGCGTTATCCGCGCCGGGTTCTCCCGACCGTTGATACGAGATAACACCCGCTAACCTTCCTGCCAAGGAGGTGGTGAGGTTGCTTGATGGGGTCTTTAACTCCTCGGGCCTGATGGTGGTTACCGCACCCACCACCTCAGATTTCTTTTGGGCTCCAAAAGCAACAATCACCACATCATCCAGCGTTTGTGCTGATTCAACAAGCTGAGCGTTGATTACTGTCTGATCCCCCACTCTAATCTCTTGGGCATCAAACCCTACAAACGAGAACACCAACACGCTGTTTATGCCTGAAGCGGTTATGCTGAAGTTGCCGTCTATATCGGTGGAGGTGCCGTTAGCTGTCCCTTTTTCGAGTACTGTTACGCCCGGCAGGGGCTCGTTGGCGTGATCGGTCACTTTGCCGGTTACCCTTACTGTCTGTGCTATCACTATGCTAGTGATTAATGACGTAAATAAGATCAAAAGAACTTTCTTCATTCTAAAATAATTTAAGATTCAATTTCATTATCCTTTTTGTTTACTGGTAAATTTAAACTCCTCTACGTGAACAACCCCGTTGTTCTTATCTTCTTCATCTGGTACAAAAATAGTGGCTAACAATGTTAAAGGAAAACACTATATTTGCATAGTAGTGTATTTTTTTTGCAGCAGGGAGTTTAACATATGTTAAACTCCGCTGAAGGCGTTAAAACCTCCATCCACGGGGATGATCGCCCCGGTAATGAAACCGGCGGCGTCGGAAGAGAGAAATTGAACAAGCCCGTTTAACTCCGTGATGTCTCCAAATCGTCCCATGGGTGTTTTCGCGATTACCTTCTTACTCCTTTCGGTAAGTGTCCCATCTTCATTAATTAGAACGGCCCGGTTCTGGTTTCCTATGAAAAAACCGGGGGCAATGGCGTTTACCCGGATCTTGTCTCCTACCTTCGTAGCCATTTCCATTGCCAACCATTTCGTAAAGTTATTGATGGCGGCCTTTGATACGGAATATCCTGGTACCCGGCTGATAGCCGAATACGCGGCCATAGAGGAGATATTGATAATCGAACCGGCTTGCTGTCGCGTCATGGCTTCCCCGAAAACCATGGAAGGGAAGATGGTGCCGTTCATATTTAAATCCACCACCTCTTTCCAGTCCTCGCTTTTCATATCAAAAAATGACTCGTCGTCTGCCAACGTGCCTCCTTTGGTGTTCCCGCCCGCGCAATTGACCAAGATATCGATCCGGTTCCAACGCTCCAGTATCTCATTTTTTACCCGGGTTAATTCATCCGTGTCCAGAACATCGCAGACTGCTCCCATTACCCCTTCATGGATGGCGCGTAACTCTTTTGCCCGTTCTTCTACTCGCTCCTTGGTGCGGCCCAAGGCCGCGACTTTTACTCCGGCGTGCATCAAACTCTTTGCGATGCTGCCGCCTAATACACCGCTGGCACCGGTTACGACTGCCACTCTTCCCGAAATATCAAACATCTTTTTTTTATTTATCTTGTATTATATCGTCTAAAAATGAAATGAAACGTTCATGAAACACCCGAGCATCCGATAGCTGCTTCTCCATTCGTTGGCTAACCTCACGATGACGTTGCCCACCTAAACGCACTTGAAGCTGTTCCCATGATCGGGCATCTGCTTCCATTTTCTGAACGCTCTCGCGATTAATCCTCACTACCTGATCATAAAAAGTTTCTCTGCCGTTGTATTCCTTGTCCCACTCCATGAAATGGAAAAAAAGCAGGTATTCTTCCGGACAGGTAACAATCTCGTTAAATAATTCCTTGTTTGGACTAAAGTACTGGCTCACGAAATCCGACCCGTTCTCACTCCTGTCATACCCTATGCCGTTGGCGTTAGCTTGCCAATACAGGCCGTTTCGAATTGAAAATGCCGGGTGGTAATGTACTGCCCTGTCTACCGTGACTGGCAACCCAAACGGGGCTTGCAGGTCGATAAAATTATCCAGGGAGTGATTCATAATAGCAGCAATTGACTGAACGGTCTCCTCGTCGCGTGACCAAGTCATTTTTATCCAGTCAAGAGCTATCTCTTCTACATTGCTTTCGGGCTTCCATGCCAACCTGCCGAACAGGTACCAGTTTGCCTGTGCAAAGTGGTGTCCTGTCCAGTTGCGGTCATCCCCCACGTTGGCCACCCCGGCGATACCGGTCAGTTTCTGGCCCTTGTCTTGTACCAAGCCCGCGATTGTGGAGTGTTTTTTGTCAGGTGCGAAGGTGTCAAATTCAAAAAACTTTCGCCACATCGGCCCCAAGTAAACCAAGTAGGTAGAGTGGCCCAGGTATTCCTGCGTGATTTGGAGTTCCGGCATCAGGCTGGTGTGCTTCATTGCCCCGAAGAGGGGGCTGGGTGGCTCGCTGGGTTGAAAATCCAGTGGCCCGTTTTTCACTTGTACCAACACGTTGTCCTCGAAAGCACCATCCAACGGGAGAAACTCTTGGTAGGCTTGCTTCACCCTGTCGTCATCTCGTAGATGGCTATAAACGAACGCGCGCCATATCACCGCACCCCCGTGGGGTTTTAGTAACCGCGCGAACATGTTCGCCCCATCGGCATGAGATCTGCCATAATCATGCGGTCCCGGCATCCCTTCCGAGTTTGCCTTCACGATAAATCCACCAAAATCGGGTATTTCCCGGTAAATTTCATCGATTTTATCGCTCCACCAGTTTATAACTTCCTTGTCCAACGGATCGCTTTTATCTAAATTACCGATGCCGCCCCATTTTTTGAAGGTATGGGGGGTGTCGGACGGGGGCATGGGAGAGGCAAAATTGGCCGCTAAAAAAATTTTGATATTATAGGGCCGGAATATATCGGCCAGTTTTTTTACTTTTGTCAAGTAACTAGGCCGTAAGATATTGGGATCAGTATTCACGTTATTAATGGAGATGGCATTGATGCCAATGGACGCGTTCGCCCGCGCGAAATCATGATACCTGCTTACGTCCCCATTCGGCAATTCATCCCATTTGTAGATCGACTGGCCGCTATAGCCCCGCTCCACGGTGCCGTTGAGGTTGTCCCACTGGTTAAGCATCCGAAGATGGACCGCGGGTCCTTCCGTGATATGCAGGTTGGATATCGGTTCACGGTTTTGAAGCAAACGCAACAGGTGAAAAGTCCCGTAGAGCAGCCCCGCCTCCGTGGAAGCCTCAATAGTGAGCACGCGCCGCTTATCATCGCTAACTATCTTATACCCTTCTTGCTCCAGCGACTCAAAGCTGTTATAGGTTTTGCCCTTTTCGTTAACAATCTTTAACTCAAGGTGATTGCTAGTTGCCAGGGAATTACCCATGGGGAGCGTGGCATTGAACAATCCTTTGAAGGCGGCTGATAACTCGTCTTTAATTACTCGAATCGTTTCGGATGATCCGGGTATTCGTGTATTGGTAAAGTACGAGAGATAATGATTTCGCAGGGCTTCGCTCTCCACGTGCTCGTAATTTAACCACAAGCCATATCCATCTTTTGCAAGGCCGTCTTCATTGTTCTGCCCTTCGTGTTGGCCAAGAGCAGGAAGAGAAGAGATAAAACAGGTCAAGAGTATTATTTGCAATCGGTTCATGCTAACTATTTTTTAGTAAGTACATGTAGTCGTGATTTTCACGTGGGGATAAAATCCTCTCGGACGGGACTGAACGCATCGATCAGGACTCCTGCTTCGATGCATTTCGTGCCGTGTACAACATTGGGAGGAATAAATACTCCGTCCCCTTCTTTGATAATTTTGATGTCTCCGTTTATAGTGAATTCGAAAACCCCGCTTGCCACGTAGGTACTCTGCCTGTGAGGATGAGAGTGCTCCAAGCCGATCGCTCCTTCTTGAAATTCTACTTTTACTAGCATTACTTGGTCATCGTGTCCTAATATTTGCCTTCTTATTCCATCGCCGGCCGGATCCCATGAAATTTGATCTTGAAATAAGAATAGGTCGCTGGATGTTCCCATAATAAAAAGTTTTTAAATGGATATTTAGCATCTTTTCCTGCCGTCTATATCTTGAAAATCAACCCTCACTCTTTTATTGTTAGAAAGAGTTATAGTGGCGCCTAACGCGGAATAATCCCCTGTCACTTCCTCGATCTCTATACCAGCGATCGGGTTTAGCTCTTCCTCGGTCCATTCGCTATCATCCATTTTGTGTAGCATCACCGTGATGAGTAACTCCATGGGAGGATTCTTATCGAGCCGTTTTTTCCGAGCGAAGATAACCGTGCTTTCATCTGCTTCCGCGTTCCTGTTCGTATGCACTAAACTTTCAAGCTGGTCCCACCCTTTGTAAGCGATCAATGCCACGCTTCTTCCCGGGATGGTCGCGGTGATGATTTTCCGGTTTTCTTTTTCGAACTGCTTTACCTCTGCTTTCTTGCCTTCCACGTGAGGCAAACCGTAATGACCCAAGGTAATCTCGTATTCAAAAGCCAATCGCGTGCGGTCAACGCGTATCACCCCTGCCGGAATGGTTATTTCAGCCAAATCGATGATATACCCAACCCCGTTGTTGGGTGGCTTGCGCATGATGGCTTGACGATATAGCACGTCGTCAACCATGCCATTGTATAGCATGCTCTGTGAAATCGTGAATTTTTGATTTTCCAGCGCATCGTTATTAACAGTGAGCCCGGTGAGGTAAAAGTTCACATCATCCCCTCTCAAGTCACGGGGATCCAAGCTACGGTAGCTGTACTCCATGGCGGTGCCCCCGTCAGGGTTATGGTCTTCCCACGCGAAATGCGTGTTATAGGCGAGTTTTGAATAGTTGGGATCGTCATAATACACCTTGCCGGGGATGATTTCTGATGTTCCCGTTTTCCCGTGATTAACCAAGAGGAGTCCCGGGTTCTCGAGTAGCAGTTTATTGGAATTGTCGCCTAGTTCCTCCCAGAGGCCATCGTTTTCCTTCGCTGTCCAGAAGGGCGAATCCTCGGGAAGCGCCAAGCAGATAAAAGGCAAGAACATTAAAAATGGACTTCCCGCGCAGCTGTAGTTCTGCACCATGTATTCTCGTTGTCCATAAAAGCCCAAGCTCGGAATTTCATTGTAATAAAAATCCTCCCGGGTAACGAACTGTAGGAGGGAACCAGAACAGAGGCGTCTGGCCCATCCCGGATCTAGTAAGTTAGGGTTTTTCAACATGAAAGAGACCGGGAAAGCCCCCGAAACCCAAGTCCGGTAACAGATGCTCCGCGACCACATGTTTATATATCCATCCCGGCCAAAAAAGCTGGGTAACGACTTCATCAGTTGTTGCGCGGATCGCTCGATGATCGCGGCAATCTCGGGATAATATTCGTCTCCAAACGTCCGGTTCCATATGGTGGTGTAAACAATAAAAAGGCTGATCGAGTAATAATTATACGTTTGCTCCAAATACCACCCGTTCCCTGAGTGGTAGGAGGCGATCCACAGTAAATGGCTTTTTAGCAGTTCATCGTCAATCTCGTACCCCTGTTTCTTCAGGAAAGAGAGGGCAGCTATATTAAAAATTCGCCAGTTATTCTGGGTAGTGCGGTGGTGCGCCCATTTCGAGATGCACTCGATCATATCATTTTTCTGTTCTTCCGTGTATCTCGTCCAAATGGTATCCGGCATGAGAAGCAACGTTTTGAACAGCCCTCCAAACTCGCAGGTAAACTGGTAGTTGGAATCGGGTAACTCCTCCGGCAGGGGTATCGAGTTGGGGTGACCGGAAGTAAATGCCCTGTAAAAGTGTAGCGAGTAATAATCCCTCAGGTTTATTCCTTTGATCGTTGTCTCGGGATCAACATGTATCAGCGGGCCTGCTAATGTGAATGTCCGTTCCAACGCCTCGAAATCAGCTGCCCGGTGGCGCCATTCCGGGGCGTTTGGCTGGGGGTAAGTTTTGCCTGGCACGATGGGAAAACTCAGGTGCTGATCCATGGAATCAACATGGGAAAAGGCTCCCTCGAGCAGAAATTTCGCCAGATCGATATAGTGCTCCCTTGTCATGCCTGTTAGGGGACTTAACGTTAGATTGGGATTTATTATTTCAAACTTTCTTTGCATTGGAGTAATGTCAAAAATGTTGTACCTGTAACTCGGTTTTATTTATAGGACAAAAATAGAGATTGATAGTGTTAAAAAAAGATGCAATATTTGCATATGGATGTATTTTCTTTGCAGGAGTGCTATTTACAGCCTTATTGGTTTGAGTTAACAGGTAACATCCTTATCCATAGAAGTCTTTTTTTAAAAAAACGTGCATTTTCTCGGGATTCATGCTATTATGTGCAGCAATATGTACTATATTTGCGAATATGCCTCATTAAAAAATAAAGTTATGACAAGCCGATTATTACATGAAAACTTGAACCTTGATAGAGGTTCTCCGGTCAAGATTAAATGGTGCGATTACGATTATTTTAAATTCCCCTTGCACTTCCACAACGAGTACGAAATTGTTTATATCCTTAAAAGCACGGGCACCCGTTTCGTGGGGAATAGCATCCAGCCCTATTCTGCTGGTGACTTGGTGTTACTAGGGAGTTCACTTCAACACATGTATCGCAGTGCTCCGGAGTATTATAAAAACGACAAGGATTTAAGGGTGCATGCCATTACCCTCCAGTTCTCCAAAGACTTTTTCGACCACGCGATCAGCAACTACCCGGAATTTAACAACATCAAAAAATTGCTTCTAAAATCGAAGCGAGGGATTTACTTCCATAAAAACGCGAACCAGCGTATTCGAAGCAAGATAACAAGAGCCCTTGATTTAACCGGTCTTCCTCTTTTGTTGGAGTGTTTGCAGATTTTATCCTTGATGAGCACGACCAATAAAATATCCCTACTGAACCGGGAGGATTCGGAATCGACGTCGGAGTTTATAGAAGCAGACGCGAGATTGGTAAAGGTTCTATCCTTTATCAAAAGGGAGTACAATCGTCAATTGACATTGAAGGAGATAGCCGGGGTAGCAGGAATGAATCAAAGTGCCTTCTGCCGGTTTTTTCTCACCAAGACGGGTAAAACGTGCACCGAGTATATCAACTCTTTGCGTATCAATTATGCCTGCAAATTGCTGCTTGAAGGGAAGTGGACCATCACCGAGATTTGCTATGAATGTGGATTCAACAACATTTCCAACTTCAACAGGCAATTCAAACGTACCACGAAGCATTCGCCCACGGATTATCTCAGGGAGTTTAACAAACCGCCCTTGCACCGGCATCATTATACGGCTGGACTATGAGACGCGCTATCCGAGTTGTAATTTCTTCTCTCGCAATCCGTTTAATTTGTTCCAAAAATTCATCCTTTGGATACAACCAACTTGTTCTGGTGGTTGTCAATTTGTAGTCCATCAATGAATAAAATGTTAAAGCGTCTTTTGTTTTTCAGATTTCAAAGTATAAGTTCCCGAGCGGGATGAGCACAAAAAAGGTGCCGGACAATCGCCGGCACCTACTCGTCATCATTTAGGAGAAAATTACATATCAGTGATGAGCTGATATTTTGGTACGAGGGTTTTCATGATGCTCCAACCAATGAGGTAGGCAAAAGCACAAATACAGAAAATAATGAAATACCCCGATTCAATACCTTCGAAACCCATGAATTTCAGATTTATATTGGCCGTGTAATCGAACAGGATCCCTGAACTCTGGTTAATAATTAATGAACCTATCCCGCCGGCCATACCCCCGATGCCGGTGATGGTTCCCACGGCATGCTTGGGAAACATATCACTCACGGTAGTAAAAATGTTGGCTGACCAAGACTGGTGCGCGGCTGCTGCAATACCGATTAAAATTACCGGCAACCAAACGGATATCCCGCCTAAGGGTTGGGCAAATAAAATAACGACCGGGAAGAATGCAAACAGTAACATGGCACGCATACGCCCTTGGTAGGGGTCCATCTTTTTCTTTTTCATGAAGTACGCGGGGAAATATCCTGCCGCGAAGACAGAGATCATGGATATGGCGTATACCACGAACACGTGAGGCGCGCTCTGTGTAGAATCCAAGCCATACACCGAACTCAGGTATGCCGGCACCCAGAACAACAAGAACCACCACACTCCGTCGGTGAGGAATTTACCTGCCGCGAACGACCACGTCTGCTTGTATTTGAATGCTTGTTTAAAGGTGACTTTCTTCCCGGCATTTTGGATTTCCGGTGCGGTAGTTGCCAATTCAATCGCATCGTCCTGGTTGATGTATGCCAGTTCCGCCTCGTTTACTCTTTTGCTTTTCTCGGGTTTATCGTACAGGAACACCCAAAATCCCATCCACACGAACCCGAGGGCCCCGATCACGATAAAAGCCATTTCCCATCCCCACGCTTTAGCAATAAACGGAATGGTCAACGGGGCAAGCAATGCCCCTATCTGTGCGCCTGAATTAAACAGGCTGGTCGCGTATGCCCTGTCCTTTTTAGGAAAGTACTCGGCGGTGGCCTTGATGGCTGCCGGGAAATTGCCCGCTTCCCCTATGGCCAATACCAGCCGGGCAAAGATAAACAAGGTAACGCTTACCGATACCACCAGGGAGATATCTCCAACGGTGCCTATGGCTTCACGGGCTCCTAAAAAACTGGTTGTCCATACCCCGGCAACAACTCCTGACGTGACTAATCCCGCGAAAGCGTGCAAGACCGCCCCGACAGACCAAACCCCGATCGCCCATAGGAACCCTTTCTTCGTATCAATCCAATCGATGAATTTCCCTGCAAAGAGCATCGATACCGCGTAAAAAAGAGAAAACAGGCCGGTAATGGTGCCGTAATCGCTGTTCGACCAGTGAAACTCGGGCGCGATGAAATCGGCCCACGTGAGGGATAATACCTGACGGTCCAAGTAATTGACAGTGGTTGCCAAAAACAGCATGGAGCAAATTGTCCAGCGGTGATTGGTCATTTTTGCACTTCTTTGTTGTAGACTACTCATGATTCTCGTTGATTTGTTTTATTTTATTTTCAGTTTACCTTTGGTCGATATATTTTTTCACGATCGAGAGAGAGTCGCGGCATAATCTGGTAATTGTTGCCCAGTCTTCTTTTTGTATTACTTCTTCCGGGAAAAGGTTGGATCCCATGCCCACGCAAGTGACCCCTGCTTTGAACCACGCGGCTAGGTTCTCCTCGGTAGGCTCCACCCCACCGGTGACCATGAGCTTGGACCATGGCATGGGGCCTTTTATGTTTTTCACGAACGAGGGGCCTCCCACGTTCCCCCCCGGGAATACCTTCACGATCTCGGCACCAAGTTCTTGGGCAAGTCCTATTTCTGATGGAGTGGCACACCCCGGCGAGTAGGCTATTTGCCGGCGGTTGCACACGTTGAAAATATCGGGATTGAGCAGCGGCCCTACCACGAAATTGGCACCCGATTGTATATAGAGCGCGGCGGTGGGAGCATCCACGATAGAACCGATCCCCATAATCATTTCCGGGCACGCTTTATCTGTCCATTTAACCAGTTCAGTAAATACTTCGTGCGCGAAGTCGCCCCGGTTAGTAAATTCAAACGCGCGTATCCCTCCGTCGTAACATGCTTTAATCACCTGCTTTGCTACCTCCACCTCTGCATGGTAAAAGACGGGAACGATGCCCGTGTTTATCATTGTCTGGTAAACGTGTAGTCTCGAAAATTTTGCCATTTCGTGATAAATTTGATTGTCATTTTTCATTAAATCGTCACATCGTCACATCACCGAATCATCTAATCACCCTGCCGGAGCCGTCGCCTTGCATGAGGTTTTCTACTTCGGGCACCGATACCAGGTTGAAGTCGCCGTAAACGGTATGTTTCAAGCAGGAGGCAGCTGCCGCGAAATCCACTGCTTTCTGGTCGTCTCCCTCGTAAGCGAGCAGCCCGTATATGAGTCCTCCCATGAAGGAGTCCCCCCCGCCTACCCGGTCTACAATGTGCGTGATATCGTATCGTTTGGATTGATAAAGTTTATCGGAGTAAAGGCACCCGCCCCACGTGTTGTGGTTGGCATTAATGGAACCCCTGAGCGTGATGATTACTTTCTTTGCCCTGGGGAATCTCTGCATCAACTGCTTGCATACCGATTCAAACTCTCTGGCATCAACTTCTCCTCCTGTGTGCTCCACTTCAAACCCTTTCGGTTTAATGCCAAATACTTTTTCCGCGTCCTCCTCGTTGCCCAAGATAACATCGCATCCTTTCACGAGTTCGGGCATAATTTCCGAGGCTTTTTTCCCGTATTTCCAGAGGTTCTTGCGATAATTAAGGTCACACGACACGGTCACTCCCATCTTGTTGGCTGCCTGGATCGCTTCGAGGCAGGCCTCGGCGGCTCCTTGTGAAAGAGCCGGTGTAATGCCGGTCCAGTGGAACCAAGAGGCATCCTTAAGGATCTCTTGCCAGTTGAACGTTCCCTTTCCCACCTCCGCGATGGAAGAGTTGGCCCGGTCGTATACCACTTTCGAGGGTCGTGCCACTGCCCCGGTTTCTAGGAAGTAGATACCTACTCGCTCGCCTCCCCGGGCTATTTCGTTCGTTCCCACGTTATATTTCCTTAACTCGGAGATACACCAGTCGGCAACCTCGTTGTTGGGGAGGCGTGTAACGAATTCTGTGGCGATACCATAGTTTGCCAAGGAAACCGCCACGTTGGCCTCTCCCCCGCCAAAGGTCGCGTTGAGCTGGTTCGATTGAGTAAGCCGTTGGTATCCGGGTGTAGCGAGACGCAGCATGATCTCACCAAAAGTAACTACTTTTTGCATATTTAATTAATCCGTATTGATATGGGGTGATCGATTTTCTCTTTCTCTTCTTTCACGAATCGTGTCCACGCTTCAAAATCATCAAAGCCCGCCTTGGTCCATCCTCCCCCGGTATAATAGGTGTAGGGAGTTCCCGGCTGGTAGCTGTTTATCCCCAGGTAGTGGCCGTTTGCCTCTTTGATAATCCCGTACCCGCTTGGATGGACCGCCGCGGTAAAGATGGTTCCATCGTTCTCGTTGCCCGGTGTTTCGTAAGCAATGATACCGCTGTTCACGCCAAAGGTGATGGCCGGTTGCCCCATGTCCATGACAATCCCTGTAGCCACGGTAAGCAGCGTGGTGTCGGCTTCGAAAATGTTAGTCACCCGGTTGAAAAGGCTATACGCGTCCAACGAAATGATTCGAGTCTCCTGTATTTCGTGGGTGCCGGCAAGATACGGGTCGTACGTCAGTTTAAAGCTGATACGCAACGGGCCGTTATCCAAGATTTCGGCTGTCACGAAATTATCGCCCAAGCATAAGGTGTCGTTATGCACGGGGGCTGTCATTCCCAAGCCGAGGGTTCTTCCCACCTTGTAATAATCGAGTCCTTCTCCGTGATCCCTGTGATACGATGCCTTGCCTGATAGGTCGTTTTCATACCACTTGTCAATGATCAATGTTTCGGTTCGTTTTGTCCAGAAGTCCATGCCGTTGCTAATCTCCCCGGCTGCTTTCAGCGCGGGGCCGTACACCCTGAAGGCGCTGCGGTTATTCTCCCACGTGAAGTCGTCTTTCCTTTCGGGCACCAAGCGCCCGTAGACGAGGGACTCGAACGTTTCCGGTTCACCCGCGGATACGTGGTACGTTTTTGTCTCTCCGGCATCCACGGAAACCGGGAAGATAAGAGATTCCACGGATCCTGTCCCGTTGGTAACGAGTTGGAACGGGATCTGCTTCCCGTCGTGGTCTGTCACGATGATGGATTGTTCCGCGGCCCCGGAAATTTTCTGTTGCACGTGCTTCCAGTCGATTTCTACCATTTCATTCTCCCGGTCGATCGATGCCGGGTTATGCACGTCCACGGTCAGCCCGTTTCGAGAGGCATTGCACCCGGTGAGGAGCATGATAGATAAGAGGGGGATTAAGATTCTTGTTTGCATACAAGTTGATTTGTTGATTAAATTGATTTGTTGATGTGCTTATTAATAATCTGCTAATTATTCAATTATCAAATCATCAAATCAGGCTACGGTTGTTTCCCGATATACGCCAAGATGCCACCATCCACGTACAGGATATGGCCATTCACGAAATTGGATGCTTCCGATGCTAAGAAAATCGCGGGTCCTTTCAAGTCTTCCGGGGTTCCCCAGCGTGCAGCCGGTGTTTTGGAAATAATAAACGTGTCAAAGGGGTGGGGCGTTCCATCGGCTTGCTTCTCTCGTAGCGGCGCGGTTTGCGGGGTCGCGATGTACCCCGGCCCCAGGCCATTTACCTGGATATTGTGGCCGCCCCACTCCGAGGCGAGGGTACGGGTAAGCATTTTCAGCCCCCCTTTTGCTGCCGCGTATGCCGCAACGGTCTCCCTTCCCAGTTCACTCATCATGGAACAAATGTTGATGATCTTGCCTGATCCGGCCCGGATCATGGAGGGGGCCACCGCTTTAGAGAGGATAAAAGGTGCCACGAGGTCCACGTCGATCACCTCCCGGTACTCCTCCACGTCCATTTCCACGGCGGGGACGCGTTTGATAATTCCGGCATTGTTCACGAGAATATTGATTGGCCCCATTTCTCTTTCGATGGTCTTTACCATCTCTTTTACACGTTTTTCATCCCTCACGTCGCAAACAAAGCCCCTGGCTTCGATGCCCAGTTTCCGGTATTCCTCCAGCCCCCGCTGCATGGATGTCTCGTTCGAGCTGTTGAAAGCAACCCGTGCCCCTGCTTCTGCCAGGGCAGTGGCCATGGAAAAACCAATTCCATGGGCCGCGCCGGTCACAAGGGCTATTTTACCGTTTAAATTAAAGCAATCCATGTGTTCTTTATTTTAAATCCACGATTTTTGAAAAGTCCTGATCCCCGTAGTCGAGGTTTTCCCCGGCCATACCCCATATAAAAGTATAGTTGCTGGTAGCGGCGCCGGAGTGAATGGACCATTCGGGTGAAAGTACTGCTTGATCGCCCCTCATCCAGATATGGCGTGTTTCGGTAGGTTCTCCCATGAAGTGGCAAACCGCTTGGTCTTCGGGTACCTCGAAATAGAAATAAGCCTCCATCCGGCGCGAGTGCACGTGTGCCGGCATGGTATTCCAAACACTGCCCGGTGCCAGTTCGGTCATTCCCATCTGTAGTTGGCAGGTGGGCAACACCTGGTTCACGATCATTTTGTTTATATTCCGGTGATTGGAGCTTTCAAGAGAGCCCATCTCTGCCACTTCAGCATCCGCCTTGGTGATTTTTTTGTCGGGATGGTTCCGGTGGGCCGTGGCCGAGTTGAAATAGAACTTTGCAGGCTTTGCCGGGTCATCGCTCTCGAAATAGACTTCCCGATCGCCTGAACCAAGGTAAAGGGCTTCTTTATAATCGAGTTCAAAAACCGTATCTCCTACTTTTACCTTTCCTTTTCCCCCGACGTTAAAAATGCCGATTTCACGGCGACGAAGGAATATAGGTTGCTTTAGCGGGTCAATCGCTTCCAACTGTAGAGAGTCGTTCACTGGCATCGCGCCACCTACAACCAGCCGGTCGTACATCGAGTAAACCATATTGACTTCATCCGGACCGAATACCTTTTCAATTAGGAAATCTTCACGTAGTCGTTTTGTATCGTAGGATTTCACGTCCTTGGGATTCGAGGCGTAACGTAATTCGTAATTCGTGATCATAATTCTTATCTATTAGCTTATTCATTAAAAAATCTTCGGGCTGGATTAAAACCTTGTCAATGGACTGTTTTGTTTACAAAAGTAATAATATTTTTGATTGTGGACGAACACGGTCGCCTCTTTTTTAAGAAAAACTGTCATTTGTAGGCGTTAGCTTGAATTTTTAGGTTTGATCTGGCTTTTTAAAGGAAAGAGGCTTGTTTCACTCCAATATAAACGAGTCGAGTACCACCCGTCCTCCATCATTATTACTTACCGGCCGGGAACAGAAGAAGCCCACCTTGGCTCCTATCCATTTTCCCTCGATGGCTTGAAAAGGTTTTCCCAGTTGGGAGAAATTGATCCCACTTGCACGAGCGAGCAGGACAATGGATTTGTTACTTGGAAGGCAATGCCTTTAAAATCCGGGCGTGAAATGTTCCCATCGCGTTCTCCAGCGTTACTTTTTCTGCTTCCCCCGATGATAATAATTTTGCCCACGAGACTCGTTGACTCCTATCGCTTCCTTCTCCACTGTTATTGTATTCGGCGTACCGGGCTGTCTTTTCATTTTCCGGCTTGTTCCAGTTGTGCCATCCTAAAGGATTTATCTCCTTTGGTAGTTGACAATTCATAAAAAGGGTCATGGCGTGAGGACGCCAAGGCCGCCCCAGGTAAACGGATGTGGCCTCGCTGGTGGCTCCTATATTACAACGATTGAAGATATACCCAAAGGGAGCCTCTCCGGGGGTGCTTGCCGCGGTAATATATGAATTTTTCTTGCATAGGATGTCGCATTGCTCGAACCAAGCCGTGGCGGGACCAAAAATAAAATCGGTAGTGCCTTCTATATAGCATTCGTGGAAATAGAGCCGGGAACTATCCCCTCCGGTGTAGAGGGTATCTTGATTGCCTAATAGCCTGCAATTTTTGAGGATGATCCGGTCACCTTCGGTATGTAATGCTACCGCTTGGGCTACCATTGGGGCATTATTCTCGATGGTGATATTTTCCAGTATAATATCATTGCCCCTGATCTGCATCGTGTAGGTCCTGAACGTGCCCATGTTGTTTATAAGGGCATGGTCGTTATTCGAGATAATTGTTTTCTCTTTGTTCTCTCCCACGATTTTAAGGTTACTGACGTGGTCTGGAATAATGATTTTCTCGTAATAGATGCCTTCTTTGATAAAGATCGTGGTGTTATAGTCGGGGTCAAAAGCCCGTACGGCATCAATGGCCTCTTGTACCGATCTAGCGTCTCCTTTCCCTGATTTATCTACCACTAATTGCTTCACCTGTTTGGTATCGTCCTCCGCCTTTTTTCCAATCGTGTTCGCGTTTTTCTCACCGATGTTTCCTGTCTTGCGATCCGGTACTAAATGCTCCACCAGGCTGTTAAGGTAAACTTCGAGAAAGGTGTATCCCTCGTCGTCCAGGTCGTTTGCTTTTTTCCCGGGGTAGCGCGCTTCCAGCCAACCGTCCGGGATGCCGTCGCTGTCCGTGTCGCTGTACTCGTTGTGTGTTTTGTACTCGGGCCATCCTCCCACGTCTTCTTGGCTGTCAATTAGCCCGTTGCTGCTGCCTGAAGAACCTTCGAACGAGTAGGATCGGTTCTGCGCGTTCTCCACGTACCGAAGATCGTGTATATCCCGTGCTAGTGATGCTCCCCCGTATTTGAGCACATTTTCGTATGCCTTTTCGGCATTGTCCGTGGTAACGAGTAGAAAAGGGAACCCTTCGTTTACCACGAGATCGTTCACGGTTACTCCCGGTGCAAACCGCGCGAAAGAGCTGCCTAACTCGACTCCCAAGCGGTTGTTTCCCGTTATTGCCGGGTTCCCGTCCAAGTAGTTCCCGTCGATAAAAAACTGGCCGTAGATGCCCGCGGGTTGTTTATTTTGCCCGTTATCGGCATCGGGGTGTACCAGCCGCTTTTTGGAACTACTCCCTGATGCCGGCCCATGTTTGTAGTAATTGGCAATGATATTATAACTTCCTCCTTCAGCGGCGTAGATACTGTTTGATCCCCAATTGTAGATCACGTTGTTCCTGAAGTCCACTCTCTCCAGTTCGGGCTTGTTGGAGTAGCGGCTTCCACAAAAGCGAGGATTCCGGCTGTCGTTGTGCGCGAGAAGGTTGTGATGGAACGAGGCGTTTTGGCCGCCCCAGATTCCGCCATATCCATGTCTCCCTTTCGGGTGGATAGAGTTTCTCAAGCTTTCGGCGAGAAAGCACCATTGCATGGTGAAGTTTTCATTGTCGTAAAACGAGGAGAGCTCGTCTACTCCCCAGCTCATGCTACAGTGGTCGATGATGATGTTCTTATTCCTATACCCGGAGAGGGCATCGACGGCTTTCCCGTTTTTATCTCCCAAGCGAAAACGAATAAAACGTATGATCACGTTATCGGCACTGATAATTGTTTCGTGGCCACTGATGCAGATGCCATCGCCCGGTGCCGATTGTCCCGCTATGGTCAAATCCCCGTTGTTGATTTTCAACGGGCTATCCAGCGTGATCAAGCCTGATATTTTAAACAGGATGGTACGAGGCCCTTTCTGCTGTACGGCCCAACGCAGGGTTCCCGGTTGCTCGCTGTCTTCGAGTGATGTTACATACAGTACTTTGCCTCCCCTTCCCCCGGCCGTGTACATGCCTGCTCCTTCGGCTCCCACGAAAGCGGGTGTTTGCGCGGTGATTCCTGTCGTGAATAACAGCAATGCTATGATTAGCTTGTTTTTAATGGATACGAACATCATCAAGAGGTGTTTAAATACTACCTGTCCAGTAGGATGCTTGTCATGATAAACGGCCCCACCGCTTTAGGATCATCGTCTCTTACCGGCTCGGAGATATAATACTCGAAGCTCCCGTCGCGGTATCTTGGGTCGCCTCCTAGCCCGGCCACGGAGCAGACACTGGTTACCGAAATGGTGCCGTTGCCATTGTCCCGGATGAACTGCTTGAGGAACTGGTCATACGCTGTCTCCCCTTTTCCCAAGAAATTCTCGGGTAAGTATCCCTTTTGAGCTCCTTTTACCCAGGTGTAAATAAACATGATAGAACCTGACGACTCCAAGTAGTTTCCTTCCCGTTCAGCCAGGTCGGTTACCTGGTACCACATGCCTGATTCGGGGTCGCGGTAATTATCTACAGCCACGGATATATTGTTTAGTATATCAATAATATCGTTACGCCCGGGATGGCCCAGCGGCATGAAATCCAGTACGTCTACCAGTGCCATCATGTACCAACCGATGCTTCGCGACCAGAAATGAGGTGATTTCCCGGTTACCGGGTCAGCCCAGCGCTGTTCGCGGCTCTCGTCCCACCCGTGGTATAGCAACCCGCTTTCTTCATCAATCAAGTCCTCGTACGCGGTGGTAAGTTGTAGGGTTACTTCGTCGAACAGGGCAGGCTCGTTGAATGTTTTGCCGTATTCCGCCAGGAACGGGCACGCCATGTACAAACCATCCAGCCATACTTGATGCGGGTAGATCTGCTTGTGCCAATACCCCCCGTTTGAAATGCGGGGGTGTGTATCCATTTGACTTTTTAGTAGCTGAAGTGCTTTCAGGTACTTCGGTTTGCCCGTTTTTTCGTAGATGGGGAATAAAATTTTTCCCGGGTTAATATGATCGATATTGTATCGTTCCAAGTTATACGTTTGTATGGTCCCGTTCTCGTTCACCATCGTGTCGGCATAACTTTCGGCATAATTGAAATATTTTTTATTTCCTGTTTTCTCGGCTACTTGAAGTATAGACTGCATTTCTAAGCCATGGGTGTAGTTCCATTTGATTCGGGTAGAAAAATCCACCATCCAGCTCTCCGGGTTTCGTGTCATCTCGGAGTCGGCCATTTTCACGTAGCAGGGGGTTGTTCCCGGCCGGGAGTTGTTATTGCAGCCTACAGACAGCAGCAGTACGAAAATTGATAGAAAAGCTATTTTTTTCATTTTCTAATCCTGGTTAATTGAATACCACTTGTTCTTTATCCACGTTACCCGCGATATCCACCGATTCTTCGGGTAACCCCGATAACTCTATTCCCGCGGTGTCTTTCCCCTATCGTGAGCGATATCATGATGCCGGTGGTAGACGGCATAGAACTACTTGAAAAAGTGCGCGAGAATCCCCACACGAGCCATATCCTTTTCTTGTTGCTAACCGCGAAAACCACGATTGATAGTAAACTGGAAGGATTTGAAAGCGGGGCAGACGAGTACATTACCAAACCTTTCAGCGTCTCCTATTTCAAAGCGAGGGTGCGAAGCCTGTTGCAGCGAAGGAGTGAACTGCAGGACTATTATCGAGAGAGGAGGAACGTGATGAACCTCCCGAATGAGAAGAGTATGCTGAGTGCTTCCGTGAACGAAAAGGATATCGAGTTTATCCAATCAGTTAACGCCTTTATCGAACAGCATATTGGGAATAATGATTTTGTCATTGAAGATATCGCCATGGAGATGGGCATGAGCCGTACGGTGTTTTTCAAAAAGCTGAAAGGGTTGACCGGATTGGCACCTGTCGAATACGTGCGCGACGCCCTTTTGCAACACGCGGCAGAACTCCTTGAAAACGAGGATTTCATGGTTAAAGAAGTGGCACACATGATAGGGATGAGTGATCCCAAGTATTTTTCTAAATGCTTTAAAAAGAAATACAACATGACACCGGGGGAGTACAGAAAATTAAACCGCGTGATGTCGAGCACGGTTAAATAAAATGCGTATCTTTGAGATTGTAAATTGGCTCCTAAGCCGGGTCGTGTACGTGAACGGTCGATTTTAAAAGGGATAGTGGCTTTCGTGTACATGTTTAGTGTCTATCGCGATTAAAATAATGTACTCGTACCCGCGAACGTTAATCAGATTTTTATATATCCCAACATAATAATTAATTAAGTGTATGAAGAATTTTATAAACGAGGACTTCCTGTTACAAACCGACGCGGCAAAACAGTTATATCACGAGCATGCAAAAAAGCAGCCAATTATTGACTACCACTGCCACTTGAATCCCGAATACATTGCTCGGGACCACGCGTTCGATAACCTGGGCCAGATATGGCTCGAAGGCGATCACTACAAGTGGCGCGCCATGCGCACCAATGGGGTGGCTGAAAAATATTGCACCGGTAAAGATACCTCTGATTGGGAAAAGTTTGAAAAGTGGGCGGAAACGGTACCCTATACCATGCGAAACCCCTTGTATCATTGGACCCACTTGGAACTAAAGACGGCGTTCGGGGTGGATAAACTATTGAATCCTAGCACGGCAAAAGAAATTTACGACGAATGCACCGAACAGTTACGCACGCCCGAATACACGGCCCGGGGATTGATGAAAAAGTTTAAGGTAGAGGTGGTGTGTACTACCGACGATCCCGCCGATAGCCTGGAATACCATGTCGCGCTCAAAGAGGATGGATTTGACATCAAGGTGCTCCCCACTTGGCGGCCGGATAAAGCCATGGCCGTAGAGAACCCCGCGGAATACCGTGCTTATGTAGAAAAATTATCTGAAGTATCGGGAGTGTCCATCCGCCGGTTTGATGACCTGATTGAAGCACTTCGCGTACGCCACGACTTTTTTGCAAGCGTCGGGTGCAAACTTTCCGACCACGGTATCGAGGAGTTTTATGCCGAACCTTACACGCGCGCCGAGATAGAACAAATATTCGATAAGGTGTACGGCGGAAAAGGATTAAGCAAAGAGGAGATACTGAAGTTCAAATCGGCCATGCTCTACGAGGGTGCCGTGATGGACTGGGAGAAAGGGTGGACACAACAATTTCACTACGGGGCCATTAGAAACAACAACACGAGACTATTCAAGCAGCTTGGCCCCGATACGGGATTCGATTCCATCGGTGATTTTACCGTGGCGAAGGCCATGAGCCGTTTCTTCGATCAATTGGATAAAGACGATAAGCTGGCCAAGACAATCATCTATAACCTGAATCCCGGGGACAACGACATGATAGCAACCATGATTGGTAATTTTCAGGATGGCTCGGTCGCCGGTAAGATGCAGTTTGGTTCCGGTTGGTGGTTTCTCGATCAAAAGCATGGAATGGAAGCGCAAATGAACTCGCTCTCGAATCTCGGGCTATTGAGCCGCTTCGTGGGAATGCTTACCGACTCTCGCAGTTTCCTATCCTACCCCCGGCACGAGTATTTCCGCAGGATCCTGTGTAACTTGATCGGAAGCGACGTGGAAAACGGGTTGTTACCGGCTTCGGAAATGGTGTTCATTGGAGAAATGATCGAGAACATATCGTATAATAACGCGAAACAATTTTTCAACTTTTAAAAACAACCGATAATGAAATTAGGAAAGTACAGCATCGGGGTGGGTGACCGGTTCACCCACCAAGGAAAAGCTCAACTGAGAGCGATCATGAAAGCAAACGAGACGGGGTTGGGTATAAGTCCCGTGTGGAACAAATCCAATCGTGAACACATTTACGTGGGAACGGTGCCGGCAGATACGCGACGGGAAGCGGATGAAGCGGTGAAGGCATTGAATTATACCGGGCTTTACTTCGTCGACGCCGATCATATCAATATAGATACCGTGAGCAAGTACGTGGAGTCGTCTGATTTCTTCACGCTTGATGTGGCGGCTTTTATCGGGAAAAAGAGTAACAAAGAAGATGTGGACGCGTTTATTTCCTCCTGCGAGAAGTACATCGGGCAACTTCAACTACCCGGCATGAGCGAACCATTGCACGTGACAGAAGAGCTGCTGCGTTCGATCGCGGGCAAATTCCTCGCCGCGACACAGCAGGCTTCCGAGATCTACGCGTACTTGAAAAATGAAAAGGGCGAGGGCAACTTCATCACCGAGGTCTCCATGGACGAGGTGGAATCACCACAAACACCCGTGGAGTTGCTTTTTATTTTGAAGATGCTTGCCGATAAAAAAGTTCCCGTGCAGACCATCGCGCCCAAGTTTACCGGAAGGTTTAACAAGGGAGTCGACTACGTGGGCAACTTGGACCAGTTTGCTCGCGAGTTCGAGGAGGATGTCCTCGTCATCGATTTCGCGGTAAAGGAATTCGGGCTACCCGAGGAACTGAAGTTGAGCGTTCACTCCGGAAGCGACAAATTTTCTATTTACCCCATCATGGCCGATATTATCCGGAAGCACGACAAGGGGCTTCACCTGAAAACGGCCGGTACAACCTGGCTCGAGGAGGTGATCGGGTTAGCCGAGGCGGGTGGCGAAGGGCTCGAACTGGCCAAGAAGATCTACGAGAACTCCTACAACCGGCAGGAAGAACTTTGCGCGCCGTATGCCGACGTGATTGATATCAACGGGGCAGACCTTCCCTCCGTGGAAGAGGTGGAAGGTTGGAGCGGCGAGAAGTTTGCCAACACGCTTCGCCATATCCCCGGGCATCCCGATTACAACCCCAACTTCCGTCAATTGATACATGTTGCTTACGCGGTTGCAGCTAAGATGGGCAGCGAGTATGCCGATCTGCTCGTGAGGTACGCGGATGTCATCGGGGCTTGCGTGGAAGAGAATATCTACGACCGGCACCTGAAAAGATTGTTCGGCTTGTAGTGAACTATTTCGATAAGCAAGAGCAGAAGCAAAGCTTGCTTTGATTATGCCGAGCGCAGAAATAGTCTAACTTTAGTGAACATTTTCATGAATCGTCCAGTCGGAAAAAACGAGGCTGCCTGAATACCTATCGTATTTCAAGAAACGCGGTCTCTATCCCTTCCGATTGGACGATTACGAAACTTTTCACCTTTCTTTATTAATCTGGTCAATGCCCTTCCGTTATATGCCTGAACCTTTTTAGATTCGTCAGAGATTCCCCTATTCTCCCTCTATATACCGAGAAAGAGGAACACATTTAACCCACTGTGAAGGCTTACGATTAATTTCAAGGAGAGTGTCGATTAACTCACGATCGGTTGCTGATTTCACGGGATATATTAGTAAACAATGTTGGTGAACTTTTTATAATAATCAATGGTCTCCTTGGTCAAAATGTCTAGCTGAACATAATTTTGGACATGGACCGGATGCTTGAATACCAAAAACTCTAAAAGAGTTTTCATCGCGAGAAATCCTTGGTACTCCGGCCCTTGCCCGATCAGGAACTCGATTTGCTCCTTTTTAAGTGCTTCGATATTTGGAGAAGTAAGATCCATGCAAATCATTTTCACGCCGGTAATATTGTGGCGAGAAAGATAATTCGCGATAAAATTACCGCGTGAATTCATTACCACGATGCCGGGTATATTTTCGTTGCTTTTAAAAAAATGGGAGAGGTGCATTTCATTGTCGCCTGGTGTTGCAACCGAAAAAGGAATTCTCAATATAGGATTTAAACACCCTCTTTCTGTTAAGTAATCGGTGAACCCTTTGATGCGTAGAATAGTGGTGTTCGCGCTCCTGGCTCCCGTCCTGAGCACTTGTAAAATACCAATTTTCCCGTCGGGGGGAATGATGGAGGTGATGAGCTTGGCCATGAGTTGACCGCAAACATAATGGTCGGCGGAGAAAAAAGCCAAAGGTTTCGTGTCAGCGATGTTCGAATCCACGAAAATGTAGGGTATCTCTCTATTACCTAATGCTTTGCATAAATTGACGGTTTCCTCGTGAAAAGTAGGCCCAATTATTACCCCATCCATTTCGTAATTCACGATTTTTTCAAATGTCTCCTTGCAAGAATAGATGTCGTATTGATTATACGTGAAAATCCTAAATTTCACCTTGATATTTTCGTACTCATCCAACGCGTGGCGAAGACCGTTATGGATACTTTCCCAATACGTTCCTATAGAGGCTTGAGGAGTGATTACCACGATCGTGTATTTCCGCTTTAAGGATAGTGAAGAGACGTGCATGTTGGGTCTGTAATTCACCTGCTTCAGTATCTTCTCTACACGCTCGCGTGCTGCTTCGGACACGTTGCCCCGGTTATGCAGAACCCTATCGACAGTGCCCGCGGAAACGCCCGCCATTTTCGCGATGTCTTTAATCCGGATTTTTTTTTGCATTTGTTGTTAATTTAAGCAAATCACTTGATGGGTCATTGCTCGGTTTATGCCTCTCTCGTTCATTTCTTCTTTCATTCTTAATACGTTCCCTTTAGTGGTTTTACGGATTTAACAAAAAACAAATGAAATCTTTTGTAATACTAAAATATTTTGTACTTTTGTGTACGTACACAAAAATACGATTATTTTTTTGTATAAAAAAATAATTCATGAGATTTCCATTGGATCCCTTTCGTCGAATGGAAGCAACCGGGACGATTCCCGGTCGACGTGCAACGGGTCCGGGTTACTGATTACTTTGATTTTTAATGAGGAGCTCTTTTCGTGAAATATCCACCACGGGTGAGAGGGATGAGTTATATTTGTCCGCAACATTATTAAAGAAGAACTATGTATAAATTATTTGACATCAACGACAAAGTAATTGTCGTCACCGGTGGAACCGGTGTGTTGGGCACATCCATGGTCGAGTACCTCGCTGCCCACGGGGCAAAAGTGGCAGTCCTTGCCAGAAACATTGAAAAGGGAGAAAAGCTGATCGAACAGGTGAAAGCCAACGGCGGGGAAGCGATGTTCCTTCAAACCGACGTGACGGACGAGGCGGTGCTGAAACAGAACGCGGAGGCTATCGCGACCCGGTATGGCGGAATCGACGTGTTGGTGAATGGTGCCGGCGGCAACATGCCCGGGGCCACCATCGGCCCGAATAACACTATCTTCGACCTGAAAGCAGAGGATTTCCGACGGGTGGTGGACTTGAACCTGATGGGCACGGTGATGCCTACCCTCGCTTTTGCCGAATACATGGTGAAGGAAAAAAAAGGAAATATCGTGAATATCAATTCTATATCAGCAATCCGACCCCTGACACGGGTAGCGGGCTACGGGGCGGCCAAGGCAGCGGTTACAAATTTCACCAAGTACATGGCGGGTGAACTTGCCATCAAGTTCGGTGAAGGGTTCCGGGTAAACGCGCTCTGCCCCGGCTTCTTTATCACCGAGCAGAACAGGACGCTACTGACTAACCCGGATGGCAGCTATTCCGATCGGGGAAACAGCATTATCGCGCATACGCCGTTCCGTCGTTTCGGTAATCCCGAAGACCTCTTGGGCACGCTCCACTACCTGGTGAGCGACGCGTCTAAGTTCGTGACCGGAACGGTAGCCATCGTGGATGGCGGTTTTGACGCGTTCAGTATTTAATTAATAATGAAGAATTAACAATTATCACATCACCGAATCATCACCTAATCATCACATCATCACATCAAAAACATGGCGTTACAATTAAGAAAGAATTTCAAATATTCACTGGTAGTGCCTACCAGCATGGGAGTGCGCATTACGCCGGCCGACGCGCAGCCGGCACACAGCACCAACCTGTTCAGGATGCATGCCACCAGCGCGGAGACCAACGTGGCGAGCATCTCCTCCTACTTGGGCCTTCCGGTGAAGGTACTTACTACCTTCGTGAAAGAGAGCCCTGTAGCTGCTTTTATCAAGGCCGACTTGCGTGCCCGTAACATGGAGTACGAGGGGCCGGAAGTGGATCAAGGAGACCCGTGGGGATACCGCCACCAGTTCAATATCGCGGATAGCGGCTTCGGTTTGAGAGGCCCCCGGGTACAAAACGACCGGGCCGGCGAAGTGGGGCGTACGTTGAACGTGAAGGACTTTGATCTCGAAAGAATATTCGGGGAAGAGGGAGTACAGATCGTGCACCTTTCCGGGTTAATCGCGGCCCTCTCGCCCGAGACCAGCCACTTCTGCCTGGAATTGGCCCGGTTCGCTAAGAAGCATGGTACCCTCATCTCGTTCGACCTGAACCACAGGGCTACCTTCTGGAAAGGACGCGAGGCAGAGCTAAAGGAAGCGTTCACCGAGATCGCGTCGCTATCGGATATCTTGATCGGGAACGAAGAGGATTACCAGCTCTGCTTGGGTGTTAAAGGCCCCGAGGCAGGTGGAGAGAACATCGAAGAGACGCTGGATGCTTTTAAAGGAATGATCGCGAACGCGAAAAAAGCATTTCCCAACGCGACCGTCTTCGCGAATACACTGCGGGAAGTGATCAGCGCGAATGAACACCTTTGGGGCGCTATTGTTTATGAAAATGGGAACTGGCACGAAGCACCGCTCCGTAAGATCAACGTGATGGACCGTATTGGCGGGGGCGATGGGTTTGTCGGGGGATTGCTCTATAGCATTCTTACCGGCATGGAACCCGAGAAGTGGATACAGTTCGCTTGGGCAAGCGGCGCGCTGGCGACCACCTTCCTCACCGATTACGCGCAACCGGCCGACGAGGCAGTGGTATGGAGCATATGGGAAGGAAACGCTCGCGTGAAACGGTAAAGTCAATGTGCTAATGAGTCAATGTGACTAATGTGGTGATTTGACGATTCAATGATTTGATGATTGAATCTTGAATCTCCGAATCTTGAAATTTTGAAATATAATAATAATGAAACGAGCATCTAAATCATTAAACGCAAGAATATGATTAAAGCGAGTTCCATACACCATAGTGTGAAAAATGAATAAATCGTATGAAACAAAAAGCTGATATAGGACTGATCGGGCTAGCCGTCATGGGCGAGAACCTGGTACTCAACATGGAAAGTAAGGACTATACCGTTGCCGTGTATAACCGTACCGTGTCGAAAGTACACGATTTCGTGGAAGGAAGAGGCAAAGGGAAGAATTTCATAGGTGCTGATTCCCTGGAAGAGTTCGTGAATGCTATCGAAAGGCCCCGCAAGGTGATGATGCTGGTGAAAGCCGGCAAGCCGGTGGACGATTTTATCGAGCTGCTCATCCCCCTGCTGGAACCGGGTGATATCATTATCGACGGGGGGAATAGCCATTTCCCCGATACTATCCGCCGGACAGCTTACGTGGAGAGCAAAGGGCTGCTCTACGTGGGTACCGGTGTTTCCGGTGGGGAAGAGGGAGCCCTCTTGGGGCCGTCCATGATGCCGGGCGGGTCGCCGGAAGCATGGCCGCACGTGAAAGAGATATTTCAAGCAGTTGCCGCGAAGGTGGATGATGGTACCCCTTGTTGCGACTGGGTAGGCGAGGATGGCGCGGGCCACTTCGTGAAGATGGTGCATAACGGCATCGAGTATGGCGATATGCAAATCATCAACGAGGCGTACCACTTGATGAAAGACCTGCTGGGCATGGACGCGTTTGAACAACACGAGGTATTCAAGAAATGGAACCAAGGGGTACTGGACTCTTACCTGATCGAGATCACCACCGATATCCTGGCATATAAAGACGAAGATGGAAGCCCGCTCGTGGAGAAAATCCTGGATACTGCCGGGCAGAAAGGCACGGGCAAGTGGACGGCGGTGACAGCCCTTGACCTTGGCATCCCGCTCACGCTTATCGGCGAGTCGGTTTTCTCGCGCTGCCTCTCGGCACAAAAAGACTTGCGGGTGAAAGCATCCGAAATGATCCCCGCGAAGAAAACAACGTTCGACGGCGACAAACAGCAGTTTATTGACGACTTGGAAAACGCGATCTACGGCGCGAAGATCATCTCCTACGCGCAAGGATACGACCTGATGATGGAGGCGGCCAAAGAGTACAACTGGAACCTCAACTACGGGGGCATCGCCCTGATGTGGCGAGGTGGCTGCATCATCCGGTCACGCTTCCTGGGAGACATAAAGAACGCGTTTGATAACAACCCGGCACTCGAGAACCTGCTGCTTGACCCCTTCTTCAAGGAGGCAGTACTGTCGGCACAAGAGAGTTGGCGCAGGGTATGTGCCGCGGCCCTTACACATGGAATCCCGGTACCCGCGCTTACCTCGGCACTGTGTTATTTCGATGGCTTCCGGAGCGAACGACTTCCGGCTAACCTGCTGCAGGCACAACGGGACTATTTCGGGGCGCACCAGTACGAGCGGCTTGACGCACCTCGCGGAAAATTCTTCCATACCGATTGGACCGGACGCGGCGGAAGTACCGCATCTTCCACGTATGATGTATAATAATATGCCAATAAGATTAATGTGCCAATAGGACTAATGTGGCAATTAGTTGATTTGATGATTGATGAGATAATTCAGTAATGATTTGAGAATCTGAAATCAATTGGCATATTAGCACATTAATCACATTAATCTCATTAGCATATTGGCACATTAGTCTCATTAAGCACATCATCACATTAATAAGATGATTTACTACGAAAAAGGTTCTCCCGGGGAAAACTTGTCGAGCAGTGATTTGCGGGAAGGGCTATACGAAGCATTGGGGAAGTTAGGGGAACGGCGCAAGGTGCTAGCCGTTCCGCCTGATTATACCCGGCTGCCAAGCAGGGCAGGGGAACTCACCGAGATGGCATGGGAGTACTACGGCGATAAACTCACGGATATCCTCCCGGCGCTCGGCACGCATACCCCCATGACGGAAGCCCAGATCGATCACATGTTCGGTCAAACACCCAAGTCGCTCTTCCGTGAACACGACTGGCGTAACGACGTGCTCACGCTGGGAGAGGTTCCTGCGAGCTACGTGAGTGAGGTGACTAACGGCGGGGTCAACTTCGCTTGGCCGGCGCAAGTAAACAAGCTGTTGGTAGAGGGAGGGTTCGACCTTATTCTCTCCGTGGGCCAAGTGGTGCCCCACGAAGTGGTGGGAATGGCCAACTACAACAAGAACATCCTCGTGGGAACCGGGGGAAGCGAAGGAATCAATAAAAGCCACTACATCGGTGCTGTCTACGGCATGGAGCGGATGATGGGACGGTCCGACACCCCGGTACGCAGGGTGTTTAATTACGCGACCGATGCCTACTTGAAGGAGTTGCCCATCCTCTACGTGCTCACGGTGGTAGGCGTGAACGAGAAGGGGGAGCAACAGACCTATGGCTTGTACGTGGGCGATGACATCGAGGTGTTCGACCGCGCGGCGAAGCTTTCGCTGGAGGTCAACTTCGTCATGGTGGAGCGCCCCCTGGAAAAGGTGGTGGTATGGCTCGACCCCGCCGAATTCAAGAGTACCTGGCTCGGGAACAAATCAATCTATCGCACCCGGATGGCGATCGCCGACCGGGGCGAGCTGATCGTGCTGGCACCCGCGCTGAAGGAGTTCGGGGAGGATAAGGCCATCGATCGGCTCATTCGCGCGTATGGTTACCACGGCACCCCCTATACGTTGAAGGCGGTGGAAGAAAATCAGGAGCTGAGAGACAACCTGGGAGCAGCAGCGCACCTTATCCACGGTTCTACCGAAGGGAGGTTTACTGTCACCTACTGTCCCGGGAAAGGACGGGAGAACCTCACGCGTGAGGAGATCGAGGGAGTAGGTTTCCAATGGGGCGACTACGATGAAGTTGTCCAGAAATATAACCTCCCTCAACTGAAAGAAGGGGTCAATACCCTCCCGGGTGGCGAAGAGATTTACTATATCTCGAGCCCTGCCCTCGGGCTTTGGGCGTATCGAGACCGGTTCGAGTAGCCCGGCTACTCCATCCATCGAGAAAAAACACTAATTACAATAACATGACAACGAGAAGAGAATTTATCAAAAGCGCGGCCTTGGCGTCTGCCGGACTGGCATTCGGTGGCATCTCCACCCGGACGAACGCCGCGAGTTACAGCCGTATCGTGGGAGCCAATAAAAAAGTAAACTTGGCTCATATCGGTATTGGTAACAGGGGATTGGAGAACATCAATTCGTTCGAAAAAACAGGGTTGGTCAACGTGGTGGCCCTATGCGACGTGGACCTGGGTGCCGAGCACACCCGAAAGGCAATGGATATGTACCCGAATGCCAAGCGATTCAAGGATTTCCGGGAGATGTTCGATAAGATGGGGAACGAGGTCGAGGCGGTGGTCATCTCAACGCCCGATTTTGCCCACTATCCCGCGACCATGATGTCGATGGCTGAAGGAAAGCACGTGTACGTGGAAAAACCACTGACCCGCACTTTCCACGAATCGGAATTGCTGCTGAAAGCGACTGGCAAATACCCCAACGTGGTGACCCAGATGGGTAACCAAGGGCATTCCGAGGCGAACTATTTCCAGTTTAAAGCGTGGAAAGAGGCAGGCATCATCAAGGACGTGACCGCGGTTACCGCGCATATGAATAACCCGCGACGCTGGCACGGCTGGGATCCCTCCATCACCAAATTTCCCGCGGCAGAGCCTATTCCCGCGACCTTAGACTGGGATATATGGCTCATGTCGCAGCGCTACCACGATTATAACAAGGATTTCCACTACGGGCAGTGGCGCTGCTGGTACGATTTTGGTATGGGAGCCCTGGGCGACTGGGGCGCGCACATCATCGATACCGTGCACGAGTTCCTCGACCTGGGGTTGCCGGAAGAGATTACTCCGCTGATGTTGAAAGACCATAACGACTATTTCTTCCCCATGTCGAGCACCATCGAGTTCAAGTTCCCCGCGCGGGGCAATATGCCTCCGTTGGTGATCACTTGGTATGACGGAACAGATAACATCCCGTCCGTTCCCGAGGGATACGGCGTGTCGGAGCTCGATCCGAACATCCCGACGGTGGCAGGAGGCCAAATTCAACCGGCCAAGCTGAACCCGGGGAAAGAGATTTACAGCAAGGAACTTACCTTCAAGGGTGGTTCTCACGGGAGCACGTTGAGTATCATTCCTGACGAGAAAGCAAAGGAGATGGAAAAACTTCTGCCGGATGTGCCGGAAAGCCCTTCCAACCATTTTGCTAACTTCCTGCTGGCTTGCCAGGGGAAAGAGAAGACACGTTCCCCGTTCGAAGTAGCCGTTCCATTGAGCCAAGTGTTTAATTTGGGAGTGGCCGCGCAACGCCTCAACCGGAAAATCGTGTTCGATCGGGATACCAAACGGGTGACAAATGACGCTTTCGCGGATGCCTTCCTTACCGGCGAGCCCCCGAGGAAAGGATGGGAAGACTTTTACGTGATTTAATGGATAATTAAAAATTAAGAATCAATAATTAATAATTAACAATCAACAATGCAGTTTGATGCTCGTGAACGTGACTGGTAACGTCAAACGCGTATTTAGATAATTAGTTAATTACCAACGAACAGTACAATGAAGAAAAATATTTTAATAGCATGTGCAATGATTATCGCACTCTCTTCCTGTTCACAAGGACCCAAGTGGCAAGAACTATTTAACGGGGAAGATTTTACCGGATGGGAAATACTGAACGGTACGGCAGAGTATAAAATAGAGGATAATACCATCGTGGGCATCTCCGCGTTGAATACCCCGAACACTTTCTTGGCTACCACGGAAGAGTACGGGGATTTTATCTTAGAATTTGATTTTAAAGTAGACGACGGCCTGAACTCGGGCGTGCAGTTCCGGAGCCTAAGCCTCCCGGAATACAGGGATGGCCGCGTTCACGGCTATCAATTTGAAATCGATCCTTCTAACCGCGCATGGACCGGCGGGGTATACGACGAAGCACGCCGCGGATGGATCTACCCGTTAAACTACAACCCCGAAGGGCAAAAGGCTTTCAAAAACGAGGAGTGGAACACCGCCCGGATCGAGGCGATCGGTAGCTCCATACGCACGTGGGTGAATGGTGTACAATGCGCGGAGTTGGTTGACGACTTCACGCCTTCCGGCTTCATCGCGTTGCAGGTACACTCTATTAATGACGCGGCACAGGAAGGAAAAACCGTATCATGGCGTAACATCCGCATCCTCACCGAAGATCTCGACACGTACCGTACTCCGGAAAATCCCGACGTGACGCAACTCAACGCGGTCGCTAATACCCTCTCGGAGCGAGAAGCTGCCGAAGGATGGGAACTCCTGTGGGATGGTAAGACTACCGCGGGGTGGCGCGGAGCCAGGTTGGATGGTTTTCCTGATAAAGGATGGTCCATCGAAGACGGTGTCCTCAAGGTGCACAAGAGCGATGGCGGCGAATCCACTAACGGTGGGGATATCGTGACCATCCGGCCCTACAAGAACTTCATGCTGAAAGTGGATTTCAGGATTACTGAAGGCGCGAACAGCGGCATCAAGTATTTCGTGGATACC
>WPCG01085062.1_pt1 | contig 57615 bp, 68 predicted proteins | sample 5403311 | NCBI WGS metagenome assembly WPCG01 (sample SAMN12869467, study PRJNA574797) | sludge metagenome | isolation source: wastewater treatment of Control | place: China:Beijing | collected 2019-05-17
ACATGTGCAGCACAGTAGCGGCATCGAGGGCGATAAATCAACAATCCATGTATCTAGGATTCTGGCGCATCATCGCCCTGAAACCCGCGCCGTTACTGGAGGTGGGGCGGAAATGTGTCTCGGAACTGTCAAACTCGGGTCGAATGGCCTATCATCGTGCTCATTTTCGGCATGCTCGCAATCAGCATCGCGATGCGGGATTCGGGTCTGGCAGCGATGCTGGCGGGTAGCCTGGTGACGGTGGGAGAGGGCTTGTCGCCGTGGATGATGCTTGCGCTGGTGATCCTGATCACTTCGATCGCCACCGAGTTCATCAGCAACAATGCGGTGGCGGTCCTGTTCACGCCGGTCGTCATCGGCGTCGCCCAGCATCTGGGCGTTGATCCGCGCCCCTTCGTGGTCGGGGTGATGTTTGCCGCGAGTGCAAGCTTTGCCACGCCTATCGGCTACCAGACCAACACGCTCGTCTATAGCGCGGGCAACTATCGCTTCTCGGACTTCGCCCGCCTCGGCATCCCGATGAACCTCATCGTGTGGCTGACGGCAAGCCTGTTGATCCCGCTGTTCTGGCCACTGAACCCGCTCTGAACGGCAATTGCCGAGTACGTCGCGCTCAGAGGACGCGCTCGATCGCTTTCAGCACCTCGGGGGCGTCAGGTTTCACGCGGCTTGGAAAGGCAGCAACGACTCGACCCTTGCGGTCGATGACGTACTTGTGAAAGTTCCAAGTCGGCGCAGAGGACTGGCGGGCGATCTCGCGAAACAGCGGGTGGGCCGCCTCGCCCGTCACCGTGATCGGCGCATACATGTCGAATGTGACGCCGAAGTTCTGGAAGCACACTTCGGCCGTCTTGGCTTCGTCGTCTGCCTCCTGGCGAAAGTCGTCCGAAGGGAAGCCGGCAACTTTCAGGCCACGGTCCTTGTACGTCTGGTGCACCACCTCGAGTTCGCGGAACTGACGGGTGAAGCCGCAGTGGCTCGCGGTGTTCACCACCAGGACCGGCTGGCCTGCGTAACGCTCGGCCAGCCGCACCAGTTCGTCGGCGTGCAGACGCCTCAGTTCGTAACCGCTTCCCTGGCCAAAGATGGGCGCTACCGTAGGCGACTCGTCGGCGAGCGCTGGCGCGCACAGGATGGTCAAGGCAAACGGCAGCAAGCGCCGGCGAAAGGTGTCAAGCGGCATGGCGTGGCCTCCGGTCGAATGGGCGAGTACGCGTGTTCGCGAGCGCTCGGTGTGGACCATAGACCGCGGTCGTCGCAGCCAGTTCGTCCGCTCAACGGATGCGAAAGCCGCCTACTGCTTGAGAAAGTTCGCGCGCGGCGCGGTCGAGGGAACCCACTTCGAGCGCCACCTTGCTGGCCGAGGCCTCAGTCTCGTCCGCAAGGTTGGCGACCGATACGACTGCGCCGGCAATACTGCGCGCGGCAGCACTGTGCTCGCCAAGATTGTTTGCGATCGACTCGAATACCTGCTCGACGCGACCCGCCTCCTCGGTGATGCGCGCGATCGAAGCGCCTGCCTCCGCGGCCAGAGCCGTACCTGTGCCTACTCGCTCCACTGCCGACTCGATGTTCGCCAGCGCCTGACCCTTGCTGGTCTGGATGTCATTGATCATCGCTACCACTTCTTCGGTCGCCGACGCAGTCCGTTCGGCCAGCTTGCGAACCTCGTCGGCAACCACGGCGAATCCGCGCCCCTGTTCACCGGCCCGTGCGGCCTCGATCGCGGCATTGAGCGCGAGCAAGTTGGTCTGGCCTGCGATGTCCTTGATCAGGCTGACGACTGCAGCGACGCGGTCCGACTGCTTGCCCAGTTCCTCGACACTATCGGCCGAACTTTGAATTGTGCTGGCAATGCTGGCGATCTCATCAATCGCAGCCTTGACGATGCCGGCACCTTTGCGGGCGGATGTACCCGAGTCTTTTGCAAGAGTACGCGCCTGTTCGGCATCGTCGGCGAGCGCGGTGAGGCCTGCTGTCAGAGTGTCCACAGAGGCTGAAATATCATTGGTTGCAGCACGCTGCTGTCGCATGCGCTGGGCGGCAACGTCGGAGTGGTGGTCCAGTGCTTGCGCGCTGCTTGCAACCGACCGTGCTTCCTGGTCGAAACGCTCGAGCATGCCGGCAAGCTTGGTGCGCATGTCCAGCACTGAGCGCAGCAACTCCGAGTCTTCGCCGCGACTGTTGATACCGCGCAGATCCCCTTCGCCAATGCGGGCGGCGAGTTGTCCGACACGTGCCGATACCACCGCTTCGCGCTCGAGGCGGATCGCCATGTAGATCAGCATGCCCGCCTGCACGACCACATAGGCCGCATGAGCGAGCACGCGCGCGATCGAAGGGCCGGCATCGAACACGTAGAAGCCCCAGTTGAGCGCCTGCAGGTAGTTGAAGGCCACGTGGTGGACGGCAATGAGTGCAGCGGCAAGCAGGATCGGCCGCCAGTCGCGGTAATAAAGCAGGAAGGCAAGCAGCACGAATATGCTGAAGTGCGCCTCGATCACGCCGCCGAATTGCTGGATCGTGAGCGCGGAGAACACCATGAACGCCGCTGCAATCGCCGATCGTGCGAGCAGTGAGCCAGGCCCAGTGGCCACCAGCGCAGCGGGCGCCAGTACGGCGGGTAGCCCCACTGCAATTGCGAGCAACCAGGTGCCGGTATGCGCGGCTATGCCGAGGGTGATCAGCAGATGCGCGCCCAGGAAGGCGAGCATCAGGCGATCTGCCGATGCGCGGAAAGGGCGCAGGACGTCGTTCGATTCTGGGTGGTCGGACATGAGCGCCTCCGGGTTCTGGTCGATGCCTGCCTCAGCGTACGAGGCAGGCATCGGCGGGCGGTGCGCTGAGGGCGTGCCAGCCCAGCACAGCACCGCTGTAGGCGATCCACAGAATGAACACGAGCCAGCCCAATTGGCGACCAAGCCTACCACCCCGCGACACTTGCGCACTGCGGGGTTGTTGGGAGTGGTCGGGGGTAAGGCTCTTATCTGCAATCGACATGGCAACTATGGACGGCATGCAAGCCAGAAACTTTAGCCCCTGCGAGCGAACGGCCTCACACGAGTTGTCAGCAGCACGGAGAAAACGATTCGAAAATCCTGCGTTCAACTCGCGGTTCGCGGCGAATTACAGCAACGGTATGGCGTCCTTCTCTCCACGCTCGTACACGACGTTCGCCCGGCCGACCAGCAAGGGGTCGAGCGGGCCGACACGGTCGATCTCCTTGTTGGAGTAGGGCAGCTTGTGCAGTACGTAACGCAAGGCGTTCAGGCGTGCCCGCTTCTTGCAATCGGATTTCACCACCGTCCAGGGAGAGTCGGCGGTGTCGGTGTAGAAGAACATCGCCTCCTTGGCCTTCGTATAGTCGTCCCACTTGTCGAGCGATGCGAGGTCGATCGGCGACAGTTTCCATTGCTTGAGCGGGTGCGATTCGCGCTCGCGGAAACGGCGGCGCTGCTCGTCGCGGCTGACCGAGAACCAGAACTTGATCAGGTGGATGCCGCTGCGCACGAGGTTGCGCTCGAACTCGGGTACCTGGCGCATGAACTCGTTGTATTCGTCGTTGGAGCAGAAGCCCATCACTCGTTCGACGCCGGCGCGGTTGTACCAGGAGCGGTCAAAGAGAACGATTTCGCCGGTCGAGGGCAGGTGCTGGATGTAGCGCTGGAAGTACCACTGTCCGCGCTCGGTCTCGCTTGGCTTCTCGAGTGCCACGACGTGTGCACCACGCGGATTGAGGTGCTCCATGAAACGCTTGATGGTGCCCCCCTTGCCCGCGGCGTCGCGGCCCTCGAACAGGATCACCACGCGTTGGCCGGTCTCCTTGACCCAGGCCTGCAGCTTCAGCAGTTCGACCTGCAGTCTGTATTTCTGCTTTTCGTAGGCCTTGCGCGACATCAGGTTACGGTACGGGTAGCCGCCCTGGCGCCAGTCCTCGGCAAGTTCGTCATCGGGGTTGGCTGCGCCGGTCACGATCGGGCTGTCGGCCCGCATCAAGGCCCGGCGCAGCATGTGGACGTCGTCCGGTGAGGCACCGGCGAGGATGGACTCCAGTGCCTTGAGCGCCCGCTTCGGGTCCTGGCGCGACTCGGTCTGAAGAATCTCGGTGACAGCGACGATCTTGGACTCTTCGGCGGCCCCGATGGCCTGTTCGACTTCGAAAGTCTCGATGTCGGCAGGGGTCAGGGAGGGCGCGGTATCGCCTTGCTGCGAGCGCCGCGCGGCCTTCCTTGCTCTCGGTTTGGCGGGAGCGGGCGAGGGCGCGCTCGAGTCGGCTGCGTTCGGGGCACGGTTGTTCTTTTCGGTGTCTGTCATATTCAATGTCCTCGCTGTCAACTGTGGAAATTGTAGCGCTGATGGATGGCTTGCAGCGCGCGAAAAGTCGTAATGGCAGCATGGTTTTATCGCCCGGCTGTAGAATCCGCCTTTTCTCGAATAGAAGGGCGCGCCGACGCGCCTCGTTCTGCCTTCCATGCCCCTGACGCCCCACGCTCGCTCCCTTCTCGACATGGCTTACCGTGTCGGTGCCCCCCGCTTTCACGAACTTGGTGAAGCCCAGGCACGTCACTCTTTCGAAAAGCTGCAGTTTGCATTCCGGCCGGAATCACCCGCTGTGGCCTCTACGGTGGATGTACCCATGCCACGGCCCGACGGTAGCGCCTTGCTGGCGCGGCTTTACCGCCCGCTGTCGAGCCACGCCGACGAGCCTTTGGCGCTGCTTATCTACTTTCATGGGGGTGGTTGGTGCGTTGGCGATGTCGCAAGCTACGACGTGCTGTGCCGGGAGCTTGCCAATCTCGCGCGCTGTGCCGTGCTTTCCGTCGACTATCGCCTTGCGCCCGAGCACCCATTCCCGGCTGCGATCAGGGATGCGCGCCTGGCCTTCGAGTGGGCGGTGGAAAATGCTTCTCTGCTTGCCATCGATCCCGCTCGGATTGCCCTCGGCGGTGATAGCGCAGGGGGCAACCTGTCGATCGTGACCGCCCTCGCACTGCGCGATGAACCTGCAAGGCCGAGCTGCCTGGCGCTGGTCTATCCGAGTACCGAGATCGTCAGCACGCGGCCATCACGAGAGCGTTACGCCGAGGGCTTCTTCCTCGATCGCGGGACACTGCAGTGGTTCTTCGAGCGTTACCTTCCGGACGGCAATACGGAGGATTGGCGTGTGTCACCCATGCGGGCCGAGCGGCTTGCAGGCTTGCCGCCAACGCTCCTTGTCGGGGCGGAGTTCGATCCTCTGGTGGACGATTGCGTCGCCTTTGCGGAGCGGATGAAGGCCGAGGGCTGCACGGTGGACTACGTCGAGATGCCCGGCGTCATCCATGGTTTCCTGACGCTGGGAAAGGTCTTCCCCGAGTCGGCGCAAACACTCGTACTGCTTGCTCGCCACCTGCAGACCTACCTCGCGCTGCCACCGGCCTGAAGCGGCGCACGGCCCGGACCGGTCAGCCGCACACCGCTGCGAGCATTTCCTGGCGGGTGTCGCGTGCCGTGACAAGGAGGGCGTCGAAAGCCTCCTTGCCGGCCTCACCCAGGCTGGCATCGAGCAGTTCCGGCCGGCGTTGCACGCCAAGCAGGCTCTCGAAGGGGTTGGGCGTCTCGGCTGCCAGTGTGGCAAAGAAGACGATGTCGCCCATGGCTGCGGGAGGCCACTCGGTGTGCGCCACCGGATCGGCTTCGCAGGCGTCGACGATGAGCGCGGGCATCTCGAAGGCGTCGAGCACTGCGCTGCGTACCGGGTCATCCCAGAGCGAGACGATCTCGGCGAAGCGCTTCATGTCGCCTTCGATCGCCGGATAGCGGGCCGCTCGGGCGAGCAGGTAGAACTGACCGACGTTGATCATCAGCCCGGCGAGCAGGGCCGTATCCGGCGTGTGGCGTCCGAGGTGGCGCGAGAACGCGAATGCCCAAGATGCGACGTCGATCGAGTGCATCCACAGTCCGCTCGCCACCAGCCGCATCTGACGTGAGCGGTGGTCTCGGGCCAGCTGTTCGGCGGCGACCGCGTAGGCAAGGCAGCGCAGCGCGGACAGACCGATGCGCCCGATGGCGTCGCCCACGCTATTGATCTCGCCGCGATATGGGTTGAGCGCTACCGTATTGGCCATGCGCAGCACCTTTGCCGCAAGCACCGGTTCGGCCCGGACCACTTCGGCAATGTCGGACAAGGAGCTGTCGGGGTCGTCCGCCATCTTCTTGATGCGCAGCGACAGGTCGAACACGGTCGGGAAGCTCAGCACACCGTCGCGCAGTTCTTCCTCGATCTGTTGTGCGAAGGCTTCGGTCTGAGATTCGAATTCTTCCATGGCGGCTAGGCTTCCTGCGGGTGGCGTTGCGACGTGCCTGGATTCAAGAATGCGGCACTGGGCGCACCGCGGCTGCAAGTCTAACGCCGCTTGGCTTCGGCGTCGCGTGCAGTTGCTGCTCAGCGCGGGAGTCGCATGCGCGCCGGTGTGCGTGCCGTGGCGTCATGGCTGGCTCAGAACCGCACGCCCGTTTTCCAGCGCCTCCACCTGGGCGAGCGTCGAAACCGGCACGCCCTCCGCCTCGATTGCGCCGTGGCCCTGCTTGAACCGCTTTTCGACGATGAAGCTTGCGCACAAGACCTCGGCTCCCGCTTCGCGCGCCATCTCGATGAGCGCGACTGCGGTGCGTCCGTTGGACAGGAAGTCGTCGACGATGACGACGCGATCACCCGGCACGATGTAGCGCTGCGAGAGCACCAGCTTGGTTTCGCCGCCCTTGGTCGGCGACGGGATGATGCGCGCGATTGCGGGCGACTCGACCTGCGGGGCGTATTTCTTGGCATAGACCAGCGGTACCCCGAGGGCCTGAGCAACGACGAGCCCGGGGGCGATGCCGCTCGCTTCCGCAGTCAGGATGACGCTGGGTTCGAAGCGGCCGACACGGCGTGCCAGTTCCCGGCCCATCTCGGTGATGAAAGCAGGCTCGATGCGGTGGTTGAGGAAGTGGTCGATCTTCAGGATCTGGTCACCGATCACGGTCGCCTCGGCTTCGATGCGGCGGACCAGAGGCCCATAGGGGGCGGTGAGAGAAGGGGTGTTGAGCGCGGCGGCGTTATTCATACTGCGGATTCCGGTGGTGGGCACCCGGGGGGCGAGTGCGGATGCGCCGCATTCTAGCGCAGCCCTCGTCCGGTAGAATCGCGTCTTTCAACCGCGACGGCGGGGCGCCTTGGCTCGTCCTGCAGCGCATTCGACACATGCCGATGAACGACGAAGACTACATGCGTGCGGCGCTCGAGGAAGCGCGCCGCGCGGGGGCCTGCGACGAGGTGCCGGTGGGGGCGGTGGTGGTACTCGACGGCCAGATTGTGGGCCGAGGCTTCAACCAGCCCATCGGCCGCCACGATCCGACCGCGCACGCCGAAGTGATGGCCTTGCGCGATGCCGCCGCGCGTCTGGGCAACTATCGCCTGCCGGGGTGCGAGCTCTATGTGACCCTGGAGCCGTGCGCCATGTGCAGCGGCGCGATCATGCACGCGCGCATCGCCCGCGTCGTGTTCGGGGCGCGGGATCCGAAGACGGGTGTCGCAGGCAGTGTGATGGATCTCTTTGCCGAGTCGCGGCTCAACCATCATGCGCGCGTCGAGGGCGGCGTGCTTGCCGACGAGTGCGGGCGCATGCTGTCGAGCTTTTTTGCCGCGCGGCGCGGCAAGACGCAGGTGGCTTGAGTGCGTATCGAGATCGATCTTGGCTCACAGACGCTCGCCCTTTTTGGGGCGGACGACGCTTGCATCCGGCGCTACAGCGTGTCGACGGCGGCCAGGGGGGCAGGGGAATTGAACGGGAGCCTGTGCACACCGCGCGGGCGCCATCGCATACGCGCCCGGATCGGCGCCGGTGCGCCGGAGGGCGCAGTGTTCCGCGGACGCCGGCCCACCGGGGAGCGCTGGAGTCGCGACTTCGCCGCAGCTCATCCCGGACGCGACTGGGTCCTGACGCGCATCCTTTGGCTGTGTGGCGAGGAGTCCGGGCGCAATCGCGGCGGTGATGTCGACTCGATGCGGCGTTTCATCTACATCCACGGCACTGGCGACGACCAGCCCATGGGGGTCCCGCGTTCGCATGGCTGCATCCGCATGCGCAACCGCGACCTGATCGAACTCTTCGAGCTGGTCGCCGCAGGCACGATTGTGGATATCCGCGCATGAGCATGGCCGTCCTGCCCACCGTTTGCGGCCTCGACTGGGTACAGGTGCAAGCCCTGGTTATGCCGCTGCGCACGGCAGTGTTCGTCGAGGAGCAGGGCGTACCGGTCGAGATCGAGCGCGACGTCTTCGACGCGGTGAGCCGGCATGCGCTGGCGCGCTCTGGCGCCGGCGAAGTGATCGGTACCGGGCGTCTGCTGCCCGACGGCCACATCGGGCGCATGGCGGTGGCTTGCCGCTGGCGAGGCAAGGGTGTGGGCGGACTGGTGCTGGCGGCCTTGGTCCAGGAGGCGGTCCGGCTGAACATGGGCGAGGTGGTGCTCAACGCGCAGGTGCATGCCGAGGCCTTCTATCTGCGCCATGGCTTCGTCGCCGAGGGCTGCGTGTTCGAGGAGGCCGGCATTCCCCATCGCGTGATGCGCCGACGCCTCGATCAAGGAAGTCGCAGCTGACGCTGTTCAGGTCGTCGGTTGGGTGGCTAAGCGGTGGGTGACGGCGCTGGCCTGTTCGCCATGCGCGTCCCAGGTCCATTCATCGAAGCGGATACGGCCATCGTCGTGCTGCACTACGACGCTCGTGCATCGTGTGCCATAGCCCGGCGCGCGAATGAAGGCGGGCGACAGCCAGCGCTCCCATTCGAGGCTGACGCCGGTGGCCGGCAGGTGCGGGTCGGCCGCCGGTCGAGGGTCGCGCATCAGGGCCAGCAGTCCCTGGCTCAGGGCGTGCTCATCGAGCGCGTCCACGTGGCCTTCTGCCCGCCCCGCGCCGAGCAGCTCGGCAAGGCCGGCACGGGTCTTGAGCAGCTTGGGCCATGGGCTGTCGAGCAGGTGGTTCGACAGCCCATAGATGCCGGGCTCGAGTGTCCGAACGGTGCCGTTGGTGCTCTCGAGAACGGCCAGCGTGCTGCCGTCGCCGACGAGGAGATTGAAGCCGGCATAGCGCGAGCACTCGGCGCCCACACCCTGCAGAACCCGCGTCGCAGGTAGCTCGGCCTCGAGCGCCTCGCGCACCAGCACACCACGCGAGGGCGCACCTTCCACGTGCCGGCTGGGGTCGCGGTAGTTGGTGAGTGCGGCGAAGCGTCCGCTGCGGCTCAGCCCCATCCAGGTGCCACCGGCTTCGAGGTCACGGCCCGCGAGCAGGTCAGGCGCGTCGGTCCACCAATGGGCAGGGGAGGACGGCCGCGAGAGGTACTCGTCGCGGTTGGCGGCGACCATGAGCGGGTAGCGTGGATGAGCGCGCCACGCGAAAACGATCAGGCACATCGGATACGGCGGTGTGCGCTCAGCCCAGGGCGTAGGGCAAGGGCAGCAGTTCGAGCGCCGCCCCTTCGCCAGCGCCCAGGCGCAACTGCCCCGCCTCAGCGCTGCTGGACTGGATTACCGCCAACGCTTCGACGCCACCATCTGCGGTCGGTGCCACATTGACCACCTTGCCTGCGGACTGCTCGCCGAAGTCGGGGGCGTGGATGTCCATCCCCGCGACAACCTCGATGCCGGGGGCTGCGGCAACGCGGTACATCCGTTTCTTGAGCTTGCCGAGGTACTGCGTACGCGCGACGATCTCCTGTCCAGGGTAGCAGCCCTTGTGGAAGCTCACGCCGCCGATCAGCTCGTAGTTGAGCATCTGGGCGACGAATTCTTCCTGCGTCGGCGCGGTAACCAGCGGCAGGCCTGCGCGGATCATGCTGAGCTGCCAGGCCGCAGTGCCCGCCTTGACGGCACCGCCGGCGACGAGGGCGTCGAACACCCAGGCAGCATCGTCGGCAGCCACTGCCAGGAGGTAGCGCTCGGCGTCGATGCGCACGCAGCGCACGCCGTCGGTCGTGAGGGTCTGACGCATGTCGGCCGCCGGCATCTCGATACCCGCCGCCTGCAATACCGCCGCCGCGTTCTTGCCGCATACGCCGATCAGGGCGAGGGTGTCGCTGGCGTTGGCAAGCTTGACCTTGCTGCGCAGTACGTACATCGACAGTTTCTTGAGGAAGGCGGGCAGGATGTCCGCCGACAGGACGAGGCCATGACCTTCGTCTTCCGCCCACATCAGGAAACTCGCGATCATCCGGCCCTTGGGCGAGTTGAAGCTGTTCCAGGCAGCGCCGTCGGCAGGGAGCTTGTTGACGTCGTTCGAAACCAGGTTGTGCAGGAAGGCCGCCGAATCCGGCCCCACGGAGCGGATGATGCCCAGATGAAGCAGAGGCACCACGACGGTCGATTCGCTTGCGGCGCGGGCTTCGTCGGTCGCGTCGGCAAAGCGAACGGAGGGCAGCGGGGCGGCGGTAGTTTGGGTCTCGGCCAGGGTGGCACCCAGGCGGGAGAGGTGTTCGGTCCAGACGGTCATGGGGCGGTCAGCGGTAGCAAGGGGGTTGGCAGTAGCAAGGCGGGTTGGCGGTAGCGCACGACCTCGCTCGGAGGTGCTTGCGCGATGAAGTATTATAGGCGCCCGCCGCAAGTCGGTCGCCCCTGCGCCCGACATGGCTTTTTCCGTCGATGCTGTGCTGATGCGTTCCCTTGTGCGCTTCGTTGTATACCTCTTGATCTTGTCCATGCTCGGCGCGATGTTGCTCGTCGGTGCGGGGTGGTGGTACGCGCACGCACCGCTGACGCTGGCGTCCGAAAAGGTCGAATTCACCGTGCCGCGTGGGGCTGGCATGCGCCATGCCGCCGGTGTGATCGAGGATGCGGGCGTGGGTGTCGATGCGCGCTTTCTCACCCTGCTCGCACGTATCGGCGACAAGGCGCACACGATCAAGGCCGGCAGTTACGAAGTGCGCACCGGAGTGACCCCCTGGCAGCTGATCGAGAAGCTGGCGAGCGGGGATGTGACACAGGGCGAGCTGCTGCTGGTGGAAGGCTGGACCTTCCGCCAGGTGCGCCAGGCGCTCGAGAGCAATCCTGACCTCGAGCAGGACACGAGTGGCTTGTCGGACGCGGAGCTCTTGCAGCGAATCGGTGCCAGCGAGACACACCCCGAGGGCCTGTTCTTCCCCGACACATACCGGTTCGACAAGCGCTCGAGCGCGCTCGCGGTGCTCAAGCGCGCTTACGACGCCATGCAGCTGCGCCTGGCCGCAACGTGGGAGGCGCGCGACCCGGCGATGCCGCTGGCTTCGCCTTACGAAGCCCTCATCCTGGCCTCGATCATAGAGAAGGAGACCGGCCGTGCGGAGGACCGTGGACTGGTGGCATCGGTATTCGCCAACCGCCTGCGCGTGGGCATGCGGCTGCAGACCGACCCCACGGTGATCTATGGTCTGGGGCCGGAGTTCGATGGGCGCTTGCGCCGTGTCCATCTCGACACCGATCACCCCTGGAACACCTACACGCGCGCCGGTCTGCCGCCGACGCCGATTGCGATGCCGGGCGAAGCGGCGCTGCGTGCGGCCTTGAAGCCGGAGAACAGCGAGTTCTTCTATTTCGTCGCACGTGGGGATGGCAGCAGCGAGTTCTCGCGTACCCTGGCCGAGCACAACCGGGCGGTCAATCGTTTCATCCGCAATGGGGGTGGTCGATGAGCGCAATGCCGCCGCGCCTGCCCGAACCGATCCTCTCTGCCTCTCCCGCGACGGCCATGGAACGTCTTTCTCACGAGGCCGCAGGGCGCGGCCGCTTCATCACTTTCGAAGGTATCGACGGCGCCGGCAAGAGCAGCCAGATCGACGCGGTCGTCAGCTTGCTGCGTGCGCAAGGCAGGGTCGTGGAGCAATCTCGTGAACCCGGCGGTACTGCGCTGGGCGAGCGTTTGCGCGAACTGCTGCTGCATGAGGCCATGCACCTCGAGACAGAGGCGATGCTGATGTTCGCAGCACGTCGCGAACACCTCGCCGCACGGATCGAGCCCGCGCTCGCTGCCGGGCACTGGGTTGTCTGCGACCGATTCTCCGATGCCACCTTCGCCTATCAGGTTGGCGGGCGGGGGCTCGCACGCGACAAGTTCGAAGCACTCGAGGCCTGGGTTCATCCGGGACTCCAACCTGACCTGACCCTGCTCTTCGATCTTCCACCGGAGATCGCTGCTGCGCGTGTCGCTGCCACTGGTGCCGCGCCCGATCGCTTCGAGCGCGAGCAACGTGACTTCTTCGAGCGTGTACGTGCCGCTTATCTCGAGCGTGCCCGACTGGACCCGGCGCGTTTCTGCATCGTCGACGCCACGCGTTCTCCTGCATCCATCCGCGCCGACATCGAGGGCGTCGTGCGCGACCGACTGCAGCCATGATCCATTCCTGGTTGCAGCCCACCTGGACACGACTCGTTGAGCTTGGCGATCGTCTGCCTCACGCCTTGCTGCTGGTTGGTCCGCCTGGCCTGGGCAAGCGCGAGCTTGCCGATGCGCTCGCCGCTCGTCTGCTATGTGATTCTCCGGCTGACGATGGCCACGCCTGCGGACGCTGTGAGCCTTGCGTCTGGCGGCTGGCCGACAACCATCCCGACCTGCATCGGGTGGTCCCCGCGGCAGCGGCAGAGGCTGCTGCCGCCGAGCGCGGCGAGGGCGAGGGCGGCGATGCCGCTGGCGGGCGCGAGGGGGGCGGCAAGGCGGCGTCGGCGCAGATCGTCATCGAGCAGATCCGGGACCTGCAAGCGGCCTTGAGTGTCACCGGACACCATGGTGCACGCCGTGTTGTCGTACTCGATCCGGCAGAGGCGATGAACCCCTTTACCGCCAACGCCTTGCTCAAGCTGCTCGAGGAGCCGCCAGCGGGCTGCGTGTTCCTGCTCGTATCCTCGGCGCCACGCCGGCTGTTGCCGACGATTCGCAGTCGGTGCCAGCAGTGGCTGTTTGCGCGTCCGGAAGAGCAAGCGCTCGCGCACTGGAAAACGCGTGCGGACCCCGATGTGCTTGCGCTGCTCGCCCTCGGCGGCGGAATGCCGCTGGCGGCCGAACGCCTCGCGCGTGCGGGCGGTGGGGCCCTGCTTGCACGTTTCGTACGTGATCTGGCCGGCTTGCAGGCCTCCGACGCACTCAAGCTGGCCGCCCAGTGGGAGAGTTGGCTGAAATCGCGCGAGGCCTTGGCCGCTGGTTTCGGATTGCCAGAACTGTGCGACTGGATGCAGCGCTGGGTCAGTGACCTGGCCAGCGTACGACTAGGTGGCCGTGTACGCTTCTTTCCCGCCCAGCAGGCTGTCCTCTCTACCCTCGCCAGCCGTTGCAGCGTGGCGGCGGCGAGCGCCTGTTACAATGAAATGGCGCAGATTCGCAGGGTGTCGCGGCACCCCTTGAGCTTGCGCCTGGTACTGGAGGATCTGCTGATGCGTTACGTTCGCGCCACTGCTGGAGTTCGTGGATGAGTGATGCGTCTCGAACGACACCGACGCGGCCGAGCGTGCTGTCGCTCAACATCAACAGCAAGTCGGCGCTGTACGCGGCCTATATGCCGTTTCTCGTCAATGGCGGCATCTTTCTGCCTACGCCCAAGAACTACAAGCTGGGCGATGAGGTCTTCCTGCTGCTGCAGTTGATCGACGACCCCACCCGTCACCCGGTGGCCGGCAATGTTGCCTGGATCACCCCTCATGGTGCGCAAGGGGGCAAGACGCAGGGGATCGGGGTGCACTTTTCGGCCGACGAGTCAAGCAAGGTGCTGCGCGGCCGTATCGAGCAGATCCTTGCCGGCCATCTGGGCTCGAGCCGGCCTACGCATACCCTCTGAACCCTGGGCGCTTGCTGCACGCCAGTGCCTCGTACCGGCTTTCGATGCCGACCCATTACACCAACCCGGTCCAATGTTCGTAGATTCTCACTGCCATATCGACTTCCCCGACCTTGCCGCGCGAGAGGACGAGGTGCTTGCCAACATGGCGGCCAATCGGGTCGGCACAGCGCTTTGCATCAGTGTCACGCTCGAAGCCTTTCCCCGCGTGCTCGGGCTGGCCGAACGCCACGCCCAGCTTTGGGCATCGGTCGGCGTCCATCCCGACAACGATGGTTGCGAAGAGCCTGACGTGGCCCGGCTGCTCGCGTTGGCCGACCATCCCAAGGTGGTGGCCATCGGCGAAACCGGGCTCGACTACTACTGGCAGAAGGACGAGCCGGAGTGGCAGCGCGAGCGTTTTCGTACGCACATCCGTGCCGCGCGCCAGTGCGGCAAACCGCTGATCATCCATACGCGCAGTGCTGCCGAGGACACGCTCAGGTTGATGCGCGAGGAGGGCGCAGGTGAGGCGGGCGGCGTGATGCACTGCTTCACCGAGAGCTGGGAGGTTGCTGAAGCCGCGCTCGAGTTGGGCTTCTACATTTCCTTTTCGGGCATCGTCACCTTCCGCAACGCCAAGGCGCTCAAGGAGGTCGCGTGCCGGGTACCGCTCGAGCGCCTGCTCATCGAAACCGATGCGCCCTATCTTGCTCCGGTTCCGCATCGTGGCAAGATCAACGAACCCGCCTGGGTCGTGCACGTGGCCGAGGAGATCGCTCGCCTGCGTGACGAACCGCTCGAGCATATTGCGCGGGCGACCACCGACAACTTCTTTCGCCTATTCCGCCATGTCACCAGACCAGCCTGACGTCCGTGTCGCGGACACCTCCGCCGCAACGCTGCGCCGCTTCCTCCTTGTTGGGCTGTTGGCCACTGCGAGCCTGATTTCGGCGCCCGCATTTGCCAACAGCTATGAGGCCGCGCTCAGTTCTGCGCGCCTCGGTGACACCCGCCAACTCGTCGGTTTGCTCAATCGTGGCATCGATCCCAATACCGTCGATGCCAATGGCAATACCTTGCTGATCCTGGCCGCACGCGAGGGCCAACTCGCAACCGTTGAGGCGCTGCTGCGTTACCGGGTGCGTATCGATTACCGCAATCTGGCAGGCGATTCAGCACTGATGCTTGCCGTCCTGCATGGCCATGCGCAGGTGGTCGAAGCGCTGATCAATGCGAGCGCAACACTGGACCACGAGGGTTGGGCACCGGTGCATTACGCCGCGTTCGAGGGTCGGGATGCAATCCTCGACAGGCTCCTCGGCGCCGGAGTCGATGTAAATGCGCGTGCGCCCAACCAGGCAACGGCGCTGATGCTGGCGGCGCGCAATGGCCATGTGGGGGTCGTACGGCGCTTGCTGTCGCTGCCCCAGATCGATCTCAATGCGCTCAACGAGGCAGGCCTGTCAGCCGATGCATGGGCTGCACAGAACGGGAACACCGATATCGCCGAACTGATCGCTGCCGAGCGCAAGCGCAGGGGATTGGCTGCGCCGGCCATACGGCTGACGATCGACTAGTTGGTAACCGACGGTCGATTCTGTCGGGGACTCAGGAAGCAAGACGGCCGGTATTACCGGCCGTCTTGCTTATGTCCGGGCGTTTATCCATGGCAGGAGCGGATACGCATTCAGCGGGAAATTGTGCATTGCACAATTCATTTGACAACGCCCGAGAGACTTATATAATCATCGCCATGTTGCATCGCAACATGGCGGCCCGGGAACTTGGTCGCACGTGCAGTTGGACGAATCCTCTCACCACCAGTTTTCAAGGATGTTAAAGATGACCAAGATCACCACCCCCGAGCAGCTCCTCGCCGTCAACAAGGCTCAACTCGAGACCCTGCTGTCGCTCGCCAACAGCGCCCTGGCCCGTGCCGAGCGCCTGACCGAGCTCAACCTCAACACCACCCGCTCGGTGCTCGAGGACGGCGTTGCCATCACCCGCAAGCTCGCCGAGGCGAAAACCCCGCAGGAGCTTGCGAGCCTGCAGGCCGAACTCACCCAGCCGATGCTCGACAAGGCCGTCGCTTACGCACGCAACGTCCAGGAACTGGCTGCCGAAGGCCAGCAGGAGACCGCCAAGCTGGTCGAGTCTCAGGTGGCCGAGCTCAACAGCGCCTTCAGCACCGCGCTCGAGCAAGCGGCCAAGACGGCGCCGGCTGGCTCGGAAGCTTTCTTTGCCGCCGTCAAGTCGGCGATGGATACCGCCAATGGCCTGTATGAGAACGTCAGCAGCGCCGCCAAGCTTGCCGAGGCCAAGCTGGCCGCCGCTACCGAGCAGGCCGTCGAGGCAGTGACCGCGAGTGTCAAGAGCGCGACGCCCAAGAAGCGCGCCTAAGCTACCGTACAGGGCAGCCATGCTGCCCTTTGCGCTGGACAGGAAAGGGACCGTGCGGCCGTGAGCCGGACGGTCCCTTTTTGCGTCGTCGTGCCCGCGCTTAGCTGGACAGACGGGACTTCATTGCCTCCGACGGCAACATACCGAAAGTGGATCTGTAGAGTTCCGAGAATCGGCCGAGGTGGGTGAATCCATACTCGAGTGCAACTGCAGTGACGTTGGGCGCCTTGCTCGCGGGATTGGTCAGGGTCGCGTGCACATGCTCGAGCTTTTTCTGGCGGATGAACTGCTTTGGCGTCGTCTTCGCGTTCTTCTCGAACAACAGATAGAGCGAGCGCAGGCTCAGGCGGGAAAAGTGGGAGAGCTGCTCGGCGCTGATGTCCTGCTTGATGTTGTCGTTGATGTACTGCACGAGACGCTCGAAACACGGCGCATGCTGGCAGGGCTCCTCGAGCCCCAGGTTGTGTTCGAGCATGGTCATGAGCTTGGTCGTGACCACGCGGTTGTAATGCTGGAGCATCTGGGGGGTCGTCAGCGCAGACTCGGCTTCTTCGCAGATGAGCTGGAGGAGAACGATGAGGCTCTCGAGCTCCTGGAAGCGGTAAGGCACCTGCTTGAAGGTGATGCGTTCGCGCGAGCGGGTCCAGCGATGCTCGGCACAAGCGTCACCGAGCATCGTCGCGGGTAACTTGACGATGAATTTCTCACAGTCCTCGGAGTAGGTGATGTCGAGCGGGTCGTCCGGGTTCAGCAGCAGGAAATGCCCGGCCGACAGGTCAAGCGTGGTGTCGGGCAGGGTGTAGCGACAGTAGCCGCGCAGAATGAACTGGAGGTGGTAGATGTCGGCCAGCCCCTCGGAGATCACGCGCGCACGGGCGCCATAGCTCAGCCGGCACAGGTCGAGTCCACCGGCCTTGCGATGCGAAAGTGACGCGCTGCCCTGACTGCGCGAACTCAGGCTCAGGCTATGAGACCCCACGTTCGCGCGCACGTAGTCCGACACCTCGAAAGGATTGGCACCATTGAAGATGCTGCTTTTGGCGTTCAGGAAGGCCAGGGGCATGATCAGACCCCGGCGCGTAGAACAGGCGATCGGTCCGATGCGGCCCCCGCAGTTGCAGGCAAGGCCAAGGTAGTCTCTCGTGCGCGCATCATCTCTCTCCCGGTGGGGCTATCTCCCGTCGCCCAGTTCTGCGCTGTGCGTCGAGAATTTTTGGAATCTCGAGTTTATTCTCGATAAGAAATTTTGTCTATGGCCGCATAGTCTGAACGAACGGTTGCTGGCCTGTAAACGTGGCAAGGCCGCAGCGCAATGATGCGCTACGGCCTTGCCAGGGACGTTGCCGGGGGTGATCAGCCCTGGTCGCCACCTCCGACCGGGATGACGGTGCCGGTGATGTAGGCCGAGTCGTCGGAGGCGAGGAACAGGATCGGATCGGCCTGCTCGTCCAGCGTACCGTAGCGCTTCATCAGGCTGCTGTCGATCGACTGGCTGTAGATCTGCTTGTACCAGCGCTTCTCCTCCTCGCTCTGCTTTTCCGTGTTACGCGGTACCAGGCGCGGCGGAGCCTCGGTGGCGCCGGGGGCGGTCGCATTGACGCGGATACCGCGCTCTGCGGTCTCGAAGGCCAGGCAGGCGGTAAGTGCATTTACGCCGCCCTTGGCCGCCCCATAGGGGACGCGGTTGACGCCGCGGGTGGCGATTGATGACACATTCACGATCGAACCCTTGCCCTTGTCCAGCATGTGGGGCAGGGCTGCGCGGCAGCACCACAGGGTGGGGAACAGCGAGCGTCGCACCTCGGCCTCGATCTGATTCTCCTGATAGTGCTCGAAGGGCTTGGTCCAGATCGTGCCGCCGACGTTGTTGATCAGGATGTCGATGCAGCCGAACTTCTCCACCGCGGCATCCATGACCCGCCTGCACTCGGAGAACTGCTCGAGGTCGGCCGTGAGGCTCAGCACCTCCACCTTCGTTGATAGTTCCTTGGCCACCTCATGCACGATCTCCGAGCGGTCGACCAGCACCAGGGTGCCCTTTTCCTTGGCCATCTTCTCGGCGACCCGCTTGCCGATGCCTTGTGCGGCACCGGTGATCACGGCCACTTTCTTCTTGAAACGGTTTGCCATTGTCGCTCCTGACGGGATGGGCAGCGCTCAGACGCTGGCGGCGAACTTCTCGTAGTGGAAGCTGTTCGGTTCGACCTTGCGTTCGCGCAGGTCATGGGCCACAGCCTCGACCATCGGCGGGGGGCCGCACAGGTAGATGTCGACATTGCCGTGGTCAAGGTGGGCCGGCTCGATGTGGGCGGTGACGTAGCCCTTCTTCGGCCAGCTGCTGTCATCGGCGACGACGCATACGTCGTAGCTGAAGTTGGGTAGCGCGGCCTTGAAGGCATCCAGGCGCTCGAGCTCGACGACGTCGGCGTCGGTGTTGACGCCGTAAATGAGGTGGATCGGGTGGGCGCTGCCACCGCCGGTGACGAGCTTGTCGAGCATGGCGAGGAAGGGCGCGAGGCCGGTGCCGCCGGCGAGCATCAGCACCGGGCGTGCGACGTCGCGCAGGTAGAAGCTGCCGATCGGGCCGGCGAGCTTGATGGTGTCGCCGGCCTTGGCGGTGCCGGTGAGGTAGCCGCTCATAAGGCCGTTGGGTACGTTGCGGATGAGGAAGCTGACCTTGCTCTCGGCAGGCATCGAGCTAAAGGAGTAGGCGCGCGTCTGCTCGGTGCCGGGCACGGTGAGGTTGGCGTACTGGCCGGGCAGGAAAGCGAGCTTGGCGATGCCTTCACCCTGGAGCACCAGGGAGAGCGTGCTCGGCGACAGCTGGCGCACTTCGGCCACGGTGGCGGTGAGGGTAGCGTGCTTGATCTTGCACACCTCGGACGAGGCGGGCACGTTCACCACGCAGTCGCTCTTGGGGTGCATCTGGCAGGTGAGGACGTAGCCGAGCCTGGCCTCTTCTTCGCTCATCGCGTCGTCGATGTAAAAGCCGAGCTCGTACTGGCCGGATTCGGCCTTGCACTTGCACGCGCCACAGGCGCCGTCACGGCAGTCGATTGGGACGTTGACGCCCTGGCGGTAAGCGGCGTCGGCCACCGTCTCGGTGGCGTTGCAGTCGATGAAGCGGGTGACGCCGTCCTCGAAGTTCAGCGCGATCTTGAATGTCATGGTTGTCTCTCCGGGATGGGGCAGGGTCGCCGCTGTCTGCGCAAGCTGGCGCCCCGCCCTCGTTATCAGACGTGGTACACGTCGATGACGTGACGGATGTAGTCGGTCTTCAGAACGACCTTCTTGAACTTGATCACCGGGTTGGCGCCCGATACGTCGAGGGTGTAGAAGCTCGTGCCGCAGAAGTGGTCGGTGTGGTTGTAGCGCACGCTCATGGTGTGCCAGTTGAAGCGCAGCTTGACCGTGTTGCCGTCCTGCGCCAGCACCTCGATGTTGCTGATGTGGTGATTGGTGCGGGTGTCGGGGATGGTCGCGCTCGAACGCTCGGTGCGGATGCGGAATACGCGGTCTTCCAGGCCGGCACGGCGGCCGTACCAGATCAGCGAGATTTCGGACTGGGGGTCTTCGGTCAACTCGCCGTCGTCATCCCAGGCGGGCATCCAGAAGGTGCAGTTCTCGTCGTACATCGCCAGCCAGCTGTCCCAGTCGCGATCGTCCAGGTAACGGGCTTCGCGGTACAGGAAGGCACACAGGTCTTGGTAGCTCAGGCTCATTTTCTCGTCTCCGCTCAGGCTTGTGCTTGTTCGGCCGCAAGGGCCTTCTTCATCTGCTCCAGCCAGTAAGTGTGCTGCGCCACGTACAGGCCTTCGTCCTCGGTCTTGACGCCCGAGAGGATGGGCTTGAGGCCGATCTTGTCGGCTTCCTCGTCCGGGCCTTCTACCCAGTGCTCGGCGCCGCGCGCCATGTCGTTCCACTCAAGGGCGCGGCCCATGAAGCCTTCCTGGCAGGCGCGGAATTCCTCGAGATCGTCCGGGGTGGCCATGCCCGAGGCGTTGAAGAAGTCCTCGTACTGGCGGATGCGGCGCGCACGCGCTTCGGCCGACTCGCCCTTGGGCGCGATGCAGTAGATGGTGACTTCGGTGCGATTGACGTCGAGCGGGCGGAACACGCGGATCTGCGAGCTGAACTGGTCCATCAGGTACACGTTCGGGTACAGGCACAGGTTGCGCGAGTTGCCGATCATCCAGTCGGCCTTGGCCTCACCGAACTCGGCGACCAGGCGGTCGCGCTGTTCCATCAGCGGACGGTCCTCGGGGTTGTCCCAGCGCGTCCACAGCAGCAGGTGGCCGTTCTCGAAGGAGTATGAACCGCCGCCCTTCTTGGCCCAGCCGCCGGCGCTCATCGCCTTGATGTCGTCACCGGCGTCGCGGCTTTTACGCTGCGCCTGGGTGGCGGCGTAGTTCCAGTGCGTGGCGGTGACGTGGTAGCCGTCGGCGCCGTTCTCGGCCTGCAGCTTCCAGTTGCCCTCGTACACATAGGTGGACGAGCCGCGTAGCACCTCAAGACCTTCGGGCGACTGGTCGACGATCATGTCGATGATCGCCTTCGATTCGCCGAGGAAGGCTTCCAGCGGCTGCACGTCGGCATTCAGGCTGCCGAACAGGAAACCGCGATAGGACTCGAAGCGGGCGATCTTCTTGAGGTCGTGAGAGCCCTCACAGTTGAAGCTCTCCGGATAGCCGGTCTCGGTCGGGTCCTTGATCTTGAGCAGCTTGCCCGAGTTGTTGAAGGTCCAGCCGTGGAAGGGGCAGGTGTAGGTAGCCTTGTTGCCGTGCTTGAAGCGCGCGAGTGTGGCGCCGCGGTGGGCGCAGGCGTTGATGAAGCAGTTGAGCTGGTTGTCCTTGTTGCGGGTGATGAACACCGGCTGGCGGCCAATCTTCGTCGTGTAGTAATCGTTGATCTTCGGCAGTTGGCTCTCGTGTGCGAGATAGACCCAGTTGCCTTCGAAGATGTGCTTCATCTCCAGCTCGAACAGTTCGCGGCTGGTGAACATTTCACGCTTGCAGCGGAACAGGCCTTGGGCCTTGTCCTTCTGGATCAGTGCGTCCAGGTATTCCATTGTGATCATCGCCGAGGTCTCCGATGGTGTTAGTACGGAGTCCGCATCGTAGGTAGGGCGGCGGCGGCGAAATATCCAGTTTCTGCACGATCGCTATCCACTCCTTGCATACGCCGTTGCGTGCACAAAGCGGATAAGCATCGTGCAGAAACTGGATATTGCCGTTCCCCGGCACCGCCTAATCTGCGCTCCACACGAAGCCCGGGCGCCATCGCAAAGCGTTTGCCGGCCAGGACCCGGTGCTGCGTGAATGGCGAGGCCGTCGCGGTGCCCGAGCACGCGGAAGGCCTCCCGCCCCCTGACCACAAGGAGAGAGGAAATGGCGACAAGTGGTGTGATGCGTCCCGGACATATCCAGCTGCGTGTGCTGGACCTGGATGAGAGTGTCAATTTTTACCGCAACGTGCTCGGACTGGTCGAGACGGGCCGTGACGCCGCTGGCCGCGTCTACTTCAAGGCCTGGGACGAGCGTGATCACAACAGCGTGGTCCTGCGCGAAGCCGAGCAGGCAGGCATGGACCTGATGGGTTTCAAGGTCAAGGACAGGGCCACCCTCGAACAGCTCGACAAGGATCTCCAGGCCTACGGCGTGCAGACCGAGCGCATCCCGGCTGGCGAACTGCTGGAGACTGGCGAGCGCGTGCGTTTCACCATTCCGACGGGTCACGTCATGGAGCTTTACGCCGACAAGACCGACGTGGGCAACGGCCAGCCCTACACCAACCCTGATCCGTGGATTCCGGCCGCAGAGCACGGCATCGCGCCGCATCGCTTCGATCACTGCCTGCTCTACGGTCCGAACCTGGAGGACAACCTCAAGCTGTTCACCGAGGTACTGGGCTTCCACCTCGTCGAGCGCGTGCTGCTCGAGGACGGCAAGTCGCTGCTGGCGACCTTCATTTCCTGTTCGCACAAGGCGCACGACCTCGCTTTCGTCGCCCACCCGGAGCCAGGCAAGCTACACCACCTGTCCTTCCTGCTTGGCAGCTGGGAGCAGGTGCTGCGTGCGGCCGACATCATGTCGATGAACCGTGTATCGATCGATATTGGCCCGACCCGCCACGGCATCACCCGTGGTACCACGATCTACGCCTTCGACCCCTCCGGCAACCGTTTCGAGACCTTCTGCGGCGGCTACGAGACCTACCCTGACCATGCCCCGATCACCTGGACCTTCGACGAGGTCGGCGCGGGCATCTTCTATCACGACCGCAAGCTCAACGAGCGCTTCCTCACCGTCGTGACCTGAGCCTGACCCAAATTCGAAACTGCTCCAAAGGAAGAGACAAATGGACAAGCACTATAAAATCGTTTGCAACCTGATCCTTGGTGCCGCGCTCGTGACGACCGGCATGGGGTCGGCGCTGGCGCAGGACAAGGTCAAGGTCGGCCTGATGCTGCCCTACACCGGCACCTTCGCGGCACTCGGCAACAACATCACCAACGGCTTCAAGCAGTACGTCGAGGAGAACGGTGGCAAGCTCGCCGGCCGCGAGGTGCAGTACGTTGTTGTGGACGACGAATCCAACCCGGCGCGTGCCACCGAGATCGCCCGTCGCCTGGTAACCCGCGACAAGGTCGACGTGCTGATCGGTTCGGTGCACTCGGGCGTGGCGCTTGCCGCCGCGCGCGTCGCCGCCAACACCAAGACGCTGATGATCGTGCCCAACGCCGGCGCCAACGAGATCACGGGTGCGCAGTGCTCGCCCTACGTGTTCCGTTCCTCCTTTTCGGCCTGGCAGCCGTCCTACGCAATGGGTGAGGCGCTCGCCAAGCGCGGCGTCAAGAACGTCGTCACCCTGGCATGGAAGTACTCCTTCGGCACCGAGTCGGTCGAAGGCTTCACCGAGGGCTTCACCAAGGGTGGCGGCAAGATCGTCAAGGACATGAGCCTGCCCTTCCCGAACGTGGAGTTCCAGCCCTTCCTCACCGAGATCGCCGCGCTCAAGCCCGACGCCGTGTTTGTCTTCTTCGCCGGCGCTGGCGCCGCCAAGTTCGTGAGCGATTACGCTGCAGCAGGCCTCAAGGGCAGCATCCCGCTTTATGGCCCGGGCTTTCTGAGCGAGGATGTTGCGGCCATGGGGGGCGCCGGCGAGGGGCTGCAGACCACGCTGCACTACGCCGACGGCCTCAATACTGAGCGTGACAACGCCTTCCGTACCGCTTACGCCGCTGCCTACAAGGCGCAGCCGGACGTCTACGCGGTGCAGGGCTACGATGCGGCGCAGATGTACCACGCCGGTCTCAAGGCCGCCAATGGCGACCCTGCCAAGCTCGACGCCGTGATCGACGGCATCCGCGCAGCCACCATCGACAGCCCGCGCGGCAGCTTCACCCTGTCCAAGGCCCACAACCCGGTGCAGGACATCTACCTGCGCGAGGTCAAGGACGGCAAGAACGCCGTCGTCGAGGTCGTCTCCGCCGGGCTCGAGGATCCTGCCCGCGGCTGCAGCATGTAAGCGTCCCGCTTCCCTTCCCAACTCAACGCATACGTCGTCCCGGCAGGCTTACGCCTGCCGGGCGGGGGATAGTCATGGATTTCGCGAGCTTCCTGATCCAGGTGCTGAACTCGCTGCAGTACGGCTTGCTGCTTTTTCTGGTGGCAAGCGGGCTGACGCTGGTGTTCGGCATCATGGGCATCATCAACCTGGCGCACGGCAGTTTCTACATGATCGGCGCCTACCTGGCCTTCGTGCTTACGAGCGCGACCGGCAGCCTGGTGCTGGCTATTGCGCTTGGCATTCCGCTGGCACTGATTTTCGGTGCTCTCCTGGAGTGGGCGCTGTTTTCCCACCTCTACAAGCGTGACCACCTCGAGCAGGTGCTGCTCACCTACGGCCTCATCCTGATCTTCGAGCAGCTGCGCAGCCTGCTGGTGGGCGATGACGTGCACGGCGTGGCCATCCCGGCCTTCCTCGACGCGTCTATCCAGCTCACCGAGGTGATGAGCTATCCGGTGTATCGCCTGGCCATCTCGGTCGTCTGCATCGTGCTCGCGGTGGCGCTCTACTACGTCATTCAGCGTACCCGCCTGGGCATGATGATCCGCGCCGGCAATGACGACCGCAGCATGGTCGAGGCGCTGGGCATAAACATCAACATGATCTATCGCGTGGTGTTCGCGCTCGGGGTGGCCCTGGCTGCGCTCGCCGGCATGCTCGCCGCACCGATCTCCTCGGTGTTCCCGAACATGGGCAGCCATGTGCTGATCATCTCCTTCGTCATCGTCGTCATCGGCGGCATCGGTTCGGTGTGGGGCGCGCTGGTTGCTGCGCTGATCGTCGGCTTCGCCGACACCTTCGGCAAGGTTCTGCTGCCCGAGATCTCCGGAATGATCGTGTACCTGGTCATGGCCGTGGTCCTGCTGTGGCGCCCCGAAGGCATCCTGAAGAAGGGCTGAGATCATGAACGTCAGTGCTTCCCTCATCGTCAAGGTCATCGCGGTCGCCGCGATTGCCTGTGTGCCCATGTCGGGCGAGTCCTTCTACGTCGAACTGGTGGCGAAGATGCTGCTCATGGCGATCTTCGCCATGAGCCTGGACCTGCTGGTGGGCTTCACCGGCCTGGTGAGCTTCGGCCATGCGGCCTACTTCGGCATCGCCGCCTACTCGGTGGCCCTGTTTACCGCCAAGTTCGGTCAGATGAGCCTGTGGGTGATGCTGCCCGCGGCCATCCTGCTGTCGGCTGCAGCTGCGCTCGTGATCGGCATCTTCGTGATCCGTACCAAGGGCATCTACTTCATCATGGTCACGCTCGCCTTCGCCCAGATGGCGTACTTCGTGTTCCATGACACGCCCCTGGGCGGTGGCTCGGACGGCGTCTATGTGGACGCACGGCCGACCGCGGCGATCGGCAGCTGGGTCCCCTTCGACCTGGATAACGAGCTGCACATGTTCTATTTCGTGCTCGTCATGATGCTGCTGGTGTACCTGTTTCTTCATCGCGTGCTGCAGTCGCCCTTCGGTCGCGTGCTCATGGGCATCAAGAGCAACGAGCACCGCATGCAGTCGCTGGGTTACTTCACCTTCGGCTACAAGCTGGCCGCATTCACCCTGGCGGGCGCGCTGGGCGGGGTCGCCGGCTTCCTCTACGCGGTCCTGTTCGGCTTCGTCACCCCCGAACTGCTGTCGTGGCACGAGTCGGGCAACGTACTGCTGATGGTGATCCTGGGCGGCATGGGCAACCTTGCGGGTGCGGTACTGGGCGCCTTCGCCTTCGAGGCCATGCGCGAGTTCTTTGCCGATATCACCAAGTACTGGCAGTTGCTGATGGGTGGCGTCATCGTGGCCCTGGTGCTCTTTCTGCCGGGTGGGCTGACCGCAATTCCGGGCCGCATCAAGCGCGCCCTGCAGGGAGGTGGCGCAAAATGAGCCAGACCAGCAAGAACGAAGTGTTGCTCGAGGCGCGCAAGCTCACGCGTCGCTTCGGCGGCCTGGTGGCCAACCAGGACATCGACGTCACCCTCGAGCGCGGCATGATCCACGTGCTGCTCGGCCCCAACGGGGCAGGCAAGTCGACCTGCATCAACATGCTGTCGGGCGACCTGCCGCCCTCCGAAGGCGAGATCCGCTACCTGGGCAAGGACATCACCCGGCTCAGCGCGGCGCAGCGCTCGCAGGAAGGCATCGGGCGCAGCTACCAGCGCACCAATATCTTCCCTCAGTTCACCGTGCTCGAAAACGTGCGCCTGGCCGCGCAGTCGCGCCGCCAGCAGCCGTGGCACATCTTCAGCAAGGCCATGGAGCAGCAGTGGGCGCTGGAGAAGGCGCGCGCCTGCATCGAGGAGGCCGGCCTCGGCAGGCGCGTAGACTGGGTGTCGGGCGTGCTCAGCCACGGCGAACAGCGCCAGCTCGAGATCGCCATGGTGCTTGCCACCGACGCCCAGGTGCTGCTGCTCGACGAGCCGCTCGCCGGCATGGGCTCGGAAGAGTCCGCGAGCATGGTCGCGGTGCTCAAGCGCCTGCGCCAGACGCGCGGCATCCTGCTCGTCGAGCACGACATGGACGCCGTGTTCGCAGTCGCCGACAGGATCACGGTGATGGTCAATGGCCAGTTGCTGGAGTGCGGTCCGCCCGCACAGATCAAGGCCAGCGTGGCCGTCCAGCAGGCCTATCTGGGTACGGAGGACAGCTTCCATGTCTAACATGCTGCTCGAAGCCAAGGAAGTTCATACCTATTACGGTGCCAGCCACATCCTGCACGGCATCGACTTCAGTATCCGCGAAGGCGAGGGCATCGCGCTCATGGGTCGCAACGGCATGGGCAAGTCGACGCTGATCAAGAGCATGCTCGGCATCGTCAGGCCCAGGCATGGCCGGGTGCTGGTGCGTGGTGACGACTACAGCCGCGCGCGCACCTTCCAGACTGCGCAGCAGGGCATCGCCTACGTGCCCGAAGGCCGTGGCATCTTCAAGAGCCTGACCGTGCGCGAGAACCTGCTGATGTCGGCGCGTGCCGGCATCGACGGTCGCCGCGAATGGACCTTCGAGCGCGTCATGGAGACCTTCCCGCGCCTGGGTGAGCGCATCAACAACAGTGGCTGGCAACTGTCGGGGGGCGAGCAGCAGATGCTCACCATCGGCCGCGCGCTGATGACCAACCCCGACCTGCTTATCCTCGACGAGGCCACCGAGGGCCTGGCGCCGCTGATCGCCATGGAGATCTGGCGCATCGTCAAGGAGATCCGCAGGACCGGGATCGCCACCGTGATCGTGGACAAGAACCACGGCGCAGTCACCAGCATCTGCGACCGCGCGATGATCCTGGTGAAGGGGCAGGTGGTGTTCGACGGCACCAGCGACGAGATCCGCGCCCAGCCCGAACTGATCCAGAAGCACCTCGGCGTCTGAGCCGGATGTGCCACAGCAGGAGAGATACGCCATGACCATCAAGTCACTCGACATCATCCACGACGAGCACCGCGCGCTCGCCGCCATGCTCAGCGGCCTGCGATCGATCGCCTCTGGCATCGAAGCCGGGCGCCTGAAGCCAGACTACGACCTGCTCGAGTCGATGATCGAGTACATCGACAAGGTGCCGGAGAAGGTGCACCACCCGAAAGAGGACCAGTACCTCTTCGCCAAGCTGCGCCAGCGCTGCGCCGAGGCACTGCCGGTGATCGAGCGTCTGGAGACCGAGCATCGCCAGGGCGACGCGCGCATGGCCACCTTGCGCGACGCGCTCGCCAGCTATCGCCAGCAGGGCGATGCGGGCTTCCAGGGCTACAACGAGGCGCTCAAGACCTACATCGAGCAGGAATGGAAGCACATGAACACCGAAGAGCGTGAGGTGTTCCCCCTTGCCAAGGCGCATCTGACCGCGGAGGATTGGGCCGAGATCGACGCCGCCTTCCTCAGTAACCAGAACCCCTGGGAAGGTGCAGCCGGCGAATACCGGGCGTTGTTCTCGAAGATCGTCAACATTGCGCCCGCCCCCGTCGGACTTGGCGGCTGAGTCGCCGCGGGCGGCGCCAACTCTGGAGCATCATGGGCATGACCGAACACGCAGGATTCGACTGGGACGACCGTTACTTGCTGGGCTACAACGCGATGGATGACACCCATCGCGAGTTCGTCAGCCTGGTCGATGCCTTGCTGACCGTCGAGGATGCACAGCTCGCGGCTGCGCTCGACGCCTTTGCAGCCCATGCCGAGGCCCACTTCGAGCAAGAGAACCGTTGGATGGACGTCGATGGTTTCCCGGCGCGCGACTGCCATGTCGATGAGCACGCCAAGGTGCTCGCCTCGGTACGCGAAGTGCAGCAATTGCTCGCTGAGGGCAAGGTCGAGGTGGTCCGTGAGCTTGCGGTCGCGCTCAAGGACTGGTTCCCGGGGCATGCCGACTACATGGACTCTGCGCTCGCGCTGTGGATGGTGAAGCGCTCGCACGGCGGTGCGCCGCTGGTCTTCCGACGCGAGAGCGCAAAGAGCAGCTGAGCACTTCATACAGTCATCTCCCTCCCCGGAATCACGTTTTTGTCGTGGTTGCTTCCGGCGTCCCCGCCTGGTGGGGTGTCGGGAGGATTTCGGGTTTGGCCCGCCTCGGCGGGCCATTTTTTTAACGACAACCCTTCTGCATCGAGAGGCCAGCACATGGAACACAAAGCCATCAACCCGCCCGAACTCTTCAGCGGCAAGGCGTTCAGCCAGACTTACTCGGTCTGCGGCGCACAGCGCATGATCTTCGTCTCCGGCCAGGTCGATTGCGACTGCGACGGCAAGGTGCGCAACCCGGACGACCTGGAGGCCCAGCTAAAGGGCACGCTCGACAATATCGAGATCGCCCTGCGCGCCCAGGGCGCGAGCATGCATGACCTGGTGCACGTGACGATCTACGTGGTCGGGCTGCAGCCGGCCCAGACTACCCGCATCCGCGAGATCCGCTCGGCCTACTTCCATCCCGAGCGTCCGCCGGCGGTGACCCTGCTCGGCATCGAGCGCCTCGCCTTCGAAGGTCTGGTGGTCGAGGTGGATGTCATCGCCGCGCGCTGAAAGCGCACTCCCGGCCCCGGTCTTGCCGCGCCAGCGAGTGTGGGCATGGCCTGGAGCCGCCCATGCTGAGGAGGACGCCAGCCATGTTTCAGTGCTGGGTGCGCGGGTCGCCGGCTGCGTTGTCTCGTGGCTGATGGAGCGGCAGGACTTCGTGGCGCTGGTCAAGTGAGTGGGGCTGCTGCACTTTCACCGGCCTGTGGCGCTGATGCGCCCTAAAACGCTCACCCTGACGCTTGACGCCCTCCTAACCGCCTTCTAGAATGCGGCCTCTTTGCATGGGGGCGGTTAGCTCAGCGGTAGAGCACTGCCTTCACACGGCAGGGGTCACTGGTTCGATCCCAGTACCGCCCACCAGTCAAATCAATGACTTGGTGCCCCCAGCAGAAGACCGTACGGAAATTGTACGGAAAACGGTTTTCAGAAATGGGCGATTAACTCAGCGGTAGAGTGCCACCTTCACACGGTGGAAGTCACTGGTTCGATCCCAGTATCGCCCACCAGAACACAAGCGAAAGCCGGCCATCGAGCCGGCTTTTTCGTGTCCATCGCCCCCACCAGCTCGGGGATGCCGCGCTCTACAACCTTCTGCGCGGCCTCCATGGTCTTGCCGGAACCTAGGCCGGCTTTCGCTGCGGCGATGTCTCGGGTCTGGCCTTGATCTGGCGAAATGCAGGAAATATTTCCTGAATTACCGGGATTGCCCACGCGCCCCTGCAACCGCTCCGCAATCGCCTCCGCCAGCGCCACCTTTTCGCTGATCGTCGGCTCCTTCCGCTGGTCGTTCTCGTCGCGCTCTACCTTCAGGGCGTCAATGCCCCTCAGTCGCGCCAGGACGGGCCACAGGCGGCGCAGCAGGTCGAGGTGATGCGCGGCCCTTACCGGGCGCTTCAGCGGCTTGTGCGGCCTCTGATGCGCGGTGGTCGTGTTGCAATGCGGCATCCAGAACGCAAAAGCAATAGGCGTGCCGTCGCCGTGTAAGGCATGCAGAAAATGCGATGCGGCGTTTCTTGCTTGTGGTTGCCCTTGGCATTGTGCAGCGCAGCTTGGCAGCTCGGCCACCACGGTCCATAGGCGAAGAAAAACCGCCTTGAGTGCGGTTCAGGTCGTCACCAGCCCAGGGCGGCGGCGGTCTCGGCTGCGGTGTCGGGGTTGCCGAGCATGTGCGCGGCCAGCACAGCGGCCTGTGCGTCGGTGAATCGAGCGGCCCAGTATCGGCCGGTGGTGTCGCCTGCTGCGAGGCTTGCAGCGGCGTTCAGGCGCTTCTGCCTGGTGCTGGTAGGCAAGCGGCTATTGGCACGCGCGCAGCGGGCGCAGAGGCCGAATATCACGCCGATGCCGTGGATTGCGCCAGGGTGTAGCGTTGCCACCTCGGCGGGCATGCGGCAGCAGGCGCAGCAGCGCATCAGCGCCACGTTGAGGCGGGGCCGGGGTGGTGCGCCTTCAGTTCGCTCAAATGAACGCTATCCAGGTCGAGGGTGCGGATATCTACGCCGCGCCCGTGGATGTGCCACACCTTGCCCACGCGATCCACGGTCAGACCGCGGCGCTTGCACTCGGCGATAACGATTTCAGCTCTGGTCATCATGTTCAGGTCTCCATGTGCCGCGCTCGATCAGTTCGGCGGCGATCTGTTGCACGCGCGGCCAGTGCTTCGCCAGTACGGCAAGCGCGGTGCGTTGCGCGAATCCGTGTCCAGCCAGGCCGGCGCCGAAGTGGGGTGCGAGGATCGTCCGGGCCATCTTCCAGTCTTGCGAGGCCATGCGGATCGTCACGCCCTGCCAGCGGTGCCCGGTGTGGATCAGCTCAGCCAGGATGCCGGCGTGGTAGATCGCGGCGATCTGTGCGGCGGCCAGCGGGCCGTCATGGTCGGCGGGCGTCTCGTCCGCCTCGAGGTCGGTCGTGTCGAGCTCGGCACGGCCGCTGCCAGCGGTCGCGGTCGCTAGCGTCGGCGTCAGCCCGCACCACTCCATCAGGACGACGTGCCCGGCTTCGTGGTGCGCGGTGCGCTCCAGCGATGCGCCCTTGATCGCGGCCGGCACATCGGCCAGCGGGTGAATCCTGCGCAGCTCGGCGCGCGGGGGGTGGGTGTAGGTCATGGCTCGTCTAGGTGGGGTGCAGGCTTGCAGCGGTTATCAGCCGCGTCCGGTGCCTGCCTTGCGCGCTGTTTCAGCCTGTCAGCCGCGCCCGGTGCCTACCGCTAGGCTTTCTACACCCCGCAAGGTGTTCAGGGTCGCCACGCGCCTCGCTCGTCTTCGAGCAGGGCGCAGTCCGGCGCTTCCTGCGGAACGCCATCTGTCGCCAGCACATCCTGGTCAATCAGGTTCGCGGCCGTCCGGCCTTCGGTCGCCAGGGCTTGCAGGTACGACAGCGCGGGCGTTGCGGAGGGATCGCCTGCCAGTCGCGCGATCGCGTCGTATTCGGCAATCACCAGACTTGCCTGATGTAGCTCATCGCGCAGCGCATCGCGCCGGCCTTGCCAGTAGACTCGGTGCGCGAGGCATGCGGCGGTCAGGGCTTCCGCGAGCGCGGTCTCGGTCTTCTCGCAGTCGCGGCGCAGGTAGCCGGTTTGCGATGACGCGCGATCTGCAATCGCCTGGTTCAGCGCGTCCAGGCTCTTGCGGTGCGCGCTCTCAGCTTTCGCCAGGCGCTTGACTGCGGCGTGATAGTTCTCGGCGGGGGGCATCAGTCGGCGCCCCCACGAATCGAGCCCATGCGCCCCTTGATCACCGCGCCCAGGTCGGCACGAGGCCGAATCGCCACGCCTTCAATTGCGATGTTCTTGATCGGCTCGACCAACACCGCGTTCTTCTGCCCGGCCAGCTTGAGAACTGCGCAGGCGGCGTGCTGTTCGGGGTCGCTGAACAGGTACCAACGTTGGGCGGGAAGTCGGGCCGATGCCGTCACTTCAATCGGCAGGTTGCATTCGTGCACAAGCTTGCGCGCAAGGAGTTCGAGCTCGGCAGCCACCACGAGATGACGCGCGGCAAGGTCGGCGTCGTTGCCGGCTTTGGTCTTGAACTTGCGCATCATTGCGATGCCGCTCGCGAGGCTCGTCTCGCTGAGAGCGCCGGCCAGCTTGTTGAATCCGGTGAGGAACACGCGATCGTTGTCCATCAGAATGGGGTTGATCTCCAATTCCTGATAGAGCAGCTTCGCCTCAGTGCGAGCAATGGCGTTGCCCATCTGTGCAACCATGTCCGCGACAAGGCCGATATCGTCATTAATCACCGCCTGCCGACTGATGTTGATCAGTCGCCCGAAGGTGACGAGCCGAACGTCACGCAGGACTTCATCGACGCGGACTTGCGCCGGCTGGCCGACGTAGGTCGCGCCGAATTCATCGAGCTCCCCGACGACAGGCAGTTCGTCCGACAGATCGATCTCGGGCAGCTCCACCGGCTTGAAGTTGCGCAGGGTTAGCTCTCCGCAGAATCGGCGGTGCTCGGCCTGCGCGCGGAAGCGTCGATTGATCACCTCTTGCACGCCCGCAGAAAGCAGAACGCCGAAGTCCTGCGAGGTGTGCCAGCTCGCCTTGACCATCGAGCCGGGGCGCTGTGCCTTGGCTGCGCAGGCGGCGGCGAGACTCGAAAGCGGGGCATGCGCCAGATCGTGAGCAAGCGGGTGCGGGTTCGCGACGTGCTCGCCAAGCGCCATTGCGATGGCGTCAGGCGCGGCGGCGAGCACGTCGGCGGGATTGTTGTTCAGCATGGGGGGGTCTCCGATTGGGTACGGTCCCATGCTGCCCGGTTCCTGCTGATGCTGTCGGCCTATTGCATCAGTGTTGCATCAGCGGATCAGCTCGAACAGGTTGCGCGCCGTGGTCGGCACGCGCTGCCCGGTGTCGAAGGCGCGGCGCAGGGCTTCGTCTATCGGGGAAAGGGGTAGGGCTTGCCCTCGCTCCAAAAGCGGCGCTATGCGGCTCTCGTAGCGTTTGATTGCCCCTTCGAGCCGACACGCACACCGCCAAGGGCCATCATCGCCGGTAAGCAGCGCAGCGGCGTCCCGCAATGCCGCGTTGCGTTCGCGTAGCCGGCTTGCCCTGTCGAGTCCGAGCGCCCTGTCGAGCTCGGCGCCGGCAAGGTGTCGGCGCATGCCCTCAGCAAGCCAGTTGGTCACGTCGGGCGAGCGGTCGCCATCGGCCGCGCGGCGTGCAAGCTCAGTGCTCATGTGATGTCGCCTCCGATAGTGCGAGCATGCTTACATACCCCTAGAAACGTCTGGCGCTAGCGAGACATCGGGGCGCGATATACCCCCATCGCAAAGCCCCCCAGGGGGAACCGCGCGCTTCATTGGGCTACGTCCGGCGCAAAGGTCGCGAGCCGATCCGCAAGCGCGTCCATCGCCTCGAAGATCGCGCGCTCGACCTCGGCCGCCGTGGTGCCGCTGATGCCGTGCCGGCGCTCCAGGTTGTCGGGGATGGCCTTCAGATCGGCCGCGATGGCTGCGAAGGCGGTCGCGACGGTTTGCTCGACCTCGGCGGCAGGGATAAGCCTGCGCTCGGTCTCGGCTTGCTCCAGGGCTAGCAGGTTCGCCCTGTGATGATCTACGCGGGCCTTCTCTGCGGCAGCGTCCAGGCGGGCCGACGTTGCGCCTTCACGGCTACGCCACCAGACGCCAAAGGCGGCGAGCTCAAGCGGCATGCCGTCCTTGCGAAGCTGGGAAACGCGTTGCGGGGTTACGCCTAGCAGGCGGGCGCACTGTGCGGGGGTCAGGTCAGGTGTCATGGTTTCGCTCAAGCAAGAAAAAATATCGAGAATCCAGTCAGAGCCGGGGCTCTTCTGGACTACCCACCTTGGGTAGCCGCAGAGGACCCGCCGTCCCTGCTGAATCTCGAGAACCATCGTCAAGCGGGATCGCGGCCAGTGCGGCGCGGTGCTCCGACAGCACGCGCGACAGCGTCACCGCTTCCTGGTACTTGCGCTCTACCTCGCCGTTCTCGAACTGCACGAGCCAGCGGCGCGAGGTGCGCAGGCTTTGCGCTGCCAGTGCCGCGCGGATCGCGGCGGGGGTCGGGGTTGTACGTTTCATTCGTGAGGCTCCACATCGGCGCCCCACCAAACAGCGCGTACCTCGTCGGCTGTCGCGCCTTGGGGGCATGCAACGGTGAAAGCGGCTCGCATGGGCGGCCTGATAATCCATATCCTGTGAAGGCCGGCTTGCCGCTTCTGCACCTCGCGCAGCACGGCCGCGCGATGTTGGCGAAGACGTGGCGCCCACTCAGCGACCGCTGCCGGATCACCGCGCAGGCCAACACGAGTACCGGCCAGAACGAAGATGACGCCGGCCTCGGCCGCCTGGTCGAGAAGGTCTCTCACAGCCATTGGTCGGCCTCCTCCTCGTCATGCGTGCCATCATCCGTGCCGCTTTGTGTACACCCCTGCACGAATGGCACGGATGGCACGGATGGCCCTATTTCCCCATTCGTGCCATTCATGCCGCTGTTTTTGGGGTTGGCACGCATGTCACGAAACGTGGCACGTATGGGAAGCGACCAGACCGACGCCTTTTGCTTTCCGAAGCCGGTGATCTTGGTTTCGGCACCGATGCGCTTCCTTGCGCGCTGAATCGTCCGCTCAGAAAAACCGCACGCGCGGCCTGCCTTGATGACGTCCGCCTTAACGATCTCGCCTTCGTCCGTGAGCAGGTCACGAAGCCATGAGTCAACCTCGTTGGTGTCCTCGTCGGCCTGGTCGTCGCGCTCGGTCACGGTGTCAGCTGCGGCGAGGATTTCGCGGGCACTGCCTTCGATCTCTTCGCCCCACAGCACACGCGATGCCCAGACGCCGGCATAGTTCTGCAGCTCGATCTGTTCGAGGTCGTAGTAGAAGCCACCATCGTCCGGGCCAATATTCGACTTCGCACGCGCCAGGATTCGACGCCCTGCCCCTTCTTCGTCGTCCTGCACCTTTGCGGCGGCGAGCACCACGCGGGCAAGCGCACCGAAGGCCAGCGAGCCGGCTACGCGCTCGGTCGGGTCGCGGCCTTGACTGCCCTTGGCAAAGTGACTGATGCCCAGGATCGCGGCGCCGATCTCGTGCCCCAGATCAACGAGGGGTTGCAGCGCGCGGCGCACCTCGGTGTTCTTGTGGCTGTCGCCAGTTACGGCAGAAACTACCGGGTCCGTAATCAGCAATCGGACGTTACCGACTCGGCGCGCGGCCTCAGCCAATTCGCGCATATCGGACGCCGGATCGAACGGGCGATGTGACTCGCCATCGCGCACGCTGCCGACGAAGTGAATGCGGCTCATGTCCGCACCGCAGGCCAGCAGGCGCGGCGCTAGGGTGTCGGTCGGGTCATCCTCACCGGACCAGACTAGAACCGCTCCTGCGCCCTTTACGCGGCTCCCATCGGGCCAGCGCCCGCACGTCGTCAGTGCCGCGGCGAGCGCAAGCGCCAGCGTCGTTTTGCCGGTGCCCGGTGCGCCTGCCAGGATGTGCAGCTTTCCAGCGGCGAGCCAGCCATCCCAAAGCCAGTCAATCGGCTCGGGCCTGATCGCGGCGCCGTTGATGAGGTGCACAACGGGCGCGGCGGGTGCCGCGAGTTCCTCGGGGGTCACGAACGTTGTTTCAGGCATTGCCGCACCTCCCAATCAGGGTTTGGCGAGCAACGGGGCCGTCATCGTCGCGGGAAGCGCCAAGGGCCATGAGGTGCGCGGGCGCAGCTTTTGCGATTGCTGCCAGGGTTGCCGCAAGCCGGGGGCGGGCCACCCGATCAGCACGGGCAACGATCACACCACGGTTGCGCACAACGGACCAATCGAGGGATGCGGGGTCCGCGTCCGAGAACACGGCCAAAGCCGGCCAGGGGGCGCGCAGGTTTGGCGGCTGGTCGATGAACACGAGGACGGTGTTGGCCGGCCTTCCGCTGGCGATCAGCGCTTGCAGTGCGCGGGCATATGCGGGGCATCTCATTTCGCCACCCCGCCAAGCAGTGCGACGATCACGACGGCGAGAAGCCACGCGCCGAGCGGTGCGGTAGAATTAGCGTAGGTGGTTTTTTCTTGGGGCGCGGCCTGGTCAGGGCTGGCGCCCTTTTTCTTGGTCATGGTCGGCGCCTCCGTCAGTGCGACGCGCGGCGGCGGCCGGGCAGGATCGTGGCGCCTTCTTCCATCTGGCGGCGCCACTCGGCGGCCGCCTCGATGCTGATGAGGGTGCGCGCGCCGACCTTCATGATGCGCGGGCCGATCCCTTTCTTCAGCAGGTCGTAGAAGGTGACTTTGGTGATGTCGTGCGCGGCGCAGAAGTCCTTGACGGAATAGACGGCTGGCGCAGTCGTGGCGGTGGTGCTGGTGTGGTTCATATTGGGCGAACTCCGTTTGTTGAAGTACGCCCGAATTTCATAACGCGGCGGGGGGCTGGGTGGGTAACAACTCGCCAAATAGCTGCACCCGAATTTCTACCCCCTGCGGCGTTGATAGGCTCGAAGGGCCTTGACTGCCTCGCGCGTCATGGCTTCGTCTGGCGGCAGGGCGAGCGCGCAGTTTGTGATTTCTGCCACCGTCCGATGACTGAGGCTTGTTCGGATTCCGTAGGACTGAGTTAGATGATTCAGTGCCTCATCAAGTGCGCGCACAAAGTCCCTTGGGCTTTGTCCTTGGCGAGACTCCATTGCGGCGCGGTCGCGCTCGTCCAGTGCTTCGGCTTCCGGGCTTTGCAGGTCGGCGAGCGCATCCATGTAGTCGGCGGTCCGCGGCCAGTACTTCAGGTCAAACTCTCCGCGAAGGGTGCCCAGGTGTGGGGCCACCCATTGCGCGAAAAGGTGGCGCGATTCGCTCGCCTTGGCAGCGCAGGTGAGTACATCAAGCGGGTGATAGTCGCTGCTGCTGCCGATACCGTGGGCGTTGCAGTAGTCGGATCGCGTGCGGAGAAGGTGCGCTAGCTCGCGCGCTTTCTTCTCGATTTCCCCGGAGAGCTCTTCCACTCGACGCAGGGCGGCGCGGCGGGTACCGATTCGATCAGGCGAGAAAAACGCGGCGGTCGATAGGATTGCGTTGATGACGTGATGCCAGGCAGTGCCGCAAGGGCGGAACGTCCAAAATCCCTCGGGGGCCTTCTCGTGGATCTCAGCGTAAGCGGAGCTCATGCTTACCGTGTTGGCAAGCAGGGCGTCGATTACGCGAACCTCAGAGGCCAACATCTTTTTTTCGATTCGGTCGGCACGCTCGGCGCGAAGGTACGCCTCTATTCGTTCGGTCGGTGTCATTCGCCCACCCTTGCGGCGAACCCTGCTGATAGGTGCCGCGCCAGCGGGGCAGGGTGTCCCCGTTTTCGGATGGCCGTCCTAGGCGCGGCGTGATCGTGCCCGGCGCGTGGCCGGGCTGGTAGTGGTCAGATCGCGGTCAGCGGTTCCGGTGGCGGGTCTTGCGGCATCTTCTCCACCAAGACGGTAAGCTCTTCGGCTTCGGCGGCGAGGTCACGAATTGCCCATGCGGCGTAGTCGCAAGCGTGATAGGGCAGGTTGGAAGCGAACTCAGGCGCTTGCCCAAGCAATGCGGCGATGCCGCTGATCTGCCCCAGCCGGCGGCGGATCGCTTCCGCAACGTCGTTGCGCGTGATGAGTTGGGTTCCGTCCAAGCCTGCGTAACGCACCTCGGGCTGTGTGATATTTTCTGCGGTAGCCATGATGTGAAGCTCCTTTTCACTGATTGGTCAGAGCCGGCACGGTGTTCGAGACTGTCGCCGGCTCGCTTTCGCCTGAATCCCTCAGGCAAGGGTGATGCTACTCGCGCACGGCATAGGTATGGCTATGTCGTGCGTCGGTTACAGCATTTTCACCTTCGCTAGCTTGGCGACGATGCGCTCCTTGGCAAGGTGTCCGTAGTGGCGCTGGATCATTGCCACGCTCGTGCCGGCGATCCGGGCCACGGACAGCGGATCAATGCCGCCCACAATCATTTCGCTGATGGCGACATGGCGCAGGTTGTAGAGCACCACGTCATCAGGCAGGCCGGCCGCCGTGCGCGCCTCGCTCATCTGGTCGCGCCAGTCGTAGCGGCTCCAGGCTTTGCCGGCCGCGCGGATCAGCAGCGGCTCGTCCGTCTCGCGCTTGCCGGCGCAGGCTTTGAGGTGCGCGAGGGCGTCGGGTGATAGCGGGATGATGCGGCGCCCGGTTTTTCCTTGGAGCGTCAGCAGGCCGGCCGGGTCCAGATCGCCGACAGTGGCGCTTGCGAGCTCTCCGGGGCGGGCAGCGGTCAGCAGGACCGCGCGCAGCAGGCGCGTGAGAGCCGGCGAGGCGGCCGCGATCAACTTCTTGCGCTCGGCCACGGTCAGGAAACGTTCGCGGCGCCTGCCGACCTTCTGGAAGCTCTCCACGCGATCCCATTGCGCGGTCGATGCCACGAAGCCCATGCGATAGGCGAGGTTCAGCGCGGCTTTCAGTGTGGCTAGATTCCTGTTCGCGCTGTCCTTCGCCTTGCGCTCGGCGTCCGGGTCGTCGTCGTCCTCGTCGGTGTCCACCAGACCGTTGCGCCAGTCGGTGATATGGGCAGTGCGCAACGAGGCTAGCTCGATCCGACCGAATGCCGATCCATAGACCAGCCGACGAAAACGCCCTTCGGCATCCTTGGCGGTGTTCTCGCCTTTCTCGCTGCGCCGGTCCTCGACGTACCTCCTGCATGCCTGTTCGACTGTCAGCACCTCGGGCGATCCGCCGTCGCACTGGTCGAACCATTCGCGCGCCTTCCGTTCAGCGTCGTCAAATCGCTGGAAGGTGCCCAGGGCGTTGTAATGCTGCTTGCCGGCCTGGTCGCGGTGACGTGCCACCCATGTGCCATCGCCGTCGGTCAGTTTGCGAAAGCCCAGGTAGTTGCCGGCGCTGATCCGGGTCCAATAGGGTTCGCGGCGTGCTACGAGGCGCTTGCGGCCGCCTGCTGTAGTGATGTCGTTTGTCATGATATTTTTTCCGTACGGAAACGATACGGAAAATTAACACGAACATGCACGAACTACAACATACAAAAATCTATGGAAAACAGGAGGTTGCAAACTTGCATAAACTTCAATTTACCAAAAATCCTGCCTTCACACGGCAGGGGTCACTGGTTCGATCCCAGTACCGCCCACCAGCACACCACGACAAAGCCGGCGCCCTTCGCGCCGGCTTTGTCGTTCACCGCGCCGCATCGATCGCATGCGCCAGCGAAGGGCTTCCTGCCGGCGCTGGGCGCGCCATCGTGAGTGGAGCCGCAGGACCGGGCGGGGGTATGCTTCGCAACGCTCGCATTTTTCTGCCTCCCACTTCTTCGCCTGCGGAGCACCACGCGCATGCCAATCCCTCATCCTGCGGTCGCCTACCGCATTTGCCCGTCAAACCCCGGCGCCCATCTGTTTGCGGTGAGCTGCACAGTGGCCGACCCCGACCCGAGCGGGCAGGTGTTCCGCCTGCCGGCGTGGATTCCGGGCAGCTACATGATCCGCGACTTCGCGCGCAATATCGTGCGTCTGCGTGCCGAGAGCGCCGGGCGACCGTGCCCGGTCGAGAAGCTCGACAAGCACAGCTGGCGCGTGTCGCACCCGGTCGCCGGTGAGCCGTTGGTGCTGCACTACGAGGTCTATGCCTGGGATCTGTCGGTACGTTCCGCCCATCTCGACCGTACGCATGGTTTCTTCAATGGCACCAGCGTGTTCCTAGCCGTCGAGGGGCGCACCGACATGCCCTGCGAAGTCACCATCGAGCGCCCGGAAGGCGCCGAATTCGCCGACTGGCGGGTGATCACCAGCCTGCCGCCCGCAGATGGACGCCCGGGCGGAGAGGGCAGCGGCCGCTTCGGGCGCTACCTTGCCGCCGACTACGACGAACTCATCGACCACCCGGTGGAAATGGGTTGCTTCAGCCTGGCCCGCTTCGAGGCCGGGGGTGTCGCCCACGACATTGCGCTGACCGGACGCCACGACTGCGACCTCGAACGCCTGTGCGCCGACCTGGCACGCATCTGCACCTGGCAGATCGATCTGTTCGGTCGCCCGGCGCCAGTGGATTACTACGCCTTCCTGACCATGGTGGTCGGCGATGGCTACGGTGGCCTCGAACATCGTGCCTCGACGGCGCTGCTGTGTGCGCGCGAGGATCTACCCTGGAAAGGGATGCAGGGCCTGCCCGATGGCTACAAGTCCTTTCTCGGCCTGTGCAGCCACGAGTACTTCCACACCTGGAACGTCAAACGCATCAAGCCCGCCGCCTTTGCCCCCTATGATCTGTCGCGCGAGAACCACACCAGGCTGCTGTGGGTGTTCGAAGGCTTCACGTCCTACTACGACGACCTTGCGCTCGTGCGCAGCGGCGTGATCGATCCGGAGGACTACCTCGGTTTGCTGGGCAAGACGGTGTCGAACGTGATGCGCGGCAGCGGTCGGCTCAAGCAGAGCGTGGCCGAATCATCATTCGATGCGTGGACCAAGTACTACCGCCAGGACGAGAACGCGCCCAACGCCATCGTCAGCTACTACACCAAGGGCGCCCTGATCGCGCTCGCGCTTGATCTGCAGCTGCGCGCCGGCAGTGCGGGCGAACGCAGCCTGGACGATGTGATGCGCCGCCTGTGGGTCGAGCATGGCCAGACCGGTATCGGCGTCGCCGAGGACGGTATTTACCAGGCGGTGCGCGAGGTGGGTGGTGCCGGCCTGGGTGCGCGCCTGGCGCGCTGGCTTGAGCATACGGCCGAGGGTACGGAGGATCTGCCGTTGCAACGCCTGCTCAAGGGGTTCGGGGTGGACCTGGACGCAGAGGCCAGTATCCAGGCCCCCGGCCTGGGCATCAAGCTGGCCGCGGGTGAGGGCGAGGTGCGCGTCGCCAATGTGTTCGATGGCGGCCCGGCCCAGCGTGCCGGCCTGTCGGCGGGCGACGTGCTGATCGCGCTCGATGGTCTCAGGCTGAGCCCCAAGGGTCTGGAAGCGCAACTCAAGCGCAGGCAGGTGGGCGATCGGGTGGAGTTGCACGCCTTCCGTCGTGATGAGCTGATGCGCTTCAGCGTGGAGCTCGACCCGCCGGCAGTAGACAGGTACGTGCTCAGGTTCGCACCGCGCAGTGGCGAGCGCGCACGGCGCTTGCGCAAGGGCTGGCTGGGGCGCTGAGCGCGGCCGACTGGGGGCTGGCGCCGCGGGTGCTCAGCGCCCGGGGTCGAGTTCGCGATGGCGGCGCAGCACGCTGCGCAGCAGCAGGCCGAACAGGACGGAGGCCAGGATCGTCGCCGCCACGCTGGCTTCCCAGAACCCGGCTACCGAGGGCTGCTCGGTGCGTGCGCCGACGTGGTAGGTCAGCCAGTAGCCGCCTGCCAGGCCGATGCCCCAGAAGCACACGGTGTGCAGCAGCATCGGCAGAAGGGTGATCTTGAAGCCGCGCAGTGCGTGGGCGGCGACGGTCTGAATGGCATCGCTGAGCTGGTAGATGCAGATGTAGAAGATGAGCCCGAGCGCAACCGCGCGCACCGCCGGATCGCTGGTGGAGAGGGCAATCACCGGCCCGCGCACCAGCCACAGCGCAATACCGATGGTGACTGCAAATGCGCAGGTGAGCCACAGGCTGACTCTCACCGTGGCACGTGCGCGCGCCCAGTCGCGCGCACCGGCTGCCTGGCCCACCAGCACCAGGGTGGCGATCGACATCGCCAGCGGAAGCATATAGACGAGGGCGGCGAGGTTGGCGACGACGCGGTGGCCCGCCACTGCATCGGCGCCGATGCGGGCGACGAAGAGCGCGATCAGGGTGAATGAGGTGATCTCGATGAAGGTCGACAGCCCCATCGGTACGCCCAGCCTGAGCAGGCTGCCGATTGCGCGCGCACGTGGCGGTTGCCAGCGCTCGAAGATGCGGTAGCTCCGGTAAATCGGCGTTCGCCACAGGTAGGCGAGTGCGCAGGCGAAGCCGAGCCAGCTTACGAGTGCGGTCGAGATGCCGCAGCCCAGGGCGCCGAGTGCGGGCAGTGGCCCGAGGCCATGGGTGAGGAACCACGCCAGCGGGATGTGCGTGCTGGTGGCGATGAAGCTGATCGCCATCAACACACGTGGCCGGCCGAGGGCGTTGATGAAGGCGTAGAAGGTGCGGTGCAGCAGCACCGCAGGCAGTCCGAAGGCGGTAGCCAGCATGTAGCTGCTCGCCGTGGCGGCAACGTCCGCAGGTACGCCCACGCGCGCGAGCAACGCCTCGGGGTGGGCGAGTAGCAAGGTTCCGGGTACGGCCAGCATCAGGGCCAGCCAGAAGCCCTGGTGCAGGGCGGGACCGATCTCGTCATGACGGTCGGCGCCGACATGGTGTGCGACCGTGGGCGCCACCGATTGCAGGATGCCGACCAGCAGCATCACCACCGAGATGTATAGCCCGCTACCGACTGCGACGGCGGCCAGGTCCTTGGTGCTGTAGTGGCCGGCGATGAGGGTGTCGGCCACCATCATGCTCATCGACAGCAGTTGCGCGACCAGCACGGGCCAGGCGTGGTGCAGCAGCTGTCTGCCGATGGCGAGCGCCCCCGGTACGCTCGGGGCAACCGGCGAAGGCTGCGCCGAAGGGGCTTCGGACGTGGCGCCGGCTACGGTCAATCTTCGGACGCCGCGTTGGGGAACAGGCGCGGACGCCAGTAGCGCCAGGCGAGAAACGCGAACAAGGCGCCCATGATCAGCCAGAAACCGACGCCTTGCCAGAATGCGATCGGATCGGTGGCGAGCAGGTAGTCGCGTGGTGGGCGGACGAAGTGGATGCGGCCACGCAGCACGGCCTGGATGGCCATCGCCGCTGCAGTGGCGGCGGGAGCGAACCACACGAACAACCCGGCGCCGACGATGAAGCGGTCGAGTGCGGGCGAGGGATGGCGACGCGGCTGGTAGACGCTATCGACGCCGAACCAGACGGCAAGCAGGAAGCCGATGGCGGCAGCGAGCGGTCCGAGGGCCATGGCAGCGCCGAGCAGGGTGGTCGCAGCCATGAAGGTGGGCCCTTCGAGTGTGGCGATTTCGGGCCACAAGCGATCGAGCTCGGAGAAGATCAGCCACGATGCGGGCAGAGCGACCAGACAAAGGAGCAGGCAGAACAGCGCACGTCTGCGGCTGCGATCGCCTGCCAGCACAGCATCCTGCGCATGATCGGTGGCTCGTGAAGAGGAGGGGACGGTCGGGGTAGGGCTCGGCTGTTGGGGCTGGGGCATCGTCGGTTGTCGGTTTGTGCTTGCAGGACCCTGGATTGCAGTCTGAAGCACAGAAGATACTGGGGGGAGGGTAAAAAGGGCAGGGGGCAAAGTGTACTACGCCCGTCCCCGCCACTTGCTATCTCCTGCATGACATTGCCCGTTGTCGCGTTGCTCAGGCGAAATAACCATGCAGGAACCAGCGCCCGGGCGGGTCGAGCGCCTGGAAAATCCAGCACAGGGCTTGGCCCGTGTTGTTTGCGAGGTAGTAGTCGCGGTGCACCGGATGGTCGTCCCACCAGCCGCACTCGATGCGCTCGGCCTCGCTCAGCAGGACGTAGTCTGCGCGCTCGATGGGCTTTGGCTCCGGCAGCAGCCACAGCGGACGGACGTGCAGCCCCTTGTGTTCGCGTGCGAGGGGGTTTGCGTGTGCGCTGCAGGTGTGTTGTGCGGGACTGCCGGCGCAGCTTGCATCGCCCTGGCGCCAGGCCGACTCCGGACGGTGGTCGGGCTGGGAGGCAAGCAGGTGGACGCTGGACTGGCCGAGACGGGCGCGCAGGCGGTCGAGCAGCAGGACGGCCTGCTCGCGCAGGGTGCCGACGTCATCGAACAGCACACCTGTGCGCGCAATGGCGGCCAGCGGACGATCGGCAATCAGCCTGAGGGCGCCGACGTCCGCCTCGAGTACCAGGCGGGCCAGTTGCTCACGCAGGATCGCCAGCAGGCCAGCGGTATCCCTGCAGGGCTGGCCGAGCACCAGTTCGAGCCTGCTGTGGGGGCGATGTGCATGCTCGAGGATCAGCTGGCAATGGTCGATGGCGGCGTGTCGCGCCTGCAGCCAGCCTTCCAGGCTGGCAAGCAGTCGGCGGGCGGCGAACAGCAAGGCCTCGCTGTGATGGGTGGGTGCCGGCAACTCGAGACCGTGGCTGAACGTATCTGCCGCTTCGAACCAGGGACGCGGGTCGGGCATCTCGCCGCGTGCGCGCGCCAGACAGTGGCGCACTGCCTGGGCGCCGCGGCGCGCCAGCCCGGCTGCAGGCAGGTCGCGGGCCTCGCCGAGGCTGTGCAGGCCAAGGCCGGCGAGCAGGGCCCGGGTGTCGGCGTCGCAAGCGGCTTCGTCCTCGAGAACGGACAGTGGCAGCTGGTCGATGGCCTGCAGCCAGTCCTCACCCGCGGGGCGCCCACAGCGGGCGAACCAGCGCGCGGCCAGGGGGGTGGGAGCAAGGCCGATGCGTGCATGAAAGCCAAGTGCGGCGAGGCCGCTGGCAACCTGGGTGGTGATGTCATGAGCGCTGCCGAACAAGCGCAGGCAGCTGGCGATCTCGAGTAGTACCGCATCCGGAGAGGACAGGCTTACGCGTGGGGTGAAACGTCCTGCCCAGCTTGCGATCTCGTTCAGCGCCTCGGCTTCGCGTCGTGGCATGCGTGCATGCAGGCGGAGCTCGGGCAACAGTGCGCTTGCGCTTGTTGCGTGCTGCCCGGGACGGATGCCGGCAGCCTGCGCGGATGCGCTGGCGGCGATCAGCGGCGCGCCAGGCTTGTCGGCGGTGATGGCGATGGCCGGTACGTCGCGCAGGCCACGGGTGAAGACCTGGAGCGGCAGGTCGGGCAGCAGGATGGCGAGCCAGAGCATGGCGAAAGGCGGAGCCCGTCAGCGGATCGGCAGCAGGAGCGGGCGTGCCAAGGGCGGGCCGCGACGCTTGAGGATATCGACCCGGAGCTGGCCGGCCGCGGGTGTCAGGCACAGGCGCAGCGCCGCAGGCGAGGACTGGCGGGCGGCAGCGAGGGGACGGAACAGGAACAAGGGTGTGGCGCCTGCCTCGGCCGCCAGTTGCAGTCGGCGCAGCGCCGTGTTGTCCGGCATGTGCAGCCAGGCGAGCACGGCTGCACAGCTGCCGGAGGCTGCTGCCTGGCGTGCAGCCCATACGGCATCTCTGGCTTGTGGCGGGCGAACCAGCAACAGCCGCGAGAGGGCGACGCCAGCGTCGGCGAGGGCGGGTGCATAGGGTAGCAAGGGCGGGGAGACCAGGGTGATCCAGCGCTCGGCAGGGGCGCCGCCGAGCAGCGGCAGCAGCAGGGATAACTCGCCCACGCCGGGCTGGTCGAGCAGCAGTTCGATCAGCGCACCAGCCGGCCAGCCACCCCCGGGCAGTTCACGATCGAGCGCGGCGAAACCGCTCGGATGGCAGGTGTCTGCATGGTCGGCAATCCGGCTGGCCTGCCAGACGCTGCCGGCGGGCAGGGCGTCGAGTAGGGCCGCCAGCGGCGCAGCAGAGGGGGCGTGGCGCAGGGATGCAGCCATTGGGAGCGATGCGGGCAGGACGGCACGATGAGACTAAAGCCGCTGGGTGACGAGGGCTCAGTGATCCTTGCGGATCAGGCCGACCATGACCCCTTCGATGACGAGTTCGTCGCGCCGGGTGTCCACCACGATGGGTGTGTAATCCGGGTTGGCGGGCAGCAGCTCGACCACTGCGCCCTTGCGCTGCAGGGTCTTGACGGTGACATCATCCTCGACGCGGGCAACGACGATCTGTCCGTTGCGGGCCTCGCTGCTGCGGTGAACGGCGATCAGGTCGCCGTCGAGGATGCCGGCATCACGCATGCTCATGCCACGCACCCTCAGCAGGTAGTCGGCCTTGGGCGAGAACAGGGAGGCGTCGAGCTGATAGCGGGCCTCGACATGCTCGGCGGCAAGGATGGGGCTGCCTGCAGCCACTCGTCCGACCAGTGGCAGGCCGAGTGCTTCGGCCAGGCGGATGCCGCGGGCGCGACCTTCCTCGAGCAGGATTGCGCCTTTGGCGGCCAGTGCGCGCAGGTGGGTTTCGGCCGCGTTGGGCGAGCGAAAGCCGAACGCGGTGCAGACTTCGGCGCGGGTGGGCGGGCGGCCTTCGGACTCGACGGTGCTGCGGATGAAGTCGAGGATTTCCTGCTGGCGTGCGGTAAGGGTTTCGTTGCGGGCAGACATGTCGGCCTCCATGAGCTGGCTGTAATTTTAAACAGTTGTGTGCCAATGGCAAGCATCACGGTCAACCGTGCGCCGACCCGCATCAATCCTGCGGTGTGCGATGTGCGCTCAGGGCACGAGCACGGCTGCGCCCTGAAGCTCGCCACGCCTGAGCCGTTCGAGCGCCAGGTTGGCATCTTCGAGCGCAAAACGGGTGATCTCGGTATGGACAGGTACGCGAGGGGCAAGCGCCAGGAAGGCGTCGCCATCGCTGCGGGTGAGGTTGGCTACCGACACGATGCGGCGCTCGCCCCACAGGATGTCGTAGGGAAAGGACGGAATGTCGCTCATGTGGATGCCCGCGCACACCACCGTGCCGCCCTTGGCCAGCGCACGCAGGGCGGCGGGTACGAGCTCGCCCGCAGAGGCGAAGATCAGCGCTGCATCGAGAGGGTGGGGCGGCTTGTCGGTAGCGCTACCGGCCCATGTCGCGCCGAGATGGTGCGCGAAGGCCTGGCTGGCGGTGTCGCCGACGCGCGTGAAGGCATACACCTCGCGGCCCTGCCAGCGTGCCACCTGGGCGATGATGTGGGCGGCTGCACCGAAACCGTACAGCCCAATGCGCTGCGCTGCGCCGGCCAGGCCCAGCGCGCGGTAACCGATCAGGCCCGCGCACAGCAGCGGCGCGGCTTCGGCGGCATCGAGCGCATCGTCCAGCGCAAAGCAGTAGCGGGCGTCGGCCACGGTGTATTCGGCATAGCCGCCCTGGATCTGATAGCCGGTGAAACGCGCTTCGTCGCACAGGTTCTCGCATGCGCTGGTGCAGAAATCGCACCGGCCGCAAGTCCAACCCAGCCAGGGTACGCCGATGCGCTGGCCGGGGGCCAAGCCGCTCACCCCCGTGCCGAGGGCGGCGACTCGTCCGACGATCTCGTGTCCGGGGATCATCGGCAGCAGCGGGTCGGGTAGCTCTCCGTCGACCAGGTGCAGGTCGGTGCGGCAGACTCCGCAGGCTTCGACCCGCAGCAGAACCTGCCCGTGTCCAGGTCGGGGCAGAGCGAGCGCCCGAGCGCGCAGAGGTTCGCCACTGCGCTCGAGCACCATGGCCCGCATGGTTGCGGGCAAGGCGACGAGAGGGCGTGGCGGTGGAGCCTCGGGGGCTGGGTTCTCGGGGTATGTGAATTCGGGCATGGGCCCCCTCTGTAGCCGTGCGGTAGATGATCGATTGCCGGCCCCGCGCCCATGCAATGATGCGCTGCGTCTTGAGCCCGGGCCGGATCTGGGCTATTGCTTCTCCATGGTGTCGGCAGGCGGCACCCCGAAGCGCGACAACAAGCCAGGGAGGAGCTCTCAGTGCTGAACCAATCGCAAGTCAACCTCCACGCCGGTAGTGCTGGCCGGGTGTCTCGGCTAGAATCCCCTCCACATCAGGGAGAACACATGCTGCAGAGCGGAGACATCGCCCCCGCGTTTTCACTGCCGGATGCCGACATGGAAATTTTCGACCTCGCTTCGCAGGTCGGCAAGCAGAATGTGGTGCTCTATTTCTATCCCCGTGACAACACGCCGGGTTGCACGCTCCAGGCCGCCGATTTCAGCGACCATGAGGACGAGTTTGCCCGCTACGACTGCATCGTGGTGGGCGTGAGCCCCGACGATTGTCTGACGCATGCCGAGTTCCGCGACAAGGAAGGCCTGTCGATTCGCCTGTTGTCGGATACGGACACCGAGGCTTGCCGGCTTTACAAGGTCTGGCAGGAGCGGGAAGTCGACGGAGTCAGGAAGATGGGTGTGCGGCGGTCGACCTTCATCATCGACAAGGCAGGCAGGGTCCGCCACGCACTCTACGATGTGATGCCTCGCGGCCATGCCGCCGCGGTTTTTGAATTGGTCAAGGAACTGGAATCCCGCAATGCAAAATGAGATCGTCAAGAACAGCGTCGTGACGCTGCAGTACACCGTGCGCGACCCGGACGGCGCCGTCATCGACGATGGCCAGCACCCGCTGGTCTATCTGCATGGCGGCTACGACGGCATCTTCCCGGTGCTCGAAGAGGCCCTGCACGGCAAGAAGGTTGGCGAAAAGCTGCAGGTCAAACTGCAGCCGGAAGACGCTTTCGGCGACTACGACGAAGAGCTGATCCTGGTCGAGGATGCCAAGCTGTTCCCCGATAACATCGAGATCGGCATGAGCTTCGAGCGTGTGTCCGAGGATGGCGAGGAGGACCTCGTCTATCGCATCACCGACATCGCCGACGGCAAGGTGGTGGTCGATGGCAACCATCCGCTCGCTGGGGTTGCGCTCGTGTTCGACGTCACGGTGGCCGAAGTCCGCGCCGCAAGCGCGGAGGAGATCAGCCACGGTCACGTGCATGGGGCCGGTGGTCATCACCACTGAGGATCGTGATCAGAGGGCCGCATCAGCGGCCCTTGTTTCGTGAACTGTCCGTAAGGTCTGCATGAGCCTTTCCGTATCCAGCGCCGCCGTCGCAGGCGCGTGCGCCAGCCACGGCGCGCCCCTGCTCGAGGTGACGGACCTGCGCGTGGCGATCGCGCGCGGCGACGACGAGATCCGCCCCGTCGATGGGGTGAGCTTTTCCATCCGCCAGGGTCAGACTTTCGCCCTGCTGGGCGAGTCGGGTTGCGGCAAGTCGATGACCGCACTGGCGCTGGCGCGCCTGTTGCCGGACACCGGGCAGATCTGCGGCGGCAGCGTACATCTCGCAGGCGAGGACTTGCTGGCCTTGCCCGAGGCCGCGATGCGGCGAGTGCGCGGCGGGCGCATCGGCATGATCTTCCAGGAACCGTCGACGAGCCTCAATCCGGTGATGACCGTCGGCGCACAGATCATGGAGGCGCTCGCCCGTCACTGCCCGCCGGGTGTGGTTTTGGCGGACGAGGCTTGCGGCCTGCTCGAGGCAGTCGGCATCCCTGATCCTGCACGCCGCCTCCGCGATTTCCCCTTCCAGTTTTCGGGCGGCATGAAGCAGCGCGTGATGATCGCCATCGCGCTTGCCGGCCGGCCTCAGCTGCTGATTGCCGACGAGCCGACGACGGCGCTGGATGTCACCATCCAGGCCCAGGTGCTCGATCTGCTGGTCGCGATCCAGCGTGCGCGCGGCATGGGCATGCTGCTCATCACTCATGACCTGGGTGTGGTCGCACGTGTGGCCCACACGGTGGGGGTGATGTACGCGGGCGAGATTGTCGAGACCGGCGCGCGCACGGACTTCTTTGCTGCGCCGCTGCATCCGTATTCGCGCAAGTTGTTTGCCGCCTTGCCGGGTGCCGACCGCCGCGGGGCCGCACTGGAGGCGCCCGAGGGCAGCGTGCCCGGGCTGGACAGGGTGTTCCAGGGCTGCCGCTTCGCCGAGCGTTGCCCGATGGCCTTCGATCGCTGCGACGAGGAGGCGCCGGGTTGGCACAGGCTCGGCGAGCAGGCGGTGCGCTGCCACCTGTACGAGGGCGTCAGCGTGCCGCGGCCGTTCGTGCCCGCACAGGCGTTGACCGCGGTCGCCGAGGGCGCGCGCAGCCGGCAGCCGGTGCTGGAGATTCGCGATCTCTCGGTCCATTTCCCCGTGCGCAAGGGTGTGCTCAAGCGCAAGGTCGCCGAACTGAAGGCCGTCGATGGTCTGAGCTTGCGCCTGTATGCCGGCCGTACGCTTGCCCTCGTCGGCGAGTCTGGCTGTGGCAAGACGACCGTCGGCAAGGCCGCCCTGCGGCTGGTCGAGGCCACGGCCGGCGAGTTCCTGCTCGATGGCGAGAACATTACCGCCTTGCCGGAGCAGGCCTTGCACCCTTTGCGCCGCGCAGTGCAGATGGTATTCCAGGACCCCTTTGCCTCTCTCAATCCGCGCATGCGGGTCGGTGACATCATCGAGGAAGGCATGAATGCGCTCGCGCTCGGTGGCGACCCGCGCCAGCGCCGGAAACAGGTGGATGGCCTGCTCGAACGCGTTGGCCTGGATCCCGACATGCGCTGGCGCTACCCGCACGAGTTTTCCGGCGGCCAGCGCCAGCGCATTGCGGTGGCACGTGCGCTGGCGGTGGCGCCCAGGGTGCTGATCTGCGATGAGCCGACCAGCGCGCTCGATGTATCGGTGCAGGCACAGTTGCTGAACCTGATGCGTGAGCTGCAGCGTGAGCACGGCCTGGCCTATCTTTTCATCACTCATAACCTGGCGGTGGTGGAGTACCTCGCCGACGAGGTGGCGGTGATGTACCTCGGTCGTATCGTCGAGGAAGGACCGGTCGAGCGCGTGCTGTCGGCGCCCACCCATCCTTACACCCGCAGCCTGATGGCCGCGGTTCCACGCATCGATGCCGAAAGCGCGGAAGACAGCGGCGCTGACACTGCAACAGCAGCGCTCGACCTGCCATCCCCGCTTGCGCCGCCGGCAGGCTGTCATTTCCACCCGCGCTGCGAACATGCCACCGATGTCTGCCGGCTGAGCTATCCCCAGGTGACCGAGATGTCGCAGGGCCACCGCGTACGCTGCCACTGGCCCCGCTTCGGCGCCTGATCAGCGCGTGCGGCTGCCGGAGCGGGGGGTGGTGCTGGCGCGCGGACGGTTCGGAGTGGACTTGAGTTGTGGCTGACCTGCACCGGCAGGTTTGAGCTTCAAGCCCTGGCGGCTGGGGGCGGCATTGGCAAAAGGCAGCAGCGCGCTGACCTCGAGTGCGCCCTCGGGCTCCACCCCGTCGGGTACGAGAAGGGCATGACCCGGACGTGGGGTGGCACCGGCGGCAAGGCCGTTGAGGCGTCGTAGCTGGGCTGGCGTGAGGCCATGCTGGCGTGCGAGCGCATCGATCGACTCCCCCGCGCGCACGGTGTGCATGCGCCAGCCCTTGCCGCTGCGTTCGAGTTCGGCCAGGCCTTCCTCCAGGCGCTCTGCACGGTCGGTGGGGACGATGAAGGTCTGCCCCGGCGTGGTGATCGCCGGGCGATTGAAACCGGGGTTCAGGGCCAGGAACTCGTCCAGTGGCATGTCGGAGAGGCGGGCGGCGGTGGCCAGGTCCACACCGACGGGGGCGTCGACGGTGACGAAGTGGAGCTCGTTGGCAACGTAAGGCAGCTCGAAATGGAACAGCTCGGGCTCGTTGACGATGTTCTTGATCGCCTGCAGCTTCGGGATGTAGTTGCGCGTTTCCTCAGGCATGCGCAGGTGGGTGTACTCGAGGGGAAGACCGTCTTCGGCGTTGCGCTTGAGTGCGCGTTGTACAGAGCCTTCCCCCCAGTTGTACGAGGCCAGGGCGAGGTGCCAGTCGCCGTGCATCTCGTAGATGCGTTGAAGGTAGTCGAGCGCGGCGTTGGTCGATGCGATCACGTCGCGGCGCTCATCGACCCATTGATCCTGGGTGAGGTTGAAGTAACGCCCCGTGGAGGGAATGAACTGCCACAGGCCGGAGGCGTGGGCCGATGAGTAGGCCATCGGGTTGAAACTGCTCTCGACCATAGGCAGCAGGGCGATCTCGGTCGGCATGCCGCGGCGCTCGAGCTCGTCGACGATGTAGTACAGATAGCGCCCGCCGCGGCCGAAGACCTGCTTGAGAAAGCCCGGTCGGTTCAGGTAGAAGGCTTGCTGGTCCATCACCCGAGGGCTGTCCAGGTCCGGCATGCCGAAGCCGCGCCTGATCCTGTCCCAGATGTCATTGGCGTCGCGGGTGAGGTCGAGCGTCAGCACGCGCTCGACCACGATCTCGTCCTCGATCTGAGCCGCAGCATCGTCCTGGGCAGCGGGAATGGCCTGAACCGGCGCATCCGTGGGCGGGTGCTGCTGTGCCAGGGGGGCTTGGCAGAAGGCCGCAAGCACGGTGGCCATCAGGATGCGGCGGGTTTGCGCGCCGGGGGCTGCAGGGCACAGGCGAGGGGAACGGGGCATGGGCGTGGCCTGCGGCTCAGAAATTGTCCTTCCATGCCCGCAGTGCCGCCAGGCAGGCGGTGCTGTCCACCGGCCGTTGCCCGCTCTGCGCAGTCACGGCATCGATGACCCCGGCGATATGAGGGCGCAGGAAGGGGTTGATGTCGCGCTCGAGGCCGATGGTCGATGGCAGCGTGGGTTCGCCACGCGCCCTGAGCGTCTCGCAGCGTTGCTGGTAGGCGTCCCTGGCCGGGTTGGAAGGCTCTGCCGCACGCGCAAAGGCGAGGTTGGACAAAGTGTATTCGTGCGTGCAATAGACACGAGTGTCTGCGGGGAGGGCGGCAAAGCGGGCCAGCGCTTCGGCAAGCTGCGCCGGCGAACCTTCGAACAGCCGGCCACAGCCCGCTGAGAATAGCGTATCGCCACAGAACAGCAGCCCGGGCGAGGCCTGATCGGCCAGGAATGCGATGTGTCCGGCCGTGTGGGCCGGGACCTCCATGACGCGCAGGCTGATGCCCGGCTGTGCAAGGCGGACAATGTCGCCTTCGCTTACTGGATGGCTCACGCCGTCGATCGCCTCGTTCGCCGGACCATACGTCGGTACCGGCCAACGGCTGAGCAATGCGGCCAGGCCTCCGATGTGATCGGGGTGGTGGTGGGTGATCAGGATCGCGGACAGCGATAGCTGCAGTCGCTCGAGCGCCTCCACGACCGGCTGGGCATCGCCAGGGTCGACCACTACGGCGTACCGTTCGTCGTGCAACAACCAGATGTAGTTATCGCGAAAGGCTGGAAGAGGGATAATGTTCATCCCCCGAATTTTGAGGACCTGAGTGGCGATGTCAATGCTCGACCTCAAGGATTGGCTGCACACCCCCCAGGGGCACTACCTTCTGACTTGGGAGCAGGACGTCCTGGACAGCATGGTCGCGGACATCTTCGGCTACAACGCTGTCCAGATCGGTCTGCCCGGTTTTGATCTGCTGCGGGCCAATCGCATGCCGCATCGTTTTACCTGTGCACGTGCACCCGGCGGCGATGCGATGGCAAACGAATTCGAACTGCCATTCGCGTCGGCAAGCGTGGATCTTGTGCTGTTGCCGCACGTGCTCGAATTCTCTGCTCACCCGCATCGGGTTCTGCGTGAGGTCGAGCGTGTGCTTGTCGCCGAAGGCAGCGTGGTGATTAGCGGCCTGAGTCCGTTGAGCCTGTGGGGTGTGCGCCGCCTGCTCGCAGGACGTGGGTCGAAACCGCCCTGGTGCGGGCAGTACCGCACGGTAATGCGGATCCGTGACTGGATGAGTCTGCTCGGTTTCGAGGTGCAGGGCAGCCGTTTCGGTTGCCACGCGCCGCCGGTGAGCAGCGAGCGCTGGCTGCAGCGCTGGCAGTTCCTGGACCGGGCGGGGGCGCGGTGGTGGCCGGTGCTGGGCGCCGCCTATCTATTGCACGGGGTGAAGCGGGTGCAGGGAATGCGCCTGATCACGCCTCACTGGCGCGAGCGCAAGTCGGCTTCTAAACGATTGTCTCCGGTCGCTCAGCGCGATGCCGGAGCGAGGACAACGCAGTAATGGAAGAAGTGGATATCTACACAGACGGGGCCTGCAGCGGCAATCCGGGGCCAGGCGGCTGGGGCGCAATCCTGCGCGCTGGCGCGCATGAGAAGGAACTGTGGGGCGGCGAGCCCGCCACCACGAATAACCGGATGGAACTACTCGCAGTGATCCGGGCGCTCGAGGCGCTCAAACGCCCGGTATCGGCCCGCGTGCATACAGACAGCCAGTATGTGCAGAAGGGCATCTCCGAGTGGATCCACGGCTGGAAGGCGCGCGGCTGGAAGACGGCATCGAAGGAACCGGTCAAGAATGCGGATCTCTGGCGGGCGCTTGACGAGGCCGCTGCCCGCCATCAGGTGAAGTGGCTCTGGGTGCGCGGACACTCCGGCCACCCGGAGAACGAACGCGCCGATGCGCTGGCTCGCCAAGGCGTGGATGCCGTGCGCAAGGCGGGCGGGGCCGTGCACGGCTGACGCCCCCCTTCATCGACAACTCATGACGCGGCCGCAGGCCGCCAGGAATCAAAGATGCGACAGATCATGCTCGATACCGAAACCACCGGCCTGGATTGGCGCAACGGTGACCGGGTAATCGAGATCGGCTGCGTCGAGCTGCTCAACCGCAGCCTGACCGGTCGCCATTTCCATGTGTATATCAATCCCGGCCGCAGCATCGATGCCGAGGCCGTCGCGGTACACGGCATTACCGAAGAGTTTCTCGCCGACAAGCCGCGCTTTGCCGAGATCGTCGATGACTTCGAGGCCTTCGTGCGTGACGCTGAACTGGTGATCCACAACGCGAGCTTCGACGTCGGCTTTCTCGACAACGAACTGCAGTTGCTTGGGCGCGGCCGGCTCGACACCCTGTGCGCTGGGGTGATCGACACCCTGCGCATGGCCAAGGAGCAGAATCCAGGAAAGAAGGCGTCGCTGGATGCCTTGTGCGACCGCTACGAAATCGACAACGGCCATCGCGAATTGCACGGCGCCTTGCTGGACGCGGAGCTGCTGGCAGAAGTCTATCTGGCGATGACGCGTGGCCAGGAGAGCCTGATGATAGGCCTCGACGACGAGCCACTCCCGGGCGCTGCCGACGACGGCGCGGCTCTGCGCGAGCGCGCCAGCATCGTCGTCGTGCGCGCCGATGCCGCTGAGCTTGGCGCGCATGAGGCGATGCTGGCCGACATCGCCAAGGCAAACAAGGGGCTCTGCCTGTGGTTGCCGCCTGCACAGGAGCCCCCCGCGCCGGGCTGAGCCCGGCCCGCGGAGTCTCAGTGACCGTCGCGGCGCAGTTGCTCCAGGCCCTTGAGGATGTCGCTACGGGAAATCTGCCCGATCAGGCGCGAACCCTCGACCACGGGCAGGCAGCGGCAGGGTTCGCCAAGGAACATCTCGATGGCGTCGATCACGCTTGCGTCGCTCGAGATGGCAACGACGTCCTTGCTCATGAACTCCTGCACCGTGCCTGCTTCGCGGCGGAAGTAGGAAGCGTCGAGCGCCGCCTTGAGGCAGTCCTTTTCGGAAAGAAAACCGATCAGACGGTTGTTCTCGTCAACCACCGGAGCGCCGCTCAAGCGGTGCTCGAGCAAGGTATGGACCGCTTTCAACAGGTCGGTGTGGGCGCCGAAGGCGAGGTGATCGCCGATCATGTAATCCTTGACGAGCAGGGAACTGAGCATGGTGTCTCCCGGGTTTTAATGTTGTTGTTCGGCCTTGGCGGCCTCCATGCGGGCCTGGCGCTTGGAGCACGGCTTCTTGCAGCCGAACTCGCAATCCAGTCCGAGTGAGCCGATGCCGCCACAGCTGCCGGCGATCGGCTTGCGTCCGAACATGACGCCGATCGCCATTGCGGCGATGACGATGGCGACGACGATCAGGGTGATCAGAAAGGTGCTCATGTTGATGCTGACTCCATCTTGCGGGCTCGCTGCGAGCCCCGTTCACACCCGAAGAATACCGCGCGCGGGTGAGTTCTGACTATTCCGAGCGCGGGCATCTGCGGTTCTGATCCAGGTCGCGACGCTCGGTTCCGTAGCAATCAAAGTTCGACGCGCCCTCCCGGCAGCGTCCCCGACTGCTCCAGTCGCGTAACCGTGGGGCCAAGATCCAGTCCGGTGCGGGCTTTGAGCCAGCCCGCGCGTTCGCGCAGTTCGGCCACGCTGCGCTCGATCGGCTCGCCTGCGGCACCATAGGCGACGACGTTGCCGCTGTCGCAGGACGGAAAGGCGAGGCAGCGGGCGTCGAATGCGCGGTTGATGCGCTCCAGCGCTGCCTTGTAGCCGCGGGCGCGGCCGAACAGGTTTACCGCCATCAAGCCATGTTCAGACAGGCGTGAACGCACCGCCTCGTGGAACGCCTGGGTATCGAGCACGCCAGCGCGCGCATTGCGGTCGAAGCCATCGACGAGGACGTAGTCCCATTTGTGCTCGCGCTCGAGCACATACTGAGCGCCACAGCCGACATGGATCGAAAAGCGTATGTCTTCGGGCGGCAGACGGAAGAACTGGCGCGCAGCGGCGACCACGGCCGGTGCGATCTCAACCACCTGAATGCGCGCCTGGGGCAAGGTGTGAAATACGTACTTGGCAAGCGAGGCTGCGCCCAGGCCGATGATGAGGACGCGCCGCGGCCAGATCGCACCATCCTCGGCGAGACCGTCGCGCAGCAGCAGCCCAGCCATCATTTCGCGTGTGTATGCGAGTTCGAGCGCATTGGGCTTGCGGATGCGCATCGCACCCTGGACCCATTCCGAGCCGAAGTGCAGGTAGCGCACGCCGGCCTCTTCCGAGACTTCGATAGGTGGGTTCATGTGTGCCTCTGTGCGCCTCAGCTAGCGGCCAGGCGCTTGAGGGCGTAGAGGCGCTCAAGTGCCTCGCGCGGGCTCAGCGCGTCGGGGTCGATATCGGCAAGTTCGCTCAGCACCGGGTGTGACATCGGTACGTCCTGTTCGGGCTCGGGTAGCGAAGTGAACAGGTCAGCCTGGGGGCCGCTATCTACGGCCTGGTTCTCGAGCATGCGCAGCCTGCGCTTGGCGTCGCGGATGACGGCTGCGGGAATGCCGGCAAGCGCGGCAACCTCGATCCCGTAGCTCTGGCTCGCCGGCCCCTCCTCGAGCGCGTGCAGGAACACGATACGGCGACCGTGCTCGACGGCATCCAGGTGCACGTTGGCGCACTCGGGGTAATCGTGGTTGAGGCGGGTGAGTTCGAAGTAATGGGTCGCGAACAGGCTCAGGCTGCGGTTCTTTTCGAGCAGGTGGCGGGCGATCGAGAAGGCCAGCGCCAGGCCGTCGAAGGTGGAGGTGCCGCGACCGATTTCGTCCATCAGCACCAGGCTGTGTTCCGTCGCGCCATGCAGGATGGCGGCGGCCTCGGTCATCTCGACCATGAAGGTGGAGCGCCCCGAGGCGAGGTCGTCCGAGGCGCCGATGCGGGTGAAGATGGCGTCGAGCGGGCCGAGCGTGGCGGACTGCGCAGGCACGAAGCTGCCGACATGGGCGAGCAGGCTTATGAGTGCCACCTGGCGCATGAAGGTCGATTTGCCGCCCATGTTGGGGCCGGTGATCATCAGCATGCGTCGCGTCGGCGACAGCCGCGCGTCGTTACGGATGAAGTCGTCCACCTGGCGCTCGACCACCGGATGGCGGCCGCCGACGATGTCGAGCCCCGGCGTGTCCACGAAACTCGGCTGCACGTAGGCATGGCGCAGTGCGGCATCGGCGAAGGCCGCGAGCGCATCGAGCGTGGCTAGCGCGCGGGCGATGCGCTGCAGGCTGGGGATGTGCGCGGCCAGGGCGTCGAGGATGGTGTCGTAGAGCAGTTTTTCGCGCGCCAGCGCACGCTCCTGCGCCGACAAGGCCTTGTCCTCGAAGGCCTTCAGCTCGGGGGTGATGTAGCGCTCGGCGTTCTTCAGCGTCTGGCGACGGCGATAGTCGTCCGGCACCTTGTCGGCGTTGGCGCGGCTGACCTCGATGTAGAAGCCATGCACCCTGTTGAACTCGACCTTTAGACCGCTGATGCCGGTGCGCTCGCGCTCCCGCGTTTCGAGCGCGAGCAGGAACTCGCCGCAGTTGGTCTGGATGGCGCGCAACTCGTCGAGCTCGGCATCGTAGCCGGACGCGATCACGCCACCGTCACGCACCATGGCTGCAGGCTCATCGGCGATGGCCTGGCGCAACAGGGCGAGCGGCTCGGGGGCGATGTCGAGCGCAGCGCGGATTTCGAGCAGCAGCGCCGCTTCGCACGCGTGAAGCGCGCTGTCCAGTTCGGGCAGGCGCGCGAGACTGTCGCGCAGCGCCGAGAGGTCGCGCGGGCGCGCGCTGCGCAAGGCGATGCGGGCGGTGATGCGGTCGACGTCCGCGACGCCGCGCAGCGCGCCGCGCACGT
>WPCG01082105.1_pt1 | contig 57586 bp, 42 predicted proteins | sample 5403311 | NCBI WGS metagenome assembly WPCG01 (sample SAMN12869467, study PRJNA574797) | sludge metagenome | isolation source: wastewater treatment of Control | place: China:Beijing | collected 2019-05-17
GACCGCAGCCCGGAAGGATATCAGCAGCTATCTGATGGGGTACTACAACACTGAGCGGCCGCATTCCTTCAACGGCGGAATAGCCCCGGCGCTGGCGGAAGAAAAACTTAAAACAGTGTCCGGAATCAGTTGACCACTACAGATAGAGTGTTGCTATGAGGGCCCATACGCTTAACCACTGACGAATGGGATGCCCTGATGTTGATGCAGGGTCAAGGAAAGCCTCCGCTCAATCAGCCTTGGGTCGTTACGCCAGCAGTCTCAGTCGTGAACTTAAGCGTAATCGCACGAACCATCATAATGATGTTATTCGCGCCTGCACTTCGGCTAGATAGCGCCACCTAAGGAAGGCAAGAAAGCCTCCGTTGATAGTGCGGGGTAGCGAGCTGTTTTAGGTAATAACCGAAATGCTCAAAAATAGCTTAAAGATCATTGGCTATAATGCAGTGCGAAAAAAGTGGGGCTAAGGCAAGGAGTTGTTGTGTTCGGGTAGATTTTTAAGTTTTGCAGAAGTGTCTGGGTGGTGTTTTTGATTTTATTTGTTTTATTTGTTTTATTTGTTTTATTTTTGTTTAAATGGGAAGGGTTGGGTTTGGCAGCTTATTATTATGCAATATTTGCTTCGGCTATGCTTGGCTGGTTGGTTTCTAAGTCTCGATTGGAAGGCTCTTCTGTTTTTTGTATTTTGTTTTTATATGTTGTTGCTATTGTTTTGCTTTTTGGTACTCGCTTCGAAGTTGGTCAGGATTGGTTTAGCTACATAAGGGTTTATGAGCGCCTTGTGGAAAATCCTTGGAGTTTTGATGATCTGGAAATAGGTTATAAATTTTTGAATGTGTTGTCTTATTATGCGGGGTGGGGGATTTTGGGTGTCGTATTTATGGCTACCCTTTTGTTAATGTCCTTTACGATGTGGGGGGCGTGGAGCGCAGGGCTGAATCCATTTTATTTTTTTGCTGCAGTGGCACCATATCATTTTGTCATGTCTGGAATGAATTTGACTACGCAGTCTATTGCGCTGGGTATATCTGTTCTGGCATTCTCTAGGTTGATCTCTGGGCGTTTATTGAGTTATTGTTTTTTAGTGGTATTTGCTTCGCTGTTTCACTCGTCTGCTATTTTGTTAATAGCTTTGGCTTTTTATAAGATTAAAAAACGCTATATTGTTTTCATTGCTTCTTTTTTGGCTTCTGTGGCCTATTTCTTTTCTCGAACAGTTTACTCTCAGTACTTTGATACAACAATGGATAATGCTGGTATTTATTTGAGGGTTGGCTTTGTTTTTGTTGCTTCAATATTTATTTTAATAAATATTGGTAAGGTTAGGTCGATGGGTTTCGGGTTTTATAGACTTTGTATGGTATCCGTTTTCTCTGTCCCGGTAATTCTTCTGGTCGCTTTTCTTTCGACTACTATGGCGGATCGGTTTTCATATTACTTTATTTTGCTATCTGCAATGCTGGTGATGCGCCTTGGTATAAATAGTGATGCGCGATTTTTGTCAAATTATGGTGGTCTTGCTCTTTTTGCCTCTTCTTTTGTCGCATTTTCTTTGTGGGTTGCTTTTAGCAGTTATACGCAAAGTTATATTTATAAGAGTTATCTTTTTGGCTAGTTTTGGTGGTTTTGATGAAGCTGATGATGGTGGTGAATGTGGATTGGTTCTTCGTCTCTCACAGATTGCCTGTTGCTTTGGCAGCGCAAGAAGTGGGGCACGAGGTCCATGTTGTAACCGCACTAACGGAAGCGAAAGAGTATTTGGAAAAGTATGGGTTTGTCGTACACCCGGTCTCAATAGATCGCAGCAGTGCAGGTCTGTTGGGGCTTATTAAGCTGCTATTGGATTTTGTTCGTATTTTTCATACTGTAAGACCCGATGTGGTTCATCTTGTTACTATCAAGCCAGTTCTCCTTGGCGGACTGGCTGCACGCCTGACACGAATTCACGGGATTGTGTATGCGATCTCTGGTCTTGGTCATGTCTTTGTGGCTGATAGTTTGCTAGGACGGATCAGGCGTGCCTTGGTTGGGGGATGGTACCGATTCATTCTCGGTGCTCAGAATATGCGTATTATCTTTCAGAATCCTGATGACAGGCGTGCTATTGAGTCTGTAACAAGTCTATCTACCGACAAGGTAGTAATGATTCCAGGCTCTGGTGTTGATTTGTCTGAGTATGACTATTGTCCTATGCCAGAAGGTGAGATTACTGTGGTCATGGCGGCAAGGCTACTGCGAACCAAAGGGGTTGAAGAGTTCGTGCAAGCTGCCAGGCTGGTCAAGAAGCAGCACCCCACTGTGCGTTTTTTATTGGTGGGGGCGCCTGACTCCGCAAACCCGGCTAGTATCAGTAACTCGGATATAGCTGCTTGGAAAGAAGAAGGAGTGGTAGAGCCGCTGGGACACCGTTCTGATATTTCCAAACTGATGCAGGGAGCACATATCGTAGCGTTACCCTCCTACTACGGTGAGGGGCTGCCGAAGGTCCTAATTGAAGCGGCGGCCTGCGGGCGCGCGGTTGTGACCACTAATATGCCAGGTTGTCGTGATGCTATTGAAGATGGGGTTACTGGTTTGCTGGTTCCTGCGAGGGACTCAACAGCGCTCGCTACTGCCTTGCTGGAGCTGATCGAGAACAGGCAGCGTTGTGTCGATATGGGAAAAGCTGGGCGCAAGCGGGCTAAGCATGTTTTCGATATCAAGGCGGTGGTCAAAACCCATCTGGATATTTATGAGACTCTGCAGGCGCAAGTATGAATATTTTACTGACTGGCGGTACAGGGTTCGTTGGGGCCTCTATCAAGGAACGTCTGATAGCTGATGCCGCTTGCCATTTGACTCTGGCCGTACGTAACCTGTCTGCCGTTTCTTATGGTTGTGATCTGGTAAGCACTGAAGGGCTACATGTTTCTACAGACTGGAGTACGGCTCTTGAGCGCCAGGATGTAGTCATCCACTCTGCTGCCCGTGTTCACATCATGCATGACCAGTCCACTGATCCTTTAGCGGAATTTCGCAAGGTCAATGTCGATGGTACCCTGCGTCTGGCGCGGCAGTCTGCAGATGCTGGCGTCAAACGCTTCATCTTTATCAGTTCAATCAAGGTCAATGGCGAAGGAACTGTGTCCGGTAAGCCTTACACGGCTTTTGATACCCCTGCGCCTCAGGACCCCTACGGGGTCTCCAAGATGGAGGCGGAGTATGGACTGCACGATATTGCTAAGGCTACCGGAATGGAAGTGGTCATCATCCGTCCTGTACTGGTGTATGGGCCGGGGGTAAAAGCCAATTTTCTCAGCATGATGCGTTGGCTTAACAAGGGCGTACCGTTGCCCTTGGGGGCGATTCATAACAAACGTAGTCTGGTTTCCCTGGATAACTTGGTGGACCTGGTAGTGACCTGCATTGACCATCCGGCTGCCGCGCATGAGACCTTCCTGGTCAGTGATGGCGAAGATTTATCTACTACGGAAATACTGCGTCGTATGGGGCAGGCGCTGGGCAAGAGCGCACGCTTGGTGCCAGTGCCTGCCGGGCTGCTTGAAACCGGTGCTGCCATATTGGGCAAGCGCGCGGTAGCGCAGCGTTTATGCGGCTCACTGCAGGTTGATATCCGCCATACATGTGAAACCTTGAACTGGAATCCACCTATGTCAGTTGATGATGGTTTTCGCGCTGCTGCTTCTGCCTTTCTGAACGAGTAATCGCATGTCTTTATGGATTTTGTTGCCAGGTGTTTTTGGTGTCTCTTTGCTATTGACTTGGATGTTGCGCCGTTATGCCTTGTCTCGCAGTCTGATGGATATACCCAATGCGCGTAGTTCGCATTCAGTGCCTACGCCTCGGGGCGGTGGTGTGGCTATTGTCCTGGCCTATCTGGCTGTGCTGCCACTGGTGGGGTATCAGGGTTGGTTGAGTTGGCCATTGGTCGTCGGGCTGATGGGGACGGGGGCTTTGGTAGCGGTGATCGGTTTTCTGGATGATCACGGCCATATTGCGGCGCGCTGGCGGTTGCTGGCTCATTTTGTGGCGGCGGCCTGGTTGCTAGCCTGGCTGCCGGCGCTGCCTCGATTGGCGCTGCTGGGCACCAGCTTTGATCTGGGGTTGATCGGTTATGCATTGGCTGCGGTAATGCTGGTATGGCTGTTGAACCTTTATAACTTCATGGATGGTATTGATGGTATTGCCAGCGTAGAGGCGATTACTGTTTGTGTGGGCGGTGCTTTGCTGTATGCACTGGTTGGGATACCTATGTTAGCTACTGCGCCTTTACTTCTTGGAGCAGCTGTAGCCGGGTTTCTGGTATGGAACTTCCCTCCCGCGAAGATCTTCATGGGGGATGCGGGCAGTGGTTTTCTAGGCGTGGTGCTTGGTGGGCTGGCGTTACAAGCAGCCTGGGTTGCACCGCAGTTGCTATGGGCTTGGCTGATTCTGCTGGGTGTGTTTGTACTGGATGCCACCTTCACCCTGCTGCGCCGGCTGATGCGCGGAGACAAGGTATATGAGGCTCACCGCAGTCATGCTTACCAGTATGCCTCGCGCGAGTACGGTGCACATTTGCCGGTTACGCTGGCAGTGTTGGCGATCAATGTGCTTTGGTTGCTGCCCTGGGCTTGTGTGGTGGCGCTTGGTTATATCGATGGGCTGTTGGCCTTGTTGATTGCCTATCTGCCGTTGGCTGTGTTGGCGGTGAGATTCAGGGCGGGGCGGTTGGAAAGTGCATGAGCGTAGCGCAGGTGCGCTACACACCCAGGTCATGCGACAGACCAGGCGCTATCGTACAAGAGGTTGGAGAGATGAAGACATTATTGATTCTGGGCGCCGGTGGGCATGGTAAGTCGGTTGCCGAGGCTGCCTTGCTCAGGGGTGAGTGGGAGTCTGTTCTCTTCCTCGATGATGCCTGGCCAGAGCTGACGGAAGCTCTGAGTTGCAAGGTAGTGGGGAAGGTGGCGGATATCGGCAAGGTGGCTGCCCGTTGCCAGGGCGCTATTGCCGCTGTTGGGAACAACGCTGTGCGTAAACAGTGGATTAACTTGATCGAACAAAGTGGTATTGAGCTGGTCTCTGTTGTGCATCCCAAGGCCTGGATCAGTCCGGCAGCGAAGGTGGGGGTTGGTAGTGCCGTGATGGCGGGTGCTGTGGTGGGTACTGTGTCCCAGGTAGGCAAGGGCGTGATTATCAATGCCAATGCTACGGTAGACCATGATGTGCAGATGGGTGATCTATCGCATATTGGTGTGGGAGTACAGCTTGCCGGGGGTGTGAAAATTGGTGCACGTGCTTGGCTGCAGGCTGGGGTGTGCTGTGGTTACAACGTGCAGGTTGCCGAGGGAGAGCTGGTGCTCCCCGGAACTGCTTTGTATAGCAAGGGGTGATACTTGAAAGTTTTAGTGACGGGTGCTGCTGGTTTTATCGGTTTTCATGTCTCCAGACAGTTGCTGGAACAGGGCCATAGTGTTGTCGGGTTGGACAACCTCAACGATTACTACGAGGTTTCGCTCAAGGAGGATCGGCTCAAAGAGCTCGCCCCCTATGAGCAGTTTCGTTTTGTAAAGATGGATCTGGCTGATCGTGATGCAATGGCCCGGCTGTTTGCTGAGGAGCAGTTTAACCGGGTGGTGAACCTGGCGGCTCAGGCAGGTGTGCGTTATTCCCTGGAAAACCCTCATGCATACGTCGACAGCAACCTGGTTGGCTTCGTGAATATTCTGGAAGGGTGCCGTCAGAACAAGGTGGAGCACCTGGTGTATGCCTCGTCCAGTTCTGTGTATGGGGCTAATGAGACCATGCCGTTCAGCGAGCAGGACAATGTTGACCATCCGGTGTCCCTGTACGCTGCTACCAAGAAAGCCAATGAGTTGATGGCGCATACCTATAGCCATCTGTATGGGGTGCCTACTACCGGGCTGCGCTTCTTTACCGTATATGGCCCCTGGGGACGGCCGGATATGTCGCCCATTCTGTTTGCCAATGCGATCACGCAGGGCAAGCCACTGAAAGTATTCAACTTCGGCCAGCATCGCCGCGACTTTACCTATATCGACGATATCGTGAATGGCGTCCTGTTGTCCCTGGCGCGTATTCCCGAAGGCAACCCCGAGTGGTCGGGGCTGAAGCCTGACCCGTCCAGCAGCCGGGCTCCCTGGAAGGTTTACAACATTGGTAACAGTCAGCCGGTAGAGTTGCTGCATTACATCGAAGTGATCGAGAAGGCGCTGGGCAAGGCTACGGAGAAGGAGCTGCTGCCGCTGCAGCCGGGGGATGTCGAGCATACCTATGCGGATGTTACTTCTTTGCAGCGGGATACGGGTTATCAGCCGCGCTTTTCGATTGAGGAAGGGGTGAAGGAGTTCATCCGCTGGTACCGGGAATATTATAGGGTTTGAGGCTCTGCTTGGTGCTTGGGTCGACTGTAGTGTTGCCGGTGGATCCTTCGCCTTCGCGAAGGATGACGACGGGGGCGGTGTCCAGTTGCTACCCGGACTCGGAGCGACCTTTCTGACGTCTGCCGGAGCAGATGTTCAAATCTCATCTTGTTCAAATATCTGGAATATCATCAATCATGAAAATTGCCGTAGTAGGTACAGGATACGTAGGGCTTTCCAATGCCGTTTTGCTCAGTCAGCACAATGAAGTGGTGGCGTTGGATATCATGCCTGAGAAGGTCGCTCTGCTGAATGATAGGGTCTCGCCTATCGAAGACACGGAAATCTCTGACTTTCTGAAGAACAAGCCGCTGAATTTCACTGCGACTCTGGACAAGCAGGAGGCGCTGAACGGTGCTGAGTTTGTCATCATCGCCACGCCTACCGACTATGATCCGCAGAGTAATTATTTCAACACCAGTAGTGTTGAGGCGGTCATTGCGGATGTGCTGGCGATCAATCCGGGTGCGGTGATGGTCATCAAGTCCACTGTTCCGGTTGGCTATACACAGGCGATCAAGGAGAAGTTCAATACCGGCAATATCCTCTTTTCGCCGGAATTCCTGCGTGAAGGCAAGGCGTTGTATGACAACTTGTATCCGTCGCGCATCATTGTTGGTGAGCGTAGTGAGCGGGCAGAGGTGTTTGCCGGATTGTTGCGCCAGGGCGCGATCAAGCAGGATGTGTCGGTGCTGTTCACCGATTCAACCGAGGCTGAGGCGATCAAGCTGTTCTCCAATACCTATCTGGCCATGCGTGTGGCTTACTTCAATGAGCTGGATAGCTATGCCCAAGTGCATGGGTTGGACAGCAGGCAGGTCATCGAAGGCGTGAGCCTGGACCCGCGCATCGGCGGTCACTACAACAACCCTTCCTTTGGTTACGGTGGTTATTGCTTGCCGAAGGACACCAAGCAACTGCTGGCCAACTATGACCAGGTGCCCAACAACCTGATCAAGGCCATCGTGGACGCCAACCGCACCCGCAAGGACTTTATCGCTGACTCCATCATTGCCAGGAAGCCGACGGTGGTGGGTATCTATCGTTTGGTGATGAAGTCCGGCTCGGATAACTTCAGGGCGTCTGCTATCCAGGGTGTGATGAAGCGGATCAAGGCCAAGGGGATCGAGGTGGTGGTTTACGAGCCAGTGCTGGAGGAGGAAGCCTTCTTTGGTTCTCGCGTGCTTAATGATCTGGATGCCTTCAAGCAATTGTGTGATGTGGTGATTGCGAACCGGCAGTCTGCGGAGTTGGAGGATGTGGCTGGGAAGGTGTATACGCGGGATTTGTTTGGGAGTGATTGAGTTTCAAGGTGCCAGGGTGTTGTGCTCGGCGTAGCGCAGGCGCGCTACACCCCAGTGTTAGTGGGCCAGGGCACTTGCTCTGGCGGGATTGATTCGCCGTCCCAGCCGACCACGGGAATGGTTTCGCCTGGTGGTTGCAGGTGTGCTTGCTTGATCACTTTTAAATCTTGCCTGTCGGTGATCTCAGAGGGCCTGCAGGTATGCCGGTGTTGATGGCTGGTTGTGGGGACGTGGCGTATAATGTAACCATTACCCAAGTCACCGATAGGAGGGAGTGACCATGACAACGCTAACTGTTGGTGAAAAAAAGGCATATTTCGCCAGGGTCCAGCGCGACAATTATGCAGCCAGTTTGAGATTGGAAGGGTTCACTGTAAAACCCCGTGATGCTTCCTGTTCTCTCCCGACAAAGGCGGAGCTTCTCAATCGTTATCGTCAAGAGAAGGTTTGATTCTGGATAAATATGGTGTTGGGCAGGATCCTTATTGCTACCCAGGAAGCCTTGTCCTACGGAATCGCTTGCATATTCTTGACGAGGACCTTCTGACGCTGGCTGAGCGTGACATTACTACGGTATCGGCAGGTGAGATCCGATTCCAGTTGCCACCATATGACTTTTCCTACCTATGTCGCATGCACAGCGAACTCTTCATTGATATTTATGATTGGGCTGGGCAGGTCCGGACAGTCGATATCTCCAAAGCTGATACACGATTCTGTAACGTAGACAGGATCAGGCCTGAGGCAGCCAAGCTTTTTCATACGCTGGCAAATGCTAACTGGTTGGAAGGATGCGAGCGGATAGAGCTGGTGAAGCGGGTTGCTGAGTTTTATGGAGACCTGAATGTTATTCATCCTTTTAGGGATGGGAACGGTCGCGCGCAACGTCTGTTGTTCGAGCACTTGATTATCAATGCCGGCTACCAGATTGACTGGTGGCAGGTAAGTAGAGATGAATGGGTGCAAGCAAATATTGCTGCTGTTGTTTGCGACTATGGACCTTTGGTGGCGGTTTTCGATCGATGCATTGGTCAGCGGATTTCTCCATGAAGGAGTGGTCTGGCGCCTCGACATTACCTGTGTCGTGCAAGGCTTATCAAACGTATGGCACGCAGGCGCTTGATCATCTCGTCGAGGGTCCGACAGGTCGCTGTCAGGGTAGGAGCCCCCGATGTTGGAGTGGAAGCCGGGAAACCAGACCTGTTCGACCATCTTCTGCCGCCGTCAGAAAGGTGCCTTTATCTACGTGATCCCTCTGGCAGGTATCGGCGTGTTCGAACAGCTACGCCGTGTTAATGTACAGATCGATACATTAGCATTTTGTACGTTAAGGGCTTCCCATGCAGAAATTTTACAACCGCGAGCAGCAACTGCATCAGCTGCGAAAAACGAAATAGACATTGTCGCTATCAATGACCTGGAAAAACGCATCCTGGTAGTGGAGGTCAAGCGCCAGTTGAAACGCTACAGCCCACAAGCCCTGGCGGATAAAACCCGGCACTTGCTGCACAAGCTCGATTGCAAAGGCTACAGCGTGGAACAGGAGTGCTTCGCTCTGGATAATCTGGAGACTGTTCTGGATAGGTATGCGGGGTCGGGCGCTGGTGTACGCAGACGTTGAGCTGGTCGGCCATCACTTTCCTGAGTCCGATGTCGCATGCATCGCGAACTCTTCATTGATATTTATGATTGGGCTGGGCAGGTCCGGACCGTTGATATCTCCAAAGCTGATACACGATTCTGTAACGTAGGCAGGATCAGACCTGAGGCAGACAAGCTTTTTCATGCGCGTGGTAATGGATATGGCGAATGGCGTAGCGCAGGGACGCTACACCCCAAACAGGAAGTGGAGCCGAGATGAAACGCCCCTCACGACGACAACGAGTGAAGTCAAAGCATGCACTGCTGGACGATTCCAGGCTGAGTCTTGAGCAGCGCTTGCAGATAGCGCAAGCGGTGCGTTATCAGGGCAGCCCTTTCCATAAGAAGTTCCCGGCGGATTACGGACTACCCGAACCAAAACCCCGGCCAGACAAAACCCTTTGCGACGCTGAGGAAAAATTTTCGTTATCGGATGCCCAGACACTATTGGTTGCTGGCGTTATGCGGGGCATGGTGAGTACGCAGTTCCGGAATGGCTGGCCTCAGAATATCTGGGCTGTACATAATGACATAGTATTTGAGTCCCAGCTGCAGAATCAGGGGCTGGGAGAGTATCATGGCTATCCAATGATACTGGATGTGGCTTTTGCTGACGTCATCCGCAAAGAGTGGGAGAAGCGAGCACCATGAGCATGCATATTGCCACGCGCTGGCTGGAAACGGCGCAGGTTAGTCGCGCTTCCCAGTGGGAAAGCGCTGCAGACAATGCGACTTTATCAGAGCTTGAACTGAGCGTAGCCGGCTTGTGTATGACACGTGCCGAAGACTCACTGAACGGTGAGGTGCGGCGTCATGCGGTGCTTTCCGCGAACCGCCTGGCAGAATGGCTGGTGTGGAATTGGTGGCGTTTATGCTTTGAACCTCGGCGTAACGGTAAACAGCAGGCACCAGGCTGGCTTGAGTCTCATGGAATGGCTGCGGTTGGGGGAGGTTGGTTATGGCCCAACGTGACCTTTGCCAGTGATGGGGTGCGGATGCGAGTCAGCGCTGATCCCAGTGCGGCAAGCGCGCAACAACCCCTGCGTTATTTGTCTGCAGGGCATGCAGTCATTCCTCTGATCAGCTTTGAAGATGCTGTTGATGACTTCGTAGAGCGGGCTTGCGAGCGGTTGGTGGACCAGGGGCAGACACAAGCTGACCTCCTGATGATGAGGCAAGAGCTGCAAGCAGAACGCGCAGATCCAGAGCTGGCAATCTATCGGCAGCTGGAGGCGTTACTGGGCTTTGATCCTGATGAGTGTCCAGAGACATTGGTAGCGGGCTTGTATCAGGATATCGATTTGTTGGGGCTGGATGCGATTACCGAGCTGGCTGCGGGTGCAGGTAATGCCGCTATCAGCGCTGATCAGCTTCAGAGCTGGGCGCGTTCAAAGGGGGGAGCGTCTTCCAGGGAAGATAGAATAGGCTGGTCGGGGCAGGATGCGCGTATTGACTATCAGCTGGAAGCTTGGCGCAATGGGGTAAAAGCCGCTCATGCTCTGAGAGAGCAGGAAAATGTACCGGACACTCCTATCAGTAACACTCAGTTAGCCGAATGGTTTGCTGTCCAGAAGGTCTTTTTTGAGGATCAGAGCCATAATCAGGCGCTGGCCTATGATCTGGCTCTGAAGGGCGAGTCGAGTCGTGTGCTCCTGCGTTCGAAATGGCCTGTTGGCCGGCGGTTCGAGGTGGCAAGACTGCTGGGTGATGGCTTGTTACGACCAGCACCTGAAACATTGCACTTGGCAACCGCGCAAAATACCTATCGTCAGAAGCTACAGCGCGCTTTTGCTGCGGAGTTGCTATGCCCTATTGGTCCCCTGACAGAGTTGCTGTCAGGGGAATACTCAGATGATGCTCTGCAAGGGGCTGCCGATGTATTCGGTGTTAGCCCAATGACGGTGACAATGCAGCTGCTGAACAACCATGTTCTGCAAAGCGATGAGCTGAACGGCTACGATCTTGACTTGGTCACAGCATAACCCCATTGAAGAAGGCTTCGGAATCCTGGCTGTTCAGGCTCATGACTTCGTGTTCATGGATGGTTTTTTCAGCGTGAGCCAGCGCGCTGCAGTGGTGCCTTTATCAATGCGTGTGGTGTGGCAGGCGCGCTACACTCCGATGTTAGTGGGCCAGGGTACTTGCTCTGGCGGGATTGGTTCACCGTCCCAGTCGACCACGGGAATGGTTTTGCCTGGTGGTTGCAGGCTTGCCTGTTTGATCACTGCGGTGAGGTTCGGTGGGCGATAGGGGATTGGGGTGATGTCCTTGTCCACCGGGGCGTCGTGTTGGACGTGTTCCAGTTGCCAGCGTTGCAGGGCGGAGATGTGCAGGTATTCGTTGACGGTCTCCTCTTGCGGGTTGGGCGTGTTGCGCCGGCTGTTTTCGAGGCTGACGTTGTTACGGATCAGGCCGTCGAGTTTACCGGTGGGCGGTGTGATCACGTCGCAGATGGTACGCAGGTAGGGGTAGGTGTGGCTGAGCATGGCGCGGTATAGCAGTGTGCGGCTTTCGATGCCTTTGCCCTTGATGCGTTCCTGTATCGGGCGGTTGAGATCCAGGGCCACGTGATGAACGTCGATCGCCAGGTCGGTGTGGACGCGCAGGCGTTTGATCATCCAGTCGAGGGTGATGTCCGACAGGTCGCTATCGGGGTAGGAGCCGCCGATGTTGGAGTGGACGCCGGCGAACCACACCTGTTCGACGATCTGGCCGGACGGCAGCGGTTGGCCGATGGGCTTTTCCCATAGCGTGGGTGGGAAGGCGGCGCGTTTTTCGTCAATGGCCAGGGAGTGCAGGGCGACGTCGACATGCGAGCCCAGGCGTACGTCGTGGAAGTACCAGCGCGAGGCGAAGGACAGGTTCTTTGCCCAGTCGCCGGGAATACCCAACGAGCCGACGGTGTCCCATACGCCGATGCATTTGATCCTGACCTGTTCATGGCGCTTGAGGTTGTCGATGGCGGCGATGGCGGTTTTTCTTGCCTGGTTGTCGGGGTAGTTGTCCGATCGGCGGATTTCCAGCAGTTGTTCCAGTGGGCCACCGAGGCAGGAGGGGTGGAATATGCCGGCCAGGTTGATCAGCCCCGCCAGGCTGCGTGCGGTATAGGCGCCCCGGGAAAAGCCGAAGAGGTAGATTTCATCGCCTGGCTGGTAGTTGTTGCCGAGGAAGCGATAGCCGTCGATGACGTTGGCATCCAGCCCGGCGCCGCTGAAGCCACCGCTGACCTTGTCGCCCTTGGCGGTGCCGACGCCGCGGCCGTAGTAGAGGATCTGGCTGGTACCGTCGCCTGCCACCGGTGGGATGGAGCGCAGCAGCTTGACGACGTTGGTTACCTTGTCGCTTTTGTCATTGGAATTCCAGGTGCCGTCCAGGCACAGGACCAGTCTTCTTTTGGGCATGACGTTTTCCTTGTCATTGGGTGTGAATGCTTTGTATAGCTGATTTGGCGGGATTTGCTATACCACGTATGCGTTGGTCGACTGGCCTCCCGCGGTGAGGGTTAGCGGGACGGCATCATGTGGAAGGATTTATAGTGATATGACAGCCTTGCTGTATGGTTTGCCTGCTGATGCGGTCGAGAAGTTGGTTCGAGTATTCAGCCAATGGCAGCAGATTGATGAGGTTCTGTTGTATGGCTCACGCGCCAAGGGAAACTATCGGCCTGGGTCGGATATCGATTTGACGATCAAGGGGGCAGCGCTTGATCTGACGATGTTATTGGCGATCGAAAATCAGATCGATGACTTGTTACTGCCTTGGACAGTGGATTTGTTCTTGATGCAGCGAATTGATGACCCGTCGCGTGTGGAGCATGTCGAGCGGGTAGGGATTCCTTTCTACATCAAGAGCGATGCGGCTGAAGTGGGGGCGTAAGCGTTTTGGCCCCAGAGGGAGCACCTATCTTGTTTGGCTAACGATTCCATCCCTTTGTCTACCGCTTCATATGCTTTCTGCGAAGCTTGCTTCGTATATGGATTTAATCTGAACTCTTTCTGCGCTACGCTTTCCTATTTTTTGAAAAAAACTTATTGAGAATCAGGAGTTAACAGTGAAGGTCACTAAAGCTGTTTTGCCGGTTGCGGGGTTGGGTACGCGTTTTTTGCCCGCCAGTAAGGCGATTCCCAAGGAGATGGTCACGGTAGTGGACAAGCCGGTGATTCAGTATGTGGTCGAGGAGGCGCTGGCGGCCGGGATCAACGAGATTGTATTGGTGACTCACTCCAGCAAGAAGGCCATTGAGGATCACTTCGATGTGCACTATGAGCTGGAGGCGGAGCTGGAGCGCCGTGGCAAGAAGGAGTTGCTGCAGGTGTTGCGCGATATTGCGCCGCCGCAGCTGAAGGTGACGGCGGTGCGCCAGGGCCGGGCGTTGGGTCTGGGGCATGCGGTGTATTGCGCGCGGCCGGTGGTCGGGGATGAGCCTTTTGCCGTGCTGCTGCCGGATGTGCTGGTGGAGCAGGGCAGTGGTGCCACCAATGACCTGGGGTTGATGACGCAGCGCTTTATCGAGACCGGTGGTCATGCTCAGATCATGGTCGAGCCGGTGCCGGAGGAGTTGGTCAGCCAATACGGGGTGGTGGATGTGCATGGCGTTGAGCTGCAGCCGGGTAACCATACGCTGATGAGCCGGGTGGTGGAGAAGCCGCCACGTGATGAGGCGCCGTCCAACCTGGCGATCGTCGGTCGTTATGTATTGCCCGGGCGCATCTTCGAGCTGCTGGCCAATACCCAGCCCGGTGCGGGTGGGGAGATCCAGCTGACCGATGCGATTGCCGAGCTGATGAAGAGCGAGGGTGTTGAGGCCTGGCATATTTCCGGTCGCTCCTATGATTGCGGCAGCAAGCTGGGGTATCTGGAGGCGACGGTTGCCTATGGTTTGCAGCATCCGCAACTGGGGGCTGATTTCCGGGCGATGTTGGGGCGTTATCAAGGTTGAGGATGACCCATGTACATTGAAGTGTATGGCGATACGCTGTGTGCGCTGGTCAGCTCTGCGGCGCTGGCTTCCACTGGGCATCAGGTCCGTTTGCATGTGCCGGCCGGGCCGATTGCTGATGCCTTGAGTGGTGAGGAGTTTCCTTTCCGTGAGCCGGGCCTTGCGGATCTGATGGCTGAGCAGAAGCGCTCTGGCCGACTGTTGGTGGCAGGGCTTGATACTGCGCCGGATGCGCGTTCCACCGTGCTGTGGCTGGCATTGTCGCCGGATGCGCTGGAGTTGGCGCATCGCCTGGTAGATGGCTTGCCGGCTGATATCGATCCTGAATTCCTGGTGGTCAACCAGTCCACCTTTCCCGTCGGCAGTACCGAGGCGTTGCAGCAGACGCTGCTGGGCCGGCCTGGAGCCGACCTGCGCCATGGTGCTGTGGTGAGCATTCCCGATCTGCTGACCGAAGGGGCGGCGCTGAATGGTTTCACCCGCGCCGAGCATTGGTTGGTGGGGGCGGATCTGCCCTGGGCGGTGCGCCTGGTGGCGGAAATTCTGCGCCCATTCAATCGCCGCCGGGATTCGATCATGCAGATGCGTCCGCGGGAGGCGGAGTTCACCAAGCTGGCGATCAACGGCATGCTGGCGACGCGTTTGAGCTATATGAATGATATGGCCAACCTGGCGGACAACCTGGACGTGGACATCGAGCGGGTACGCCAGGGCATGGGGGCGGACAAGCGTATTGGTGAGGCTTATCTGTATCCCGGTTGTGGTTTTGGCGGGCTGAGCTTTTCCCGCGATGTGATGAGTCTGGCCAGTACCCTGCAACATAGCGGTTTGCAGGCGCAACTGCTGGAAGAGGTGCTGCAGATCAACGAGCGGCAGAAGGAGGCGCTGTTCCGCAAGTTGTGGCGGCACTATGACAATAAGCTGGATGGCCGCAAGGTGGCGATCTGGGGCGTGGCGTTCAAGCCTGAGTCGTCGCGTATCGATAATGCGCCGGCGTTGAAGCTGATCGAGGCGTTGTGGGCGCAAGGTGTGCAGGTGCATGTCCATGATCCCCGTGCGTTGCCGGCGCTGGCGCAATGGGCTGGTACGCGGGATGACCTGGTGCTGCACGACGACCCCTATGCGGCGGTGGCCGGGGCGGATGCGTTGATGCTGGTGACCGAGTGGAAGTCCTACTGGAGCCCGGATTTTGCGCGGCTGAAGGCCGAGATGCGTGCGCCGCTGGTGCTGGATGGGCGTAATGTGTGGGACCCGGCGTATATGAAGCGGAGTGGGTTTACTTATTACGGGATAGGTCGGCGTTGAGTCTGGGGTTGAGGCCGCCAGGCGTCGAGCAGGTGCTCGACACCCCCAGGAGTCGGGTTGTCGAGCGGCTCGGGCCGCGATCGGACCGGGTCACGTTGACCGGGTCGCGAACGACTCGACGACGGGGTTTGGGGCGATGCCGTAGGCGTAGCGCCCGAACGCGGACCGGGGCGCTACACCCCCCGGGGTTGTCGAGCGGCTCGGGCCGCGATCGGACTCGACGACGAGTGGCGTGAAGCCCCCCAGGAAGATGAAACATTTACAAAAGGCGAAATTATGATCTGGCGCGTTCTGGCGGACCACGCCGATAGCATGAAAGAACAGCATCTGGCCCAGCTGTTCGCGACCGATCCGCAACGCTTTGCGCATTTGCATTGCGAGTGCGGGCCGTTGTTGTTCGATTATTCCAAGCAGCGCTTGACCGAGCAGACGCTGGAGAACCTGTTCCAACTGGCCAGGCAGAGCAAGCTGGAGGAGTGGATCGGCAAGTTGTTCGCTGGCGAGCCGGTCAACTGCACCGAGGGCCGGCCGGCCATGCACTGGGCGTTGCGCTTGCCGCGCGATGCTGCGTGCCAGGTTGATGGCGACGATATCACCGCCCAGGTACATGAACAGCTCGACCGGATGGAGCGCATCGTCAACAAGCTGCATTCCGGGCAGTGGCGCGGGGTGACCGGCGAGGTGGTGACCGATGTGGTCAATATCGGTGTGGGTGGCTCCGATCTGGGGCCGTTGATGGTCAGCGATGCGCTGTGCGACAGCGTCATGCCTACCTCGTCACGCCTGACCATGCATTTTGCCTCGACCATGGATGGCAGCCAGCTGTCGCAGCTGCTGCGTACGCTCAATCCGCATTCGACGCTGTTCATCATTTCGTCCAAGTCGTTCACCACCATCGATACCCTGAGCAACGCCGATACCGCCCGGCATTGGCTGCAGCACACGCTGGGCAGCAAGCCGGGGGTGGCGCATTGTCACTTTCTTGGGGTGTCTTCCGCTGTGGCGAAGATGACCGAGTGGGGGATCAGCGAGGAGCACCAGTTGCAGATATGGGACTGGGTTGGCGGGCGCTATTCGCTGTGGTCGGCGATTGGTCTGCCGATTGCGCTGACGACGGGTATGGACGGCTTCCGGCACCTGCTGGCCGGTGCGCACTTGATGGATGAACACTTCAAGTCGGCGCCATGGGAAAGCAACCTGCCGGTGCTGATGGCGATGATCGGCGTGTGGAATACCAATATCTTGGGAATTAACGCCCAGGCGGTACTGCCCTATGATGGGCGTTTGAAACATTTGCCGCTGTACCTGGAACAGCTGGAGATGGAATCCAACGGCAAGAGCGTGACCCGTGAGGGCAAGCCGGTGGAGCACCATACCTGTCCGATCATCTGGGGCGATGTGGGGCCGAATGCGCAGCACGCCTTTTACCAGTTGCTGCACCAGGGCACCGAGGCGGTGACCTGTGACTTCATCATGCCGGCACGGCGTTATCACCAGAGTCATGATGAGGTGATGGAGGAGCTGGTCGCACAGCATGAACTGGCCCTGGCCAACTGCCTGGCACAGTCACGCTTGCTGGCGCTGGGGGATGCGGCGCTGAAGGAGCCGGAGAGTATGCCGATCTATCAGCGTTACCGGGGGAATCAGCCGAGTTCGACCTTGCTGTTGGATGAGTTGACGCCGTATAGCCTGGGGGCGTTGATCGCGATGTATGAGCATAAGGTGTTTGTGCAGTCGGTGATCTGGGGGATCAACCCGTTTGACCAGTGGGGGGTTGAGATGGGTAAGCGGTTGGCGGTGGATACGCTGGCGAGGATTCGGGGGGAGACGCGGGAGTTGGTGGGGGCGGATTCTTCTACGGTGGGGTTGTTGGGAAGGATTTTGGGGGAGGGGTGAGGTTTTTTTGTTCCCCCTCTCCCCAGCCCCCCTCCGGGCCCCGGCCCTTCGCAGAGCTCAGGGCGTTCAGGCGGGCGAAGCAGTGCTTCGCTTTTTTCCGCCTTCACCCCGCGAGGGGAGAGGGGGCCGATCGTGCGAGCTGGAATTGCGGTTTCTACCTGCGCCTTCTCTGAAACGGTCACTACTGATTCCATGACATCTGGACATCATCAATAACTTAATACCGTCAGGAATAAGGAAAAATACCCCGCAGGCACTAACAAGCCCCCTCTCCCCTGGCGGGAGAGGGCTGGGGAGAGGGGGAAGGGCAGCCACATACTCACCCATCACATGGCAGCCCACACCCACCCCAAAAAGATTTTCACGATTTTCAAGCAAAGGAACCTGTATGTCCGAGATCACTTGTTTCAAGGCCTATGACATTCGTGGGCAGTTGGGTACGCAGCTGGACGAGGGCGTTGCCTATCGTATTGCCCGGGGCTTTGCCCAGTGGCTCAAGCCCAAGCGTGTGGTGCTCGGTGGCGATGTGCGGGAGACCTCTGCGCCGTTGAAGGCGGCGCTGGCCAATGGGTTGCGTGACGAGGGTGTGGATGTGCTCGATCTGGGTATGGTCGGCACCGAGGAGGTGTACTTTGCCACCTTCCACCTGGGTGTCGACGGCGGTATCGAGGTGACGGCGTCGCACAACCCTATCGATTACAACGGCTTCAAACTGGTACGCGAGGGCTCGCGGCCGATTTCCGCCGATACCGGGCTGGCGGATATCCGTGCCCTGGCGGAGGCTGCTGAGTACGAGCTGGTCGACGGCTGTGACCCTACGGTGGCGGAGGCGGATCGCGGCAGCTACGAGTTGGTCGATGTGCGTGCCGACTATATCGAGCACCTGCTCAGCTATATCGACCCGGTGTCTTTCACGCCCATGCGCCTGGTGGTCAACGCCGGTAACGGTGCGGCCGGACCGGTGGTGGATGCGCTGGAGAAGGCCTTTGCCGAGCAGCATATCCCGGTGGAGCTGGTGAAGATCTGCCATGAGCCGGATGGCAGTTTCCCCAATGGTATTCCCAACCCGCTGCTGATCGAGAACCGCGGTGTGACCCGTGATGCAGTACTCAAGTACGGAGCGGATATGGGGATCGCCTGGGATGGTGATTTTGACCGCTGCTTCCTGTTCGATGAGCAGGGCCGCTTTATCGAGGGCTATTACATCGTCGGGCTGCTGGCCGAGGCTTTCCTGCAGAAGGAGCGGGGCGCGCGCATCATCCATGACCCGCGGCTGGTGTGGAATACCGTGGAGCAGGTGGAGCAGAGCGGTGGGGTGGCGATCCAGACCAAGGCCGGGCATGCCTTCATCAAGGAGCGCATGCGTGCCGAGGACGCGGTGTATGGCGGTGAGATGAGTGCTCACCACTACTTCCGTGACTTCGCCTATTGCGACAGCGGCATGATCCCCTGGTTGCTGGTGGCCGAGCTGGTCTGCCGCAAGGGCAAGCCGTTGTCCGAGCTGGTCGGCGAGCGTATCGCTGCCTATCCATCGTCCGGCGAGATCAATCTGACGGTCAGCGATGCCGCGACGGTGATCAAAGCAATCGAGACGCAATATGCGCCTGAGGCGCTGGATGTGGATTACACTGATGGCCTGAGCGTCTGTTTCGCGGATTGGCGCTTCAATCTGCGGGCGTCGAATACCGAGCCGGTCATCCGCCTGAACGTGGAAAGCCGGGGTGATGCAACCTTGATGCAGCAGCAGACCGATAAGCTGCTGGAGGCGATACGCGAGATTTGATCAAGGCCGATTAAGGAATTGGGTATGAGCAAGACCATCTTGGTGACGGGGGGCGCGGGTTATATTGGCTCGCACACCTGCATCAGATTGCTGGAGTCGGGCTACCGGGTGGTGGTGCTGGACAATTTCAGCAACAGCTCCCGAGAGGCGGTGCGGCGGGTGGAGGATATCACCCGTCAGGCGTTGCCGCTGGTCGAGGGGGACGTGAACGATGCCGCTCTGCTCGATCAGTTGTTTGAGCAGCATGCCATCGATGCGGTGATCCACTTTGCCGGGCTGAAGGCGGTGGGCGAGTCGGTGGCCCAGCCGCTGCGCTACTACCACAACAACGTCAGCGGCACTCTGGTGCTCTGTGAGGCCATGCGCCGGGCCGGGGTGAAGAACATGGTGTTCAGCTCCTCGGCTACGGTGTATGGCGATCCGGCCTCGGTGCCGATCCGTGAGGATTTCCCCACCAGTGCGACCAACCCCTATGGTCGCTCCAAGCTGATGGTCGAGGAGTTGCTGGGCGATCTGTATGTATCCGATAACGCCTGGAACGTGGCGTTGCTGCGCTATTTCAATCCGGTGGGTGCGCATATCAGCGGCCGTATCGGTGAGGACCCGGCGGACATTCCCAATAACCTGATGCCTTACATCGCTCAGGTTGCGGTGGGCCGGCGCGAGCATCTGAGTGTGTTCGGCAGTGATTATCCGACCCATGATGGCACCGGTGTGCGTGACTATATCCATGTCATGGACCTGGCTGAAGGGCATGTGAAGGCGCTGCAGTGGCTGGAGCGCGGCCTGGGGCTCAAGGCGTTCAACCTCGGTACGGGCCAGGGCTATTCGGTGCTGGATATGCTGCATGCCTTCGAGCGGGCCTGCGGCCAGAAACTGCCTTATGTACTGACCGACCGTCGCCCTGGCGATGTGGCCTGCTGCTATGCCGATCCGGCCATGGCCGCCGAGGAGCTTGGCTGGCGCGCGGAGCTGGGGCTGGAGGCCATGTGTGCCGATGCCTGGCGCTGGCAATCGAATAACCCTAATGGGTATCGCTAAGTGTCTTCGGCCTCTTTCCAGTCATCGTCGGCCCCCCTTCGTCATCGTCGGTCCCCCCTTCGTCATCCTCGGCGCAGGCCGAGGATCCAGGGTCCTGGCCTACTCTGTGTAGCGGGTGGATCCTTCGCCTTCGCGAAGGATGACGAGTGAGGCGAGGGAGGAGTCTGGGGTGGCGAGGGAGGGCGGTAGTGAGGGAACCCGAGAGTGTTGAAGATAAAAAAGACCTGGAACATTCTGTAACATATCGCTGTCGCACTAGAGCAGCGGATGTTCCCAGTTATCATCATCAGAGGTTTGAGTCGGTGCTGAAAGAACAACTGATCGAATTGAGTCATGGCCAGAAACGTTCCATCCAGATCGTGGCCGATGTCATATTGTTGTCGCTGGCCCTGTGGTTGGCTTTATATCTGCGACTGGGTGACGAGGGCTGGACCTGGCCGGAGAACGGGCAGGGGTTCCTGTTCCTGCTTGGGCCTTTGCTGGCCATTCCGCTGTATGTACGTACGGGCATGTACCGCGCGGTCATGCGGCATTTCGGTAACGTGGCGCTGTATTGCATCGCCAAGGCGGTCACGCTGGGCTTTCTGGCATTCGCTTTTGTTCTGCTGGTGGCCAAGGACCTGGGCTGGGATGTGTTGTTTCCGCGCTCGGTGTATTTTTCCTATTGGGCGCTGAGCCTGATCCTGATTGGCGGCCTGCGCCTGCTGGCGCGTGAGTATTTCATGGGCGACTGGCTGACCGCGGGCCTGCCGGTGCTGCACCATAACAAGGATAAGGACAGCGAGCATGGCGGCCAGCCGGTGGCTATCTACGGAGCGGGCGCCGCTGGTCTGCAATTGCTGGCGTCGTTGAAGGTCGGTCGTCTGTACAAGGCATTGGCCTTCGTTGACGATGACCCGCGGCTGGTGGGTCGTACCATTGGTGGGTTGAAGGTGTATTCCGGTGACCAGGTCGGCAGCATGATCGCCGATACCGGCGTCGCGGAGCTGTTCCTGGCATTGCCTTCGGCGCCACGCTCGCGCCGCCAGGAAATCCTGACCAATCTGCAGGGCCATGGTGTGCACGTGCGTACCATCCCCGGCATCATGGATCTGGCCTGTGGCAAGGTGAAGGTCGATGATCTGCAGGAAGTGGATATCGCTGACCTGTTGGGCCGCGACCCGGTACCGCCGGACCCGTCGTTGTTCCAGCGTTGCATCAAGGGCCAGGCGGTGATGGTGACTGGTGCCGGTGGTTCGATCGGCAGTGAGCTGTGTCGCCAGATCGTTCAGTCCGAGCCGACTACCCTGGTGCTGTTCGAGCACAGCGAGTTTGCTCTGTACGAGATTCACAGTGAACTGGAAGGCTGGATTCGCACCCGCAAGCTGGATATCCAGCTGGTGCCGATCATGGGCTCCATTCGCAATTTCGGGCGCCTGCAGGATGTGATCGGCGCCTGGAAGATCAATACCATCTACCATGCCGCGGCCTACAAGCATGTGCCCATGGTGGAGCACAATATCGCCGAAGGCATCATGAACAATGTGTTCGGTACCCTGAATGCGGCGCAGGCGGCGATCAAGTGTCGGGTGGAGAACTTCGTGCTGATTTCCACTGACAAGGCGGTGCGCCCGACCAATGTGATGGGTTCGACCAAACGCCTGGCTGAGCTGGTACTGCAGGCGCTGAGCCGTGAGCAGGCGCCGCACTTGTGGGGAGAGACGCCATCGGTCAACCAGGTCAACCGGACCCGCTTCACCATGGTGCGTTTCGGGAATGTGCTGGGGTCTTCCGGTTCGGTGATTCCGCGTTTCCGTGAGCAGATTCGCCGTGGCGGCCCGATTACCGTGACCCACCCGGACATCACCCGCTACTTCATGACCATCCCCGAGGCGGCGCAGCTGGTGATCCAGGCCGGGGCCATGGGGCAGGGTGGTGACGTATTCGTGCTGGACATGGGCGAGCCGGTGACCATCCTCGGGTTGGCGCGCAAGATGGTCATGCTGTCAGGCCTGACGGTACGCGACGAGATCAACCCCAACGGCGATATCGCCATCACCTTCAGCGGCCTGCGTCCGGGCGAGAAGCTGTATGAGGAGCTGCTGATCGGGGATAACCCCGAGGCCACTGCGCACAGCAAGATCCACCGGGCCAATGAAGTCTATACGACCTGGAGCGCCTTGCTGCCGATCCTGGACACCCTCCGTGAGGCAGTGCGCGAGGATGACTACAACCAGGTACGCGACACCCTGCTGGCTACCGTACAGGGGTACGCGCCTACCAATGGTATCGTCGACCTGTTGTATGAGCAGCATGCCAGGCAGGAAGAGTCGCCTGGCGTCGGCAAGGATATTGCTGCTGGGTGATCAGGGTGGGTAATGTGGCTCTCGGGGTGTAGCGCGCCTGCGCTACGCCTTGCGGCGGTTGGGCAGCACATAGCGTCAATTCCTGTCATTTGATATGCACCTCAAAAAAGAAATGAACATTCATTCATCTGGTGCTAATCTCCTTTTGTACTCCTGACGGAGTTGGAACAACACAAAGGGATTAGAACAATGACAAGAAACGATCCACGACCATTGGCACTGCTTCCGCTGGCCATCGGCCTGACGTTCTCGCCGCTGGCGCAGGCGGCTTCCTTCTCCTGGGGGGAGCTTGAGGGGCAGTTTGATAGTGAGCTGTCCATCGGCGTCAGCTGGGCGACGTCGGCTCCGTCTTCGGATTTCATCGATCCGTACAACGGTGGCAGGGCCGCAGCCAAGACCACGGACGATGGGCGGCTCAACTTCGACAAGGGCGATATCTTCTCCAGGATATTCAAGGGCAGCCACGACCTGGAGCTGCGCTATCGTGACTCCGGCGCTTTCCTGCGCGGCAAGTACTGGTATGACTTCGAGGCCAAGGATGGCAGCCAGGAGTTCTACGATATCCGTGATGATGGTCGTGATCCCTTGCAGAAGGGCTCGGGCATCGCGCTGATGGATGCTTTCGTCTACCACAACTACGCCATCGGCAATAACCCCGGGCATGTGCGTCTGGGGCGTCAGGTGGTCAGTTGGGGCGAGAGCATGTTCATCAGCAACTCGATCAATACCATCAACCCGATCGACGCATCGGCCTTCCGCCGCCCCGGGGCGGAGATCAAGGAGGGGCTGATCCCTGTCGAGATGCTGTACCTGTCACAGGGCCTCACAGCGAACCTGACCGCAGAGCTGTTCTACCAGCTGAAGTGGGCGCCCAGCGTGGTCGATAACTGCGGCACTTTCTTTTCTGCCAGCGATACCCTGGCCAAGGGCTGTAATGATCGGCTCGGGTTGGCGGTGGACCGGCCACATGGTGCAGCGCCGGATATCATCTACCCACCAAGCAACATGACCACCGACTACAACGCCCGCTATGGCAAGGACCGGGATGCGGGTGACAGCGGTCAGTATGGTGTTGCCCTGCGCTGGTTCGTGCCGCAGCTCAACGACACCGAGTTTGGCTTGTACGCAATGAACTATCACAGCCGGGTTCCCGTCTTTTCCGTGGTGCGGGGCTACGATGCGGTCATTCCTGGGGTGCCGGGTGTTGATGGCGTCAGCGGGCCGGCAGGTTACTTCCTGGAGTATCCGGAAGATATCCGGCTCTATGGGCTGAGCTTCCAGACCAGTGTCGCCGGCTCGACCCTGGCGGGTGAGATCAGCTATCGGCCCAACTACAATCTGCAGATAAACACCTCCGATCTCAGCCTCACCGCCATTCCAGCCGGTGTGCTCGGTTATCTCTATCCGACGCCGGTTTTCAACGGTGATGCGGTTGCGCTGCAGCCGCTCGATGAGATTCATGGTTATCGGCGCAAGGAGTTATGGCAGGCACAGGTATCGATGGTACACTTGATCGATCGGGTCCTGGGTGCCAGTCGCCTGAGCCTGGCCGGGGAGGTCGGTTTCAACTATATCGCTGGGCTGGAAAGTGGGCCGGGTAGTACACGCTATGACCGTGATCCGCTATTCGGGCAGGGGCCGACGGCGGATGGCCAGTGCCACGGCCAGCGTCCTGAGAATGCCCGCTGGTGCGAAAATGAAGGCTATGTGACGCGTTCGTCCTGGGGATATCGGATACGGGCTGGGTTGGAATACAGCAACGTGATTGCCGGGATCAACCTGAATCCGAGTATCGCCTGGTCCCATGATGTGGATGGCTATGGGCCGAACTTCATCGAGGATGCCAAGTCGGTGAGCATTGGGTTGAACGCCGACTATGCGAACAAGTACAACGCTAGCATCAGCTATACCAACTTCTTCGATGGCAAGTATAACGTACTGAAAGACAGGGACTTTGCGGCGCTGAGTTTTGGGGTGAGTTTCTAGGTTTTACTGAACGACGGTGGCAGGGCCCAGGGGGAGCCTGGGCCGCTTCTGTCACTTACACCAGTACTGTGCCCACCGGCCGGCCCAGCGTCTGCTCGCGGAAAGCGGTTGGGCTCATGCTGGTCCAGCGGCGGAAGGCGCGGGTGAAGCTGCTGGGGTCGAGAAAGCCCAGTTCGAAGGCGATACGCCCCAGGTTCAGGCGGTTTTCCTGGATCAACCTGATGGCCAGCTCCATGCGTACTTCATCCAGCAGTTTTTCATAGGTGGTGCAGGTTTCGCTGAGCTTGCGCCGCAGGTGTCGCGGGCTGACGTTGAAGGGCAGGGCGACCAGCTCCTCGGATATCTCTCGCTCAGACAGCAGCACGCGGATGCGCTGCTTGACCTGCTCGGCAAAGTCCACATTGGGCAGGTCTTCGAGCATGTCTTCCAGGGACGCATCCAGGCGTTTCAGCAGGAAGGCATCGCTGGTCGGTAGACGGGCATCCAGGGCCCGGCGGTTGAGGCGTACGGCCACGCGCTTGCTGCCCAGGCGGACCCGCGTGCCGAGAATCTTCTCGCATTCCTCACGTCGCTTTTCGGCTTCTCCGCCAAGGCGGACTTCCATGACCAGCGGCAGGTTTTCCGCTTCCATTTCCTTCCATGAGTTGACGCAGCGGGAGACCAGCGCCTCAATTTGCAGGGGATGGGCAGCCCCTTTGGCTTCGAAATACACTGTCACTGAATGCTCGTCTTCGACCGAATATAGCTGCACTTGGGTGCTGAAGACCTGGATGAAACGCACGATACGTTGGACAGCTGCGCCAGCTGTCTCACTGGAGCGGGCTGTGAGGGCTAGTAATTGCATCGTCGGACTGGTGAAACCCAGACCCATGCGAAGGGCGAAACAGTCGTCCTTGCTCAGGCTGGCCGCTGCGTGCCAGAGGCGATTCATGTCAGTCTGGCTGACGTGGCGCAGACTCAGATCATCGGGACCCGCGTAGGAGGCCAGGTCGTCGGGCAGATCGCGAATCTGTTTCCCATAGGTACTTAATGCTTGAATGATGCCCCGGGCCCATAACGCTCGTTCCTTGAGTCGATGGCAGGGAAGTGGCGGAAGTACGTGGCTCATGCCGGCCTTTCCTCTTGTTGTTCTTATTTGTAACGATTCTTGTCGTTGAGACATAACATAGAGCAGCGGCAGCCATTATGCAAAAAAATACAACAGACTATTGCTGCGGAGAAATCGATCACATTCATCAAATGAATGTCCTGCGCGGCCAAGGTATTGGTCCGAATCGGTCAATTCGTTTCGGCGCTCCATGACAGACTTGATAGCGACCGCCTGGCTCCCCCAAGGCCAGATGGTATGGATCCAATCTAACGGAGCAGCACAATGACAAAAACAAAGCATGCTTGGGCGCTGGCTGCATTGCCTCTGGCAATCGGACTCGCCAGCTTCGCAGGCTCGGCAAATGCAGTGAACTTCAACATCGGGGAGATTGAGGCCCAGCTTGACTCGCAGCTGTCGATCGGTGCGAGTATGTCGACAAGCAACGCGGATTCCCGATTCGTCTATCAGCGCAGCGAAGGTGGTGAAGCTGCTGCGCGTACTTCGGATGACGGCCGTCTCAACTACAAGAAAAACGATGTATTTTCCAAGATCTTCAAGGGCTCCCACGATCTGGAACTGCGCTATGGTAATTCGGGTGCCTTCATTCGCGGTAACTACTGGTATGACTTTGAAACCAAGGACGGCAGTCAGCGTTTCTATGACGTGAGCGACTCCGGCCGCCACCCGCTGCAGAAGGGATCAGGCATTCAGCTGCTTGACGCTTTTGTCTACCACAACTATTCCATTGGCAATAACCCCGGCAACGTGCGTCTGGGCCGCCAGGTTGTGAGCTGGGGGGAAGGTGTCTTTATCCAGAACGGTATCAACTCCATCAATCCGATCGATGCTTCTGCCTTCCGCCGTCCCGGTGCGGAGTTGAAGGAAGGTCTGATGCCGGTTGAGATGCTGTATTTCTCCCAAGGGCTTACCGAAAACCTGACGATGGAGGCCTTCTACCAACTCAAGTGGCACGGCACCATTGCTGATAACTGCGGTACGTTCTTCTCTGGTTCAGACGTGGTTGGCCGCAACTGTGTCGATAGGCTCGTTTGGATTGGAGATGATTATCCTGCCGGGGGGCCATTTGCCTCGAGCCCACTGGGTACCGTGCCTTACATTGTGCGTGCAAGCAAGGACAAGGACGCTAGTGATAGTGGACAATTCGGTGTTGCGTTCCGTTGGTTCGCACCAGCATTGAACAATACCGAGTTCGGTTTCTATGCCATGAACTACCATAGCCGCAACCCGATATATTCAAACGTCAAGGGAGGGAATGATCCAACTGACTTGAGTGGACATGTGATCGGTATTGATGGAGCGCGTGGATCTGCTGGCTACTTCTTCGAGCACCCTGAAGACATTCGCCTATATGGCCTGAGTTTCGGGACAGATATTGGCGGTACATCAGTAGCAGGCGAAATCAGCTATCGTCCAAATATGCCGTTGCAGGTTAACAGTGGTGATATGAGCCGTACAGCTCTGTCGAACGCGGTCAAAGCTGGTGATGGAAACTTTGATAACACCTATCGTGGCTATGAGGGGGCTGCAGCACACAGCTATATCCGAGGTTACGAGCGTAAGGAGTTCTGGCAAGCCTCGGTGAGTGCCGTGCATTTTATTGACCGCATTTTGGGTGCCAGCCGCCTGTCGCTGATTGGTGAAGTCGGAGCTAACTATATCAGTGGTCTCGGCACTGGCAATGGCACTACCAAATATGGTCGTGACTCCTTGTTTGGTCAGAGCCCTGACGCCAATGGCATGTGCTCCTCCAACCTTGGTTCAGCAGGTGAGTCCCCTCATGCAGCAAGCTGGTGTGAAAATGATGGCTTCTTCACCGACTTCTCCTGGGGCTACCGCCTGCGCGCATCCCTGGATTACAGCAACGTGTTTGCCGGTATCAACCTGGCTCCGAATATCGCCTGGTCGCACGACGTTGAAGGTTACAGCCCGAACTTCAACGAAAACGCCAAGTCGGTCAGCATCGGTCTGAATGCCGATTACGCCAACAAGTACAACGCCAGCATCAGCTACACCAACTTCTTTGATGGCAAGTACAACACTTTGGTTGACCGCGACTTCGCCGCCGTCAGCTTTGGCGTAAGTTTCTAAGCAGGCTAGGAGAGAAAAATGCATATGCAGAAAATGATAATTGGCGCCTGCGGCCTGGCATTGAGCCTGGTTGCCACCGCTGTCTCGGCCCAGAGCCTCAACCAGTCTGAAATCGATCAGTTGGGCAACTCCCTGACCCCGATCGGGGCGGAGAAGGCAGGTAACGCGGCAGGTACCATCCCTGAGTGGACCGGCGGCCTGCCGACGGACGCGGGTAGTGACTTGCCCAACAACTTCCTGCAAAACCCGTTCGAGGGCGAACAGGCTGAGTTCGTCATCACCGCGCAGAACTACCAGCAGTACAGGGACAACCTGACTCCTGGCCAGGTTGCGATGTTCGAGCGTTATCCGGAAACCTTCCGTATGCCGGTCTACAAGACTCAGCGTACGGTTGGCTTTCCCCAGCGTGTCTATGACCAGGTCAAGCAGACTGCCGGTCAGGCCAAGCTGGTGAACGGTGGTGACGGTATCGAGAACGTCACTCCCGGCGCTTCCTTCGTCTTCCCGGTACCGAAGTCCGGTGCGGAAGTGATCTGGAACCACATGACGCGTTACCGTCTGAACGTGCATCGCTGGTACATGCAGGCCATGCCGCAGACCAATGGCTCCTATACGCTGATCAAGCTGGAAGAGGAAGTGGGCTATCCCAACCTGATGCCCGATATCGATGCCACCACCATGCCCAACACGTTGCTGTTCTTCAAGCAGCGGGTGAACGCGCCGGCGCGTCTGGCCGGTAACGTACTGCTGGTGCATGACAGCCTCGATCAGTTGAAAGAGCCGCGTATGGCGTGGGTATACAACGCTGGTCAGCGTCGGGTACGTCGTGCTCCGCAGGTGGCCTACGATGGTCCGGGTACCGCATCGGATGGTATGCGCACATCGGATAACTTCTCGATGTACAACGGTGCACCCGACCGCTACAACTGGAAGCTGGTTGGCAAGAAGGAAATCTACCTGCCATACAACTCCGGCAAGCTGACCCAGCCAGGACTGAAGTACGCGGATGTACTGAAAGCGGGCCACGTGAATCCCGAACATACGCGCTTCGAGCTGCACCGCGTATGGGAAGTGCAGGGTGACGTGAAACAGGGCCAGCGTCATATCTACGCACAACGTAACTTCTTCGTCGATGAGGACTCCTGGCAGATCGGTCTGGCTGACCACTACGACGGCCGTGGCACCCTGTGGCGTGTTGGTGAAGGGCATATTTCCTTCAACTACAAGCACCAGATCCCCGGTTACGCTCTGGAGACCCTGTATGACCTGCTGGCTGGTCGTTACATCGCCCTGGGCATGTACACCGAAGAGGCCTCCGCGCCTCAGTTCGGTGGCACTCCGCCGACCTACAACCAGTTCACTCCGGCCGCTCTGAGGGCTGCAGGGGTACGCTGATTGCGGTAGTTGCTTTACGTTTGGGTTTGAGGGGCATCTTCGGATGCCCCTTTTTTATTTTTGTTGTCGGCTCTCACCCCATTCTTCCGGGTTTCACGTCATCCTCGGCGCAGGCCGAGGATCCACCGGCGACACTGGAGCTTGTCTGAACGATGGATCCTTCGCCTTCGCGAAGGATGACGGGGTGAGACAAAGGATGACGAGGTGAGACGAAGATGACGGGGTGAGACGAAGGATGACGATGTCAGTAGGCATTCTTGTTGATGAAGCCCTTGAAGATCGTCAGGAAGACGATCTTCAGGTCGAGCCATAATGACCAGCGGCGGATGTAGTTGAGGTCGTACTCGATGCGCTTTTCCATCTTGTCGAGCGTTTCCGTCTCGCCGCGCCAGCCGTTGATCTGCGCCCAGCCGGTGATGCCCGGCTTGACCTTGTGCCGCAGCATGTAGCCGGTGATCAGCTTGCGGTATTCCTCGTTGTGGGCGATGGCATGTGGTCGCGGGCCGACAATGGACATCTCGCCGCGCAGTACATTGATGAACTGCGGCAGTTCATCGAGGGAGGTGCGGCGCAGGAAGGCGCCCAACGGGGTGATGCGGCTGTCATGGCGGGTGGCCTGGGTAACCGCGGCGCCGTTTTCCATGACGGTCATGCTGCGGAATTTCCACACTTCGATGGGTCGCCCATCCATGCCGTAGCGCTTCTGCCGGAACAGTGCCGGGCCGGGTGAACTCAGGCGTACCGCCAGGGCGATCAGCAGCATGGGGATGGCGATGAGGCAGAGGATGATCAATGACAGCAGCACATCCTCGATCCGCTTGACCAGGCGATTGGCGCCATCCATGGGCGAGTCGAAGATGCTGATGCTGGGCAGACCGTTGATGCTTTCGCTGCGTGCATGCAGCAGGTCGAAGATGAACACGTTAGGGATCAGGTAGACCGATGCGGTACTGTCGCTGAGTTGGTCCAGCAACGCCTTGATCTGGTCTTCCGAGCGCATGGGCAGGGTGATGTACACCTTGTCGATGTAACCGGCGCGCGCTCCTTCGATCACCGCCTGGATATTGCCCTTGACCTGCATGGGTTGCTGTATGTCGGGGAGCGCGACTGCGCCTCTGACCTGGTCGTCATAGAAACCGAGCAGGTCCAGCCCCATCCACGGGTTGCCGAGGATGTTGTTGGCCAGGCGCTGACCGAGCGGTCCGGCGCCGACGATGGCGACCGTGCGGCTGTTGTAGCCATTGGCCCGCAGGGTGCGCATGATCTGGCGCAGGACGATGCGATAGCCGCTGAGGATCACCAGGGTGGTGGCAAACCAGTAGAGCTTGTCCGCGTCGCTGAGCAGGCCGTTGTGGAACCACAGGTAATCGGCCGCCGCCATGACGATGAATGCGGCGCCCCAGTTGGCGGCCACCCGGCGATGTTCGCGGAAGGTATGTTCGCCACGCCATGATCCGTACAGTTGGCTCATGTCGCTGAGCAGATAGAAACCGAACATGGCGATCAGCAGGTTGATCCAGTGGTGGGCATCGTAGGAGGTGTCACGCCATAGAATGACCAGCACCAATGCCAGGCCGATGACCAGGATATCCAACCAGCGCTGGATGACTGCCAGTATGGGTTCGTTGGAGCGGATGATGCCGTCTTGATTGTTCAGCATGGTGGGGACCTTCAAGGTATTCGGTGTGTGGGGGCACAGCGTTCTGCTTAGCCTTGCACTTCCAATTGGAGAAACAGCTTTTTCCAGTAGCCGATCACCGTTGTCAGGGAGAAGTACTGCCGGGCCGAGCGGACGATCTCCTCCGCTGGCAGGTGGGGCTGTTGGGTGAGTGCGGACTCGATGGACTGCAGGTCATCGATGACTGTCAGCCCCTGCAGTGCCAGCTCCTGCTGTACCCAGCTGAAGAAGGGGGTTTTCACCCCGATCACCGGGGTGCCCAGGCTCAGCGCATAGAAGAAGCTGCCGCTGACGATCATGTCGTCATCGGCGTGGGACAGGATCAGCCCGCGCGCGGTGCCGACCAGTTCCCTGGCTTCTTCCTCGGATAGAAAGCGTGGGATGAACTCGATCTGCTTGCCTTCGGCGGCGGTTTGCAGCTGCTCGAAATAGTCCTGGTCATCGCAGGGGCCGGCGACGATCAGTGGCTGGTCAACCGGGAAGCTGTCGATCAACTGCTCGATGTTCTTGTACGGCATGACCCGCCCGAACACGATGAAGTGACAGTTCCTCCCGGTGTTACCGGCCATGGGCTGTTCGTAATACAACGGATGGGGGATGTAGTGCTTGTCCGGGAAATGGCCGCTGTGGGTGGCGGTGGCCGAGTACAGGCGCTCCGATAGATCGATGACCCGGGTCAGTGCCGCTGCGCTCTGGCTGTTGGCGTGATGCGGGTAGATATTGTGGCGGACATAGACCAGGCGCCGCGCCAGGATACGAAAGGCGAAAATCTGTACGAAATAGGCGACTATGCCCAGAAGCGATGGTTTGCCGGTACTCGGGCTGGCGGTCTTGTGTTCCAGCCAGTTGACGATGATGACATCGAAGAAGCCGGGACGAAATTGCAGCATGCGCCACAGCGACTTGGTCGATGGGGACAAGGGATACACATGTCCGAGATGCGACAGGGCGTCCTGGGTGCGTTGGACGTAGGCGTTCTCCTCGGCGAAGCCGGGCACATAGCCGATTTTCAGGCGTTGCCCTGGTTGGCTGGGCAGTGGTTGCTCCCTGGGGGAGGGATGGGTGGTTGACCGGGAGCTGGAGACCGCTGGTTCCGGGCGGGAGTGCCGTGTGGCGCGAAGCATTCGGATCATGGCATCGAATCTGCGTTATGAGGTCAGGGGCGAATCAACTGGAGCTTGCGTTTGGCCAGGCCCAGCAGGCGGCGTGGCAGCGAAGGGGTGTTGCATTTCTCATAGAGCTGTACCAGCGGCGTGATACGTGCGATGAACAGCTGCAGGGCATTCTGCCGGCGGGCTTCGGCGAACAGCTCATGGCTGGCTGCCGATAGCGCCCGGCGCCGGCGGATCAGTTCGCGGCGCCGGGCGTTGACCACGTTGTGATCGGCCAGGACGCGTTTGTTCGGGCTCCACAGGCCGGCGCTCTGGTCATCGGCCAGGCGCAGTGCCAGCCCTTCATGGCGATGCCGGAAGTTGCCGGCCTGGGAGCTGGCGGCCTGCGTCGGGGATATGGCTTGCAGAAACAGCTCGCCGGTATTCGTGGCCTGGTCTATCAGGCTCTGTATCAGGCGGTTGCGGCACAGCAGGATATTGGTGCCGCGCCAGTCCGCGCGGTATTCCGGCAACCAGGCATCGCCCAGCACCACGTCTGCGGTTTCGGCGAAGATATCGTCGCAATAGTTGCAAGCATTGAGCTGGAACAGCCCGTGGCCCCAGTTGCCGCCGAGCAGCTCGCTGGTCGGGCGGGTGATCCACTGGTCGTCACTGGCCGGATAGCCGCCGGGGTGCCGGGCCCTGGCGGCGAAGCTGTAGCGACCGGCGTCCCGGCCTGGCTGCTTGACGCGAAAATCCACTGCGGCCAGTTGCCCGGGTTCTATGCCGCATTGCCAGGCCAGCAGTTCGGCGAAGGCGGCGGACTTCAGATGGCCGCACACCAGCCCGACGAAGTACGCCAGTTGCCCGGCCAGGATAGGGTCTTGCATGCACAGCAGGCGGGCGCTCTTGATGAAACAGGGGACGCCAACCAGCGCATAGCGCCGGCCGTCGCCATGGATGCTCTGCAGCGCGGTATTGAAGCTGGTCGAGTAGTAGATGGATTTGCGCCGGGCGCGCAGTTCCTGCTGGGTGTAGGAAACGCGATAGGAAAACAACCCGTCGCCGCCCTGGCCAACATGGATCACCCCGTCGATATGCCCGCCGTCGAGCAGTTGCGTCAGCAGCCAACTGGTCAGGCCGCCGGAGCTGCTGCCCTGCAGGTACTCATCATCATTGACCCGGGCGGCGGCGATACTGAGGTATCTGCCGGTGCGTGGGTCATGCTTGGGGATATCGGCAAATACCTGGCGGACGATGGCATCTTCATTGGCCGATTCGTTGCTGAACGGGCAGACCCGGCTGGCGCTGGTGAGGCTATCGGGCCGGGCGCGGGACAGGTCGGCGCTGTAATAGCCCCGTTGGTTGCGGCTGACGCTGACCTCTCCCCGGGTGGCGAACTGGCAGGCTCCGCAACCCACACAGATATCCCGTTCGACTACCTGCTCAATCGTAGGCATAGGCCATTTCCTCCCGTTCAGTGGCAGCTCTGGCGTTGGCGGTGAAGTTCCGGCGTGCCATGGCGCGTACTTCCGGCAGTTTGCTGCGCAGGTGCTGGCGAAGATCCTCCGGGTGAGACAGCACCTGTCGGGTAATGGCAATGACGCTCTGGCCGAAGCCGGGCTGCGGGTCGACGCACAGGCATTCCGCACCGAACAGGCGCATCAGCCCCTCGACCTTGCCCTGGGTGGCGAGGGTAATTGCCGGTACAGCGTGATACAGCGACATGATGGCCAGGTGCATGCGGCCGGTGACGACCAGGGTGGCGCCAGCGGTCAGGCCGCGGATGGTGGCCGGGCAGGGCAGATGGTCGATCAGCAGGAGCGCCGGATCATCGAGTGCCTGATGGATCTGCCGGCATAGCAGCAGGTCGTCGCCGCCGGGGCGGGAGACGTGGGGCAGCAGGACCACGTGCAGGCCATGACGTTGCAGCTCCCGGATCACCTGCCGGTATTCCTCGACCTGCTGGTGGCCACTGCCGAGCAGGCCGCTGGCGTTGACCAGGGCGTAGCGGCTGCCGGCGGGCAGTGAGCCCAGTAGCCGGGAGGCTGCGTCAAGGTCCACGGTACGTGCGGCGAATACCATGTCCGCTACTTCGCTGACATTGGCCAGGCCATCCGCGCGGGCCCGTTCGGCTGATAGCGGGTCGCGCAGGCAGAGCTGCACACCGGCGGCGCTGGCGCGTTTCAGGGCGTGCAGGGCATGCGGGTGGGCGTGGCCATTCCAGCTGAAGCCGAGAATCCGCACTGGTACGCCGGTCTGTGCTGCCAGCCAGGCGAGGTTGGCCCGGTTGCTGGAGGCGTGCCAGTTGTAGGCGCCGTCCATGATGTCGGCGCCGGTGATGGCCACGGATTCGGCCCGGCGTAGCAGGCGAAGGAAGTGTTGCATGCTGGACAGGTGGTTGGGCAGGTGACCATAGATCAGCCCTGGCAATGCCACCAGGTGGGTGCGTTGGTTGTGCTCGGCAGGGATGCTGATATCGATGGGGGTGCGGCAGATGATGATGATCTGTCCCGGGGTGTTTTCCAGGAAGCACTCGACCATGGCCTGGTCACCGATATTGCCGCCGCCGGGTGGGGCAATCAGCAAGGTATAAGCAGGAGTCCACGTCTCACCAGCGACGGCAAGCCGAGGGGTGTAGCGCGCCTGCGCTACGCCTGCTACCGATGATGCCGAAGTCTGTCGTCGAGCAGGGGCTCGACAACCCGGATGTTCGAGGAGAAGGGTATCGTTCCGGGGCGATTTACGCTGGATGCTGAGCAGCAGGCGGTCACAGAGAAACAACAGGGGCGGGTAGCCCAGGATGGCTTTCAAATGCTTTTTCATGGTGCTTCCGAGAATGACGAAATGGGATGGAGGCGGTTACGCCGCAGGTCGCTTGGCCCGCAGCAGGGCCCTGGAGTCGAGTACCTGCAACATGCTGCTGCGGAACGGTCGCCAGATCAGGCAGATGAACAGGAGGCTCGCGGCCATCAGTGGCAGGCTGATCAGCAGCTGTGTCGCCGGCGCGCTGCTCCAGGTGTGGGCGCCATACCAGGTCAGGCCGCCACTGATGGCATACCCGCTGATGATGATCAGGCCGTTGCGCAACATGCCCCGCACCGGCGCGCCGGAATGCCTCAGGAACAGCAGGGCCCACAGCCATGACACCGCCATGCCACCGGCGACGGTCAGGGCCACGCCGGGCATGCCCCACAAGGAGCCGAGCAGGATGCAGGCCATCAGTACCGGCCTGGAGAGCAGGGTGAAACGCAGATGCAGCCCCGTCAGCCCCTTGGACAGGAACACCCAGTAGCTGGCGTAGCTGGCCGCCTGGAAGATGCCCGCTACCGCGAGAATGCGAAAGATCGGTACCGCCGGGGTCCATTGCGGGCCCAGCACCAGCAGGATCAGGGGTTCGGCCATGGCGGCGGCAAAGCTCAGCAGCCCGACGATCACATGCAGCATGACCGTCTGGCCGTGCAGCAGGAATTGCCGATACCGCTGCGGCTCGTGCTGCAGCCGCGACAGTACCGGTAGCGCGATGGTAGTGGCCGGTGCGTTGATCTGGTTCAGCGGCAGCATGGATAGCTGGTAGGACTTGCTGTACAGACCGAGGGATTCGGCCCCGAAGCGGTAGCCGATGATCAGGCTGTCCAGGTTGCGGGTGGCATAGCCGATCAGTTGCGTGCCCATGAGATTGCCGCCATAGCCCAGCAGGGCGCGCATGGGTACGCCGCTGCGCGGCAGGCCCGGCAGCCAGCGCGCGCTGGCCAGCAGCACGCACAGCGTGGTGCCGGACAACGCCAGCTGCTGCCCGACCAGCGCCCAGTAGCCGAAGCCGCTCAAGGCCATGTACAGGCCAGCACCCAGCCCGCCGGCCATGCCGATGATATCGGCCAGCGCCAGGCTGCCGAAGCGCATGCTGCGGTTGAGCTGGGCACGGTACTGGGTGGCGATGCCGTTCAGGATGAAGGTGATTGCCAGCACCTGGCTGATGGCAACCAGCCTGGGTTCGGCATAGAAGCTGGCGATCGCCGGGGCGATGGCGAACACCAGCATGGCCAGGCCCAGGCCGATGGCCGAGTTGATCCAGAACAGGTTGCTCCGTTGTTGCCGACAGAGGCTGGTGGCCTGCACGGCAGCCGATGACAGACCGAAGTCGCGCAACACCTCGCCGAGGCCGGTAAGCACCACGACCATGGCCAGCAGGCCGTAGTCATCCGGGGAGAGCAGGCGCGCGAGGATCACGATGCCGCAGAACTGCAGCATGATCTTCACGCCCTGGCCGCCCATGGTCAGTACCGCGCCTCGGGCAGCGATGCTGCCGAGGCCTTTGGGTTGGGAAACAGCACTCATGTGGTTGCGGGTCCCGTGCACTATGCCTTGGTGGCGACCGGGGTTTTTTCCACGCGCCCGTACCTGTCTTCGAAACGCACTATGTCGTCCTCACCCAGATACGAGCCCGATTGCACCTCGATCAGTTGCAGGTCGATGACGCCGGGGTTTTCCAGGGTGTGCACCTGGCCGATGGGGATGTAGGACGACTGGTTTTCCGTCACCAGATAGGTCTTGTCACCATTGGTGACCCTGGCGGTGCCGCAGACCACGATCCAGTGTTCGGCGCGGTGGTGGTGCATCTGCAGGGACAGTTTGGCGCCGGGCTTCACCGTGATGTGCTTGACCTGGTAGCGATGGCCATGGTCGATGGAGTCGTATACGCCCCAGGGCCGATAGACTTCGCGGTGGCTGATATGCTCCTGGCGACCGGTGGCCTTGAGTTTCTCCACCAGTGCCTTGACCTCCTGTACCCGGTCACGGTGGACGATGAGTACGGCATCCTTGGTTTCGACGACGATCAGGTCATCCACGCCCAGGGTGGCGACCAGGCGGTGGTCGGCGCGGACCAGGGTGTTGCGCGACTCATGCGCCAGCACGTCACCCTGCATGGCGTTGCCGGCGGCATCCTTGTCGCTGATATCCCACAGCGCCGACCAGGAACCGATATCGCTCCAGCCGGCGTCCAGGCTGACTACCACCGCATCGGCGGTGTTCTCCATGACGGCATAGTCGATGGACTCGTCCGGGCAGGCGGCGAAGGCTTCGGCGTCCACGCGGGTGAACAGCATGTCGTAGGCCTTGCCCAGCGCGGCTTCGCGGCAGGCGGTGAGAATGTCAGGACGATGGTCTGCCAGCTCCTCCAGGTAGCGTGAGGCACGGAACAGGAACATGCCGCTGTTCCAGAAATACTCGCCCGATTCCACATAGGCATGGGCGGTGGCGGCGTCGGGTTTCTCCACGAAGCGGTTGACGGTGAACGCGCGGTCATTCAGCCGCTCGCCCTGCTGGATGTAGCCATAGCCCGTCTCGGCGCTGCCCGGCACTATGCCGAAGGTGACCAGCTTGCCGGCCTCGGCCAGCGGAATCGCCGCCTGTATGCTGTCCTGGAAGGCGGTAATGTCGGCTATCCGGTGGTCCGCCGCGAGCACCAGCAACAGCGGGTCCTGCCCCGCGGTCGCCAGCTTGATTGCGGCCAGGGCGATGGCGGGGGCGGTATTGCGTCCGCAGGGTTCGAGAAGAATGCGGGTGTCGTCCATGCCCAGTTGCTCCAGCTGGGTGGCAGCCAGGAAGCGGTGTTGTTCATTGCAGATCAGCAGCGGCTGCGCACACGCCAGCCCCTTGAGACGGCAGATGGTGGCCTGCAGCATGCTCAGCTGCTGGTCCGCCAGCGGCAGGAACTGCTTGGGATTGAGCTGGCGCGATAATGGCCAGAGTCGGGAACCGGAACCGCCGGCCATGATTACGGGTTGCAACATGGTCATACTCCTGTCGGGGTAAAAGAGGGATGCGGGTTGAACTCCTGGATGGCCGCCGCCACCGTCCGGGAAAATCGCTCGCGAAACAGCTCGACGGAAAAATGCTCCGCCTGCTCGCGGCAACTTTCGGGACTGATGGCGTGGCCGGTGGTTTCGAAGCGCTCCACGGCCTGGATGAGCGATTCGACATTCTGCTGGGGAAAGAACAGCCCTGTTCTACCGTCGATGACGGTTTCCAGGGCGCCGCCCTTGCCGTAGGCGATCACCGGCGTGCCGCAGGCCATGGCCTCGACCGGGGTGATGCCGAAATCCTCCTCGGCGGCGAACACGAACGCCCTGGCGTCCTGCATGTAGCGTTTCATCTGCGCGAAGGGCAGGAAGCCGGTAACCGTGATATTGGGCGCGCCAGCTGCCTTGGCGCGTACCTTGTGGATGTCCGGGCCGTCGCCGATGATCACCAGCTGGCGCCCGGGCATGTGCCGGAAAGCCTCGGCGATCATGTCCATGCGCTTGTAGGGCACCATGCGCGAGGCGGCGACGTAGAACTCCTGCTTGTTGGATTGCAGGCTGAAGTCCTGGATGTTCACCGGTGGATAGACCACCTCGGCCGGACGCCGGTAGCACTTCTGCACGCGCCGGGCGATGAACTCGGAATTGGCGATGAACACATTGACGCCGAGTGATGAGCGCGCATCGAAGTTGCGGATGTAATGCAGCGACCAGCGGGCGATCCAGTTCTTCAGCCCGCGACTGAGCCCGGATTCCAGCAGGTATTGATGCTGCAGGTCCCAGGCGTAGCGCACCGGCGAGTGGATGTAGCAGATATGCAGCTGGTCCGGCCCGGTCAGCACGCCCTTGGCCACCGCGTGGGAGCTGGAGATGACCAGGTCGTAACTGCTCAGGTCGAACTGCTCGATGGCCAGGGGCATCAGCGGCAGGTAATGACGGTAACGCTTCCTGGCCATGGGCATGCGCTGGATGAACGAGGTGGTGGCCTGCTTGCCATTGAGAAAGGCACGCTGGTCTTCTTCCAGGAAGTCGACCAGGGAGAACAGGTCGGCATCCGGGTACAACTGCAGAATCTGCTCGACGACGCGCTCGGCGCCCGAGTAGACGGTGAGCCAGTCAACAACGATGGCGACTTTCATTGCGGGTTCCTTTGATGTTCATGCGATGAGGGGAGACAGCCTTTCCAGTGCCTGGCTGACCAGATCTGCGGTTCTGTCCCAGGTGAAATTGCGCGCCTGGATCAGGCCCTTGGCGCTCAGGGTGCGGCTCAGTTCTTCGCTGCCGGCGACGGCGAGCATGGCGGTGGCGATGTTCTCGGTATCGGTCGGGTCGACATACAGGGCGGCGCCGGCGCCGACTTCCGGCATGGATGAGGTCCGTGAGGTGATGACCGGCGTGCCGCAGGCCATGCTCTCGGCGACCGGTAGCCCGAAGCCTTCGTACAGGGACGGAAACACCGTGGCGATGGCGCCGCGGTACCAGGAGGCCAGTTCGTTTTCGCTGAGCTGCCCGGTGAACAGCACCCGCCGCTCCAGGCCTTCGCGGTGGATCAGCCGCTGCAACTCCACTGTGGCGGTGCCGGTGAAGACCAACTTGCTGTCGCGATACAGGCCGCTGTGCCTGAAGGCGCGGATCAGCCGCGGTTCATTCTTGTGCCCCTTGCGGTTGCTGCAGCAGAAGAAGTAGGCAAAGCCGGGCTGCCTGGGTAGCACGCCGATGTGGAATGCATCACTGACACCGTTGCCCACCACGCTGACCTGCTCCGGTCGGCAATCCGCCCAGTCGATGATGCGCTGGCGGGAGAACTCCGACACGGTCAGTACCTGCGCGGCCCGGTGCACGGCGGGGCGGATGATCAACTGGTAGTAGAGCTTCTTCAGGGCCGAACTGTTGTGCTCGACATCCAGGTGGTTGAGGTCATGGATGGTGAACACGAAGGGTAGGCGGCTGGCCGATGGTGGAATGTAGCCCGGGCTGTACAGCGCCTTGGCACCACTGCTGGCCAGCCAGCGACCGAGCCTGATGGATGAGGCGAATGAACTCGGGTGAGCCGGGTCGGTGAACAGGCAGGTGAAGTTGAGGCGATCCTGCAGTTCGGTGGCGAAGCGGCCGATGCCATGCTGGCCGATCCACCTGGAGTCAAAGGCTATGTGCGAATGCTGCATGGCGGCTCCGTGCAAAGTGGGGTGATTTCAGGCTCACGCAGAGCTGGTCGAAGTAGAAGAACAGCGCCAGTACCGGCAACAGCCAGAACGGGTAGAAGACGATCTGGTTGAAGTGCCCGGCCCAGAGCAGGGTCAATGCGGTGTAGACGATGAGCATCCGGAACAGCTGGTAGGGCAGTGGTGAGGTCAGGTGGCGAAGCTTGCTGGCAATGACCCAGGCCCAGGTGCCGGCGGCGATGAAGCTGACCAGGGTGCCGACGAAGCCATAGCTGATGATCACCAGTTGCAGGCTGGAGTCGACCTTGGTGCCGGTCTTGAGCAGCTGCCTGATGGAAAAGTTGTAGCCATGACCGAGCAGGGGGTGTTCGGCAATCAGGTCCATGCCGGTCTGGAATGCCCTGAGTCGTGACAGCGCGGAGTTGTCGGCGCGGGTGGAGGTGAAGCGCTCGATGACCCGCTCGATCTGGCTGTCGAAACTGTAGATCAGCGCCAGGACCAGGAAGGGTGACAACAGCAGGAAATAGACATGCAGGGGCTGCACGGTAATGCGCTTCATCTGGTACTGGGTGACGGTGCTCAGCAGGCGGATGCCGAACAGGCAGGTGAAGGCGAGCAGCGCCAGGGAGATGCCCGAACGGGAGAAACTGAACAGCAGGGCGACCACCATCATCAGTAACAGGGCGAAGTAGGGCGTGTGGCGAATGACCAGAGTCGCCATCAGGATCGGCAGCACTATGATGGTGCCGAAGAAGTTCGGGTCCAGGTAGGTGGAGACCAGGCGGAACTGATGCGGGTCGCCGGTGAAGTTGATGCCCATCTGCTCGAGTTTCAGCCAGAGCACGGTGGAGTCGGGATACAGGGCCAGCACGACGAAGCTGAACAGGGTGGCGATGCCGTAGGTGATGGCGAAGGCCTTGGCCAGGCGGGAGATATCGTCGCGAAACACCCAGTGCATGGCCACGCCGGCGGCAAATGCCGAGAGGATCATGGCGCTGAGGCGGATGTTGTAGAAGATGGCATCGCTGGCGGCGCCGTAATGGTAGATGCCGACGCCGAGCGAGAAGGTGTTGAGGCACAGCAGGAACAACACCGCCCTGGAGGTGATGACCCGCTTGAAGTTCTTGACCAGTATCGGTGCGGCGCACAGGTACAGCACCAGTTCGCTGGCATTGATATTGCCGAACGAGCCGGCAATCGGTACGAAGCGCGGCAGGTTACCGAGTACCACGAACAGGAGTACCAGCAACAGGAATGCGGTATTGAGGCGGAAATACTGGGATTTCATGGTGGCTCTGGTGTGGTGGTGATGTGATGTCGATGGTTGAGATGAAATGCGATCTTTGGGGTTGCTGTCGTCGAGCGGGCGCTCGACAACCCGGGTGAGCGTATGTCCTGGGGGTATAGCGCCCCGGTCAGCGTTTGGGTGCTACGCCAGCGGTGTTGTCGGCGAGCGCGTGTTTGGCAGCTCACTCTGTTGTTCGAAGGCGCGCAGGTACTGCTGGGTGATGCTTTGCCGGGAGAACTGTCTGGCCCAGATGGTGCATTGCGTGGTGAGGGTCCGCCAGTCCTGAGCGGCGAGCTTGCGTACGGCCTCGGCGAAGGCGTCGGCGTCATCGGGCGGGCAGGCGTAGCCGGTGTGGCCCGGGTTGATGATTTCCGGGATGCCGCCGCAATCCGAGCCGACTACCGGCACGCCATGGGAAGCCGCTTCCAGCACCACTCGTCCAAGCGGCTCGGCCCATTGCGATGGCACCAGCAGGATGTCGATGGCGGGGAAGAACTGTGCCGGCGGCACATGGCCCAACCAGGTCAGCGGCAGATCGGCATTGGCTGCCTGCAACTGCGCCATGTACGCGGCCTGGCCAGTGCCGGCGATGTGCAGGCGATAGCCCGGCCCGAGCCGGCGACATACCTGCAGGGCCAGTTCGATGCCCTTGGCTGGCTCCAGCCTGCCCATATAGCCCAGCGTCACGGTCTGCCCGGAGCTGCGGCTGCGTGGGGGCAGTTCCGGCTGGGTTATCGAGTTGTAGATCACCTCGGCGGATGCATGACGGAAATAGCCCAGCTTTCGATGCAGGCGGCCCACATGCGCGCTGATCGCCACATACTGCCGTACCTGTTGCGAGCGCCACTTCTTGACCAGCGAAAACAGCCGGCAGGCCAGCGCCGTCGGGGGCTGATTGCGCTCGCCGTCATACAGCGTGCAGTTGGGATGGATCAGATAGTAGTCCCGCGAGGTATGCAGCACGGCGATATCCAATGCCCGTGCCGCATCCCATACTGCCACGGAAAACCCGGCGAGATTGTTGGTATGCAGCACCTCGGGGCGGATCTGTTCGAGCAATCGGCGCACGTCCGCCCGCGCCAGCGGGTTGTAGATATCCAGCACATGCCACGCCAGGCGTAGCAGCGGATTGCCGTGCGTTGCCGGGAATGGCCAGTAGATGTTTCTCAGCGGCAGACGGTGCACAGTTACGCCATTGAGCTGCTCGACCCGGTACTGCCGCGCGTCGTGCAGGGTGATGACGCTGACCTGGTGCCCGGCATCGGCCAGTGACTCGGCCAGCAGTTGCACGGACACCTCGGCGCCGCCGATGCGGTAGGGGTGATACAGGGTGTTGAGGATGGCGATGTTCATTTCATCGTCCTATGGCGTAGTAGTGGAAGCCCTTGTTCTGCATGCGTGCGGGTTCGTACAGGTTGCGGCCATCGAAGATCACCGGGCTGCTCAGATAGTTGGCGATCAGCTCGAAATCCGGCGCCTTGAAGGCCTGCCAATCAGTCACCACCACCAGTGCGTCCGCGCCCCTGAGCGCTGCCTCCTTGGTGCCGCATAGCTGCAGGTCATCGCGATGCAGGTACAGGCGCTGGGTCTCTTCCATGGCTTCGGGGTCGTATGCCTGCACGCGCGCGCCGGCTTGCCAGAGTGCCTCCATCAGCGTGCGGCTGGGCGCCTCGCGCATGTCGTTGGTATTGGGTTTGAACGCCAGTCCCCAGATGGCGAAGGTCTTGCCGCTGAGGTTGCCGTTGAAGTGGCGGGAAATCTTGCGGAACAACAGGGTCTTCTGTTCCCTGTTGCGCGACTCGACTGCCTTGAGAATGCGCGCGTCGAAGTCGATGCTGTCGGCGGTACGAATCAATGCCTGGATATCCTTGGGGAAACAGGAGCCGCCGTAACCGGCGCCGGCATAGATGAAGTGATAGCCGATGCGCGGGTCCGAGCCGATGCCCTGGCGGACCATCTCGATATCGGCGCCGAGCTGTTCGGCGAGGTTGGCCATCTCGTTCATGAAGCTGATCTTGGTGGCGAGCATGCAGTTGGCTGCATACTTGGTCAGCTCCGCACTCTGCACATCCATGACGATGATTTTCTCGTGGTTGCGGTTGAAGGGCGCATACAGTTCGCGCATCACTTCTTCGGCCGCGCTGCTGTCGGTACCGATGATGATGCGGTCGGGGCGCATGCAGTCGGCCACCGCGGAGCCTTCCTTGAGAAACTCTGGGTTGGAGACCACGTCGAAGCTCAGTGCTGGATTGTCCCGGCCGGCGAGTATCTGGCTGACGGTCTGGTGCACTCGGGCTGCGGTGCCCACCGGTACGGTGGATTTGTTGATGATGATGCGGTGCCCGTCCATGTGTTCTGCGATGGTGCTGGCGACGGCGAGGACGTACTGCAGATCGGCGGAGCCGTCTTCATCGGGCGGGGTGCCCACGGCGATGAACTGGACGCTGCCGTGCAGTACGCCCTGGGCGGCATCGGTGGTGAACTGCAGCCGGCCAGCGGCGTGGTTGTCGCGTACCAGGTTCTCCAGGCCGGGCTCATGGATCGGAATACGTCCCTGCTTCAATTGCTCGATCTTGTCCGGATCGACGTCAACGCATATGACCTGGTGGCCGACTTCCGCCAGCACGGCGCCTTGCACCAGGCCGACATAGCCGGTGCCGAATACGGTTACTTTCATGTTGGTTCCCTGTCATCAATAAGGGCAGATTGGTCAGCGGGTGAAGGGGTAACGACCTCAGGCCTTTTCGGATCGGTATTCATAGAAGTAGTGGCCGTAGTGACTGTATCCATACACGGATGACTTCTTGATTACGGCGTTGAAGATGGCGCCCTTGAGCTGGATATCGTCCTGTTCGAAACAGCGCTTGGCGGCTTCTATCTCCTTGGCCGAGTTCTGGCCGAAACGGGTGACCAGCAGGCAGATGCCGGCTTCGCGACCGACGATCGAGGCGTCGGTCACCGCCAGGACCGGCGGGGTGTCGATCACGATCAGGTCATAGCGTGCGTCCACTTCATCGAGAAAGCGCCGAAAGTTCTCATGCATCAACAGCTCGGAAGGGTTGGGTGGAATGCGCCCGCGGGGTATCAGGTGCAGGCTGTCGATTTCGGTGCGATGGATGGCGCTGTCCAGGTCCAGGCGCGCGGTGAGCAGCTCGGATAATCCATCCCTGGCGGGCAGGCGGTACATCTTGTTGAGGTACCCCTTGCGCATGTCGGCATCGATCAGCAGGACTTTCTGTCCGGCCTGGGCCATGGTCGCCGCCAGGTTGGCGGCGACGAAGGACTTGCCCACCGATGGGCTGGGGCCGGAGATCATCAGTACGTTGTTCTTCGCCTCGGCATGGGCGAAGTGCAGGCTGGTACGCAGGCGGCGCAGTGACTCCACGGCCAGGTCGGCGGGGTTCTTCATGGCCAGCAACAGCGAGTTGCGCTGCGCCGCCTTGCTGTTGCTGCGCAGGTTCTTCTCCAGATGTTCCTGATCCTTGCTGAAGGGGATGGCGGCATAGACCGGCAAGCCCAGGTGCTCGATGATCTCCGGGTTCTCGACGCCGCGATTGTGAATCTGCCGCAGCAGCACCACGGCTACGCCGAGAAAGCCGCCGAACAGGGTGGCCAGGACGGTGATCAGAGCCTTTTTCGGCTTAACCGGGCGCGATACGCTGGCGTCGGCGGCGTCGATGATGCGCACGTTGCCGACGGTGCCGGCGCGCAATACATCCAACTCCTGGGAGCGGTTGAGCATGGCGGTGTAGACCTCGGTGGTCACCGCCACATCGCGTGACAGACGCAGCAGTTCCTGCTGGGTTTCGGGCAGCTCATCGACCTTCTTGCTCAACTCGTTGCGCTGGCGTTGCAACTGCTGGGTCTGTTCGAGCAGGATCTGATAGGACGGATGCTCACCGGTGAAGCGGCGCTGCAACTCGGCGCGCTTGAGGTTCTGCTCGGAGATCAGGGTGTCCAGCTCGATGATCTGGCTGAGTACCGACTGGGTTTCGATGGAGATGTCGACCGACTTGCTGCTCATCTGGAAGTCGTTCAGGGCCTGCTCGTAGCGTTCCAGCTCCGAGCGCACCTGGGGCAGCTGCTCGCGCAGAAACTCCAGGCTCTGTGCCGCTTCGGCGGAGTTACGCTCTACGTTCTGGCGAACGTAGAGACGGCTTACTTCATCCAGGACGCGAATGGAATGCTGGTGATCCGGGTGCTGCAGGCTGAGGCTGATGATGCCGGAATCCCTGGACCGCTCGCTGGCTTCCAGCTCATTCTGGTAGTGCATGATGGTATTCAGCAGGCGGTTGCGGGATACCGTGAAACGGGTGCCTGGCCGCGCCCGCAGCGTGGCGATCTGTACCTTGAAGCCGTTCTGGTCGAGCTGCTGGCCGATCTGCCCGGTGAGCAGCTGGACGTCATCTTCATCGTAGAGACTGAAGTAATCGTGCTCCCCGGCCACCAGGGTCAGGGGTTTGTCCAGGTACTCGGCGGGTACCTCCAGCTGGAAGATATCCAGCTCCTCGCCGCCCCAGGCATACTCGGTCAGCCCAAACCAGGGCATGGCCACCTCGCCTCTGAAGTGCGGTTGGAAGCGTCGCGCTGCCCATTCGCCGATCAATGGGAAGTGGTTGGGTGCCGAGAGCGTATCCAGTTTCAGGTTGATCACGGCCTGGCCTATGACGGCCCGGGACTTGAGCAGTTCGATCTCGGTGACGGCCTTGGAAGGGGTGCCGAAGACATCGGACAGTTCCGACAGCCCCGCCAGTCGCCCACCGCTTTTCTCCTCGATCTGGATCAGCGCGTTGGCCTGATAGATTGGTGTCGCCAGGATGGCATAGGCCATGCCCAGCAGGGCGAACGCGATCGTCAGGCCGGCAATGATCCATTTGCCTTCGATCAGTGCGCCGAACAGCACTGCCAGATCGATTTCATCGGTATTGCCCTGGTTCCGATAGGGGGACGAAATGTTTTGCATGATTTTCCTTGCGCAGGCGCAAATGTGAGTACGGGAAGCTCCGGCATGGCCTTTTCAGGCACGCTACCGCCCCAGGATTTGCAGTCGGATCCTGAGAACTGTTGATATGGCGGCTATAAAACTTTCTCGGGCGGGCATACGGCAGCCACAACGGCTACTGCACGTTTGAGAAAAAGCAGTTTGGTAAAACGTACCGCTACTGCCGGAACATGTTTGCCAGGGCAGCCGTCCAGATTTCAGGCTGTTGGTGATGTCCGATTCGGTGGGTGTACAAGGGTTTAACTAGGTCTTCCACTGACCCCGGCCGCAGGGACGGGCAGGAGTGAGTGGCTGCTTCAATCGTATGCTGGATCGATCTGTTGGTGATGTCTTGTCGCCAGTCAGGAAGCAGTGGCCGGGAAAAGTCCGAGGCCAGTATCTGGTACAGAAGAACGCCCAGGGAGTAGATATCGCTGCGTTGGGATACACCGCCGTTGCGGTAGGTTTCCGGGGCGCGGTAGAAGCAACTGCAATTGTTGTAATGTTGCTCCGGGGCCGGATTGCCCAGGGACTTCCCGGGTGCCGTGATTCTTATATGACCATCTTCGGACACGATCAGGTTGTCGGGCTTCAGGAACGAATGCACGGTGCCTTTGGAGTGCTGCATGGACACTTCCCTGGCCAGGCTCATGAACAGATCGAGCCGTTGTTCCAGCGGCATGATCGATAGGTGGTGCCGTCCGGCCCATGCATCCAGACTGGTACCACCTGCCGCGTGGAAGGCTGCGCCCTCCGCATAGGCGCTCGCCATATCCACCTGGGCATCGACGGTAGCGCCGAAGCTGCCGAGTTCGCCGGTTGGGTTCAGCGAAATGACATCCAGGTAATGGGATGAGGGCGGGGGTGGGCTGATCCGCGCGCTGGTGAACAGCGGGTTGCTGGCCGCCAGATGTGCACTGAGGTGGGGCAGCGAGGGAATGATGCTGCAGTCGGGCTCGGCCTCCATCTTCCTGACCGGCCCCTTGATGCGGTAGCCGACGCGGGGGATGGTGATCAGCAGCGGGGCATTTTCCCCCAGTGCCTTGCGCAACTTGGCCGTTGCGTTGGCCAATACGTTCTCCACGGTGAGCCGGCCGCCCCAGACCGTTTGCAGAAGTTCGCCCTTGGTCACTACCTGGTCTGCATGCTCGAGCATTTTTGCCAGTAATACCAATGGCCTGCGTTCAATCGCTACAGGCGTTTCGTTAATCCTGAGTTCGAACTTCGCTTCATCGAATTCGGCTGTACCGAAGAAGTATCGGTACAGCCTGGCAGGTCGTTTATCGAGTAAATCCATATGCCGTCTCCTCAGCAGGATGAATTACGACGCTATTAAGGCAGATGTTTGCTGATTAAGTTTGCTGCGTTAGTGAATCGTTATTGATTGGTGACTATTGAACCGGCGTTATTGATTCGTGAAGGCGAGACGCCGGTTTTCATGCCTGAATAACCCTGTGGATGGGTAGTGGCAATCTCATATCTGCTGCACCGACCTGGCCTCCCTTAGTGCGTTGGGGTAAGTATATGGAAATCTTGCGTAGTTACGCTGAAAAGACCATCGAGAAAGCGCGATCATCACTGATATCGGTGTCCCTGGGGCTTTTGCCCGAGGTTGTGGAGTATCAGCTTCGGTATCTGAAAAGACATGGGAGGCTGTGCAACTTCGATAACCCCGAGAGGTTGACCGAGAAGCTGCATCACCGGATGCGTTATCCCTTGCCGCACTTTTCCCGCCTGGCCGATAAGGTCCTGGCCCGGGAGTACATTCGGGATACTGTAGGCGAGAAGTTCAATGTCCCACTGTATGGCGCAGTGGAAATGATAACTGCATCACAATTTGAGCATCTGCCCAATACCTTTGTCATGAAAACCAACAACAGTAGCGGCTCTGTTCGCATTGTTCCGGACAAGTCGCGGGAGGACATTGCCGCTCTGGTTAGCCTGGGCAACTCGTGGCTGCGTGATGACTTTTCCAAATGCCGGGGAGAGCGGCACTACAAGGCGATCCGGCCACAGGTGCTGTTCGAGCAGGCGTTGTTGACCGACGCCGGCCCACCGGCGGACTACAAGATCCATGTATTCAATCCCGCCGAGGGGGACAGCTATCTGTTCGTGCAGGTCATCAATGGCCGCTTCGGCAGAATGACCCAGAACCTGTATTCGGCGGACTGGCAGAGCCTGCCGTTTCGATTGGGTGGAACCTTGCCGCAGAGCACCGATACGGCGATCACCACGGCTCCGGCCAATCTGGCCGACATGCTGGATGTGGCCAGCCGCTTGGCGCAGCCGTTCGGCTATTGCCGGGTGGATCTGTACCTGTTCGAAGGGCGTGTGTATGTCGGTGAGATCACCTTCACGCCGGGAGCGGGCGCTTTCAAGTTGTATCCAGCGGAGTGGGACTTGAAGTTGGGGGCGTTGTTTCGCTGGCCGGAGATTCCCATGCCGGGTGCCGCCGAGGTCGCCAGCGAGCGCAGCGGTCATTTCCACAACGCAGTGAACGAACTGGGGTGAGGCATGGATACATATCGCGGTGACATCGAAGGGCTACGGGCGCTGGCTGCCTTGCTGGTGGCGATATTCCATATCTGGATGAACAAGGTATCCGGTGGCGTGGATGTGTTTTTCGTGGTTTCCGGGTACCTGATCACGCTTTCGCTGCTGCGCCAGAGTGAGCGGCTGGGGCGGGTGCGACCCTTGCTGTTCTGGGCTGGGCTGGCGCGGCGGCTGTTGCCCGCCGCGCTGCTGGTGATCGCCGCGGTACTGCTCGGTACCTGGCTGCTGTTACCGCGATCGCTGTGGATGGCTTCGATGAAGGAAAGCCTGGCGGCGATGTTCTATCTCGAGAACTGGCTGCTGGCGTTCAATTCGGTGGATTATCTGGCCCGTGATAACCAGCCCAGTCCGGTACAGCATTACTGGGCGCTGTCGGCGCAGGGGCAGTTCTATGCGCTCTGGCCGTTCGTCATCATGCTGGCGCTGTACCTGGGCAGGCTACTGGCGCTGGGCCGGCGCCAGGCGGTGCTGCTGACCTTTGCCGGTGTATTCGTCCTGTCGCTGGGTTTTTCCATCATCCATACCGCTGCCAACCAGACCTTCGCCTATTTCAACACCTTTGCCCGGGTCTGGCAGTTCGCACTGGGCGGGCTGGTGGCCATCATGCCCTGGGCGGCGCTTGCCGAAGCTCCGCGCCGGTTCATGGGCTGGCTGGGGTTGGCGGCGATTCTGAGTTGCGGCCTGGTGCTGGACGTATCGCTGAGCTTTCCCGGGTACGTGGCGCTGTGGCCGTCGCTGGGTGCGGCGCTGATCCTGGCCGCCGGAGCGAGCGCCGTGAGCAACAGTGCCGGTGGCTTGCTGGCGATCCGGCCGCTGGTCTGGCTGGGTGGGATCAGTTATGCCTTCTATCTCTGGCACTGGCCGATCATGATCTTCTTCCGGGCTACTTTTGTCGAACTGGGAGCAGTCTGGTATGGCGGTGTGATGATCATGCTGCTGTCGCTGCTGCTGGCCTGGGGGACCACCCGCCTGGTGGAAAAGCCGGTGCGAGCGCGACTGGGCACGCGGTCTCCGGGCTTTGTCTATGCCACGGCATTGGTTGCAGTGACTCCACTGGTGCTGGTGATCGCCCTGTGGCGTAACGAGGTGCAGGGCCTGGCCGAACACTATCAGGTGCCGGAAACGGTGGATGCGGTGCGCTATCCCGGTGCGCGGGCGCTGAGCGCAGGGGCTGCGGAGCATGCGCTGGAGGAGGCGAGGGTCATTCCCGAGCCGTTCATGGCCAGCAGGGATGTGCCCAAGCCCTATCGCGAGGGTTGTCACCAGGGCCTGCTGGGGAGCGAGGCGAGTGCCTGCCATTATGGGCATGCCGACGGTGTGCTGACCATCGCCGTGGTGGGCAGTTCCCATGCTACCCATTGGGTGCCGGCACTGGAGAAGATAGCCCTGCAGCGCAATTGGCGGTTGGTGAGTTTCACCAAGAATGGGTGCCGCTTTACCGCCGATGTGCAGGAGTCGCCGGAGAATCGGGAGAATTCCTGTGCGCTATGGAATGACAACGTGTTGGCGGCGCTCGAACGGCTGGCCCTGGATCTGGTGTTCACCACGGCCAGCGTGGCAGCCACTGCGGATCGTGCGGAACATGTTCCGCCAGGCTATGTGGCCCAGTGGCAGAAGCTGCAGCGGATGCGGCTGAAGATCATCGCCGTGCGCGATACGCCCTTTATGGGCTTCCATGTGCCGACCTGTGTCGATATCAACGGCGCTGACTCGCAACGCTGTTCGCGGCCGAGGGAGCAGGCACTGGCGGTGGACCTGCGCTTGCCGCTGGAGGAATTGGGCGGGGAGGGGCAGGCCATCCACTTCATCGATATGAGCGATTACTTCTGCACCCGCGACAGTTGTCCGGCAGTGGCCGGCAATATCCTGATCTACAAGGACAGAAGCCACGTATCCACCCTGTACATGAAGTCCCTGAGTGGCTTCCTGGCAGAGGCGATCGACCGTTCGGCCTGGTCGTTGGCCGAGCGACAGGCCAGCCGCCTTCCCGGGCGCGGTGCGTTGGTGTTCTGACTATGGGCTCTGGCCTGGTATTGCCAGGCCAGGGCCGCGAGTCACTCGACGGTCACCGACTTGGCCAGGTTCCTGGGCTTGTCGACATCCGTGCCCTTGACCAGGGCGACATGGTAGCTGAGCAGTTGCAGCGGAATGGTGTAGAGGATCGGCGAGATGATGTCGTCCACCTGCGGCAGGCTGATGATGCCGTCGCCCTGCTGGTGGTCGATGCTTTCACAGGCGAAGGTGATCAGTTCGCCACCGCGGGCACGCACTTCCTCCAGGTTGGACTTGAGCTTTTCCAGCAGGCTGTCGCTGGGGGCGACGCTGACCACCGGCATGTCCTCGTCGACCAGTGCCAGCGGGCCGTGCTTGAGCTCACCGGCGGCATAGGCCTCGGCGTGGATATAGGATATCTCCTTGAGCTTGAGCGCACCTTCCATGGCGATGGGGTAGTGCGGGCCGCGACCGAGGAACAGGGCGTGATGCTTGTTGGCGAAACGCTGCGCCAGGCTGGTGATGGCCGGCTCCAGTGCCAGCACCTGGCCGATCAGCGCCGGCAGTTTGCGCAGCGCCGCCACGTTTTCGGCCACCTGCGGCGCGCTGCTGTTGCGCACCTGCAGCAGGGCGGTGGTGAACCACAGCAGGGCAACCAGCTGCGTGGTGAATGCCTTGGTCGAAGCGACGCCGATTTCCGGGCCGGCATGGGTCAGCAGGCGCCAGTCGGCCTCGCGTACCAAAGAACTGCCTGCAACGTTGCAGATGGCCAGGGTGGCGAGATAGCCCTGGTTGCTGGCAAAGCGCAGTGCGGCCAGGGTATCGGCGGTTTCACCTGACTGGGAGATGGTGACCAGCAGGGTATTGGCCGGCACCACCACGCGGCGGTAGCGGTATTCACTGGCCACCTCGACCTGACAGGGCAGGCCGACCAGGGATTCGATCCAGTAGCGGGCGACGAGACCGGCATGGTAGCTGGTGCCGCAGGCGACAATGTGGATGTTCTGGATGTCCGCCAGCCTGGTTTCCGCTTCCGGGCCGAGAATGGCGGTCAGTACGTGGTCATCGCCAAGGATGCCGCTGAGGGTATCGCTGATGGCGTCGGGTTGCTCGAAGATTTCCTTGAGCATGTAGTGGCGATATTCGCCTTTTTCCAGACTGTGGGCGGCGTGTTCGTAGCGTTTGACCGAGCGCTCGACCTGCTGATGCTCGCGGTCCCAGATGTCGCACTGCTGGTCGCTCAGACGCGCGTGATCGCCTTCGTCCAGGTAACGGAAGCGGTCGGTGACCTGCAGCAGCGCCAGCGGGTCGGAGGCCAGATAGTGCTCGCCGCTGCCTTCGCCGATGACCAGCGGGCTGCCCATGCGCGCGCAATACAGGTGCTGCGGCTCGTCCTCATGCACCAGCGCCAGCGCATAGGCACCATGCAGTTCGCCGAGGGCCGCGCGAAAGGCCTTCAGCAGGTCTGCGTCCTGGCTGTAATGCCAGGCGATCAGGTGCGCGACCACCTCGGTATCGGTTTCCGAGGTGAACACATAGCCCAGGTCGGTCAGCTTCTTGCGCAGGGGAGCGTGGTTTTCGATGATGCCGTTGTGGACGATCGCCAGCCCTTTGGAGACGTGGGGGTGAGCATTGTGCTCGGCCGGTTTGCCGTGGGTGGCCCAGCGGGTATGGGCGATGCCCAGGTAGCCATTGGCGGGATTGGTCGCCAGGGCGCTCTCCAGTTCCGCCACCTTGCCGGTGGCGCGAACCCGCTGGATACCGGTACCGCTGGCCAATACGGCAACGCCCGCCGAATCATAGCCGCGATATTCCAGGCGACGCAGACCTTCGAGCAGAATGGGAGTGATATTGCGCTGAGCGACCGCGCCGACGATTCCGCACATGTTGTGGTTTCCTTGTTGCCGGATGCAAAGAGGGCAGTTTATCACTGCTGGTCGAGGGGCGATATTTCCGGGTTGTCGCGCGTCTGCGCGACGACGTATGTGCTCGGAGATCGCAGGCGTAGCGCAGGCGCGCTACACCCCCGGGGTTGTCGAGCGCCTCGGGCCGCGATCGGACTCGACGACGCATTTTGCCCGGAGATCGCAGGCGTAGCGCCCGAACGTGGGCCGGGGGCACCACACCCCCAGGGTTGTCGCGCGCCTGCGCGACGACATCGTGCTCAGCGTCGATTGAAACGCTCCACCAATGCACTCTGCTGGGTGGCGCTGTCGGCCAGTTGCAGGTTGATTTCGGCGCTGCTTCGGGCGTGGGTTGCGGTCTGGTCGGAGAGGACGGCGATATTGGTGATGTTATGGTTGATCTCGTCGACCACGGCGCTCTGTTCCTCGGCGGCGCTGGCGATCTGGCCAGCCATGTCGTTGACCCGCTCGATGGCTTGGCGGATGCCATCCAGCGCCTCGTCGGCCTGGATCACCAACTCGACGCCTTGGTCCGCCTGTTCGCTGCCGGCGTGCATGGTGCTGACCGCGCGGTTGGTGGCCTGTTGCAGGTTGTCGATCAGCCCGTGGATCTGCTCGGTGGAGTCGGCGGTGCGTTTGGCCAGTGCCCGGACCTCATCGGCGACCACGGCAAAACCGCGGCCCTGTTCGCCGGCGCGGGCGGCTTCGATGGCGGCGTTGAGCGCCAGCAGGTTGGTCTGCTCGGCGATGCCCTTGATCACGTCGACTACCGTGCCGATCTCCCTGGCATCGGTCGCCAGTTGCGAGGCGACGGTGGCGGCGGAGCTGACCGAGGCGGAGAGCATCTCGATGGAATCGCGCGCCTTGCCGGCCACCGCCTTGCCCTGTTCGGCCTGCTGGTTGGCGCTGCGTGCGGCGTCTGCCGCGCGGTGCACGTTGCCGGCCACTTCCTGGGTTGCCGCGGACATCTCGTTGACCGCGGCCGCGACCATGTCGGTTTCGTTGCGCTGGCGCTCCAGCTGGTCGCTGCTCTGCCTGGACAGCTCGCTACTGTGCAGGGCCTGCCGCCGGAGCTGCTCGGTGCTGTCGGCAACCCGGGTGATGCAGGTGCGCAGCTGGGCCTGCTGGCTGTGCAGGGCCATTTCCAGCTGCCCGAGCGGGCCGCGATGGTCGGTATACATCTGCGCGAGCAGGGGATCGATGATGCTGTTTTCCGCGCCTTTGGTGAGCATGCGCAGCAGGGTGCGGTCGCGCATGTGCTTGAGCAGCAGGCCGATCGGGCCACCGACAGCCGCAGCCAGCAGCAGGCCCCAGAGGCCGAGGAAATGCACCGACAGGCCGCCGAAGCAGCTGATCAGCGCGACCGGCAACAGGATCTGCAACATGCCCCGCCAGTCGGCGGGCACCGCCTTGCTGCCGGCATTGAGCCGGGCATACAGGCGGGTGGCGCGGGCGACTTGGTCGGGGGTCGTCCTGGTGCGTACCGACTCGAAGCCGACCACTTCATCGTTCTCGCGGATCGGCGTGATGAAGGCATTGACCCAGTAATGATCGCCATTCTTGCAGCGGTTCTTGACCACGCCCATCCAGCTGCGGCCCTGCTTGAGGTCGTTCCACAGGTGGGCATAGACCGCCTGGGGCACATCGGGGTGGCGCACGATATTGTGCGCCTGGCCGATCAGCTCCTCGCGGCTGAAGCCGGACACTTCGACGAAGGCATCGTTGCAGTAGGTGACTACGCCTTTCAAATTGGTGGTGGAAATCAGTCTCTGGTTGGCATTGAAGGTTCTCTCCCGTTGGGTCACGGGTAGATTCTTGCGCATGGGCTTTCCTGAAGGCTCTGGTTATCTGGACTATTCTAATAAGTGTTGTCCGGTGGGGTATCGGCCAGACCGCCTAGTTCTTGAACGGACTTGTCGGTCTCGAAGATTCTAAGAGGAGCAGTCCCTGATGTCATCAATCGACAGTTTGCAAACCCTCAGCAGTCTGCAGGTAGGCGGCCTGACCTATCAGTATCATTCGCTGCCCAAGGCCGGGCTGTTGCTGGGTGAGATCGACCGCCTGCCGATGTCGCTGAAAGTGCTGCTGGAGAACCTGCTGCGCTATGAGGATGGCCAGACGGTGACCGGTGAGGATATCCAGGCGATGGCCGACTGGCTGGTGACGCGGCATTCCGATCGGGAGATCCAGTACCGGCCGGCTCGGGTGTTGATGCAGGATTTCACCGGGGTGCCGGCGGTGGTCGACCTGGCCGCCATGCGTGATGCCGTGGCACGGGCCGGTGGTGATCCGCAGCGGATCAACCCACTGTCGCCGGTGGACCTGGTGATCGACCATTCGGTGATGGTCGACCGCTTCGGCGATGAACAGTCCTTCCATGACAATGTGGCCATGGAGATCAAGCGCAACGGTGAACGCTATGCCTTCCTGCGCTGGGGGCAGAAGGCGTTCAACAACTTCCGGGTGGTGCCGCCGGGTACCGGCATCTGTCACCAGGTGAACCTGGAGTACCTGGCGCAGAGTGTCTGGGCCGAGCAGATCGATGGGCAGCTGTGGGCCTATCCCGACACCCTGGTCGGGACCGATTCGCATACCACTATGGTCAACGGCCTGGGTGTGCTGGGCTGGGGCGTGGGTGGCATCGAGGCGGAGGCGGCCATGCTTGGGCAGCCGGTGTCGATGCTGATCCCGGAGGTAGTCGGCTTCAAGCTGACCGGCAAGCTGCGCGAGGGCATGACTGCCACCGACCTGGTGCTGACGGTGACGCAGATGCTGCGCCAGCGTGGGGTAGTGGGCAAGTTCGTCGAGTTCTATGGCGATGGCCTGGCCGATCTGCCGCTGGCCGACCGCGCCACCATCGCCAATATGGCGCCGGAATACGGCGCTACCTGCGGCTTCTTCCCGATCGATGAGGTGACCCTGAGCTACCTGCGCCTGACCGGTCGGCCGAGCGAGGTGGTGGAGCGGGTCGAGGCCTACAGCAAGGCGCAGGGGATGTGGCGCGAGCCGGGCCATGAGCCGGTGTTCTCCGATACCCTGCATCTGGACATGGGCGAGGTCGAGCCGAGCATGGCCGGTCCGCGCCGGCCCCAGGACCGTGTGGCGCTGGGCGATGTGCACAGGGCATTCGATGCGCTGCTGGAGCAGCAGAAGGCGCCGGTGGTGCGCGATGTTGAACGCCTGGAGGATGAAGGTGGTGGTGGCGCGGCCATTGGTGGGCCGAGTGGCGAGGTGTGCGTGACCCTCGACGGCGAAGAGCATGTGCTCAAGGACGGCGCCGTGGGGATCGCCGCGATCACCTCCTGCCCCAATACCTCCAATCCCAGCGTGATGATGGCCGCCGGATTGCTGGCGAAGAAGGCGGTCGAGCGCGGCGTGCGGCGCAAACCTTGGGTCAAGTCATCCTTGGCGCCGGGTTCCAAGGTGGTCACCGATTACCTGCAGCGTGCCGGTCTGACCGATTATCTGGACCAGTTGGGCTTCAACCTGGTCGGCTATGGCTGCACCACCTGCATCGGCAACTCCGGGCCGTTGCCCGAGCCAATCTGCCACGCCATCAGCGAGCATGACCTGGTGGTGTCGGCGGTACTGTCGGGCAACCGCAACTTCGAAGGGCGCATTCATCAGCAGGTCAAGGCCAACTGGCTGGCATCGCCGCCGCTGGTGGTGGCCTATGCGCTGGCGGGTGACAGCCGCATCAATCTGCTGGAGGAGCCGCTGGGGCTGGATCGCGACAACAAGCCGGTGTACCTGCGTGACCTGTGGCCGAGCAATGCCGAGATCGCCGAGGCGGTAGCGTTGGTCGAGGACAGCATGTTCCGCCGCCGCTATGCCGATGTGTTTACCGGCGACGAGCACTGGCGGGCGATTGCCACCAGTGGCGGTGATACCTATTCCTGGGACAGTCAGTCCACCTACGTGCAGAACCCGCCGTACTTCGAGGATATCGACAAGCCGTTGCAGCCGTTGCGACCGATAGAACAGGCGCGGGTACTGGCGGTGTTCGGTGATTCGATCACCACCGACCATATCTCGCCGGCGGGCAACATCAAGTCCAGCTCCCCGGCGGGTGAGTACCTGCAGCGCCTGGGCGTCAGCCCGGATGACTTCAACTCCTACGGCTCGCGGCGTGGCAACCATGAAATCATGATGCGCGGTACCTTCGCCAATATCCGCATTCGCAACCGCATGCTCGGCGGCGAGGAGGGCGGCCTGACCATTCATGTGCCCAGCGGCGAGCGCATGTCGATCTACGATGCGGCCATGCGTTACCAGCGCGAGGGTACGCCACTGGTGGTGCTGGCCGGCAAGGAGTACGGCACCGGGTCGAGCCGCGACTGGGCGGCCAAGGGCACCAACCTGCTGGGAGTGAAGGCGGTGATCGCCGAGAGCTTCGAGCGTATCCACCGCTCCAACCTGGTGGGCATGGGCGTGTTGCCCTTGCAGTTCGTCAATGGCCAGGGTGCTGCCACGCTGCAGTTGACCGGGCATGAAGTGCTGGAGATTCCCGGCATCAACGACCAGCTCCGGCCCGGCCAACCGCTCAAGGTCATCGCCACCCGCGATAATGGCCAGAAGCTGGAGTTCGAGGTGCAGTGCCGGATCGATACCGGTAATGAAGTGGATTACTTCAAGGCGGGTGGGATTCTGCATTATGTGCTGCGGGAGATGTTGAAGTGAGCCTGATGGCTGGCGCTCCCCCCGGGGTTGTTGCGCACGAGGTGCTCCCCTGGGGTTGTCGTATATGGTCTCCTCCCTCATTGCAAGGCTTTCAACATTCAATGACAAGAGCAGGCTGTCTGTCGTATATCCGGCCTCTGTATGCAGTGCTTGACTGCGGGCCCCAATGAGATCTGCAAGTGTATCGTCCTGAT
>WPCG01015930.1_pt1 | contig 57527 bp, 52 predicted proteins | sample 5403311 | NCBI WGS metagenome assembly WPCG01 (sample SAMN12869467, study PRJNA574797) | sludge metagenome | isolation source: wastewater treatment of Control | place: China:Beijing | collected 2019-05-17
ATTTTTATCAATTTTAACTCGAAATTCAAGTCATCCTATGTTAAAATTAATATGTAAGCACTTACATACCTTTTTTTATGAAAAAAACACAAGGAGACTTAACAAAATGTCCGTAAAAATCGTTGAAACATCATTGCGAGATGGTCATCAATCCCTCTTAGCCACACGCATGACAACTAAAGATATATTATCTATTGTTCCAGAACTTGATAAAGCAGGATTTCATGCACTTGAAGTATGGGGTGGAGCAACCTTTGATGCTTGTCTACGCTTCTTAGATGAAGATCCTTGGGAAAGACTTAGAGAAATCAAAAGACTTGCTCCTAACACGAAATTGCAAATGCTTTTTAGAGGACAAAATATCTTAGGATATCGTCATTATCCTGATGATATTGTTGATAAATTTGTTCAAAAATCTATTGAAAATGGTATAGATATTATTCGCATCTTTGATGCATTAAATGATATCAGAAATTTAAAATCAGCTGTCGATGCGACTAAAAAATATGGGGGACATTGTCAAATCGCTTTATCATATACCACTTCTCCTGTTCATACTGTTGAATATTACGTAAACTTAGCCAAAGAAGTTGAACATATGGGCGCTGATTCATTATGCATTAAAGATATGGCAGGTATACTGCTTCCTAATGATGCCTATAACCTTATCACCCAACTTAAAAGAAACACAAAACTTCCGATAAACCTTCATGGTCATGCGACTGCTGGTATCATGGAAGCAACCTACCTTAAAGCTATTGAAGCAGGTGTCGATATCATCGACACTGCCTTATCACCTTTATCTGGTGGCACATCACAAGTTGCCACTGAATCTTTTCACTACATTTTAAAAGATACACCTAATGATCCTAAACTTGATATTGATCTATTAAATCAAGCTGCAGCTAAACTTACCGTTATTAAAGATAATTATTTAAAAAATGGTTTATTAAATCCTAAAGCACTCACATCAAATCCATCTATTTTAAAATATCAAGTTCCTGGTGGTATGTTATCCAATTTGATGAGTCAACTAAAAGAACAAAATCAAATGGATGATTATGAAAAAGTTTTAAAAGAAGTTCCAATTGTAAGAAAAGACTTAGGTTATCCACCTTTAGTAACACCTATATCTCAAATGGTTGGTACACAAGCATTAATGAATGTGATGACTCAAAGTCCTTATAAAATAGTTTCTAAAGAAATTAAAGAATACTTACACGGACTTTATGGAAAAGCTCCAGCTAAAATTAATTCATTAGTTTTAGCTAAAATCATTGGAAAAGATGAAATCATCACTCATCGTCCTGCTGATGATTTAAAACCTGAATTTGAAGCATTAAAAGAAAAATATGGTGACTTTGCAAAATCTGATGAAGATTTATTATCCATCGCTTTATTTGGAAAAGTTGCTCTTAAATATTTAGAGAAAAAATATAACGAAAAACCTCAACCTAAAAAAGAAATATATGCCTTTAGCGTTACGATAGGTGGTGAATCATCATGATCATCTATATCAGCACTTTATCTGAAGGTATATTCATATCCATATTTAGTGTCTTTATCGTATTTCTACTCTTAACGATCATTGCACTTGCGATTACATCTTTAAAATACATTCACACAAATTCTAAACCAGTCATATCCCCACAGGCAAAAAAATTCATTAAACCCTTTGAACTATCAGATATCAAAGATGAAGATATGATGGTTGCAGGATTAATCGCATCCATTGATTATTATGAACAAACCAAAACAAATGTACGCATCAAATATATCAAAGAGATCTCATCTCCAGAAAGGAAATCCTTATGAAACTCTATAAAATCACAGTAAATGGTAAATCTTATGAAGTTGAAGTAGAAAGTATTTCTGAAAAAAAGTCTGATATCATCGCCCCAAAACCAGAAATTCCAACAAACGAAAAGACAACACAAGTCTTAGCCCCTATGCAAGGTGCTATTACTAAATTAAATATTAAAGTAGGCAGCATCGTCAAAAAAGGTGATGTGCTCATGATTTTAGAAGCTATGAAACTAGAAAATGATATTTTATGTCCTGTTGATGGATATGTTAGACAACTACTCATCAAAGAAAATGATACAGTAGAACTTAACCAACTAATGTTGGTTATCGGTTAGTCATATGTGGGAATCACTGATTGACTTTTTTGAAAGTACAGGACTCTACTTCTTCTTTGAACCAGAAGGATGGAAATTCTTCATCATGATTATCATTTCTCTTGTTTTAATCTATTTAGCTGTTTTTAAAAAGTTTGAACCTTACTTATTACTTCCTATTGGATTTGCAATGCTTTTAGTAAACATTCCTGGCACAGGTATGTTTGTTGAAACAACTACTGAAGTTAACGGTGAATCTGTAACAACATATAGTGGTCTTTTAGGATATTTATATTATGGTGTTAAATTAGGGATTTATCCACCACTCATCTTTTTAGGGATTGGTGCTACCACAGATTTTGGACCTTTAATTGCTAATCCTAAAAGTATGTTGTTAGGTGCCGCAGCACAAGTTGGTATCTTTTTAACCTTTATAGGCGCAATCCTTCTTGGATTTAGTGGTGCAGAAGCCGCATCAATAGGTATTATTGGTGGTGCTGATGGACCAACATCTATTTTACTTTCAAGTAAACTTGCTCCACATCTTATCGGTGCTATATCACTAGCTGCATATTCTTATATGGCACTTGTTCCTATGATTCAACCACCCATCATAAACGCACTAACAACCAAAAAAGAACGTCAAATTAAAATGGATCAGTTAAGAGTTGTCAATCAAACTGAAAAAGTATTCTTTCCTGTCATTGTTAGTGTTGTTTGTATGACTTTTATTCCTTCATCAGCACCCATCATCGGGATGCTTATGTTAGGTAATCTCATTAAAGAATCAAAAGTAGTACCTAATTTAACTAAAACCGCTGGTGAATCATTGCTTTATATCATTACGATTTTATTAGGGTTATCTATAGGCGCAACCACAACAGCCACATCATTTTTAGAACTACAAACCCTTATGATCATCACCTTAGGACTCTTCGCATTTGCAGTTGCGACCGCATCAGGAGTCATTGCTGGTAAAATCATGTGTAAACTAACTCATGGCAAAGTCAATCCTATGATTGGTGCTGCAGGTGTGTCAGCTGTACCAATGTCTGCTCGTGTTGTTCATATTGAAGGTCAAAAAAATGATCCAGAAAATTATTTACTCATGCATGCTATGGGACCAAATGTTGCTGGTGTCATTGGTAGTGCGATTGCAGCTGGATTATTCTTAATGTTCTTTGTATAACTATGATGCCTATATATTTTAAAACGATTGATTCAACCAATAGTTATTTAAAAAGAAATTATCAGAGTCTTGATCATTTAACATGGGTAAAAAGTGATCTACAAACCCACGGAAAAGGTAGATTGTTAAATCAGTGGATTGGCACTAAAGATTCGCTATTATGTTCTGTTATATTAAAAGATGAGATCGATATAAACATGATCTCACGACTTCCTTTACTTGCTGCTCAGTCACTGCATAAAACATTAAAAAATTATGATAAATATCTTTTAATCAAATGGCCAAACGATCTTTATGCAAATGATAAAAAAATCGCAGGTATATTAGTTGAAAGTATCATTGATCAATCAAGAGTTTTAGCTTTAGTAATCGGCTTTGGCATCAATATTAATCAACCCTCATTTCCAGAAATCATAGAACATAAAGCGACGTCGCTTTATCTAAATACAGGAAACATCAATGATAAAGATAAGATCTTTCAAAAGCTGATAGAGATTTTCTCTACTGATTTAAATAACTACATGAAAAAACCTTTAGAAGTCATAAATTATTGTAATGATCATGCATATTTGAAAAATAAAATAATCACTTATATGAAAGATCAAAAACTTCATCATGGGATGGTCTCATACATTAATCACGATGGCCATTTAGTCGTTAAAAATGGTGATCAAACCATTATATTAGATAGTGGTGAAGTCACATTAAAAACAATTTAAAACTCGATTTATCAGCACATGATATATCGGGTTTTTCTTTATCTTTCACTTTTATTAAACTCATGCTATAATAGTCTCACAAAAGGTAAAGGGATGTGATTCATATGAAAAAAGATCAACGATTAATTTTATTAGTTATCGGTTTATCAGGAACAGTCGTTTTATTGTTAGCCCTCATCATGTTATTTATGGGCAATCAACTTGATCATGCATTAAATGTTATTGGCATTAGAGTTGCCGCAGTGTTTATTGCATTTGTTACATTTTTATCTAGTGTACTTTTTAGTTTACTAATCTTAATGCATAACAAAACAGCTGTGCGCATGAATGATGACACCAATAAAAGAGCTGAACTTTTTAGAGAACTACAATTTGCCTCATCAAATTATTCCATTATAGATTTTATTGACCGTATGCTTATTCATAATGAATCTGAAAGATACATTGAAAGACTTCTCAAACAAAAACAAACTTCTTTTCACATGATTGAACAAGGACTAAACATAAACGACATATATAACAACCCAAGTGATTATCACTTCTTAACCCTTCGTATTCCTTTTAAAGTTGTTGAAGGAAAGATAGTCGCATCCATTACGTTTGATAAACTACGATTTGAAAGAGATGGTGTTGATTATGAGTTTTATCCACTCGATCAATCATCAGAAATGCGTGCATTTCTGCTTTATAATGAACGCACACAAAGAAATAATGTCATTATGAATATTGTTACTTCTAAAATAAGTGAGTTCTATCATCTAGATCAACCAAGTCCGTTTACAAAAATAAAAATTTATATCAATATAACTAGTCTATTAGGTGTTAAAGTTAAAGGAAATAGTGAACTCTTTTTTACAAATCCTAAACAAATCGAAGGCGATTATACAAATACTTATGCCATTCACTCATCAAACTTCTTGATGACAGAAAGACCAAAAATTATCAAAAACTAACGCTTATAAGTATATAAACAAAGGATGTTAGTGTTTAAAAACAACTAACATCTTTTTTGATTAACCTTTAATTTTGAATAAATCATAGACGATTGCGTTTGCTGTTGGATAGCGACCAGCTCCTTGACCAATGAACGCTTGTTTTTGATGATATTTACCCTGAATTATAATAATATTTTCTTCATAATTAATATGTTGATATAAATGACCTTGATCAACTATGATGGGTTTAACTTCTATCTTTAGAGTCTTTTCATGTAAAGTAGATAGACCAACATATTTGATTACTTGTTGTTTTAACTTAGCTTCATCAATCATTGATTGAGTAATACTTAAAAATGAAGTGATGTTGATATCTTGATCATTGATAGGTCTTTGATAAGCAATCATTGATAAAATATGCATCTTTCTAGCTAAATCCATACCTTCTAAATCATCTTTAGGATCCTGTTCGATATACCCTAAGCTTTTAGCTTTTAAAAGTGCATCTTCGATGGTTTCATTTTCTATAAAAACTTTTGATAAGATGAAATTAGTAGCGCCATTAATGATCCCTTCAATATGATTGATATGATTATACTTACTGACTTTTAATAATGAATCAATGATATTAATCCCACCACCAACACTTGCTTCAAATCTAAAGGATACTTGATACTTACTTGCAAGTTCATTTAACTCATAAAAATACTTTGATACGACCGCTTTATTTGCAGTAACGACGTGCTTTTTATGCATCAATGCTCTTTTGATATAATCATAAGCAGTATCAATACCACCTATGACCTCAATGACACAGTCAATACTACGATCTTCAATAATCGTTTCTATATCACTAACTAATAAATCTTTGATGTGTTCATGTTGTTCTTGATGTTTGACTAAAATAGCTTTGATATGTATATCATTTAACTCATTAGAAATGATGTCATAAACACCTTTACCAACAGTACCAAATCCAAGAAGTGCTACATTCATTCATCTTATCCTCCATTTTTGATCTTCTTCTATAGTATAGCGTATCTACCTATATAAAAAAAGTAAGACCTTCAACATCTTACTTATAATATTTATCATCCAACAAGTTTAATATCATAATTTAAACTAAAATAGACTTTAGCATATAACAATATTTTTTGATCTTTATTAAAGAAGTATTCTTCTGTAAAAAAACCATGATTCTGCTTGTTTTGATCTAAGTAAAGATTTACTTGATCAGAAAACTTACTTGCCTTTAATCTTCTATAAGAAGGTGATTTATACTGATCTTCAAACCCAACAATATCATGATAAGGTACTTGATGATATTGTTTTTCTTTTATATCAGGCAGTAATGCTAATGAGAAATAGAGTTCCATGTAAGCTTTAGGCATACCATCACCCAAATAAATACGTTTTTGCATGTAGATATGATCACCAATTTCAAATTTGCTTTGCTTACTAAAGGCACCATCACATATCAATTCTTTACAATCAAAAGTATTAATCAACAACTTTTGACCTAATATTTTAATGCTACTAGCAAGTGAAGTAACTGATTTTTTACCCACTTTTACATAACTATGTTTAAATATAGTATAGTTGTGATCTTCATCTTTTTCAAAGACACGTTCATCAACTAAAAGTTCAAAAGCTTTATTTATATAGATTTGATCTACCTCTAATAAATGACTCATGTCATCTATTTGCGTTAACGCATGATCATATCGATGTGTCAAAATGTAAGCTTTAATTTGATGTGCAATTTGCACTTCAATCTTTTCTTTTGATCGATAATCTATTTTAAAAGACGAAAATCTTGTTTTTGTCATATATCAATGGCCTCAAATTCAGTATACTCCCCCGGATATATCGTTTTTATATGCACCTTATGTTTTTTATCTTGATAAAAAGCAGTATCAATAACAACCATAGGATCATTTAAAGATAAACATAACAACTCTTGATAAAGTTTATCAGCATAAGCGACATGAAGTGTTGACTCTAGTTTTAATTGACATTTTAATATACGTTCTATCTCATCTTTAATGCGCACTTTAGATAACAGCCAACTAGACATATCAAAACCAATGGACTTAGGAATATAAAGTTCTATAAAAGACATCGGTAGATTTTGATGTAATACAATAGCTTTATAATTGATGACTTTATCTTTAACATCTAACATCTTAGTGATATAGTGATCTTCATCTAATGTCTGATCACTTAAAAGTTTTATATGATACAAGTGATTAGATGGCATCACGACTTCATCTAAATCAAATGCATTTATTGTATATGTATCTCTTAAATGAACAAATGTACCTTTTCCTTTAATACGAAAAATATACCCTAATTCATCTAATATCTTATAAGCCTTTTTCACAACAATGCGACTTATATGATATATAGATTCAAATTGGGCTTCTGATGGCAATTGATCTAAATGTTTAACTTCATGTGTTAAAATCTTTGATTCAACTTGCTTAACGATTTGTTTATATAATGGTATTTTTGATGTTTTATCCATGTTAAAGTAAATCATATACTATAAACCTCACATGAACAATTATATCACAATTACTTCAAACTCATGTCGAAATTAATACATTTATGATAAATAAAAACTCTAAAGTCGCCTTTAGAGTTTTTATTTATGTTTGATATGCATAATAGTAATAATTCATGTATCTACTATCTTTCTTAGATACCCTTGTTAAGACGGTACCGATGATGTAAGCTCCATTATCTTCTAGATCTTTAATTGCTTCTTTTGTTAGTCCAATGTTTGTTTCCCTAGATGCAATTACAATCATCACACCATCACAAAATGAACTAATAATTGATGCGTCTGCAACCGCAGTCATTGGTGGTGTGTCAATAATAATTTTGTCATAGCGCTCTCTTAACTTAATGATAAGATCTTTTAATTGATGACTAGACAAAAACTCTGATGGATAAGGCAATTTAGTTCCTGTTGATAAAATATCTAGATAATCATTAACTCTTTGTATCACTTTATCTTCATCAAGTTCGTTTGTAATTAAGTCAGATAGTCCTTCTTTATTTAATAAATCAAATCCGCGATGCAACTTAGGTTTTCTTAAATCCATATCAATCAGTAATGTTTTCTTATTGCTTTGTGCATAAACGACTGCTAAGTTGATCGAAGTAATCGTTTTACCTTCCATTGGATTTGTGGACGTAACGCCAATAACTTTCATCTCTTTATCAAAATTAGATAACTCAATATTCGTTCTAAGCTTACGATATTGTTCCGATATAATTGAATGTGGTTCAACTCTTGTAATTGGTTTATAAGATCCACTTTGGTCGAACTTTTTGCTTTTAAATTTAAACATGTTCTAACTCCTCTGGTATCTCATATTCTGGTATAGAGGCTAAGACTCTTAATTGAAGTTTTTGCTCTATATCTTTAGATGTCTTAATCGTTTTATCTATCATTTCTAAAACAAAGATAATACCTACACCTACGATACCACCTAAAATAACACCTATCGCAACATACAATAAGCGATTAGGACCAGAAGCTCTAACAGGTGTTCTAGCACTATCTAAAACTTCAATGTTATCAAAACCTTCAAAATCCTTACTTACATCTTGCATGACTTCAACTGTTTTATTTGCGATCATGCTTGATTGTTCTGGATGATGAGAACTCACTTTTAATTTAATAATGATTGTATCTTGAACACCGCTAATCTCAATTGAGTTTCTTAAATTAGTCTCACTTATATTTAAGTTAAGCTCGTCAATCACTCTTAAGATGACTAAGTCACTTTTTGCTAATTCACTATATGTCTTTGTTAACTTAGATGAAAAATTATAATTTTGTTCAGCCGTTTGTTCTTCATTAGAAACCAAAATGATCATTGATGCATTCGCATCATATGTACTATCTAAAACTTTATAGGCATATACATATGCAGCTCCTAAAGCTAAAATGACAGCTAAAAAAATGATGTACCATCTTCTAAATAGCATCCCAATTAAAGACATTAAATCGATTTCTTGTGTTATGACATCGTTTTCCATGTTCTATCCTCACACTTTTGTTTTTGAATAATGCTTAAAGGATTGTCTACAAACAACTTATTTGCATATAGAAAACCTTTCTTTTTAGAAAGATAATCAAATGCTTTTTTCATCGTTAAAAGTGTTTTTACATCATGCGCATCAGATGACACCAAGTCAATTAAATTATCTTTTAACAATCTTCTAGCTACTTTACAAGCCTTTTTATCACCTAGACCTAATAAATGTTTAGAAGTGACTTGTAATAAAGCACCTTCCTTTTTAAATCGAACAAGTTCTTCATAATCCACGTAATGAATTCTCTCTGGGTGTGCAATAATGACTTTATAATCATAATGCTTAAGTTCATAAATAACTTCAGAAATATCTGCATGTCTTATTGAAAAATCAATTAAAACATATTTAGAGTTATTAATGGTTGTACAGTTTTGTGTAATCGTCTTTATCAAGCTATCTTCTTCATCAATCTCTGCTCCCAAGTAAAGATCAATATCCAGATGCTTAGCATGCTGTTTCAATAACTCAAATTTTTCATGAACTTCTTTGTTGCTACAATAAAAAGGTCTGTACTTTGACACATGAGGTGTCAGAACAATACTTTTAATCCCTATTTTTTGAGCTGTTTCGAGCATAAATAAAGACTCATCTAGTGATTTTGCGCCATCATCTACACCAAATAAAATATGTGTGTGTAAATCTATCAATGAAAAATCCTCCTATTTAATTACTATATCCATTATATGAATATTCTATTTCTTAATTATTTCATATAATAAAATTTAAGGAATAAAGTAAGCATTGATAATTATAGCTTAAACGAAGTGTTCATAGTTATAGGTTTACTCTATTTTTTTTAGATTTATTAAGATTTTATAGGATGTTATTCAAAGATGTAGGCCTCAACATACATATTTCCACTTTGTAGCCAATTAGAGTTATTGACGATGACATATGTTCCTTGATCTAAGTGAAATTCATCTAGATCATAAATCGTTTTACTATCATAATACAAGTAACCATCGTTAACTTTGTCTACTTTATATAGTGTCGCATACGTATGCTTCATATGAAATTTATAGGTTTTTGCTTCTAGTACTTCTAACTTAAAGTATGCATTTCCTAACATACCACCAAAATAAAAATCATTCTCAAAATATGTATCTGTAAGTTCTGTCATATAATTAACATGGTTTGTATAGATTTGAGGAAGGATCAATAAATCGTATGAAAAACTTCCCAACACTTTCTCATCTGCTTTTAAATAAAGTGTATGTTTACCTTTTGTTGCTCCATAGATATAGGTATCAGTTGCATAATCAGATACATAACTATCCCAATATGAAGCATGGTATATATCTATACCTTGCCTCATATCAAAGTGAAAAGTCAATAAGGATAATTGATCTACTTCAAAGGTTAGTTTAACGATATCTTTATCAGACTCAATTTCAAAATCATAAGATATTTGATCTTTTATTGCTATTGGACTTGAGATAAAATCTTTTAATTCTGTTTTGTTAAATTTAAAACTATAACCATAAGTTCCACTTTGTCCATATCTACTTATTAATACATAATAATATCCTGATTCAGTTACTTCAAACAAATCAGAGCGTAGATAAATATTTGGTTTGTCAACTTTTACAAACGATTGATTGTCATCATATAAAAACATCTCAAATGTATATCCAAAATCTTCTAATTCGTAAACGCCTTTTTCAAGATATGCATAATAAGCATGCATTGAACCTGGATCTTCTTGATTAACTTGTTCTAAAACATCTGTTTCACTTGTTACTAATGTCATTTTATCTGGATATTGAAGATAATATCCTTGATGATTTCTTACATCAATTTTTTGAAAATCAGTAAAATCATAAGTTTGTTTTGTAATCAAATCAAGGGTCATATCAAAAAACTCATCAGATAAAGCAATTCGCATAGATGTATGCATCGTCATCTCATATTCTAAAATAGTCATTTCAATTTGAACAATCACGTCATCAAAAGTATCATCTAAATCAGAACCATCAAACAATTCACCTAAAAATAGGGGACCTATTAAATCTTTCATATATCCTTTAATCGTAAATGTTTGATCTTTTAAATCAAATTTCAAGCGTTGAGGAAAAATAAATAGTTGATCAATTTCTCCTATCGCATTTTCAACATAATTAGCTATTTCATGGTCTTCAATAAGATCATATGACAATATTTTCTTTTGCTTGAAATATGCATTATCCCAATCATATTGATAATACTTTTGATCATAGGAACTTATAATGGTCTCAGTGTAATCATCCTCATATCGATAATAAAATGGACTCGCTTGCATTTCTACATAGTTAAACTCCGATTGTTCATATTCAAAATCAGTGATGTGATATCGTTGTATAATCTCAGTACTTAAACTAAATCTATTTTCCATCATTTGATATGCATAATTTAATCTTTCTCTAAAAGCTTCATAAATTCTCAAGTTCTCATACATATTATCAATTTCTAAAGGATGGCTATCAAATGGTTTCTCATACGTTTTATGAACGATATTAACTTCTTTATCAATCTTAATACTGCCATATACATCGTCAATAGTTAGTGTAGATACTTGATGTCTTTCTCCTAAAGCTAATGATTTATCTATCGTCACGAGTTCATTTTTTAAATCAAATTCAAACTTAAAAGAATCTTTTACAGAACTACCATCAAAAATGTAATTTGTGTAAACACTCACATATACTTTTCCGTTTACATCTTCATAGGCACCTTTTGGAGAAATTTTAACTTCTAGAACACTTGATTCCCCTGGTATAACACGATATGCTATGTTAAAAAATGATTCAAAGTTACTCACTTCGATTTCATATGTTTTTAGATCATCTAAACCTTCAGTTTGATGACACCCACTCATCATAAATAACATCAACAAACTACATAAAAAAATTAGTCTTCTCATCTGAAATCCCCGAATTTCTCATTTGTTTTTATTTGTGTATATTATATCAAGATATGATGATAAAAAATAGTCTTAAATCGCATGAAAATGCGAAAAAGCACAATTTGTAGTATCATTATGCTATATTAAAAGAAAAGAGGTGTCATTTATGAAATCATTTATCTTTCAATCATTAGTTGCCAACGCTTCATCTCTAGGTGTCCATTGGATTTATAATCATCACTATTTAAAAGTCCTGGCTGAAAAACAGTCGTTATTGTTTTTATCTCAAGATAAAAAGCTTTATGACGATGCTAAACCATCTTATTATGTATACCCTAAAAACAAGGTTGGCGACCTTTCTGTCCAAGGAAATATCCTTACATGGCTTTATCAATCATTAAAAGATAATCCTGAGTTATCACAAAAAGAGTATGAAGAACTCTTATTTTCTAAATTTAAACCAGGTGGTGATTATCAAGGATATGTTGAATCCTATGCTAAAAAATTAGTGATAAGAAAATTATCCAAAGACCTTCACTTAGATATGAAGTCTCAACAACCAGATGATGATCATCTAGTAGGTTTCATACCTTATTTAGCTACAAAATCTCTAAATATATCTCGAAATAAAGCAATAGAATTTACAAAACTTTTTTCGAATAAAAGTGTATATATCGATTATATGAACATGTTTGACCATTTGCTTATCAAATTAGAAAACACAAAACTAAAAGATGCGATTTTAGAAGTTATCGAGTATGCACCTATCTCTGAAAAAACAAAACTAAGTCACATATCAGACACATCAAATATTGATCAGTTTATTGAAAATTTTGCAGGTCGAGCTTGCTCAATAGATCAATCAGTACCGCTTATATTTTATATTTTATATCATGCAAAAGACTTTACTGATGCACTAAACATCAACGCTCAAGTAGGTGGTGCATCAAGTGATCGTGCACTTTTACTTGCTTGTTTCTTATCTCAAGTCTATAGTTTACCTTTATCATGGAAAGAAAAAGTCAAACCTATTTTAGATGAATCAAACTATCACCATTAAAAAAAAGCCCTCGGGCTTTTTTATTTTGTGTTTCCATTTCGTTTATATGTTTTAATCACATGAGCAATTAAATCTTTTATCTCTTCATTTGAAAGTTTTTCTAAATCTTTTGTAATTTGATCAACAGCAAGTTCATCATTTTCAACAACTCTTTGTTTCTCAATAAAAATCTTATCATTTCCAGTTTGACAATGGTCTTTATGATCATGATCAACAAGCAGTTCTTCATATAATTTTTCACCAGGTCTTAAACCGGAGAATTCAATTTTAATATCTTCGTGTGGTTTAAGTCCATTTAAACTAATCATCTTTTCAGCTAAATCAACAATTTTAACAGGTTCACCCATATCTAATATAAAGATTTCTCCACCTTGAGCAAAAACACCGCATTGTAAAATGAGTCCAACTGCTTCTGGTATCGTCATAAAGTATCTTGTAATCTCAGGATGAGTTACCGTAATTGGACCACCATCTTCTATTTGCTTTTTAAATAGAGGGATGACACTTCCATTACTTCCTAGTACATTACCAAATCGTACTGCACTAAATTTAGTGTGTGTTTGATGATTTTGTTGCTGCTGAATGATTAGTTCTGCAAATCGTTTCGTTGCACCCATAATATTCGTAGAACGAACAGCTTTATCACTACTTACTAAAACAAATTTATCAACTTTATATTTTTTTGCTAAACTTGCACAATTAAATGTACCAATCACATTTGTTCTTACAGCTTCTACTGCACTATCCTCCATTAAAGGAACATGTTTATATGCTGCTGCATGAAAGACTAATGTAGGTTTAAATGTTTTAAAAACATCTTCTAATCGTTTATTATTATAAACACTACCAATCCAAACAGTTAAATCAACTGATTTATGTTCTTTCATGAAAGCTCTTAAGATTTCTTGTTGGATATCGTAAGCATTATTTTCATAAATATCAAAAATAATAACTTTTTTGGGATCATATTTAACAATTTGACGACATAACTCGCTACCAATAGAGCCACCGCCACCAGTGACTAATATCACTTCATCTTTAATAAATGATTCAATTTCACTAGCATCTAACGATATTTCTTGTCTATTTAATAAATCTTCAATTCTAACATCAATAATTTTAGGTCTTGTCGTCTCACTTAAATCAGAAACTGATAACATCCGTTTAATTTTCAAGTTTTTCTTATCAAGTAAGTCATTAATTTCTCTGATCTTTTTGATCGGATAATCATTAATTGCAATCACAATTTCTTCAATTCTATACGTTTCAATAAACTTATTAATATTTTTAATTGGCCCTAATATTTTTATACCTGTCAGTCTTGATCCTATTTTTGATGGATTATCATCCAAAAATCCTACAGGTACGTTATTTAAATCTTTATTACGATAAATCTCTTTTAATACTGCCTCTCCAGCAGAACCCGCACCAATTATTAATGTTCTTCTTCCTAACGCTTTATTCCAATCCCAATTCGTTTTTAAATAAAGAACGATACGATTAGCAACCCTTGGAACTGTAATTAAAAATATTTCAGCAATCGTAATGAAAAAATATGATGATTTATACATAAATGCCATATCAGTTAGCCATATAAAGACGACAATAGATACATTTGTAAATACGGTTGCAATTGATATTTTAATTACATCTTCAAATCCAATATGATTAGCTAACATACTATACATACCAAAAATCGCATAAACTGCGATTTTAAAAACGATGATAAATGGTAACACATATTTCATTTGTTCAGTATCAACAGGTCTTTCTAAAACTTTAAACATAAGGATTGCGATAAAATAAGTAATCAAGATAGCGATAACATCAAAAATGAGAAATATACTAATTTGTTTGATTCGCTTTTTAAATGAGTCGTTCATAGTGTCCCCTTATCAATAAATAACTTATTCTTAATATCAAAATTATTTTATCACATTCTTAAGGATATTGAAAGTAAATGATTTTTTTGATAAAAATATTTAGAGCAAACAAAAACAGCTATTCGCTGCTTTGTTCACACAACTTGTAATTGAATCTATATCCTACACCCCAAACGGTTTCAATGAGTTGTATTCTATGGTCATATGTAAGTTTTTTTCTAAGTCGAGTAATGTGAATCCCAAGTGCATTATCGGTTGCTGATTTATCATTGTCCCAGACAAAATTTATAATACGATCTTTAGTTACAGTTTCATCTTTACTATCTAATAAAATATTTAATATCTTATACTCAACATTTGTCAGATGATGAACTTCAGAACCATTTTTTATTTGATGGTTTGCTAAATCTATTTGAATCGGTCCAGCAACAATTCTTTTAACATTTCTTTTCGTTAAATGCGTAATAAACTTTATAACTGCTTTAATACGTGCAAATAACTCTAACTCAGAGTATGGCATTTCAATATATCCTTCAGCACCTATATTTAGTAGTCTCGCTTTTTCTTCCGCATGATGATGTTTCCCAAAAATGTAAAGTGGTACTTTTGAATATCTTTTAATATTTGCAATGATATGTTGATTGATTAAATCATTATATTCTAGATGTAGACAAATAAAGTCACACCCCATTACTTTGGATCTATGCTGGCTGACATCATCAATATTTATAAATCTTACTTGATAATTATTTTCAGTAAATAGTTGTGCCAATTTTATAAAAGGATCTTTAATGGTTGTGACAATAGCTATTTTGTACAAGTTAATCCCTCCCCGAGTATTAGATATAATCATTATAAGATATATTTTATTTCAAGTTCACTTCAAATTTTACAAAGATGTTTTTATTTCTTACTTTTTCCTTACTTTTAAGTGTGGAAGCGGTTTTATTATAAGCATTTTGCGTAGTTTTAAACTCATAAAGGGAAGTAAACCGTTTATTTAGATACTATAACTATCTAAATATAGTATGAAAAAAAGACCTATATTAAGGTCTTTCAGTCAACATAATTTCAATATTTCCTTCAAATGAAAGATTTTGTACATCTTTGTTTCCAAAAATGATGAAGTGATCACCTTTATGAATTTCTATATCATTAACCTTGCCATGGCCTTCTAAGACTGAACATAATTGATATTGATTCGTTTTAAAATGATAACTCGATTTAACTAGAACTCTTCTAAGATGAAAGTATTTATTTTTAATATAATCATAATGCTCAAATGCATCATTTTTATCAACAGTCATATATAGTTTAGTTTTTTTTGATGGCATGTCTAAAACATCTAAAGCTTGACTTAAATGAAGTTCTCTTTTAGTCCCATCACTTTGCATACGGTCATAATCATAAATTCTATATGTTGTATCAGAGGATTGTTGTACCTCATAAATTACAGCACCTTTACCAATCGCATGCACTTTTTTTGCTGGTATAGAAATAAAGTCATGTTTTTTAATGCTTCTATACTGCCATAAAGACAAATCATTGTTTTTAATTTTATCTAAAAACTCTGCTTTTGTTTTAGCTTGATGTCCATCAACGATTTGACTATCTTTATCAGCATCAATAACATACCAACATTCCGTTTTCCCAAAATCATTGGCATGTACTTTAGCATATAGATCATCTGGATGAACCTGAATTGATAAATCGTCATCGGCATCTAATATTTTAACTAAAATTGGAAATGTTTCACTTGCATCATTATTAAATAGTTCTATCTTATACTTCTTGTAGAGTTCATCTAATGTTAATCCTTTATATTTACCATTTAAAACCCTGTTTGAACCATTTTTATGTGCTGAGATAACCCAACACTCACCTATATGATTATGAGGGATATTATAGTTATATAATGTCTTTAATTTTTGTCCACCCCAAAGTCTTTCTTTAAAGATGGGTTCTAAAAAAATAAGTTCCATAAATACCTTCTTTCCTTTAAAAAACGGATCAAAAAGATCCGTCATTATCTATGATGCTTTCACATAAGATTCTAACACTTTGGTTACCACTTGATATCCTTCTTGATTTAAGTGTAAACCTTCAAGTGTGTATGCCGGATTTAAAACACCACTTTCTAATAGTTTATCATAAATATGAATAAATGACACGCCTTCTATTTGTTTTAATAAAGCATTTGTTTGAATGATTTCTTCATTTGATCTTTTCCCAACTGTTTGCTTATCTATATGTTGATTGACTGGATATATAGATATCATATATATTTGAATTGATTGATCAAATGATTTTATTTTGTCAACGATTTCTATCATGCGTTCATAGATATCATATGCTTTTGCATCTAATAATTCTAAATCATTGGTACCCATTTGGATAAAAACTTTTTTAGGGTTTAGTTCAAATACTGATACATCTAAACGATTTAATAACCCTAAAGTTGTATCACCACCAATACCTCTATTATAAACATCATAACCTTTAAAATATTCATAAACATTATAGTCTTGCGTTATTGAATCTCCTATAAATACTATACCGCCTTTTTTAACTGTCTTATTCATGATTGTAAATGCTTTTACTTTTGTTTCATAACCAAACTTAAAAAGCATATCAAAAAATGCTTCTGATGCTTTTTTAAAGCCATATTTATAACTTACAAATACTGATATAGGACATACGATAACAAGTCCTATAATGATATACTCCATTAGTTTACCTCACGTGTGCTTTAATCACTTTACATCCATTTGGATCTAAACATTTCATATAAACTGTTTTTAAATGAGCCGGCAACATAAAAGTTTCCGCATAATGAACCTCATATGGTTCAAAAGATTGATCTATGCTATAGATTTGTGCAGCTCTACCTTCTACAAGATTACCGACGTTTACACTATCTTTTAAATCTATTTTAACATCATTCGTAAAATTATATCTAATGGTATCTAAGAACTCTCGTTCATGCAAGCCTGTTTTTTCTGAATACTCATCAATTTTTTCAATCTTATTGATTAATTCGTTTTTGACATAATCTTCATCACGGTCAAACTGCAAGTTATTAAATCCATGTTCAAGATGCACAGGTCTTGGTCTGCCATCTAAACCTACACGGCCCCAATCCCATAATTTAAAAGTAAAAATGTAGACACATGCGCTTATTTCTAAAACCATTGTGTTTTTACCGCTACAATGAATCGTACCCGCTGGAATTAGAAAATGATCATGTTTTTTAGCTTTAAACTGATTGACATATCGATCAGCATCAAAAATGAATCCGCCTTGTTCTGCTTTTCTTAAATCACTTTTAAAGGCTTCTTGATCGACATCCTTTTTAAATCCTAAATAAACAACGCCATCAACTTTCGTATCTAATATATAGTAACTTTCATCTTGAGTATAAGTCATTCCAAATCTATCTTGGATATACTCTGTTAATGGATGCACTTGTAAAGATAGGTTTCCACCTTCATATGTATCTAGTAAATCAAAACGAATTGGAAAGTGTTTACCAAATCTAGCGTGAACTCTAGAACCCATCAAGTCGATTGGTTTAAATTGAACCAAATCTTGAGCAGGAAATTCTAAAATAGTGTCTTTAAACTGAACTTTAATAGAGTTTTCTTCTGGAACACCATCAAAACTCCACGCAAAGTTTTGTTTATTCGGATCTAAATGACAAACTTCTTTCATCCACTGTCCGCCCCATATGCCTGGATCAAAATAAGGCACCATCCTAAATGGACGTTTTGTCATTTGATCTAACATATAATGATATCTTTCATGTGTCATCATCTTTGGATGATCTTTTAAGTTAAAATCAATGACATAATCAAACTGATCAATATGTCTTTCTTTTAAACGATCAGCGACTCTCCACTCAATAAAGTAACCTCGCTTGTATTTTCTTAAAATATCTTCATCTTTATTATCGACGTTAAAATTAGTTAATCCTTGTCTATATCTTAATTGGATTTCCCATCTCGTAAGAGAAACCATAATTAATGTGTCAAACTCAATTAAAGAGGCTCCAAATCCGTAGACGATGGTTAACTTATTTTTATCAATTGACTGATTTAATGATTTGATTTGATTTAAATCATAGAAATCTTCAATATGATGGTAACTATAAGTTCCAAAAACACGATCGTCTGTTAAATTATATTTTAACATTTCATTTAAAGTTTCTTCTGGCTTTGCATACTGTTCGATAAAGATCAATTGATCAGGGTTTAACCCTTCGATGATGCGTTTTCTTAAAACATCTAAATCTATACCTGGATATGTCTCAAAAACAACAACACCTTTTCTTATATTTTTTAGTGCATCATGTATGTTTGTAAAACCCTCATAAACATGATCATCATGATCAGCAATTTTGATCACGGGATTGCGGTTATATTCACTTGTAAAATTTAAGTATCCCATGTTACTCTATTCCTTTCTCATTCATTTTATCCATATAAGGCTTATATACTTTTTGCAAATGGAAAGCAACTAAAAAGCCATATATACCAATAGCAACAAGCAAAAATGCTTCATGTACATAAAAGATTAGTAAAAATACAAAAACAAAACTACCTAATATTTTTAAATTTGTCCATAAATGATAATTTGATAACAACATAACGTTTTTAATAAGCTCAAATGTGTTTTCAGTTTTAAACAAAGCTACTGTAGGAAAGAAATAAATGGTAAACATAATCACTTCATAACCAATAAAAACACCTAAGACCATAAAAAGGACATCTTCATTTAAAAATGCATATGACAACATAATGTATGTTGATAAACCAATAATTAATAAACAAAAGTAGACCAATGTGCTGAGAAGAAAGTTTTCTTTAAAACTTCTGATAAAAAGAGGAAACACATTGGTCGGCTCTTTTGTTTTAAATACTTGAAAAATCACTCTAAATAGTGCAGTGGTTGCTGCACCTAGGGTTATAAATATGCCTAAAAAACTTACTAACAACCAGATGAAATTCACATAGACGATATCCATGGCTTTTTTGTAAAATTCTTTAAGCATATCTGTTTAACCCCTTATTTTTTTAATTTTAAGACTAAGAATACTGCGCCACCAATAACTGCAACACCAGCGATAATTAAACCAACGATTAATCCTGTATTTGCAAATTCACCAGATAATTCAAAATTATTGCTTTCAACAAAAATAACTTTACCAGTGAAATCTCCATCAGCTGCTTCTGGATCATAATATCTAATTTCTTCTAGTTCTTCATCTCCAATTTTTACTGTATAACCAGCTAAAACAGAAATATCAGCTTTTGTTACAAATCCTGCTAAATCAGCTTCATTATATATATCATTCCAAATGCCATCGATTGCCCAGTCAAATGAAGCTTCTAACATTGTTCTTGATTCTTTAAAAGTTAACGTCTTAGTAAAACCTCCACTAATTTCTAAAGAAGGTTTTTCATCTTCATCAAAATCAGACCAACTCATGTTAGGTGATAAATTAATTAGTTGTTCATATTTATCAAGGAAATCATCAAAATCATCAAATGAGTAAGTCATTGTAAATGTACGCACATAACCATCAACTTTTGCATCTTCAACAGTCATGAAGTCTGGTGCATTATCTTCTAACCAACTTTGAATAGCAATAACGCCACCATCGATATGTTTATCATTTAAAACTGCACCTTTACCTTCATCTTGATCTGGATCATCTGGATTAATAATCGCAGTTGATGATAAAGTATCATCCATAACTTCTAAAATGATTGTACGCGTTCCTGATCCATTAGCGTTAAACTCTGTCACAACACCTATTTCTCCTGGCCAACATGCTGTAAGTGTTAATGCAAATACAGCCATAACAACTAAAACTAAAAGTTTCTTCATTTCTTTTCTCCCTTTTTCTATATTTTTTTTATTATTTAACTTTCATCGCCTAAATATACAACATACTTATTTAAACGCAAAGCAATAACCGTAATAATTAAAACAATAACCAATAAGATCCATGCCATCGCGCTTGCCATGCCCATAGATTGATCAACCATCATCTTATCAAACATATAATATGCGTAATAATAAGTTGATCGAGAAGGTCCACCATTTGTCATAATATAAGCAATCGTGAACACTTGAAACCCACCAATTAATCCCATAATCAAATTAAAGAATATCGAAGGTGTCATTAATGGTAAGGTAATGTAGAACGTCTTTTTAATCCAATTTGCTCCATCTACTTCTGCGGATTCATATAAACTGGTTGGAATATCTTGCATCTGAGCTAAATAAATAACCATCGAACCACCTGCAGTCCATAATCCCATGAGAATTAATGTGATTTTTGAGGTTGAAGCTGCTTGGTGCCAACGCAGTGGCTCCATATTAAGAAGTTTATACACTGGGGCTAAAACCTCATTAATAAGACCAAAACTTGGTTGAAAAAGCCATAACCATAATAAACTCATCGCAACAATACTAACAACATTAGGTAAGTAGAACAAAGTTCTATAAATACTCATACCTTTCACTTTATTATTTAATAACAAAGCCAATGCGATCCCAACAATAAGCCCTAAAGGAATCGCGATAAACACATGATAAAATGTGTTTCCTAAACTTTGCCAAAAGATATTATCATTTGTAAATAAGATACGATAATTTTCAACACCTATGAATCTTGGAAGCCCAATCATATCATAAGTTGTAAAACTAATATAAAACGATGCAATGATCGGAAACGCACCTAAAACAATGAGTCCAAATAACCAAGGGGACGCAAATAAATATCCGATTAAATTTTCTTGTTTTTTTAATTTTGCAATCGAACTTGCCATAATTTATACCCCTATATGTTTAGTTTGTTCTTTCCCAATTCTCTTTCTTTTGTAAATAGTTTTGTCTTGCTGCTTCTAAAGCTTGTGAGACTGTTAAATCACCATCTAATGCTTGCGTATAAAATGGTTGCCAATCATTTCCGTGCCAACCTGGAGCATAAGGTACAAACATCTTATCAATCGCATCATCAACTTCAAGTAAAAGCTTTTGCATAATAGGTTTATCAGCTGCAAATTCTTCCATAGCAGTTATATGACTCATGATCCATCCATTAACTTCTGCTAATTCTTTTTGTGTGTCTTTACTTAATAAGTATTTTAAAAACTCATAAGCACCAAGTTTTTCATCTTCTTCATTTTTACCATTATCATAAAGTTCTATTGAAAAACCACTTCCCCAATTCACATGGATACCATCTTCGTCTGGAATTGGAATCGGTGCAACACCATAATTGAAATCAGCAGCACTATTCTTAATAACTTGATATAATCCATCAACTTCAACAATCATCGCAACTCTTTCTGCTGCAAACGGATTAATGCCTAACATTTGATTGCCTTCACCAAATGCAGTTAATTGATTTCTTGTATAATCACTACCATTAAAATCAATGATCCATTGAAGCACATCACGATGCCCTTGAGTATTTAAAGTTGGCATTAAGTCTTCATCAAAGAAATCTAATCCCTTTTGCCATAACCACCCATGATACGTAGCATTTCCATATGTAGGATCAAAACCTAATCTTTGAATTTGATTGCCTTCAACAACATCAAACATCTTAGATATCGTTTCTAATTCACTCCATGTTTTTGGTACATCAGCTTCAGTTAATCCTACAGATTCAAACATATCGATATTATAAAATAAAGCTCTTGTTGTCGCTGAAAATGGCATTGCAAATAAACTATCATTATACGTTGCAAACTCTAGTTGTGACGCTCTAAACTCATCTAAATCAATAAGATTAACATCACTGTCATCATTTTCTATAAGTTCACTGATGTTATATAAAACATTTTGTCTAGCTCTTGCTTGGACATCATCAATTGTTGATAGTCCAACATCTGGAGCAGTTCTAGAACTTACCGCAACATTTATCTTATCCCAGTAATCCCAAAATGAGAACCCTGTTCCTTTTACAAAATAGGTATCTTGTGATTCATTAAACTCAGTAATGATACTTCTCATTCCTGAATAAGACTCACTTCCAACTGGAGACATATGCCAAAAATCTATCGTAATCTTTCCTCCCGATTCATCATTATTACATGCAATTAAAGTAAAGCTTATTAATGCCATAACGATTAAAACCAATAACTTTTTCATTTATTTTTCTCCTTATCCTTTAATACCTGTAAATGTAATACCTTCTATAAAACTCTTTTGAGCAAAGAAGAATATCACAAGTGTCGGTAACATAATTAATATAGCTGCAGCCATCATTAAATCAAAACGACCACCATACTGAGTTTGAAACGCTCTAAGACCAATAGCAAGCGTCCAATGTTCTGGATTACTTAAAAAGATCAAAGGTCCAAAATAATCATTCCATGTTGCCATAAATGTGAAGAGTGCAACAGTAATTAATGCAGGTTTTGTTAAAGGCAACATAATCTTTACAAATATTTGAAAGTGATTTGCGCCATCGATAATGGCACTTTCAGATAATTCTTTAGGAATACCTTTATAAAACTGTCTTAATAAGAAAATATAAAATGCTGCACCACCTCCAAAAAATGCCGGAACAATCAATGGGAGTCTTGTGCCTAACCATCCAATTTGAGCATACATGATATATGTCGGAATCAAGATGACTTGTATCGGAATCATGAGGGTTGCTAACATCACAACAAACCACTTATCTCTACCTTTCCATTGCAGTTTAGCAAACGCATAAGCTGCAGTAGTCGCAGAAAATAAAGTCCCTGTAACAACCAATATGACGATGATCAAACTATTTTTCAAGTATAAGAAAAATGGAATAGCCTGTACTGCTGTTTTAAAATTCGACCATTGTGGATCTGTAGGAAAAAAGACATCTGTTCCTTGAAGTAGCTCTTGTGGTGTCTTAAGTGCAGTGAATAACATCCATAAAAAAGGAAAAACAAATGCGAAACTTAGAATTGATAAAACAATATTAAGTAAAATCGTTTTAATTAAATGTTTTTGCCTTTTAGTTAACAATGGTCTTTTGATTTCATCAGTCATAAAAGTACCTTCTTACTTTGTAGTGTCGTTTAGTTTAATGAATCTTGGTCTATAGATATTGCAATTTGACATGTTATGATCAAAATTATAAGTGTTTGTATTATAAGAAACTAACACTTTTGTTGATGAGGATAGATGTGGATGTGCTTTTGCATTATATGTATATGTTGTTGATTTATAGATTTCTTGTTCTGGTGCCTTATATATCTTTTGTGGTTTACTAAATGGTCCAACTGGAGACTCTCCAATAGCATAGGATACATAAGGTGTATTAACATCATAGGTAAAGATTGCTAAAAACTTATCTTTATATATCCCTTCTAAAATCGGAGAGACTGAAAACTCACAAGAAATATGTTTTAAGATCGGTGCTGATTTTAAGATGTCATGCACAAATGTTTTGCCATCAAAATATGTCCACTCATCAACAAACTCAAACGCTTCTTCTTTGACTCTTGCAACGATCATTTCTCTAAGTCCCATGGTTGTTTTATATCCATAAATATAAATGAATCCATCAGGATTTACTGGAAATGATTGTTTAGACAATGACATGATTGCCCCACCATATAAATATTCACTCGTTTGATCATAAACAAGTATCGGTGCCATCTTTTGTATGCGTTTATCTGGTTTTATCTCTTCATTTTCAATAGGTGTTTTAAACATTGATACACCTTTAACTTTAAATTGAAGACCCTCAGGTTGAGATAAATCGCTATTAATGACCATTGGAATGAAATATAAGTTTTTCCCAATCACAACACCATCTTGAAGCCAAATCCATGAGTGATTATAATCTCTTAATAAAACACTATTTGTATGCACTTGAATATCACGATAAAGTTGATCTTCATGATAAAATTTAACTTTATTTAATCCAAATAAACCTTCTTTATACGAGTGATCATTATGATTTGATAAAGCTTCTATTTTTATGTACCTATAAGTGCCTTTAACATCGATACGAACAAAATCATGTTTAGCATGTGCTATAGTTACTGTTGCTTGTTTAAGTTGATCAAACTGTTTTTGATCGTTAGATCCAAAAATAACAATATCTTTAAACCCTCTTTTAGCTAACATATTAGACTCATCTGAATAGTAGTTATAAACATCAATATGTGTGAATGTTTGCTTTTTATGAAAATCAAAGATAAGTTCTAATGGTTTTGGATCATAGCCACTTACAAATGGGTCTACATCACCTTTTTGATCATAGGTGACGACATTTTGTGCAATAGACCCTGACTCATCAAACACTTGATCCATTTTATAAAATGCTTGGATTTCTCCATTTTCTTGCCAGTTTAGTCTAAAATCAAATTTGCGTTCATCCATATATAAAATAGAATTATTTGGCATTAAATGTGGTTGAAATCTTTGATGTGTGATCTCATCTGATCGCCCTACAAAAGTATCACCAAACACACATAGTGTTTTCATATCTTGTTTTTGGTCAAATTGATCATTGCCGTTTGTAATATTAAACGAATAAATACCATCTCCACCAGACCACTTATTATGTGATAAAAACTTGCTAGTTAACTCATCATCTTTTTTGACATAATAGCCTTTACCTAGCTTGATATCAATCGTTTTTTCAAGCTTAGATATAATAGTTAATTGATTTGCATAAAAACAATCCATCATCATTGTTTGTGTTTCTTGATCGATTAAATAACTTACCTCTACATCCTTATCTTTAATTGGATCAATTGGATAAATATAACCCAAATCAATTTGATTAATCCCCTGATGTAGTTTCATACTTTTGATTGTGTCTTTATAGTTCATAGCATACTCCTCTTATTTTTTGTTTACTTCTACCATACGAATAAATCTTGGATAATATATTCTAGCATCTGATAATGCACCAGCAGATCTAGTATTAACGTTATAACTAATAACAAAATTTCCATCTTCACTTAAATTAGGATGCAATTTAGCATTATAAGTAAATGCATCTCTTAAGTAAGACCCTTCAGTGGTTTGATAGATTTGTGTGTAATTGCTAAACGGTCCATATGGTGTATCAGATAAGCTATAACTTATTTTCCCACTTGTCGTATCTTCCATCACCATTAACATATATTGGTCTTTAAACATACCATTTTCAATATAGGTTACTGAAAGTTCTGCAGATACTTTATCAATGAGTGGATAACTATCATTAATATTTTTTGACCAATGTTGACCATCATAATATGTCCAGTTGTTAAAGTTTTTAATATCTTCAGGTAAAAATCTACCCACAACTAATCTTCTGCCATTTAAATCTTTATATCCATAAATGTAGATATACCCATCGATGTGTTGATGATCCATAAGACCAGCACCATAATAGATAACTCCACCATCACTAGTATGTGACATTAAAGGTGAACTATAATACGTTTGAGCCTTATAATCAAATTTCATGTCAACAATAGGTATTTCTACCATAGATACATGATGCACTTTGAAAATATCTGCATCATCTTTGACCAAAATTGGAAAGACATATAATTTTTGATCAATAATAACACCATCTTGAAGCCAGTATCTTGATGTATTTTCATTAGCTGTCGTCTCAGTGATTTCATGAGTTGCGGTAATGCTTCCAAATAATGGTTTATCATCTTTATCTAATAAAACAATTTTTCCTAATCCCACAAACTGATCATCATAACTAGATATGACTTCTATTTTTAAATATCTAGCATCAACATCACTTAACAAAACCTCTAAATGATAAGCCTCATGGTCATCTCCACTGGCCTTACTAATTTCAAAAATATCTATATAATCATAATGAATCCCATCTAATGAACTATATAAGTTAAATGATTTTAACCCATAATCAGCTGTTTCATTAAAATTCCAAAAATAAAGTTTCTCTACTTGTCTTAAAACCTTTAAATCAATTACAAGTTCATTGTCTATTTGATTAGACAACCACATTGTCCCTTCATTTTTATTTGTTAATAAACCTTCTTTTTGATATGAAGGTGTAATGCCATCATTATCAAGTAAGTTTCTAGCTCTAGAACCTATCAACTCATCTGGTATCACAACACTTTCTGCTACTCCATCAACCATGTCATAATCAAACGATAATTGATGACGATCAAAAGGATTTTCATGTGATAAATATCCAAAAGAGTTATTAATGATTCTTCCTGACTTTCTAAGTTTATTATGTTCATAGACTTCTCCAACAAATGTATCTGAGAATATGAAACCAGTTGTATCATGGTATTGACCTATTCTATCTCCACCATTATTTAAATCAAATGTAAATATACCATCTGCTCCACTCCAGCCATCATATCTTAAAAAGGCATCTGATAAGTCGTGATCTTCTTTGATGATCGTACCATCATTTAAATAAAATGAAACATCTGATAATTTTTGAGTTTCTATTTTATTATCAAACGTAATTTTTACTGATTTAGCCATATGTCCACCCATATCAATTTTATTATGTGTTGTTGTTAATATAAAATCTTGTACATATCTTGAATAATTTTGTGTGTTTAAGGATAAATCGACATCAACATCTTCTATAGATATACTATCTGTGCCATCTATATTATATATTTCGATATAATCAATAGGGTATATATGCTCAAATGTAAAGATAACTTGATGTGTCTTTATCGTTGATGATAAAAAATAAAGTGGATTGACATCTATCGGTTTATGAATATTAATGAAATTATCTAAATTACCTTGTATTTCACTATAAGGTATGTCTATAGATTTAACTTCAATCTTATCGCCAACCGTTTCAGTAAATACATAATCAGTTTCTTCAATAATTATTTCTTCTATAGCTTTTTGACATGCTGCTAATACAAATAACAACATCATCATTATGATTAACGTCAATTTCTTCATTTCATCACCTTGCAAGCGTTTTCTATGTTTAATATATCACATGTTCTTTACAATTTCAATACATTTATAATACATTTATGATTTTAATAATACATTTTCAAAATAAAAACCGCAAAACATCATTTTTTGCGGTAATAAAGTCTTGTACGATATTCATAATGTTTTGCATTATAATATGTCTCAGTATACTCAACTAATCGGTTTGACTCATCATAGCTAAACCTTTTTCTTTTTAATTGTGGAGTTTCATCATATATTTGTAAAACATTTTTGATTTGTTTTGGTGCTTCAACAGCACTGATATATTCTTCAAATCTATTAAAATAAACATTTTTAGATGCTAGAAATTCATATAAAGATCCTTTTAGTATATGAGGATCATTTGGTATATCTATAATAGGCAATAGATATGTATCTGAAAATAATATAGGCATAACAGTGCCACGAACGCGTTTTAAATTATATAATTGATCACCTTCATTAATATTAAAAATACTAGCTAGCGTTGAATCAGCTTCAATTAATTTTAAATCAGCTTCCATTGTCTTGCTCGGAAGACCCATTTCATTCATTTCGTTTGTAAAACTTCTAATCATTGTGAAATTTGATAAACTCGATTTGTTTTTATATACTGTTGTCCCAAAACCAGCCCTTCTCATTAAATACTGTTCTTGAACCAAAGCTTTAATCGCAGTTCTAATGGTTACTCTACTTACACCATATGATTTGGATAGTTCCATTTCCGTTGGTATAAGCTCCCCTTCTTTCCATTCGCCGTTTTCGATTTTATTACGGATATCATTTCTCACTTGAATGTAGAAAGGTTGTTTATCCGTCATTGAAATTCTCATGGTCTCACCTTCATCATTTTGTTTAATTGTATCATAGTTTTAATACATTTACAATACATTAGCGATACATTTAAAGTAATCCTAATTTTTCATTCATGATTGTTTCAATTACATTTGACAAAACTAAGAAATTAAGATATCGTTAACTTATAAGCATTTGAAAGGATGAAAATATATGGCGTTATATCTGGGCATTGATGGTGGAGGCACTAAGACTAAAGTAAGTTTGATGAATGAAAAAGAAAAAATATTATATCAAAGCACAAGTGGTCCATCATCTGTTGATACTGTAGATATCAATCAGACACAAACCGCATTTTTTGAAGCACTTGATCCATATTTTAAACAACATCCTGATCAAAAAATTGATGCAGCTTTCATAGGACTCGGTGGCATCGTTTTTCCTAATGACTCTTATAAAGTTGAAAACATCGTCAAAGCGCTACCCTTTCTAAAAAACGACGCTTTGGTTGTCGCAAGAAACGATATGGAAAATGCGCTATACTCTGGTGGTTGTTTTGAAGAGGGTATTTCTCTTATTTGTGGTACTGGCATGGTTGCTTTTGGTAAAGATATCCATAAAGCTCATAAAGCTGCTGGATGGGGCTTTAAAGAAGGTGAACTTGGCAGCGGTTACCATTTAGGACGAGAAGCGATTAGACAAGCAATAAGAGCGTTTGATGGAAGATATTACAAAGATGAGTTTGCTATGGAGATTGCAAAATCCATCGGATTAAACAAAACAACTGACATCATTCCAATTATGGAAAGCTATTTTGGGGATCGCACTAAAACTGCAAGTCTTGCCCCTATAGTAACGATGTTTGCTAATAAAGATAATGAGCATGCCAAAAGAATTATCGATCTTGCAACTACTGAATGTGCATTGGCAGTAAAAGCTGTTTATCAAAATATACATATGAAAAACAAAACATTAGTCATTGTCGGTTCACTTGGCAATGCTGAAGGTTATTATAAAAAAGAACTTCATAAAAAAATTAAAGCAATTGATCCATACTTTAATATCATTAAACCGATTATGGATCCAGCAGATGCAGCAGCTTTAATGGCTAAAAAACTAAACACATAAATTAAAAAGCTTAATGATTGAAAATTTCATCATTAAGCTTTTTTAATGCTATTTTCTATTGAGTTCAAGTGCAATATATAAACTAATCAAATCTTCTAAGTGTCTTGGATTATATCCTGTCATACTTGCAATTTTATTTAATCGATACTGCACAGTATTTTTATGAATAAATAAAGCTTCGCTTACTTGGTTAATCGATCCATTGTGTTTGATATAATTTGAAATTAAGCTTCTAATCTCTGTGATATCTTCATCAGATAAATTTGCCAAAACTCGATTAGGAAAATCCATATTCGTGTGGCTTGCTAAAGACTGAAATAAAAACTCTAAACTTGATCCATCAAACTGTTTTAATAATCCAGAATCTTTATGTGTCTCAATATGAACAACCATATCTGCTTGTTTATATGCAGTATAAAAATCATCTATACATTTTATTTTCTCTGATATACCAATCGTAATTTTTACTCGATACTTATTTTCTATATATATTTTAATTGACTTAATTTGATTTACAAGTTCTTGATAATTATCTTCTTGCGATAAAAGCATAAACTTTGATTCACTTCTTGCTAAAATCGATTCTATACTAATCCTTTTTTCAATAGAATTATAAATCATATTGCTTAGTTCTATATTTTGCATATCGAAATTACTTAATTCTGCTATCAAAAAGTATTTATACTTAGATACATCATAACTTAACTCATCCATTTTTATACTTAAAATCTCGGGATTAAATTTACCCTTAGTGATCAGTTCCATAATGACACGATTATTCTCGCGTTTAAATTGTTTTTGTACGTTTAAGAAATTTTCTTTAATCAAAATTTCACTCATCTTAACGATAACATTAGAAAATTGAATGATGTCACTTGCTTCTCCAGTAATCCCAACAATCGCTATTAAATTTTGCTCATAAAACACTGGTAAATTAATACCACGTTTAGCCCCTTGATAGTCATAGTCACTACTAATGATTAATGGTTGTTTGGTTTGCGCAACTTTTACTGCACCTTCATGGAAACTTCCCACTCTACTTTCATCAGAACTTGCAACAATGGTCCCATTTGGATTAATAAAGTTAATATCTTCTTGAATGACACTTTTTAAATTTTTAATTATATCTTCTGCTTGACGTTTACTTATCTCCATATCATGCACCTCAACTTACTTCTTATTTTATCACAAAAAAAAGGCCAATTGGCCTTTTCATCTTCAGATAATTCGCTTTTCTGTTTTTGGATCAAAAAATTGAATAATATCACCAAATCCAAGTTTAATCTTTTGATTTAATTTAATATCTAAAATGTCTGATTGAATCTTAATATCTTCACCGTTAACATCTGCACTAATAATGATATGGGATCCTTGAGGCTCAATGATCGCTGCTTTTGTTTCAAATAAGGCATCTTTTTTATTAATGGTTATTTTTTCAGGTCTAACACTTAAGACAATATCTTGGTCTAAATACTTTTCTTTAAGTGTTTTCGTGACTTTTGAGTTTAGACGGTATTCAAAACTAGGATGTTTTAAATATAAGCCTTTATCGTCTTGTTTCACAGTAACTGTAAAGAAATTTGCTGGAGGTGATCCAATAAATTTAGCAATAAACATCGTAGCACTTTCATGATAAATTTCATTTGGTGTTCCAATTTGCTCAATAATACCATGATTCATAACGACAATACGATCCGCTAAACTAAGTGCTTCTGATTGATCGTGTGTGACAAAAATAGATGTTGATTTCAACTCTTGATGAATTCGTTTTAAATCTGTTCTCATCGCAACTCTCAATTTAGCATCTAAATTAGATAGTGGTTCATCCATTAAAAATAGTTTAGGTTTTACTGCAATCGCTCTAGCAACTGCAACTCTTTGTCTTTGTCCACCAGATAATTGTGAAGGATAACGCTCTAAATATTCAGTAATATCAGCGATTTCTGCAACTTCACGAACTGTACGATCAATTTCTTCTTTTGATTGTTTCTTAAGCTTAAGCGCATAAGCCACATTATCATATACACTCATATGTGGCCAGACTGCATAGCTTTGGAAAATCATCGAGATATGACGATCTTTAGGTTCAAGATGAATGATAGATTTACCATCTAAAATGATATCTCCTTCGGTAACTGATTCTAAGCCAGCAATCATTCTAAGTGTTGTCGTTTTCCCACAACCTGAAGGGCCTAAAAACGCAATAAATTCACCTTCTTCAATTTCTAAATCAAACTCTTTAACTGCCACAACTTTTTTATTATATACTTTTTTTACATGTTCAAATTTTAAATAAGACATACATATCCTCCATTTCTAGCCCCATATTTTATTGATATAGTTTTTAAGTAAAAACGTAAATGCCAATGCCGGTAAAATAAGGATGATTGCTCCACTGGCCGCATAATGTATTGATGAAGAACCACCAATAGACTTATAAATCAATAAAGCTAATGTTTCATTTTTATCAGTAAGTAATAACGAAACAGCAGTATCATTCCAAGCAGTAATAAACGCATACATGCTTGATGCTGCAAAAGCTGGAAGTACTAAAGGAAACGTAATCTTTCTAAACGTTTGGCCTTTGGTTGCTCCAAATACTAAACTAGCTTCTTCTAATTCTTTGTTAATACTCATAAAAATCGATCGTGTAATCCAAGCGGTTAATCCTATATTAGGAATAGCATATATAATGGATAGTCCTAACATCGTGTCAAACATACCATATCTAATGAGTAATACTGCCATTGGTACACTAATGGATACTACCGGAAACATTCTGACTATTAATGATCCTAGAGAAATAGCATCTTTTCCTTTAATCGGTGTTCTAGCAAGTGCATAACCAATAGCACCACCAAAACTCATCGAAATCAATATCGTGTAAAGCGCAGCTTTAATACTATTGATCAGTGCAGAATCTGCTCCTGGAAAAACACTAAAGAATTTTTGAAAATTATTAAAGATATGTTTTCCGTATGTGACTTCAATCGTTTCGCCATTAGTTCTAGCTACCATGAAATCCTCTTCTAATTCTTCAGGTTCAACTCTAACATTTAAGTAATCTCTAAAGTAATTACTAATTCTTGTAAAATTACTAGAAGCATATAGATCAACAACTGTACCACTCGCATTTGCTCTGCTGACTAAATAATATTCATTATCTTCATCCCAATCAACAATAAGTTCTTCTTTAAATGATGGTAACATTGCTTTTGGGAAATCACTTAGCTCAATGGAATTACTAAAAGAAATCGTGACTAAATAGCTTAAAGGAACCAATACAACTAACATGATACCTACAATAAAAACATAAAATAACGTAGATTTTACAATACCTGTGTTCATTCTTGATTCCTCCAATCTTTACCTTTAGTAATTTTTATAAAACCAAATGCAACGATAAAGACAATCGCTAATGTAAACACACTATAAGCTACTGCGATTTGATAACTAAACTCACCAGTTCTAACCTTATCAGAATAAAATACAATTCTTTCTAATAAGAATGGTACACGTTCAAATCCAAAGATCATAACACTAATTAACCAAACTTGAATACCAGCAATTAATCTAAGTAATAAAGCTGTAATAATTGATGGTTTAATAATAGGGATAACAATGTCTTTGAGCGCTTGAAAACGAGTTGCGCCAAAAACTTGAGCAGCTTCTTTATATTCTTTATTAAAGTTTTGTAATCCAGCTAATAAAATAATCATTACGGATGGCATAACTGTCCATGTGTCAATTAAAATGATTAAAAATACGGCTTGCATGCCACTAACGTTTTTCCAAATAATTCTGCCATCAACAACACTAAGTCCCTCAAGTAGAGACTGTAAACCAAATGTTTGGAAAAACGAGTTAATCCAACCAGTTTGTAGTAACCCTGTATTCCACAAAATACCGACTGCAGATTGAGGGAGTGCCATAGGGATTAACATAATGAATAAAAACATTTTAGATCCTTTAAAGTTTCTATTGACAAGTAATGCAATACCTAATGCAATGAGAAACTGTAACACTAAAGAGACGATTGCAAATACTAACGTGTTAACAAACGCTTCAGCAAAAAGTGGATCTTCAAACATCATTCTATAATTATCTAAAGAAAAACCACCATATTTAGCAGTAAAACTTTGAATAAATGATAGCATGACAGGGAAAAACCAAAACATCAAGTAAAACAATAAAGCCGGCATTAATAGCATATATGGAGATTTCAAAATATGCTTTTTAGGCTTTAAATCAAGCTGTTCTACCATTTTTTCACCCCTTTTTCTTTCATCTTACATTTTTTTTAAAAAAAATACAAGAAGGAATTTTTCCTTCTTGTATCTTATCGGAGAAGGTCAATATCTAAGATACTAATAATGCTTCTAAATCTTCTTGTTGTCCATCTAAGAACGCTTCTATATTAGCATTAGTAATTGTACCATTCATAATACCAGTAAATACTAGATCATAAACACCTTTTACTTCTGCCCATGATGTATACTCAGAAATCATTTGTAATCCTTCAACATTCGCATTAGCAACTGTTGCTAAACCTTGTCTAATAACTTCATCTTCAGGATCATTTCCTAATGCTTCAGATGCTTCTTCAATCGTTGGAATAGTACCTAATGCTGCATGAACGATTTGTTCAGGAGCAGTAAACCACTTAATGAATTCTTCAGCTAACTCTTGGTTAGGTGCACCATTAACGATACCAATACCATGACCACCAATGATTGAACCAGCTTTACCAGATGTTCCTTGAGGACCTGGGAATATTTCAAATGCTGCTGGAGATTGTGCAACTGCAGTTGCTAAAGGAGCCATTAATTCAAAAGCTAATTTAACACCACTTTCTGCATTTACCATATGTTCATTTGAAACATTACTTGTTAAACTTTCAGGAGCAATACTACCATCTTCATAAAGTGCAATGATATCTTGCCATGCTTTTAAATTACCTGCATCGTTTAATACTGGAAATGCACCACCATTTGATAATGCCATGCCACCAACTTCATATAATAACATTGAAGTTGCTTGACCTTTGATGTGAACACTGTGATTTCCGATTTCATCTGCCCAAGCAATGAAATCTTCCCATGTGTAGTCTCCAGCTAAAATATCTTCTTTAGTTAATCCACTTGGTAGTGTATCAAATGCTTCTTTTCTAGCATATGATAAGTAAACATCTGAATTAATTGGGAAGAAATAACGATTTCCACCACTATTAGTTGATCCATCAAATGTTGTTAAGAATGTACGATCATCCATATCATCTTCTAGAGCATCTACATCTTGCATATATCCTTCATTAATATAGTCTGACATAGTACCAAAATGTGAAATCAATAAATCTACTGTATAGTTTTCTGCTTTTTGTTCTGAATCAATTTTGTTAAATGTGTCTTCTGCTTGTGCTAATGTTTCAAAACTGATTTTTACATTATGTTCTTTTTCAAATTCAGCGAATATTTCAGTACGATATGTTTCTTTTTCAATAACTTCACGTCCGAAATCACTTAAAATTACCAATTCAACTTCTTCATTATTACATCCAACTAATACGATTGCTGATGCAATAATCATCATTAAAGCAAATATTTTTTTCATCTTTCTTCACTCCTCTTTATTTTTATGTCAACATTATATCATTGTGAAAGCGTTTTTTATATGTTATTAAAAACAATTTGATATAACATTAAGAACTATATATTGTTACTTATAATATTTTTTAGATCTTTTCTAAGTCTTTCATACGATAGTTTATCTGAAGCAATTTCAAAGTTGTGTTCAGTAAGATTTTGATACATCTTTTCATCAAATAATATGTCTAGTATTTGCTTAGATGCAGCTTCAATAATCTTTTGATCAACAGTTACTTGATAATCTCTATTTAACGCATAGGTGCCCCCTAAGGATACAACTTTAAAGTTTAGTGGTTTTATATCAGTTAAATACACAGGATATTCATAAATTAAAATAGGTTTTTTAGCAAACATAGCTTCGATGAACTGATTTCCCCAGCCTTCTAATATAGAAGGGTAAGTCACAAAATCTGCATGTGGATAGATATCCCATAAAGCATATATTTTTTGATTATTTTTTTCATTTCTTTTAGATTCAACTTTATCATTTATGAAATGAATATCATAACTTGCTTTTTTAGTTTTACTTAACAAGTTATCCAGTTTATCACGTCTTAACTCATTTAATCCTGGCATAAGTAAATGAATTTTTGTAGATTCATCTACTTGTTTTTTATTATATAGTTTCTTACCTATATAAGTACTTAATTTTTGATTTACGGATTCTATAGTATCCATAGCAAGTTCAATTGCTTTACGGTCTTCTATTCGAGTTGCTTGTAAAAAGACAATATCATTTTCTTTTATATTTAAGTTTTTTCTTAAATCATGATTATACTCATCTATTTCCCATAAAGGTTGAGAAAAATCAAAGACATTAGGCACAACAATCGCTTCAATTTGTTTTCTTTCTTTCATTTCTTTTTGAGCTATTTTATTGATGACACAATGGGTTGCATTTAGCTTCGTATTAGGAAAATAAGTGTTTAAAATCTCATTGATTTTAGGTGTCGTCGGATGCGCATATCGATCTCTTTCCCAATAAAAATCATGATGATGATAAACAACTTTTATCTTAGTTTCCTCAATAAGATCAGATATTGCAATACCAACGCCTAAATTTAAACCTAATGATGATACATTATTAGGGATAATCAAATCTATTTTTTGTTCTTCAATAATTTTGACTAGCTTATCTTTGATAATCTTTGCCTCATTATAAACATCATCAATTAAAGCTTGCCCATTTTCATAATCATCTAAGCTTTCATAACAATTGTGAAACAAGTGTTTGTGTTTTTCTTTCGATATACTCATTTCATCAATAACAAATGCTTCTTCTAGGTGAGCTTCTCCAGCGATATAGATGACATGATGACCTAGTTTTTCTAGATTGTCTTTCCATTTATCCATTTCAAGTGAAACACCATCAGTTGCACCTACTCTAAAATGTATCATTGCTATATTCATATTAAACCTCTACTTTTTTAATAATATCCATCGATATTGATATGGCTTCATGATGATCTCATTTTTTATATTCTCATTTGTAATAATATCCATACCTTCAAAACGATCGCTTAACATCAACTCATCATCTGAAACATTAACTAAAACTAATATTTTCTGACTTGTGTGCTCATCATATCTAACAATTGAAAAGACTCGGTCATCGATATCAATAACTTCTTGAGTTGCATGAGGAGAGAACGCTTGATGCTCTCTTCTTATTTCAAGTAGTTTTAAATATCTCTTAAAAACCTGATGTCTAGTTGATTTTACATCTTCTAGTTCCTTAATCAATAAATCTAAATTTAGTTTCTCACGATTTATTCTTCGATTTATGCCAGATGCCTCTAGACCATCATAGTCATTTCTAGATCCTAATAAACTATGCACATAAATGCCTGGTACACCAATCATTGACAATAGGATTGCCTGAGAAGCCATAAACTTATCTATCCTAACTTTTTGTGTGTCTCCTAATTTAGATACAGCATCTTGGTAACTAATATTTAATTCATAAGGTGCTGTTGACCCATCTTTATTATTTTTATAGCTGATTTTTCCTCCATTGACAGTCACATGATCGACTAACATCTGTTTTTCATCATTTGATAATATATCTTCAACTGGACGCATACCGATACCATCATGGCTTGCTAAAAAATTGAAGTAGGTTGTTTCATTTGTTAATTTAGTATCATTTAAACTCTTAGCCCACATTTTTAGTTTATTTGCATTCCCACTTACAAATGAAAACAATGTCAATGGTGGTAAAGGGAATTGATAAATCATATGTGCTTCATCATGACCAGATCCAAAATAACTAATATTTTCTTTATGAGGAACATTTGTTTCAGAAACAATCATAGTTCCTGGAACTGTTTGATCTAATACATATCGCATAATTTTAACTAACCTATGTGTTTCTTTTAAATGAATCGATGATGTACCTAACTTCTTCCACATAAAACCAACCGCATCAAAGCGAATAAATCTAGCACCCTGTTTCGCATACTTTATAAGAATTTCTAACATATTGATGAGCACTTTTGGATTTTCATAGTTTAAATCGACTTGATCATCAGAGAAAGTTGCCCATATATATTTAATACCTTCGCTTGACTGATATGGATAATATAGAGGTAATGCTCTTGGACGAACAACATCACTATAATCTAGTTTAGGATCGCATTCAACAAAATAACGATCATATGTTTTATCGCCATTTAAAAACCCTTGAAACCACTCACTAGATTTAGAAATATGATTAATGACTGCATCAAACATAAGTCCATAATCATTTGATAACTTCTTAATATCATCCCAATTTCCAAGCTCAGGATTGATTTTCTCGTAATCAATGACTGAAAACCCATCATCTGAAGAAAATGGGAACATTGGTAATAAATGTACGTTAGATATGAGATCTTTTGTATATGTTTTTAAAAAATAATGGAGCACTTGGAGTGGATGATCTTTATCATTTTTGATAGAATCTCCGTAAGTAATAAGCATCATATCTGTTTGATCAAGTTCTGCTTTATCTTTTTCTATGCTATGTTTATGAATAAGCGTCCTAATCTCAGTAAAAACAGTTTCATATTGAATTGGATATAAACTTTTTAACATCTCGATTATCTTCATACATCCACCTTGATATCTTTTAACATTTTTTCTAAAGCAACCTTAGGTTTATTCATAGAAAATTCTTGGTCAGCGTATTTAGGAACAATAACATAAATTTCATCCAAAAATTTGCTATCGACCTTTGTTTCACTAACAGCAAATACACCAATAACTCTTTTACCATGTTTTTTTGCGATTTTAGCAATTCCGTAAGGCGCTTTACCAAATAGCGTTTGCTTATCTAGTTTTCCTTCTCCAACAATGACAACATCTGCATCCGCAATATAGGATTCAATATCTAATAAATCAATCATATAATCGATCCCACTATGAATTTTAGCATTCAAAAATGCCATCGCACCAAAACCAAACCCTCCTGCAGCACCTGCACCTTCATCAAAACGATGCTTCACACCAAAATGGTTTTCAACAATATTTGCATAATGATGCATATGGGTTTCTAATAAAGTTTGCATATCTTGATTCGCACCTTTTTGTTCTGCATAAATATGTGCACATCCATCATCACCTAATAATGGATTTTTTACATCACTAGCCATTTCAAAAGATACATCCTTAATGATTGCATCCATCTTTGATGTGTCAAAGGATGTAATATAAGCTAACAAATTACCATTGATTGCTTCTCTAATCTCTTGATAGTCACGATAAAATTTAACCCCTAATGCTTGTAGCATACCTGCTCCAGCATCATTAGTTGCACTACCACCAAGACCTAAAACAATTTTTTTTGCGCCTTTATGGATAGCATCTAAAACTAAAAGACCTAAACCATATGTCGTTGTTTGCATCGGATTAAGTCTCTTCTTTTCAATTTTATTAATGCCTGAAACACTACTAAGTTCAATAAAAGCAATGTCATCATGCATGATGTATGATGCTTTTATATCATCTCCTAATGGTCCAAACGTATCGACAACAATAATTTCTTCTTGATAAAATGATTGGATTGCATCGACAAATCCTTCACCACCATCGCTAATTGGAATAGAAACGACTTGATGATTTTCTTTCTCATAATGCATTTTCAAAATATGAGATATATCAACTGAAGATAGTGTACCTTTAAATGAGTCAACAGCAGCAATAATTTTCATAGTAAGATCCACTCCTTTTCCATTTGTTATTATTTTATATGATAATGCTTAAAAATCCAATATTACGCAGCATACAATTTATAATCTAATAAATATATTTTTGTTATGAGTAACATATAAGTATGTGTAAAATAAATAATACAATTCATTTTTATTACATATACTTACCAACAAAAAGGTTTGCTTTATCTTTAAACTTAGTTTACCTTTTAAACTAATGTAATAATATTTTTATTACATAGAAAATAGTTTATTTTTTTCAAATTCTTTCTTAAAAGAGGACTTTTTTTGTTGAAATTTCTCTCTAGTAAGTGTATAATTTAGTTAGTTATCTATAAGATAATAAGGAGGAGAAAAATGAAGAAGTTTTTACTGTTTTTATTAATGGTTGCAGCTGTAACAGGTTTAGCAGCATGTAACAGAGAGTATGAAATCGCAATGATTACAGACTCAGGTGATATCGATGACCGTTCTTTCAATCAAGGAACATGGGAAGGTATCAAAGATTATGCTGAAGCTAATGATATAACTTATAAATATTATAAGCCAACAGAAGTTAGTTTTGATGCATATGTTGCAGCAATTGATCTTGCTGCAAAAGGTGGAGCTAAAGTAGTTATTACACCAGGTTTCTTGTTTGAAAACAGCGTTCACAAAGCTCAAACATTATATCCAGAAATTACGTTTATTATTATTGATGGTTCACCAAACAACGTTTCTGACTGGGGCGATGATGACACCCCACCAACATTCTACGAAGGCGATGAAATGGACTTCACTATTGAAGATAATACATTATCAATCTTCTTCCAAGAAGAACAATCAGGTTTCTTAGCTGGTTATGCAGCTTATAAAGAAGGCTTAACTAACCTTGGATTTATGGGTGGACAAGCTGTTCCTGCTGTTATTCGTTTTGGTGTTGGTTATGTAGCTGGTGCATATTATGCTGCTGAGGAAGCTGGAGATATGAGTTATTCATTTAATGCAAATTACTATGAATACCTAAACACTTTCCAAGGTGGAGCTGATATCGTATCTAAAGCTGATGCTTGGTATAGTGCTGGCGTTCAAGCAATCCATGCTGCAGCTGGTGGAGCTGGTAGTTCAGTTATGACTTCTGCACAAAATGCTGAAAAATGGATGATTGGTGTAGACGTTGATCAATCTAACTTAAATGATTATGTCTTAACTTCTGCAACTAAAGGTTTAGCAATCGCTGTTAATGAAGCTCTTGAAGCTTATTACGGTGGAACATTCGAAGGCGGAAGATCGATCGTTTTAGGTGCTTCTGATGATGCAGTTGGTTTACCAACAAGTGCTAGCTCATGGAGATTTGAAACATTTACAATTGCTGAGTATGAAGCTATATTTGCTTTAATTGCTGATGGTGACATCACAGTTCCAGTTATGGGTAGCGATTTAGGTACTTACATTACAGAACTAGGTTTTGCTGCTAATCAAGCAATCGCAACAAAAGCTACTGATTATCAAGCATAATCAAATATTTAAATTTAGTAGTACGATAGACAGATGGGGAAATTAATTTTTCCCCATTTTCTAAATAAAGGAGTGGTAAATTTGCAATACAAAATAGAAATGAATAACATCACAAAATCCTTTGGAACACTCGTTGCGAATGATCATGTTTCATTAAAAGTAAAACCAGGTGAAATTCATGCTTTATTAGGAGAAAATGGTGCTGGAAAATCAACACTCATGTCCATTTTGTTTGGCTTATATCAACAAGATGAAGGCGAAATAAAGATAGATGGGAAAGTTGTTGAAATTACGAACCCAAATGACGCTAATAACTTTAATATTGGGATGGTTCATCAACATTTTAAACTTGTAGATACATTTACTGTGTTAGAGAACATTATTTTAGGTGTTGAAGAAAAGAAAAAGGGACTATTATTTTATAACGATGCCCGTAAAAAATTAGAAAATTTAATTGAAAAATACAAATTAAATGTAAAACTTGACGCTCTTATTAAAGATATTCATGTTGGTCAACAACAAAAAGTTGAGATCTTAAAAATGTTATATAGGGATGCCGAAATACTAATTTTCGATGAACCTACAGCAGTTTTAACACCTCAAGAGATTAAAGAATTGATGTCCATCATGAAGAACTTCGCTAAAGAAGGAAAGACAATATTACTTATTACTCATAAACTTAATGAAATTAAAGCAGTTGCAGATAGAGTTTCTGTCTTAAGAAGAGGAAAATATATCGGCACTAAAGACGTTGAAGGTTTAACAACCAGTCAAATGGCTGAAATGATGGTTGGTAGAGAAGTCACTTTTACCATCAAGAAAGAAAAAGCCAATCCAAAAGATGCAATTTTTACGATCAATCATTTGGATTTAATAGATAAGAAAAATCATGTTTTAAAAAATATTTCTTTTCATGTTAAACGCGGGGAAATTGTAGGGATTGCTGGTATTGATGGAAATGGACAAACAGAACTCATTCGTGCCATTACTGGCTTAATGATTCCAACTTCTGGCGAAGTTTTAGTCAATAAAGATAATATTGCAAAAGCTTCAATTAGAAAACATTATGAGAAAGGTTTATCTCATATTCCTGAAGATCGTCAAAAAGATGGGCTTATTTTAGATTTTGATTTACAAAGTAATCTGATTTTACAAAATTACTACCATAAATCATTTCAAAAATATGCATTCCAACTCAAAGATAGTATCTATGAACACGCAAATCACTTAATTGAAGATTTTGACATTCGAAGTGAAAAAGGTGCGAAGACCACGGTTAGATCAATGAGTGGTGGAAATCAGCAAAAAGCAATTTTAAGTCGTGAAATATCTAAAGAACACGAAATACTTATTGCTGTTCAACCCACTAGAGGTCTTGATGTTGGAGCAATCGAGTATATTCATAAAAAATTATTAGATGAAAGAAAAAATGATAAAGCTGTATTACTTGTTTCTTATGAACTTGATGAAGTTATGAACCTATCAGACCGTGTCTACATCATGTATGAAGGTGAAATCGTAGCTGAAATTGATCCATCAACTACCTCATTAAATGAAATGGGATTATACATGTCTGGAGCAAAGAGAGGAGCTAACTATGAGCAAATTCAAGAAGAAAGTTAAACATGTATTAGAACTTGCTAAACCAAGTTTAATTGCAGTAGTTATAGGACTTCTTTCAGGTTTAATTATCATGTTTATTTTCAGTCCCATTGATGCATTTCCTGCATTATTCACTTTAATATTAGGTGGATTCAATGGTGGTATATCTGGAATTGGAAATATGTTATATGCTGCAGCACCTATTATTTTTACCGGTCTATCAGTTGCGTTTGCATTCAAAACAGGATTATTTAACATTGGTGCATCAGGTCAAATGATGGTTGGTGCTTATGTTGCTGTACATATCGGTGTGTTGTGGAGTGCCGATGGCTTTATACCTCTTTGGATGACAGCATTATTTTTTGGAGCACTTGCTGGTGCCATTTGGGGATTTATTCCAGGATTATTAAAAGCTGTAGCAAATGTAAATGAAGTTGTAACTTCTATTATGATGAATTATGTAGCTGGTTATTTGATCATATTTTTGATTAATTCTAATATATTATCTATCGGGGATTCTTCTTCTAGAGTCATTAAATCAGCAGCAAGAATTCCTTCTTTACAATCTATATTCCCTGGATCCACTGCTAATATAGGTATTCTATTAGCTGTTGTATTTGTCATTATCATTCATATCATCTTACATAAAACAATTTTAGGTTTTCAACTTAGAGCATCGGGTTTTAGTTTTGAAGGTAGTAAATATGCTGGTATGAACACAAAAACAAACATCGTTATTGCGATGGTAATCTCTGGTTTACTTTCTGGTGTTGCTGGTGCAACAGCATATTTAGTTGCTGGTAAACAAATCGCTGCACGATTTAATATATTTACACAAGGATTTGATGGGATCTCAGTTGCTTTATTGGGATTAGGGGAACCTGTTGGTGCTCTATTTGCCGGACTTTTCTTAAGTAACTTAAGAGAAGGTGGTTTTTATATGCAACTTTATCCATTTGTTCCTGAAATTATTGATATGGTCATCGCAGTTATTATTTATGCAACGGCTATTTCAGTTGCAATCCAACTTTTACTTAAACGTTATGGTGAAAACATAAAAGCTTGGAGAGAAAAAAGAAAAGCTGCTAAGAAGGGAGGAACACCTTCATGAATGTAGTATATGAACTATTTCAAGGGACTTATGTCTATACAGCTGTCTTATTAGTTGTAGCACTTGGTGGACTTCTTTCAGAAAAAAGTGGTGTAACCAATATTGCTTTAGAAGGTATTATGATTATGGGTGCATTTTTAGGCATTTGGTCAATCAAAGGTCTACAGACTTATCCATATTCGCTTATGACGATGTTTATCATTGTTTTAGCTGCACTATCTTTAGTTCTACTTTTAGGAGCGCTCGTTTATTTTTTACTTATTTATTTTGAAGTAAAGACACCTGATGAGATTAAAGGCTACTTACAAACGAAAAATGGCAAGATCATCTCGATCGTTGTGATAGTTTTATTAACTGTTTTAATATCATATTTATCGATGAGAACTAGAGTTCAACCTCAGTTCACATTAATATATGGTATTATCATTGGTGGCCTTGTTGGTGGACTATATGCAATGATTCATGCATATGCTGCTGTTTACTTAAATGCAAACCAAATCATTAGTGCAACAGCACTTAATTTGTTTGCTCCAGCATTTGCAATCTTTACAGCTAGACTGATACAAGGTGGTCAACAAGTCATCTTTAACTCTCAATTTATGATAAGAGAGATACCGCTTTTATCTAGCATTCCAGTGATTGGAGATTTATTCTTTAAAAGAACTTATTTAAGTTTTTATATAGCCATTGGTTTATTACTCATTATTTTAGTTATTATGAGAAAAACTAAGTTTGGATTAAGGCTTAAAGCTTGTGGTGAAAATCCTCAAGCAGCAGATTCTCTTGGTATTGATATTTATAAGGTTAGATTTACAGCAGTTGTATTATCAGGCGTTTTTGCTGGTATGGGTGGAGTCATCTTTGTTGCAACCACTTCAGCTGAGTTTAGTGCGACAGTCGATGGATTTGGATTCTTAGCAATTGCCGTTCTAATCTTTGGTAATTGGAAACCTACTCGAATCTTACTTGCTGCTTTGTTCTTCGGATTTATGAGAACCTTAGCTGCGAAATATTCAATTGTTCCTATATTAAAGGATCATGGTGATTTGGTTCAATTTTATAATATGATACCTTACGTTACAACTATTGTTATCTTAGCTTTCTTTTCAAAAAACTCGAAAGCACCAAAAGCGCTTGGAGAGATTTACGACAAAGGAAAACGATAATTATATCTTACAAAAAAAGGATTTTACAATTGTAAAGTCCTTTTTTGTATTTTTATTGGTTTCTACTAAATGGGATTCACTTTACTCGGATGTGTTGTTTTGTGAAAACTCATTTTCTACTTCAATTGGAATCTCTTTAGGCTTAATAAGATAAAAATATTTAATGCCTGAATAAACAGGGTAGAATACCAATGCAAGTATTATAAAAAATAATGTGAAATCAATAAAAATTGAAGTTACTCCAGTTAATGCTATCAACCCCCAAATGGATAGTAAAACAATTAATGGTATCTTAAGAGTATTTTTATTTTTTTTAATTCGCGAAGTAATAATAAAGCCAAAGACTACTAAAGATAAAGTTAAAAGAAATACACTAATAAAAGCGAATCCTTCTAGATCTGATGGTCCATTAGCAAAATTACCAAAAAAGGATAATGCACCTGCTACAATTGAATATACTGCAATTCGTTTTGCATATTTTAAATGCTCCAAATCTTTCACTCCTCATTTATAATTAAATACATAAATAAATTTAAGGTGGTATTTTGCAACCATCATTCTAACAAGAATCACTAGTTGCTTTATGACATTTTTATTCCAAAACTTGAATAATATCACTTGATGTTAAATCTTTAATGGCTTTTACAATAAGTTCATTTAAAACATTTAAATCTACATCTTCAAGTTTTTTAATATATAAACAGCCTTTGCCAGTTCTATATTTTCCTAAGCGATTAAGCGCTTCATATTGCTCAATATGATAAGACATATAAAGTGTCATTGCTTGTTTCCGATTAGCGATTCCAAATTGAGGCATATCGCCTTGTCTTCCTGTTTTATACGTGTAATGTAGTTTACCAAATCCGATGATAGAACCCCACATTTTAGGTTCATGATTGGTTATGCTTCTACCAATTTCTATCAGTTTAAGTATATCTGATCTTCTTGGTTCATCTATCTGATTAATAAACGCATCTACTTTTTGATCTGTAATTTCCATAAGATACCTTCTTTTTTTTATTTTATCATATCAAAATAAAATTCAAAACTATAAACATATGCCTATATTAAATAAGTGCCATGGTAAATATGGTTAAGATTAAAGTTGTAAAATTAGCGACCAACCCATAAAATATTGCAACTTTTCTACCCTTTTCTTCTAACCAAATTGTATAGACAATCGTCTCTACTACAAATACAATCACTTCTCCTAAAAGAAGCATACCTATAAGTCCAAAGATTGAACCCCAAAAGTAATATCCTAGCATCATTAAAACTGTTAATCCTGTTTGTGTAAAAACATTAACAAAACCAACTAGTTTCATACTTCGAACTGTTTGATACTTAAATATAAAAACTAGCACAAGAAGCTCAATTAATACTGTTAAGATAACTCTTATGATTAAACTAATAGACATATGAGCATAAGGAATATGTTCTTGAATCACTCCAACACCACTTTGATCATATGTTAGGTCAACACCTGATACATCATAAGTCATTTTCGAACTAAAAAGTTTCCGATGAATCACTTCAGATGTTAATAAAACACCATCTTCTGTTACAATAGCAACCTTAAATTCATCTGGTGCATGAAAATATCCAATACGATACGTGTCATCACTACCATTTACACGTAGCAAGTGTGCTGGAGCACCACCTCGATAACTTAATGTTCTAGAAGCATAACCATCTTCATCTTGATATCCATTTAGCACATCAACTGGATAATCATTTTGATAATATTGCTCAATACCATGGCTTAAATCATCACCTTCTAAAGCAGAAATATTTTCATTATAATATATGAGTATATCAAAGTAATAGTTTTGATCTATACCGATGACTTTTATATCAGCGGTTGCTTTTGGTCCTATATCAGCATGTACTCGAACAGTATAAAGACTAAATGTTAATCCAATCATCAACAAGAAAACAATAATTTTTTTCATTAAAAAGATTACCCCCTAAATAAATAAAATAGCTAATGCAATTAAAAACTGTCCCAAATAATAGGTAAATAGATTACCTACAACAAAAAAATGTTTTGTCTCATCTTTAAAGTAAATGGGAGCTAAAAATAAATCAGATATGCCAAAACATACTGCCCCAATTAAAAAGACAACGCTATATAGACTAAACCCTTGATGAATCGCTTGATAAAAAGATAACCCAACCATAGTGAATATAATAAATGTATATATATAAGTCATAAGTTTCAAACGTTTAAAATCAATATCAAGTAACTTACTTCCTACATAAACAATAATGACCATAGCAAACCCAACAAGTAAAGCGCTATAATGAAATCCAGAAAATAAAGTCATCGCAAGCATATAAAACAAATGTCCGATTAAAAAGATTATCATGCCTTGAAAAATCATAAAATGCTTACGCTTTTTATAAAACCACTGCACTTCTAAAAATAAGTCACCAATAAGACCAGAAACTAATCCTAAAAGTGTAAATAAAATAAGATAGACATACTTATACTCAAATAATAATACATAAAAAGTCTCTTGTCTTTTTGTTAAAAAACTATAGACTCCATAAATGAAAATCACAATAAACATAAAACTCGTAAACCCTTTTGCGAAAAATCCTTCTAATCTTTTATCCAAAACAACATGATAAATGAATAGACTCCACATGAACATAAACAACCCTATAAGTACATAGATCATAGATTCACCTTTAGTATCATTGATTTAGTTATATCATATCATATCTTGAAATTTTTCTTTATCCTCTTTTGTAATTTTTCTAATAAACTTACACGGATTACCAAAACAAAGACTATCTTCTGGCATATCCTTAGTAACTACACTTCCTGAACCTATAACTGTCCCTTTTTTTATGGTCACTCCTGGATTAACAACAACCTGTCCACCTATCCAGACATCGTCTTCTATGATAATAGGTAGTCCATACTCATATTGATCGTTTCTTATATCTTTATCTATAGGATGTGTTGCAGTCAATAATGATACTTTAGGGCCAAACATTACGTTATGTCCTATAGAAACGTTTGCGACATCTAAAATAGTTAAGTCATAATTAGCAAAAAAATGATTGCCAATATGGATATGCACACCATAATCAACATAAAAAGGTTGATTAATGTGCACATCTTCTCCCATGGAACCTAACATTTTCTTTAAAATATTTAGCTTTTTATTCTGCTTATTAGGATGTATATTATTATATCTATACATTAAATCTTTAGCTTTATTTCGCATGAATACAAGCGTCTCATCACTCGCTTGATATAGTTTGCCTGATAACATTTTTTCAAGTTCTTTCATATCTAATACTCCTATGATTTTTTCTATTTCAATTGTTTTATAAAATAAAATATCATTTTTTCTGTAATAGGCTAACACTCTCAACTAAAGATGTGTAAGGAAACATATCAATAGGAACAGTTTCCACTAAGACATATGACTTTAACAAAACACTCAAATCTTTAGCAAGCGTTGAAGGATTACATGAACCATATATTAACCGGTTAGGTTTAAACTTTAAAATCAAATCAATTGTTTCTTCTCCTAGACCAGTTCTTGGTGGATCAAAAAACATAACATCAATTTCCGTTTCTTTTAATCCATTTAATGCTCGATTAAAATCACTTTGTAAGATTACTACATTATCAATATCATTTTCTATTAATGACTGTTTAGCACTTTCGCATGAACTTTCATTAAGTTCTATTGCATATACTTTTTTACAGTCACTTGCAATATAATGACTCACAGGAGCCACACCAGCATATGCGTCGATGGCGACCTCATGTTTCTTTAACTGAGCAAGTTCTTTCATTTTCATATAAAAAACATGAGCTTGGCTGCCATTTAACTGAAAAAACGCTTCTGGCTTCAAATTAAATTTAAACTCACTTAATTGATCAAAAATTGTATCTACACCAAACAATTTAATTGGTTTATCAGAGAAAAACGGTTGTTTTTTTACTGGTTTACTAATAACTTTAAAAACAGACTTAATAACTGGTTCTACTTTAACAAGTGCTTCAACAAGTTGAGGTAAGAATTTACTATCGTTAAACAAAATAAACGTCACTTGTGCCTCATTTAATGATTCAGATGCTCTTACAACTAAGCTTTTAATATAACCTTTATTATATTTTGGATCAAAACCATCAACTTTATACTCATTCATAAGTCTTAAAATAGTTTTTAAAATACGATTGACTACTTTACTTTGAACTGGACATTCATCTAAAGCGACAAATCTGTGACTATTTGCTTGATACATACCAATTTCATTTCGTTTCTTATTTTCAACTGGAAGACTAGCTTTATTACGATAATATTTAGGATTTTTCGCACCAATAGTATCTTTTACTAAATGTCTTGGTACTTTAAAATCAATATATCGATCATAACTATCAAGTATGAGCTGTCTTTTTTCTATCAATGTTTGATCATATGCTAAATGCTGTAATTGACATCCACCACACTTTTCATAAATCGGACAGAATGGTATTTCTCTAAACTCACTTTTTTTATGGATTTTTACTACTTTACCTTGAGCTCTATTGTTATAGACCTTAGTAATTCTCACATCTACATTTTCATTAGGTAATGCATAATCAACAAAAATAGCAAGTTTTTGATAATAACCAATACCCTCACCATTAATGCCTATTTTTCTTATATCTAAGTTAATTACATCATTTTCATTTATAAACTCATTCATCTCGTCCACCTCATATTAATTTTAACATATTATCAATTCAATTGATTTTAATAATCAAAAAAAACATCAGCTGTCAGCTGATGTTCAATCATTTATTTTAGTCTCATTACTTCTCTAGCAATCATCACTTCTTCGTTTGTTGGAATGATAAATACTTTAACTTTAGAATCTTTTGTAGAAATCAAGCGTTCTCCACGTTTTTGGTTTTCTTCTTGATCAAGTTTTATGCCTAATACTTTAACAGCATCAATAACATCTTGTCTGATCTCAGGAGCATTCTCACCAATACCTGCTGTAAAACAAATCGCATCTAAACCACCCATGTAAACATAATATGATCCTATGTAATCAGCAATTCTCTTAATTTGAATCCGATGAGCTAGAGTCGCTCTATGATGACCTTTATGCATATTATCTACAATATCTCTACTATCATTAGAAATACCTGATACACCTAAATAACCACTATGTTTATTAAGATCGTTTAAGACTTCACCATATGTTTTATCTTCTTTTTGAGAAACTAACATTAATACAGAAGGATCTATATTTCCACTTCTAGTTCCCATTGGAATACCTTCAAGTGGCGTTAAACCCATAGAAGTGTCAACACTTTTACCATCTTTTACTGCACATAATGATGCTCCATTACCTAAATGAGCAACAATAATTTTTGATTCTTTTTGATTTAAAAGCTCAATAGCTCTTTCACTTACATATTGGTGTGAAGTACCATGGAATCCATATTTTCTAACGCCATATTTTTCATACCATTCATAAGGAGATGCGTATAAATAAGCATCCTCTTTCATGCTTTGATGAAAAGTCGTATCAAATACAGCTACTTGAATAACATTTGGAAGTATTTCTCTAAATGCTTTAATACCCGTAATATTAGCTGGGTTATGAAGCGGTGCTAAATCATTTAAGCTTTTAATATCTTCAATGACTTGATCATCAATAACAACAGAATCTTTAAAGATTTCTCCACCTTGCACAACACGATGACCAACACCATTAATTTCTTCAAGTGATTCAATAATTTTGTTTTCTAATAATCCTTTGATCACAAGTTCAACTGCAACTTTATGATTTAAAATAGATTGTTCTTTCTTAATCTTTTCTCCATTAACCTTAATTGAAAAAACAGCATTATCGTAACCAATTCTTTCAACTAAACCTGATGTGATTTCATGCTCTTCTGGCATGGTGAGTAACTGGAATTTTAATGATGAACTCCCAGCATTTACAGCAATTATTTTCATAAATTTATCTCTCCTTACAAAGATATAATACCTTAATTTTTTTGTTTTATCAAGCATATGAATAAATATTCATGTTAATTCATTTTTTAATCTTAATATAAATACAAATAGATGGCGAAAAATTGTAAAATTGTTCCTAATGCAGTAAATAAATGCCATATAAAATGAAAGTATTTAATCTTTGGTTGTGCGTAAAAAATGACGCCAATACTATACGCTAGTCCACCAGCAAAAATAAACCAAAATGCACCTTGCTGATAAGCAAATAATTGTCTAATAAATATTAATGCACTCCATCCCATCGCCAAATATAAAAATACATGAAGTTTCATATATTTTTTTATCCAAATAGACTTAAATACAACACCAATAGCAATTAATATCCATTGAATGATAAACAAAATAGGTCCAATACCTAATCCATCGATCCCTAAAACTGGTTTCTGTAACTCAGGAAGTAATAGTAACGCTGGAGCGAAAGTTGCTCCAATAAGTATATAAATACTTAAATGATCAAAACGCTGAAAAACATTCTTTGCCGTTGGATGAAAAAGCGCATGATAAATAGTTGACATTGTATAAAGATTAATCATCCCAAAACCAAATATAATGGCTGATATAACTTCTAAGTTTGTATTACTTTTAATAATTAATAAAATCATAGCCACAATGCCAAATATTGCCATGACACCATGACTTATTGCATTTGCGATTTCTTCGCCTACTGTTTGTTTGTAATCTAATTTCATCATTTTTTTATTGTCCTTTAAATTGATCTAGAAAATCTTTTCCTTTATGTGTATCAGGCTCTGTTTCTATTAAATTTGGATAATCTAATTGTCTTAAGACCTCAAAACTAACTAATGCTACACAATTACTCAAATTCAAACTTCTAACTTTATCAGTTGTCGGTATGCGGTAACAAGAGTCTAAGTGATTGGCCAATATCTTCTTTTCTACACCTGTTGATTCTTTTCCAAATATTAAGTAAATATCTTCTTTTATAGCTTTATAATCAAAATTTGAATAAGTCTTTTTCCCATATCGTGTTAAGAAAAAATACCTACCTTTATTCTCACTTTCAAATGCTTGATAATTTTTATATACCTTATAATCGATATGTTCAAAATAATCTAAGGCACTTCTTTTTAATCTTTTTTCATCTAATCTAAATCCCATTGGTTCAATCAAATGCAATTTAGCACCAATCGCAACACAAGTTCTCATGATATTCCCTGTATTTTGAGGTATTTCTGGTTCAAATAAAACAATATGTAACATGTTAATCCTACTTTCATGAAAATGGTATTGACTAGCAATACCATCAAACTTTATATTTTTGAATGAGATCTTGTTTTAGTTTCCATAAAGATTCAGATAAATCAACATAATATTCATGTGGATTTTCTAATCTAAGGATCTCTGGCCATAAAGCGTTAAATTCTTTTTTGTGATGTGCTCTAATTTCATCTAAAGAGGGAAGATCATAAACTAATTTCCCTTTTTCAAAAATTGGAATTAATAAAGGCTTTACATGATAATTTTCTACATGTTTACTCTTCCAAGGAAAATTAGGGTCAAATAAATGATATGGTTTTGTCTCATCAATCTCTTCTTCAAATAATGTCATAACATCAGCAACCGCCATACATTCTTGATCGTAGAAACGATATACTTGTTTAAATCCTGGTGTTGTTGTCTTTTGTACATTATCACTAATTTTAATCTTAGGTACTAATGCCTTATTTACTTCTATAGCAGCTAATTTGAAAACACCACCAAATACAGCTTCTGATCTTGCTGTCACTAACCGTTCACCTACACCAAATGTATCTATTTGAGCACCTTGATGAATCAATTCTTTAATCAAATACTCATCTAATGAATTAGACACTGTAATCTTACACTGTTTTAATCCTGCTTCATCTAACATTTTTCTAGCTTCAATCGTTAGATAAGTCAAGTCCCCACTATCAAGTCTTATACCTTTTAATGTTTTACCCATAGGTTCTAAAACTTCTTTTTGAACCTTTATGGCATTAGGTATACCCTGTTTTAACGTATTATATGTATCAACTAAAAGCACACATGCATCAGGATAAGTTTTAGCATATGCTTTAAATGCATCATACTCAGATGCATAGCTTTGTATATAACTGTGAGCCATCGTACCAAGTGCAGGTATTTGATATTTATAATCAACATAAGTATTTGATGTTCCTACAACACCAGAAATATAAGCTGCTCTAGCTCCATAAATTGACGCATCATATCCATGAGCACGACGCGCACCAAATTCTATGACTGATCGACCTCTAGCTGCATATACAATTCTAGCAGATTTAGTAGCAATCAACGATTGATGATTAATTGTTAACAAAATCATAGTTTCTACCAACTGACAATCTAAAATTGGCCCTTTAACAATCATAATTGGCTCATGAGGGAAAATTGGTGTCCCCTCTTTCATTGCGTAAATATCTGCAGTAAACTTAAAGTTTCTCAAATATGTTAAAAATTCAGGATCAAAGATATTCTTTGATGCTAAATATGCTAATTCATCTTCACCAAATGTTAAGTTTTCAATATATGATACGACTTGTTCAAGTCCAGCAAAAATTGCATAACCACCTTTATCAGGTATTGATCTAAAAAATACATCAAAAACTGCAATTTCATGATGTTTTTGATCAACAAAATATCCATTAGCCATAGTTAATTCATAAAAATCCATTAACATGGTAAGTTTTCTATCATCCATCTGCTAAGCCTCCTTTATTTAACACTTACCATTCTATCACTTTTTTGTTATTTTTGATATAATTATAATAAGAAATATAGAAAGGAACCTATCATGATTTTATTTATATCTCCTGCGAAAACCTTTCGTATGACACCTATTAAACCAACAGATAAACCTATTTTTTTAACAGAAGCACACTACTTAGTTCAATGCTTACAAAAAATTAGCTTAAAAGCGCTTAAAACTAACATGAAGTTATCTGATAAAATTGCAGAACAAACACACTTATATTATCAAAACTTTAATCTTTCAACCGCTCCAGCTATTTATAGTTATTTTGGTCATCAATTTAAACACATCGCCCCTGATACCCTAGACAAAGAGATTATATCTTACATGAATCAACATTTATACATCCTTAGTGGACTTTATGGGTTATTAAGACCTTTAGATGGTTTAAGTTCTTATCGATTAGAAATGCAAGATCAAACCATCACAAACTTATATAACTTTTGGTCTGATAAAATCATAAACCATATTAACATGCATCATAAAAATCAGCTCTTGATTAATCTTGCATCACATGAATATGGTCAACTTATTGAACATCTTGACAATGTTTATACCATTTTGTTTTACCAAATCAAACATAAAAAAACATCCATTCATTCAATGGAAGCTAAAAAACTTAGAGGTCTAATGACAAGACATATTTTAACTGAAAAAATTGATGATTTAAAGACACTTAAATCTGTTGTAATTGAAGGATACACATATAACGATACATTATCAAATGATAAAACTATCGTCTATACAAAGGTCGTATAAAATGAAAAGACTATTAAGATTAATATTAAGTAGAACAACATTTATATTACTGCTATTGTTATTACAAATAGCATTCTTTTTTGTGACAGTTAATTTTATTTCTCGTTTCCAATATATTCATACCATCTTATATATCATCACAATTATCATTGTCATGTATTTAATCCATAAAGAAGAAAATCCAATATATAAACTCACATGGATTATACCTATAATGATTTTCCCTCTTTTTGGCGGTTTATTTTATCTGTTCTATAAAAACACAAACATATCCAATAAAGCCAAAAATCTTTATCAGACGATTGAAGATGAACGCATCGAATATACAAAATCTATGAACATATCTTATCAATCAAAAATAACAAATTATCTATACCTCCTAGGATTCCCAACATTTACTCATACGAAAACAACTTTTTTTGATAGTGGTGAAAAACTCTTTGATGATTTAATAAAATCTTTACAAACTGCACAGAAAGTGATTTACATGGAATTTTTTATCATTAGTCAAGGTCAATTATGGACTGAAATTCTAAACATCTTAAAACAAAAAGCAAATCAAGGTGTCGACATAAAAATCATATATGATGATTTTGGTAGTTCCAAACTACCTTATACATATACAAAAACACTTAAATCTTATGGTATAGATGCCTATAATTTCAATCCTATGAAACCTCACCTAAATTTTCAAATGAATTATAGAAATCATCGTAAAGTTGTCATTATAGATCATCATATTGGCTATACTGGTGGGATTAATATTGGTGATGAATATATCAATAAAGAAAGTCCTTTTGGCCATTGGCAAGACTCTGGTTTAAAACTAGAAGGACCAGCAGTATTTTCACTTACAGCTGGCTTTTTAGACCAACTAAGATTCCTGTCATCTGATGCCATAAAAATCGATTACAAATCATCTGATGCTAGTATATCAACAAGTAAATCTCTGATCACACCATTTTTTGATGCGCCTTTAGACAAAGAATATACAACTAAAAACATTTATATGCAAATGATCTATAAAGCAAAATCATATATCTATATATCTACACCTTATTTAATCTTAGATTATGAACTTATGACAGCATTGAAATTTGCTGTCAGTTCTGGAGTAGTTGTACACATTATTATTCCTTATATTCCAGATAAACGAACCATTTTCATGGTGAGTGAGTCCTATGCAAAAGATTTGAGTGAAGCAGGCATACATGTTCATAAGTACAAACCTGGATTTATTCATTCTAAGTTTATGGTTGTTGATGATCAAGAAGCATTAATCGGTACTGTAAACTTAGATTATAGAAGCCTATTTTTACACTTTGAAAATAGTATCTACTTAAAAAATGATGTTTCAATCATCGATATCAAACATCATTTTGAAGATCTCCTACTTAAGTCTGTTGATATCAAGGACCTAAAAAAACATAACTTGTTATATCGCTTTATTCAATTAGTATTAAAGGGATTCTCGTCAATATTATAAAATATGTAATAAGTAGTAATATTTACAATCAGTTTTGTGCTATAATTAAAATAAAATTATACAAAATCTGAGGTATTTATGAAAAAGATAACAATGATTGTTATACTAGCATTTTTAGCAATGACTTTATCTGTATATTTGATTTTTTCTCTCCAAAACAGTGAAGTAAAAAAACTAGATCGTCCCAATATATTAGGTTTATTTGGCAATTATGAGCTTGTTTGGAATAGCGTAGAACACGCAGATTATTATGAGATAAAAGTGAATGATGATTTTTATAAAAATGTAACAACAAACTCTTATAAATTTGTCTCTTATCAGTTTATGTATACTGTAGATCATTTTGAACCTACTAGATTTACGATCACTGCGATTGATTCAGATGCATTATATGAAAGTAATTATGATCAAAAATCAATCACTATTTCTCAAACTATTACACCAATTAGAATGGATTTAGTTGATGAAGATAATGCTTATCATTGGGAAAAAAGTGTTTCATATGATCGCTTTTACAATGCTAAACTGCTATTTACTCCTCCTACAACAGGTGTTTATGAATTTAATTTTTTTATAGATGACACCCCTTATTCACCATATTTCACATATATGGTCAAAGATAATAATCATTCGCTTATGTCATCTTTAGGATCTACGAATCGATATGAGTTTTATGGTGAATCAAACACAACATATACACTTTATTTCTATGACCAAGGCCCCATGCTTGATACGATTGATATAGACATTCATTTAAAACATGAGATTAATTTAAATGACCCTTTCTCAGTCACTTTATTGCCTAATTCTGGTGTATCTTACCGAATCTTAAATCCAAGTAACACTTATTTATATGAATATGAAACTTCAGATCAAAATATGTTTGTTTCTGTAGGTCGTAGTGGATTTGTGACTTCTATTTTTCATCAAGATCATATCATATATTTTTCTGATGATCACTTATTTCCAGCGCGTACACTAACGATATATAATCCTACAATTGAATTACAAACTTATACTATGAAACCTATTTTATCAAAAGATATGAATGTTAATGAAGATGAAATCATACCATATGTAAATACTAAATATGCTTATATCATTAAAAATGTACCTATTAGAAATGGAAATCTTGTGATTGAATATGACAAAAATGATTTAGATTTTGATATCGTTGTTTATAAAGTTAATGCATATTACGGACATTTAGATCTTGATTATGAGACAGAATATTTAGATAACGATCAGTATAGAATAACTATCCCACTGACTAATAATTTATATGATATGGAATATATGATTATCATCGATGAAATGAACTTAAGGGATGATAATTATGATGATTATTCAACTCTAACCTATTATTACACAGAACAAAAGTAATATTTACATATTACTCCTTTAAAACGATAGTTTACCCAAATAAGTAAGTCCGTTTAGGCGTGTTCCAACCCATAAACCCTGTCCCTAAGGCATCGGGCTTACATTTTCTAATTATATTTAATGAGGC
>WPCG01074290.1_pt1 | contig 57439 bp, 53 predicted proteins | sample 5403311 | NCBI WGS metagenome assembly WPCG01 (sample SAMN12869467, study PRJNA574797) | sludge metagenome | isolation source: wastewater treatment of Control | place: China:Beijing | collected 2019-05-17
TAACGCCCCTCGCTGGATCAAGGCACTGACCAAGTTCGGCTTCATCCCACCAGCCCAAGCTTGATCAAGACTCACCATCCACGCGTGACCTTCGCTGGTCAGGAATGCTGTCGTCTGCCAGTACATCTCTTTCACGTTAAATTCCGGATTTATCTCGCCTGGCCCATGGGATTTATCTCACTCGTTATTACCGTGGGTTGAGGCCATCGCTGCCGAGTTACGGCACTGTTCCCCGCTCGTGCGGGGATGAACCGGGTTGGTGCCGCCCCTCACCCGTAGCAAAAGGACTGCTCCCCGCTCGTGCGGGGATGAACCTTACTCGCCGCGAACGCCCCCGCGCCCATACCCTTGCTACCCCCCACACCCCAAAACCGCTCAGAGGCCCGCTACGGGCTTCTGGCTTTTCAGCGGCCGATCACGCCCGCCAGGTGTCGTTCCAGTATCTCGACGACGTCGCGTTCGTCTTCGGCCGACAGCCCCAGAAAGGGGCGCGCGGGGATGCGCCCGTCGCGGCTGCCGAACTGGTGCACCGCCGCGCCGCCGGGCCACTGGCCGGCAAAGCGGTTGGTGCCGATCTCGACGCCACCGGGCAGCAGCTGCCAGACGATCTGTTCGGCCAGCAGGCCGGAGTCGACCAGCGGCCGCTTGTTTGCCATGCGACGGGCGCCGCGCGCGTTGAGGCGCCCATCCTGGCGCAGGTCTCGTGCCCCCAGCATGCCCAGATAGGTGGACTCCGCATTCGGCGCCCAGCGGCTGCCGTCCGGGGCGGTGCTGGTCACGAAGCGCTGGCGGGTGGATTCGGCCAGGTGTTCGCCGATGTCCTTGAGCGGCACGGCCAGCCCGGCCGGCGACAGCCCGGCGGACAGCCGCGCCAGGCGGTCGACGATGGGGGCGGAGTCGAATTCGACGGTGATGTCAGGCATGGTGTGTCCTATACTGAAGTCCCGTGCCGTGCGGTGTAAATCTCTCGGCCGTAAGGGTTTCGGCATATGCCGGAAAATAGCGCGAACGTGGGGAGACTGAGAGTCCCCACCTCGGCACGGGCTTACTGCTTGGGCAGGGTATCGATCAGTACCGCGCCCTTCTTTCTTTGCAGGCGGGCGTCCTTCTCGTTAGACCGACGGTAGGACTTCAGGAACACGCCCTTTCCGCTGGCCGTTTGCTGCAGCACAGCGACATACCACTGCCCGTCGGCATCCGACACAAACAGCGTCATCTGTCCGGTTTCGCGCACCAGCAGTCGCGGCGACTGCAGCGCGAGTTGCGCGTGCAGGTACTGCGCGCCGGTAAACCCCTGGCCAGCGCGGCTCACCTGCTGTTTGATCAGATCGTAGTCCGACACGCGCACGATTTGCGTCAGCACACCGAGCGCTTCCACCATTTGCGGCGGTAGCACGGCAACCGGATATGACTCTCCGGATCGCAATCGAGTGCGCAGAACCTCAATTTGTCTGGGTGCTGGCAGTGCGCCGATTGCTGGCACTGCCAGTGCCTCGGACACGCGACCTGAAATATGGTCGTGCCACCGCTCGAACACCCCGTCCCGCAGGTTATCCGCCACCATCGCGCGCGCAGTCTCGTAGGGATATTTATCGAGGTCAGGGAACCAGCTCGCCCCCGGAGCATACGCCCACCCCTTGTCCACGCCCGGCGGTTGCGCCTGGTCCCACCCGGCCGGGGGGGCGGTGCGGTCGCCCTCGCGGGGGGCGGGCACGGCCACCACGCGGCAGCGGCAGCCCCAGCCGTTGGGCGGGTAGTGCGTGGCCCAGAACGGGTGATCGTGCGGCAGCGTCAGCCCGCTCGCACCCCAGGCCAGATGATCGGGACGGGGGTCGAGCGCCAGCCCGCTGTGCACATAGCGCCAGTACGGGCGCGAGGCGAGCAGGTCCGGGTCGGTCAGCTGGGCGTGGCGGCCGGCGGCGTAGCTGGTGCGCAGGTTGGTCTCATAAATGACGCGGGTACGCAGGGTGGAGCCGTCGGCAATGGCGCGATCGACGGCCTGGCGCAAGTCGTCGAACAGATCGGCCTTTTGGGCGCCGGCCACGACAAAGGCGCGGTCGTGGGCCTGCTGCCAGATATCGTGTTCCCCGCTCGCGCGGGGATGAACCTGCTGCATGCACTGGTCGCGGCAAAAATAGAAAACGCCCCGCTGGGAACGTTACCGACCTCCATCGATCTCTCGATGCTACAGTCAGCTCAACCAACCACGGGGCGCACCATCAGTATAGCGGAGCTGCTGGCCTGGGCACCCCGTATATACAAACTGACCAAGGACGAACAACGCCGCACGCACCTGCGCATGCTCGCGCAGACCATCATGGATCCGCAGGAGATCTGGCAGGCGGTCGAGATCATGCAGGCCAAAGCGCGCGCGGACGAGCTGGTCGAGCGGCGGCGCTACATGGGATGGAGGCTCGTCGACGGGCAGGATCGGCCGGGGCGTACTCGAGTACGCCCCGGCGGCCTACTGGACCGGGGTGGCGGTGTTCGCACCGCATGACCAGGCGCAACGGACGGCACTTGAGTACATCGAAACCCAGCGCACGGGGCAGCGGGTATGACCAAAAAAATAGCCGCCCGGCGCGGCGTCACCGGGTGGCAGTCTGATGCTGCTGGGAGTGTTCGCCGCACTGGCGCATCAATGACGATTCAAGGATAGAAGGAGCCGGCCATGATCACCATCGACCACCACGACCGCGAAGACAGGAGCGCCGCCCCAGCCCTGTACGTCCAAAGCGGGTCCGGTGTCAATGTCCGGTGGGCTATGCACGGCGCTGTGATAACAGCATAGCCAAAGGGCCACCAAGCAGCGTTAACGGCCACGGAGGATGTCGAGCACGTCGCCCAGGAACGCCAACGCCCCCACCGTCAGCCCGCCACCAAACAGCGCCAGTGCAAACAGGCCGGGGCTGGCAAAAAACCAGCCCAGTCCGAGGACCATTGCAATCAGGGAGTAATAGAGCGTCATGTCGCGCGAGTTGAGAACCACCCTCGCAATTAAAACACAGACGCGCGGGGATGAACCAGCGTTCGCGGATCGGGGCAGGGTCAACGTCTACGGCGAGTGCTCAGAAGAGCAGCATGTCCCGGCCGACGACGTAAACACCGTTCGGATCGGTGTAACTGCGCTCGGGAATGTCCGTGTCGGTGGTGTCAGGATAGGCACCGGCCAGCTCGGGGGGGAGCACCCAAGCGTGGCCAACGAGTAGCGCGAGACCTTCGTGGCTAGTCAGGCTGTGCTCATCCACCGACCAACTGCAGCGGGGGTGCGGGCCAGCTTCAACCTCGCCACGGCGGACAAGCGCCCGCAGGGTTTGTGCGCCGGGGCCGGATACGGCGCCGGTAGCCTCATCCCACTCAAACTCGAGCGGCTCGATGTCAGCGTTTGCAGTATGCGGTTCGCAACTGAAGTGCATTCGGGTTTCCAGTGAAATGGCAGGCCGACGATCAAAGACGACAAACGGATCGATCGACCGCACAAACTTTTCGGGCACCGGAGAGTATTGACATCGAAAACGCCCTGCTGGGGATCTTGCCCCCCACTGCGTCGGAGGACGCAGAAAAAGGGGCCCAGCCAACCACAGGGCGTACCATCATTTTAGTGCAATTGCTGCCCGACGCGGCGGCGGACCGTTGTCTGGCAATGCTTGGGGGTATTCGCCACACATGGCGCTTCAGAAATCACAATGAGTATGACGGGTGAGAGGGTCCCGCCCGAACGCGCGATCAGCGAGAATCGCCGGGGCACCTAACGCAGGCCATGGGCCTCGCTACCGGCCTGTTTCGCGCCCCTCACCATGGAGATCATAGCAATGATCACGATATGGCGCCTCAAAAAGTGGGTTGAAAACGAAGGCGGCAGCCGGTTGATCTACTACCACGAGTACGGCGATCTGATGGTGGTCGTCATCAAGGTTTCCCGCAACAAGTCGGATGTGTGGCTGCTGTCGATGCGGCCCTGGTGAGTGCGAGGGTGCACCCGAAAACCCCTCATGACCACAACGCAACCGGCTCGCATCTCGGTCGATTTCACTCCGCCCGTTCCGGGTTCCGGGCACCCTGCCGTATTGACCGTCAGGGCGGCATTTCGCGGCGAGAATTTATCCGCTGTGATTTGACCCCATTATAGGATGAACCATGCCTGACATCACCGTAGAATTCGACTCCGCCCCCATCCTCGATCTGCTCGCCCGCCTGTCCGCTGCGGCTGGGCCGGCCGGTCTGGCCGCGCCCCTCAAGGACATCGGCGAACACCTGGCCGAAACCGCCCGGCAGCGCTTTGTCACCAGCACCGCCCCGGACGGTAGCCGCTGGGCGCCCAACGCAGAGTCCACTTACCTGGGCATGCTCGGCGCCAAGGACCTGCGCAAGGACGGACGCATCAACGCGCGCGGCACAAGGCGGGTGGCGGGCAAGCGGCCGCTGGTCGATTCTGGCGTGCTGGCCGGGCAGTGTTCCCCGCTCGCACAGGGATGAACCGGGCAGAGCCGTTTGTGCCGTGCGGCAACTGCCTTATACTGATCCTGCGTCCCGTGGTTGGTTGAGCTTGCTGAAGCGCGCTCGCGCCGGAGTAGGCAGGCAAGGTTCCCAGCGGGGCGCACCTTACCCTCACCGCCCTCCCAGCAAACCGCGAATCACGGACCAGCGGCTGATCAGCAGCGATGCGAAGATCAGTGCGCAGCCCACGAACTGCACCGTCCGCATGCTTTCACCAAGCCAGGCGGCAGCGAGCATGGCGGTCCATACCGGCTCCAGCATCAGGATCACCACTGCATGGCTGGGCGAGGTCAGGCCTTGGGCGGACAGTTGCAGGAAAAAGCGCAGTGTGGTGCCGATCAGTGTGCTGGCGAGGACCCAGCCGGCCACGTCGGCCGACAGCGTATCGGGCCAGCTTTCGAACAGCAGCGACAGCGGCAGGGCCACCACGGCCACCATCGACAGTTGTATGGCGCCCAGCGCCAGCACTGGCACCTGCCTGACCACATGTGAGTTGGTGATGAACACCAGCGCAAAGCACAGCGCAGCGGCCAGGAACCACCATTGTCCGGGTTCGAACTGGAAACCCTGAGCCAGCGACAGGCAGGCGAAACCGGTGAGGGCAGTGGGAATCGCCAGCCAGGTGCTGCGCGGCGGACGTTCGCCGAAGAACAGGCGCCCCAGCACCGGCACCAGCACCAGACCGAGTGCGCTGATGAAGGCGCCTTCGCCAATGTGGCTGGCGACGCTCAGGCCCATGATCCACACGCTCATGGCGATGCCGAACAATACCCCGACGAGCATCGCCCGTAACCTGCCCTGCAGGGAAATCACCCGCAACTCGCGCCAACCCACCCCCGCCAGCAAGGCGCCCCCGAGGGCAAAGCGTGAGGCGATGAACAGCAGGGGCGGCATTCCCGCCAGCGCCTCGGTGGAAAATATCCAGCCGGCCGCCGCACACACGGTGACCAGAAACATCAGCAGATCAGCCTTCAGGCGTTGGTCGGGCGTGGGCATCGGCAGACTCATGGAGGGTGGGGGCTCAGCATAGCCGATCTTGGGTTGGGAGCATCGGCGCTGGCGCGGGCAAGGTGCCTTCAGATGGAGGCTCCGCCCGCCTCCAAGCCGTAAGCCGTGCGTCGGAGCATCCGCTGGACCACCTTGCCCGGCTTACGGCTGCCGGCCTTGCAGCCAGCGGTGCTCGACCTTGTGCATGCCCACGTCGGCGACGATCTTGAGGATGGAGAACAGCAGCACGCCCAGGGTGCCGCCCAGCGGAGCGGCGAAGATGATGGTGAGGTGCATCGGGATGATGCGCAGGTAGGGCAGAAACATCAGGGAGCCCAGGTTGGGCTTGCGCGCCAGGTCGGCGTGCACATGCTCGCGGTGCGAGGCCCGGTGGCTGAGCCAGAAGCCGAAACCGAGCGCGGCGAACACTGCGTAGTCGAGTACTCCGGGGCGCCCGAAGTCGAGCATCATCACTTCGCCGGTGCTTGAGTTGGTTACCGGCACCAGGCCATCGGGTCCTGCAGTGCCCCCCATCGCCACCAGAAAGAACATGTACAGCAGGTGAAACAGGCCGTAATGCAGCGCAAAGAAGTTTGCTACGCTGCGCTGGGTTTGCGGGGTCGGGTCTACCGGGCGGTTGTTGATCTTCAGGCCGTCGGTTTCAAAGTCCTGCAGGGCGAGGATGCGCTTGCGGGCGTAGTAGCCGATGATGACGCTCTGGATCCAGAAGGGCCATAGCAGATGCATCAGGCTCCAGCCATTGAGCATCGCGAACAGCGTGGTCGCCAGATTGGCGACCACGATGCCCCGGACGGACTGATCGGCCTGCAGGTCCATGGTCCGTGTGCTGCGTTCAGGCGCCGGTCAGTATTTGGCGCTCAGGTAATCGACGATGGCCTCGATGTTGTGCTTGCCGAGTTGGCGTACGGCGCCGGTCATCGGTGGGTACAGGCGCTCGCCGGTCATGTCGAAGTAACGGGTCAGGCTCTCGCGCATGTAATCGGGTTGCTGTCCAGCCAGGCGCGGGAAGGACTCGGCGCCGGAGGCGTCGTTCAGATGGCAGCGGGCACAGTATTCCGCATACAGCTGCTTGCCTTCGACCGCACGCGGACCGGGTGCCGGCAGGGCGGGAATGGGCATGGAGGTGGCGAAGAACAGGGCTGCAGAAGCTTTTTCTTCCTCGCTGAGCAGCTTCATCAGGCCCTGCATGAATTCGTCGGTGCGGCGCCCCGAGAGGAAGGCTTCGATCTGGTCGATGATGTAGGCAGGGTGTTGACCCGCGAGGTTAGGAACGTTGGTCAGTTTGCTGATGCCCTTGTCGCCATGGCAGTTGAAGCAGAAATTGGCGGCGGCCTTGCCGGCCTGTGTCAGACGCGCCTTGAGTTCGGGGTCGGTTTCGGCACGGGCCAGCAGACGGCGCGCGGAGACATCCTCGGCATGCACGGTGCTGACAGTGGCACAGGAAATCAGGAGAAGCAGCACCGCTGCGATGCGTTTCAACATTCTGAATGACCCCTCGGTCGTGACGACATGATTTCAGGTTGCGATCCGGGCCGCAGGCACTGGCACACAGCCATTGCAGACGGGCATTCGAACGATCGGCCTGGCACGAAAAATGGATTCTAGCACCATGCCGCAGCCAATCTCATGCAAAGCGGCGCAGTACGCATCGCCCGCTGCAGGACGGTCCTTTGACCAAGTGGTTTGCCCGGGGTTCATGTTGTGGATAGAATCGACCGGCCTTGCCCCGTGCGCGGAGTACCTGCGCCGCGCACGGGACAATCCGCCCTCCAGGCCTGCACAGCGCCCTGTGGCCTGTGCACGGCCTGCCAGAATGACCTTTCAGGAGACTACATCCATGCAGAAACGCCGCTTCAACGCCCTGATGGCCGGCCTGATCGCCTCGGCCACGCTGGGCTTCACGATGCCCGCCAGCGCGCAGCAATACAAGGATGAATACAAGCTGTCCACCGTGCTGGGCGAAGCCTTCCCGTGGGGCTGGGGCGCCAAGCGCTGGGCCGATCTGGTTGCGGAAAAGACCGACGGGCGGATCAACATCAAGGTCTATCCGGGCGTGTCGCTGGTGTCCGGCGACCAGACCAAGGAGTTCACCGCACTGCGCCAGGGCATCATCGACATGGCGGTGGGTTCGACGATCAACTGGTCGCCGCAGGTGCGCGAGCTGAACCTGTTTGCGCTGCCGTTCCTGATGCCCGACCACAAGGCCATCGACGCGCTCACCCACGGCGCGGTGGGCGAGAAGGTGTTCAACCTGCTGTCCGAGCGTGACGTGGTGCCGCTGGCCTGGGGCGAGAACGGCTTCCGCGAGGTTTCCAACTCCAAGCAGCCGATCCGCACCCCGGAAGACCTGAAAGGCATGAAGATGCGCGTGGTCGGCTCGCCGCTGTTCCTGGCCACCTTCACCGCGCTGGGTGCCAACCCCACGCAGATGAGCTGGGCCGATGCGCAGCCGGCCATGGCCTCCGGCGCGGTGGACGGGCAGGAAAACCCGCTTGCCGTGTTCAACGCTGCCAAGCTGCACACCCTCAACCAGAAGCACCTGACGCTGTGGGGCTATGTGGCCGATCCGCTGATCTTCGTGGTGAACAAGAACGTGTGGAACAGCTGGAGCGCCGAAGACCAGACCGCCGTGCGTGAAGCCGCGCTGCAGGCCGGCCAGGAGCAGGTGGCGCGCGCGCGTGCCGGCATTTCGGCGGAGGACGACTCGGTGCTGAAGGAGATCGAGGCAAACGGCGTGGCCGTGGTGCGCCTCTCCGACGAGGAGCGCAACGCCTTCCGCACGGCCACGGCCGGGGTATACAAGGAGTGGGCCGAGCGCATCGGCACCGACCTGGTGAAACAGGCCGAAGAAGACATCGCCCGGCGCTGAGCCCCTCCCCCGCCAACCCGCAGGCCGACCTGAGCGGATTCAGGCCCGGCCTGCGGGTCGGCGGCATTGCCAGGCGGCGCATCGGGGCCACCTGGCCGTTCGCCTTTCCGTCCGACTTTCCGGTTCGCACTTTCCATGTCCAACGAGCATTCCACCGTCGAGCTGCCTCCGGCCGATGACGCGCCTCCACCGCCTCTGAGCATCGAGCAGATTCTGGCCGGGGCAATCATGGCCCTGATCATGCTGATCACGCTGGGCAACGTCGTGGCGCGCTACTTCACCTCGCGCTCGTTCGCAGCCACCGAGGAGTTCTCGATTGCGCTGCTGATCGTGCTCGCCTTTGTCGGCTCGGCCACGGCCTTTGCCTGTGATCGACACATTCGGGTGACCTTCGTCATCGAGCGCCTGCCGGTGGCCCTGCGGCGGGGCGCGGAGTGGCTGACCTTTGCAGTGACTGCCGCTTTGTTCGGTTTCATCGCCTGGTATGCGGGCCGGCTCACCTGGGATCAGTACCGTTTCGAGGAAACCTCCCCCGCGCTGGGCGTGCCGCAATGGTGGTACACCGTGTGGATGCCCATCCTGTCGGCCGCCATCGTGCTGCGGCTGGTGTGGAATCGCGTGCGGAGGCGGACAACATGATTGGCGCCACCCTGATCGGGCTGTTCCTGTTCGCGCTGCTAGCCGGCCTGCCGCTGGCGGTAGCGCTTGGCGTGGCGAGCATTGCGGTGCTGGCAATGGCCGGCTTCGACCAGCTCGCCGTACCGACCAACATCTATGCCGGGATTGCCAAGTATCCGCTGCTGGCCATTCCGATGTTCATCCTGGCCGGGATGATCTTCGAGCGCTCCGGCGTGGCACAGCGGCTGGTGCGTTTCGTGACGGCGATGGTGGGCGAATGGACCGGCTCGCTGGCGGTAGTCGCGGTGCTGGTGTCCATGCTGCTGGGCGGCATCTCCGGCTCGGGGCCGGCCGATGCGGCGGCGGTGGCTGCGGTGATGCTGCCCTCGATGATCGCACGCGGCTATCCCAAGGGATTCTCCGCCGGCCTGATCGCAGCGGCCGGCTCGACGGCCATCGTGATTCCGCCGTCGGTGGCCTTCATCGTGTACAGCGTGATGGTGCCCTCGGCCACCGTACCGGCGCTGTTCGCCGCCGGCCTGTTCCCGGGCATGATCGCGGCGCTGTGCCTGCTGGTGCCGGCCATCGTCATCAGCCGCAAGCATGGCTTCGGCCAGGGCTACAAGGTGGAGCGCCCACCGCTGGGCAAGAGCTTCGTCGATGCGATCTGGGGCCTGCTGGCGCCGGTGATCATCCTGGGCGGCTTGCGCACCGGGGTCTTCACGCCCACCGAAGCCGCCGTGGTGGCGGTGGCCTACGGCATTTTTGTCGGCATGGTGATTTATCGCAGCATCGGCTTCCGCCAGCTGTTCCGCATTCTGGTGGATGCGGGCGAGCTGTCGGCGGTGGTGATGATGATCATCGGCATTGCCTCGGTGTTTGCCTGGGCCGGCAACACGCTGGGCGTGTTCGACGCAGCGGCCAAGGCAATGGTGGCCTTCTATACCAGCGAATGGCTGATGCTGCTGTCGATCAACCTGTTGCTGCTGGTGGCCGGCATGTTCCTGGATGCGGTGTCGATCTTTCTGATCCTGTTGCCGCTGCTGGTGCCGATTGCGGTGGCGATGGGCTGGGATCTAGTGTGGTTTGGCGTGATGATGACCATCAATCTGGCCATCGGTCAGTTCACCCCGCCCATGGCCCTGTCGCTGATGATTACCTCGCGCATTGCCGGCATCAAGCTGGAAGAAACCTTCCGCTGGGTGATCTGGCTGGTGCTGGCAATGGGGGCGGGGCTGACGCTGATGATCATCTTCCCGCAGATTGCGCTGTGGTTGCCCGGGCGGCTGGGCTATCTGTAGCATCGCCTGCGCCAGTCCGTCGGCCGGTCGTCACACGAACAGCGGCTCAGGCTCCAGCGCCACGCCGAAACGCGCCAGCACATCGGCACGGATCGCCTCGGCCAGGCGGCGCACATCCTCACCGGTGGCGCCGCCGCGATTGACCAGCACCAGCGCCTGGCGCTCGTAGCACCCCACCGGCCCCAGGTCGCGCCCCTTCCAGCCACAACGCTCGATCAACCAGCCGGCGGCAAGCTTGGCTCCGCCCGCCGGGGCAGACAGCGGGTAATGCGGCATGTCCGGGTGCCGGCCCAGCAACTCGGCCAGCGTGCCGGCATCGACCACCGGATTCTTGAAAAAGCTGCCAGCATTGCCCAGCCGCGCCGGGTCGGGCAGCTTGCGCTGGCGAATCGCGATGACCGCGTCCGAAACCTGCAACGGCGTGGGCGCGCTCAGGCCCTGCGCGTCCAGCGCGGCCGCCAGCTCCGCATACCCCAGCTGGGGCTGCCAGCGTTTGGGCAAACGGAAGGTCACGCGGGTAATCAGCCAGTGCCGGCCATCTGCGCGCTTGAACAGGCTGTCACGATAGGCCAGCGCACACGCGCGCCGGTCGAAACTGCACGCCCGGCCATCCTGCAGCGACACGGCATTCACCCGGTGCAGGCAACGCTCCAGCTCCACGCCGTAGGCGCCGATGTTCTGCACCGGCGCAGCCCCCACGGTGCCGGGAATCAGCGACAGGTTCTCCAGGCCGGGCCAGCCCTGTTGCACCGTCCAGCGCACGAAGTCGTGCCAGTGTTCGCCTGCGCCCGCCTGCACATACCAGGCCTCGTCGTCCTCGGCCAGCAATTGCCGGCCACGCATGGCGATCTTCAGCACCAGCCCTTCGAAGCGCGGCCCCAGCACGATGTTGCTGCCCCCGCCCAACACCAGTAACGGCCAACGCGCCCAGTGCGGCATGGCCACCAGCGCGGCCAGCCCGGCTTCGTCGCACACGTCCACAAGCGCCGCCGCCCGACAGGGCAGGCCGAAGGTGTTGCAGCCCGTCAGATCGACTTCACGGCGGGCTGCAGACGGGAACAAATCAGGCATCGGGCGTGTCGGCCTTGGCTGTGGCGGAATGTTTGGCAGGACCGATCGGAAAGTATCGGTCGTAGGCCAGATTGAACACGAAGGCATAGGCCACATAGGTGAAGGCCAGCGCCAGATCGGCCAGGAACGCTTCCATCCAGCCCATGCCGGTCCACCACACGATGACGGGCCAGGTCATGCTGAACAGGCCAATCTCGAAGCCGAAGGCATGAATCACGCGCAGGCGCAGCGGCCGGCGGTCGGCGGCACGGCCGGTCAACCGCCCCTCCAGCCAGTCGAAGCTGGTGTTGTAGGTGCCATTCCAGATCGCCGCAATCAGCGACAGCAGGGCCAGCAGGCCAATGGAGTCGAGCAGCGGGACGCCGCTTGCCCAGGCAAACGGCGGCGTGATGAGCACCAGCCCCCCCAGCTCGAACAGGGCGATCTGACGCAGGCGGTCGGGCAGGGAGCGCAGGGCGGGTGCAGCAGTGTTGGCCACGGACGAACAGGATAGAATGGATCGAAGACGCGATCCGGCAAGGCTTCAGAGAGGGGCCAGACTTTAACATGCTTCTTCAACTCATACCCATTACCTCGCTGATGCTGGGCACGGCCCTGCTGCTGCTCGGCAACGGCCTGCTCGGCACCCTGATTGCTCTGCGCGGCAGCATGGAGGGGTTTTCCGACCAGACGCTGGGCCTGATGGGGTCGGGCTACTTTGTCGGCTTCTTCATCGGCACCTACGCAGTCCCCTCGCTGATCCGCCATATGGGCCACATCCGCGCCTTCAACTTCTTCGCGGCGGCCATCGCAGCCTTCATCCTGCTGCACTCCATGGTGCTCGACCCCTGGGTGTGGATGGGGCTGCGCATCCTCACCGGCATTGCCCTGGTCGGCTTCTACACCGTCATCGAAAGCTGGCTGAACAGCCAGGCGCAACCCGGCTCGCGCGGCCAGATGTTTGCCTTCTACATGGTGGTGAACATGGGTTCGGTAGCCGCAGCCCAGCAATTCCTGCACCTGGCCTCGCCGTCCACCTTCGTCCTGTTCTCCATCGCCGCCATGATGGTGTGCTTCTCGGTGATGCCGGTGGCCTCCACCCGGCTGGCACAGCCCGTCATCAGCAAGGTGCCACGGCTCACGCTGACGCAGATCTGGCGCGCGGCCCCGGTAGCGGTGGTCGGCGCGCTGGCCTGTGGCCTCACCATGGGCCCGTTCTGGAGCATGGCCCCCCTGTATGCGACCCGCCTGGGGCTGGACGAGGCCGGTGTAGCGCTACTGGTCACGGTGATGATCGTGGGCGGTGCGGTGCTGCAATGGCCAATCGGCCGCCTGTCCGACCGTTACGACCGGCGCTATGTGCTGGGCCTGGCATCGGCCACTGCAGCAAGTTGTGCTGCGGTGATGGCACTGTTCGGGCACATGAATGCGGTGCTGTTTCCGGCAGCCTTCATGTTTGGCGGTGCGGTCTGTGCGATTTATCCGATCGTGGTGGCGCACCTGGTCGACCACCTCACCCAGGACAACATCCTTTCCGGCAATGCCGGCATCCTGTTGCTGTACGGTATCGGGGCGATGATCGGCCCGGCGCTGGCCGGTTATCTGATGACGCTCGGCGGCCCGGCAGCAATGCCGGCCTTCTTCGTGGCGGTGCTGATCCCGCTGACCCTGTACGTGCTGCTGCAGGCCCGCTCGACGGTCGATGAAATCGTGGAGGAGCCCGGCCAGTTCGTGCCACTGGTGCGCACCTCCGAAACCGCCATGGAAATCGTCGCGGCCGTGGAGGAGCATCGCATGGAGAGCAATGCCAGCGAAAACAGTGGCGACGATGCCGACCCTGCCGAGCCTGCGCACGAAACACTGGCCACGTCCGACGCCGAAGCGCCCGAGGGTACGGCCTCCCCCGAAGCGCCTGCCCCGGAAGACGTGGCACAGGCCGGGCACAGCACCGAGCCGCCCGGGATGCCCGAGACATCTGAAACACCCGAGGCACCTGAAGCGGCGGCCGGTCCCCCGGACAGTTCGCCCACCGAGGCCCGCGCGGCCCTGCTGATGCCCAAAAAGTGACCCGGCTGCAGGTGTCACACACAAGCCACACACACGTCACAGCCCTGCCACACCCGGGGTTCACCCGACTTTTCGGCGCTTGACGTTTCCGGTAAGGTCTGCCCGCCCCGCCCGTACAAGGATGCCGGGGCTGCGCACGTGTCCGGCACGGACCGTGCGCCCTGACAAACAGATCATTCACCTTCCAGAGATCCTGCATGTTAGAGCTGGACAACATCGTCAAGACCTTCGGTGGCTTTCGTGCCATCGACGGCTGCTCGCTGAAGGTCAATAAAGGCGAGATACTCGGCCTCGTCGGCCCCAACGGTGCCGGCAAGACCACCTTGTTCAACGTGATCGCAGGCGCCCTGCAACCCAGCTCGGGCACGATCCGTTTTCTCGGCGAAGACGTCACCCCGCTGTCCACCGACGCCCTGTTCCACAAGGGACTGGTGCGCACCTTCCAGATTCCCCACGAATTTCACCGTCTCACCGTGCTCGAGAACCTGATGATGGTGCCCCCGCGCCAACCGGGCGAGAAGCTTTTTGCCAACTGGCTGAGCTGGGGCACGGTGCGTGAGCAGGAGGACGCGGTGCGCGCACGCGCAATGGAGACGCTGGCGTTTCTGGAACTGACCCATGTCACCGATGAACGGGCCGGCAACCTGTCCGGCGGCCAGAAGAAGCTGCTCGAACTCGGGCGCACGATGATGACCGAAGCCCGGCTGGTGCTGCTCGACGAACCCGCCGCCGGGGTGAACCGCACCCTGCTGCGCAAGCTGGAAGAGAAAATCCAGATCCTCAACCAGGAGCGCGGCTACACCTTCATCCTCATCGAACACGACATGGAGATGATCGAGAAGCTCTGCCACCCGGTGGTGTGCATGGCCGAAGGCAAGGTGCTGATTCAGGGGGATTTCCAAACCGTGCGCAGCGATCCGCGCGTGCTGGAGGCCTACCTGGGCGAAACGCCCTCCGCCATCGAGCGCAACGAGGCCGAACACGACCCACGCATCGAAGAAGCACGCGAGCAGGAACTGCACAAGGAGGACCTCTGATGAGTGCCACTCCGGTTCTTTCGATGAAGGCGGTGCGTGGCGGCTACGGCGACGCCGACATCCTGCAGGGCGTGTCCATCGATGTGGCCGAGCGCGAGATTGTGGTCATCGTCGGCCCCAACGGCGCCGGCAAGTCCACCGCGATGAAGGCTGTATTCGGCCTGCTCAACGTGCGCGGCGGGCAGATCGTGTTCGACGGCGAGGACATCACCGGCTGGGCACCCAACCGCATCGTGCGGCGCGGCATCTGCTATGTGCCGCAGGTCGACAACGTGTTCCGCGACATGACCGTCCACGAAAACTTCGAAATGGGCGCCTTCCTGCGCAAGGGCAACCTCTCGGCCGCGTATGACCGTGTGTACCAGCTCTTTCCCGACCTGAAGGCCAAGCGCAGGAACCTGGCCGGCAACCTGTCCGGCGGTCAGCGCCAGATGGTGGCCATGGGCCGGGCGCTGATGCTCGACCCCAAGCTGCTGCTGCTCGACGAGCCCACGGCGGGCCTGTCACCCAAGTACATGGAGCAGATTTTCCAGATTACCCGCGATGTGCGCGACAGCGGCGTGTCCATCATGCTGGTCGAACAACACGCCAAACAGGCCCTGGCCTTCTGCGACCGGGGCTATGTGCTGGCCACCGGCGCCAACCGGCACGAGGGCACCGGCGCCGCGCTGCTGGCCGATCGCGAAGTGGCGCAGATGTTCCTGGGCGGCTGATCACGAGAACAACATGAGTGCAATCGACTTCATCAACTTCTACGTCGTGCCCGGCCTGGTGCTGGGTTCGATCTACGCGGTCGGCGCCATCGGCATCACCATGGTGTTCGGCATCCTGCGCTTTGCGCACTTCGCCCACGGCGACATGGCCACGCTGGGCGCCTTCATCGCACTGGCCTTCGTCGGCACCGGCCTCGACCCATGGACGGCGCTACCCCTGGCCATGCTGGTCACCGCCGTGGTGGCTGTCGGCATCGACAAGACCTTCTATGATTATCTGGTGAAGCGCCCGAAGATTCTCACCGTGATGGCCTCGCTGGGCATTGCGCTGATGATCCGCTCGGTGGTGCAGGTGGTGTGGGGGGTCGACCCCCAGCCCTATGTTCGCGGCATCGTGCGCCCGGACAGCTTCGGCGGCATCCTGCTGCGCCCGCGCGAGTTGTACACTTTGGCTACGGTGGTGGTGCTGGTGGTGGGCCTGGTGGCCTTCCTGCATTACACCCGCTGGGGCAAGGCCATGCGGGCAATGTCGGACAACCCCGATCTGGCCCGCCTGTCCGGCGTGGACAACCGTCAGGTGACCATGCTCACCTGGGCCATCGTCGGGGCCCTCACTGCGGCCTCGGGCTTCATGCTCGGCATCAACACCGAGTTGAATTCGATGATGGGCTGGCACATGCTGCTGCCGATGTTCGCCGCCGCCATCCTGGGCGGCGTGGGCCGGGTGGAAGGGGCGGTGCTGGGTGGCCTGATCGTTGGTCTGGCCGAAGAAATGTCGGTGCTGATCGTGCCCAGCCAGTACAAGATGGCTACCGCCTTCGTGATCCTGCTGCTCATCCTGCTGCTGCGCCCCAGCGGCCTGCTCAAGGGTAAGGTGCTCTGACATGGAACTGACTGGTCTGCTCAACTACGCCCTGTTCATGGGCATCCTGATCGGCATTTACGCCCTGCTGTCGCTCGCGCTGAACATCCACTGGGGCTTTACCGGCCTGTTCAATGCCGGCGTGGCCGGTTTCTTCGCGGTGGGCGCCTACGTCTCCGCCATCCTCACCAGCACCCCGGCCAGCGGGCGCATTGGCGGCTTCGAACTGCCGGTCGTGCTGGGCTGGTTGGGCGCGATGGTGGTGGCCGGGGCGATTGCCTGGCCCATCGGCCGCATCTGCCTGCGCCTGCGCTCGGACTACCTGGCCATCGCCACCCTCGGCGTGGCCGAGATCATCCGTCTGGTGATCAAGAGCGAGGACTGGCTCACCGGCGGATCGCGTGGCATCACCGGCATTCCACGCCCCTTCGGCGACCTCGACTACATGGCTTCGCAGGCCGCTTATCTCGCGCTGGTGCTGGTGGTGCTGCTGGCGGTGTATCTGGCGGTGGAGCGGCAACTGCGTGCGCCCTGGGGGCGCATGATGCGCGCCATCCGCGACAACGAGGCCGCCGCCGCCGCGATGGGCAAGGATGTTTCCGCGCGCCGGCTCGAAGCTTTCATCTTCGGCTCCGCGATCATGGGGCTGGCCGGTGCGCTGTTCGTGCACTTCAACCGCAGCATCACCCCGGAAGCCATCGACCCGATGATCGCCACCTTCCTGATCTGGATCATGCTGATCCTCGGCGGCTCGGGCAACAACCGTGGTGCAATCCTGGGCGCGCTGGTGATCTGGCTGATCTGGTCGATGTCCGAAATGCTCACCGACCGTCTGCCCGCCGAAGTGGCCACACAGGCGAGCTACATCCGGGTGTTCGTGATCGGCCTGATGTTGCAGTTGGTACTGCGCTTCCGCCCCGAAGGCATCCTGCCCGAAGAATCCGCCAGGCAGCGCCATTCGACACCCTGATTCGACACCCTGACCCGTTTCAACCGACCGGCCCGTGAAGGGCCACCTTCTTGTCATCACTGAGCACACAGGAGACGCAACATGACCCAACCGAAACGCCTCGCCGCCGCCCTCGCCCTGGCTGGCGCTGCCTTTGCCGCACCGGTCCATGCCGATGTCACGATCGGCCTGCTGGGTGGCCTGACCGGCCCGATTGCTGGCATGGCGCCGGCCATGGTGGACTCGATGAAGCTCGCCGTCAGCCAAGTCAATGAGCAAGGCGGCATTGCCGGCGGCAAACTCAACGCCGTGGTCGGTGACTCGGCCTGCAACCCGCAGAACGCCACCGATGCCGCCACCAAGGCAGTGAACGTGTCCGGCGCCATCGGCATCGTCGGCCCAGCCTGCTCGGGCGCGGTACTGGCTGCATCCAACTCGGTGACTGTACCTGCGGGCGTGCTGACGATCACCTCGTCGGGTACCTCGCCGCAGATCAGCAAGATCGACGACAAGGACCTGGTGTTCCGTACCGTGCCGTCCGATGACTATCAGGGCCGCGCACTGGCGCGCACGCTGAAGGCGCAGGGCGTCGACAAGGTGGCGATTGCGTATGTAAACAACGACTACGGCAAGGGTCTGGCCGAGTCCTTCAAGGACGAGTTCGAAGCCCATGGCGGCGCCATCGCCGGCTACGCCGGCCAGGAAGACAGCAAGGCCTCCTACCGCTCCGACCTGGCCGAACTGGCCAAGGGCGGCGCAAAAACGCTGGTGCTGTTCCACTACGGCAACAGCGCCGGTCTGACCATCCTGCGCCAGGCCATCGAAAATGGTTTCTTCGAGAACTTCGTCGGCGCCGACGGCATGCGCGACGAAGCGATGATCAAGACCCTGGGCTCGGAAAACCTCTCCACCTTCCGGGCATCCGCACCGATGGGTGAAAGCGGTGCCGCCTTCGATGCCTTCTCCGCCGGTTTCCGTGCTGCAGGCGGCGACCCCAATGCCACCTTCGCCGCCACCTCTTACGATGCGGCCTTCCTGATGGCGCTGGCCATCGAGCATGCCGGCGGCGACAAGTCCAAGCTGTCCGCCTCGCTGCGTGCCGTCTCCTCCGCGCCGGGCGAGCCGATCCTGCCGGGCGAGTGGGCCAAGGCAAAGCAACTCATCGCCGAAGGCAAGGACATCGACTACAAGGGGGCGGCCGGCGATCACGAGTTCGACGAGGCCGGCGACGTGCCGGGTCAGTACGAACTGTTCAAGGTGAGCGGCAACACCTATGAAAGCATCACCGAAATGAAGTAAGAAAGCAAAGACAGCCGCTCAAAGACAGCCGCTGGAAAACGACGCTCCACCCCGCGACGCCCCACCCCGCCATGGGGTGGGGCCGTGGATGGTGAGTGGTGAGTGGGGGCGCCCTGCTACCCCACCCTGCCGTCGCTCTTCAGGCGACCGATGCGCACCACTTCCGGCACGCGGCGTACGGCTCGCATCACGTTGGCCAGATGCATGCGATCGCGCACCTGGACCGTCAGGTTGAGCGCGACGTAGATGCCCCGCTCCTTGTCCATCGACACATTCTGGATGTTGCAGTCGGCATCCGACACCGCGTTCGCAACCCGTCCCAGCACCCCGCGCCCTTCCTTGGTCAGGATGCGCATGGTCACATCGAACATGCGGTCGTGATGGTGTTCCCACTCCACATCAACCCAGCGTCCACGGTCACCGCGCAGCTTGGCCACGGCGGTGCAGTCATGGCGGTGCACCTCCAGCCCCTTGCCCTTGCGGATCAGGCCAATGATCGGATCGCCCGGAATCGGCAGGCAGCACGGTGCCAACTGCACCGCAATGCCCTCGCTGCCGCTGATCAGGATGGCCGAGGCCGGCTTGGGCTTGATCACATCCGGACGGCCCGACTCTTCGTCCTGAGCCTGCGACAGACGCCGCGCGACAATCGCCGGCAGGCGTTTGCCCAGCCCGATGTCGGAGAGAATCTCCTTCTTGCTCCGGATGCCGCGATCGCGCAGGAAGCGATCCCAGGCAAAGGTGCTGATCTGCCCCAGGGTCAGGCCGTGGGTGCGCAGTGCCTGGTTGAGCAGGCGCTCGCCCAGCGTGACCGACTCCTCATGCTGGGCATTCTTGAGGAAATGACGGATCTGCGCGCGCGCCTTGCCGGTGCGCACATAGGACAGCCAGGCCGGATTCGGATTGGCATGCGCGGCGGTGATGATCTCCACCTGGTCGCCGTTGCGCAGCTCGGTGCGCAACGGCATCAGATCGTTGTTCACCCGACAGGCGACGCAGCGGTTGCCGATGTCGGTATGCACGGCATAGGCAAAATCGACCGGCGTAGACCCCTTGGGCAGGGACAGGATGCGCCCCTGCGGGGTGAACACATACACCTCGCTCGGGAACAGATCGACCTTCACATGTTCCAGGAACTCGGTGGCCTCGCCGGAGGTGGATTGCAGCTCCAGCAGCGATTGCAGCCAGGAGTGGGTCTTTTGCTGCAGCTCGGTGAGGGTTTTCTCGTCGTCCTTGTACAGCCAGTGCGAGGCCACCCCGCTTTCGGCAATGTGATGCATCTCCGAAGTGCGCACCTGAATTTCGATCGGCGTGCCAAAGGGGCCGATCAGGGTGGTGTGCAGCGACTGGTAACCGTTCGCCTTGGGCAGCGCGATGTAGTCCTTGAACTTGCCGGGCACCGGCTTGTACATCGAGTGCAGCGCCCCGATGACCAGATAACAGGTCGGCACATCGTGCACGATGACGCGCAGGCCATAGATGTCGAGCACCTGCGAAAAGCTCAGGCGTTTCTCGACCATTTTTCGGTAGATCGAGAACAGGTGCTTCTCGCGCCCCTGCACCTCGGCGCTGATGCCCCACTGCGGCAGACGCTCCTCGACACTGTGCAGCACCTTTCCGATGACCTCCCGCCGGTTGCCCCGCGCGGCCTTGATCGCCTTGGACAGCGCGCGGAAGCGCATCGGAAACTTGTGCTCGAAAGACAGTTCCTGCAATTCGCGGAACAGGTTGTTCAGCCCCAGCCGGTTGGCAATCGGGGCGTAGATTTCCAGCGTCTCGTTGGCGATGCGGCGGCGCTTGGCCGGGCGCATCGATTCGAGGGTGCGCATGTTGTGCAGCCGGTCGGCGAGCTTGATGAGGATCACCCGCAGGTCGGTGGCCATCGCCAGCAGCATCTTGCGGAAGTTTTCCGCCTGCGCCTCTTCCTGCGAGCGGAATTCCATCTTGTCGAGCTTGGACAGGCCATCGACCAACTCGGCAGAAGTCTTGCCGAAGCGCTCGGCAATCTCCTGCTTGGAAATGTGGGTGTCCTCCATCACATCGTGGAGGAGCGCGGCAATCAGCGCCTGTGAGTCGAGGTGCCAGTCTGCAATGATGTCGGCCACCGCCACCGGGTGCGATACATAAGGCTCACCACTGTTGCGGTACTGGCCTTCATGCGCATGGGCGGAGAAGTGATAGGCCGCCTCGACCCGGCCAATGTCCTCGGGCTTCAGGTAGTCTTCCAGCTTCTGCTTGAGCCGCTGGAAATCGAGCGACAGCACGCTTGCCCCCGTCAGGAAGGGGGTAGGACCGGAAAACGGGGCGGCATCTGCGGTATCCATGATCTGGTTCATCCGCCCCGGGCACTCAGGCCTGACCCCGGTTGAGCACTTCCAGCCCGACCTTGCCCGCAGCGATCTCGCGCAACGCGACCACGGTGGGTTTTTCCTTGGTGTTGCGGTCGAGTTCGATCTGCGGCGTGGAGCCGATGGTCAGCTGGCGGGCGCGATAAGTGGCAGCCAGCGTGAGCTGGAAACGGTTCGGAATGCGCTTGAGGCAGTCTTCGATGGTGATGCGGGCCATGGGGTCAGTCCTGTTCTATGAAATCAAAAAATTGCAGATGGCGTGCGTGCTGGTTGGGGTAGCGCAGGCGGGAGGCCTGGACGACCGCGACCAGATCGTCAATGGCCTGCTGCAACTCGTTGTTAAGTATAACGTAGTCGAACTCCCCCACATGCCGCATTTCGCCACGCGCGGCAAGCAGACGGCGGGAAATGGTGTCCTCGTCGTCGGTACCGCGGCCACGCAAGCGATGCTCCAGCACTTCCAGCGAAGGCGGCAGGATGAACACCCCCACCGCTTCGGGAAACACCTTGCGCACCTGCTGCGCGCCCTGCCAGTCGATTTCCAGCAGAATGTCGCGGTCGGTTTCGATCTGCGAACGAATCCAGACCTTCGAGGTGGCGTAGTAATTGCCGTGCACCTCGGCCCATTCCAGAAATTCGCCCCGGTCGCGCAGGTCGCGAAAAGTGGGGATGTCTACGAAATGATAGTCCACACCGTCGCGCTCGCCCGCCCGCGGTGGGCGGGTGGTGTAGGACACCGACAGCTGCACGTTGCGGTCGCGCTCCAGCAGGGCACGCACCATGGTGGTTTTGCCCGCCCCGGAAGGGGCGGTGACGATGATCAGGGTTCCTGCCATGGGTTCAAGCTTCTCCGTCTTTCGCGCCCCCGGCGGGAGGCGCCTCATCCATCGGGTCACCGGCACCGCCCTCTTCCAGCCCGGGCCGGTGGATCACATACTGATTGCGCCCGGCCGACTTGGCCCGGTACATGGCCACATCGGCCGCCTTGAGCAGGGCTTCCACCGTCGTGCCATCGTGCGGATACACGCTGATGCCGATGCTCATCGTCACCGTCAAGGCCTGCCCGCCCGCCTCCACCGGCTCGCGCACCGCCTGCAGCAGACGGCAGGCCACGCATCTTGCCGAGCCGGCGCCCTCGACATCGGACAGCAGCACCACGAACTCATCGCCGCCAAGCCGGGCGGCGGTATCGTCCTCGCGCAGACAGGCGCTCAAACGGCGGGCAGTGGCGGCCAGCAGCTCGTCGCCTGCGTCGTGCCCGAGTTGGTCATTCACCGCCTTGAAGCCGTCCAGATCGATGAACAGCAGCGCAATCTGACCCCTGTTGCGGTGTGCATGGGCAATCGCGACCTTGATGCGGTCTTCGAGCAGGCGCCGATTGGGCAGGCCGGTGAGCGGGTCGAAATAGGCCATGTGCCGTATCCGCGCCTCGTCCTCCTTCAGCCGGCTGATGTCGCTGAACACCGCCACATAGTTGGTGACTTCGCCGGAAGGGTCGGCAATCGCGGTGATGGTGAGCAGTTCAGGGTAGATTTCGCCGTTCTTGCGCCGATTCCACACCTCGCCCTGCCAGCGCCCTTCACGCGCAATCGTGGCCCACATGCTGGCATAGAACTCCGGCCCATGGCGTCCGGACTGCAGGACGGCCGGGCTTTGCCCGAGCACCTCGTCGGCCGAATACCCGGTGAGGCGGGTGAAGGCCGGGTTAACCGACTGGATGCGCCGGCGGCTGTCGGCCACGATCACCCCCTCGAACGAGGTTTCGATGATCTTTTCCGCCAGCCTGAGGTTCTGCTGCGAGGCCGTCAACGCCTGGTCCCGCTGCTCCAGCGCCAGCCGCAACTCCTGCACATACACCAGCTCCATGCCGGACAGGATGTCGCTGAAACCGATCAGATCGATCAGCCGGCCATCCGCCCCCACCACACCGAGGTGGCGTACGCCCCGTTCCACCAGCATGCTGCGCGCATGATACAGGCTGGCATGCTCGTCGATCGTCATCAACGGCCGGCTGGCCACCTCGCCGGCGGGCTGCTGGTTGCGCCGCTCGGCCACGAAACGGGCCAGATCGCGCTCGGTGATGATGCCGAAATCGCCCTGCGGGTAAGCAATCACCACGGCATCGGTGGCCCGCTCGCGCATGATGCGCGCCACATCGTTGAGCGGCGTGCCGGGCGGGAAAGTCACCAGCCCGCTCTTGATCACCGACTCCACCTGACGCAGGCGCAGGTAGTGCTCGATGCCCTGGTTGAGCACCACGTCGGTCTGCGAGACGATGCCGACCGGCGCGCCCACCGCATCCTCCACCAGATAATGACGCACATGTTCGTCACGGAAACGCACCGCCAGCGCCTGCAGGCTGACCTCCTCGGTCACCGCGCGCACCGGACTGCTCATGAAGTCGGACACCGGGCGCTCGAACAGCCCGGGATGCGAAAAATCGATGGAAATCGCATCCCGCTCGGTCCAGATGCCGATCATGCGACCGGCCTCTTCCACCAGGATCGAGCTCACCCGCGCCTCGTGCATGCGCCGTGCCGCCTCGTACAAGGGCGTCGAAGGGCTGCACACCAGCAGGCCACGGCGCACGATGTCGCCGATCCTGACCTCAGATGACGGCCGCACCGCGAATTCGCCACGCTCCAGGCTGGCAATCATCGATGCAGGCAATGGCTGGTCCATTTTCACCATCCGGACAAATCTGAATCCATGATTCTGCCAGCACCGCCCCCGCTTAGCCATGCCCGCGCCGGCCCGATCACGTCCGATCAGCAGGTTTTGACCACAATGTCATGCAGCGTATTGGCGCAATGTGCCATGCGGTCGGCCGCATTGGACAGATGGCGGTAAATCTCCCGGCGCTTGAACATGTCCAGATAGGCCTCGCCCTGAAACAGCTCGGCCAGCGCCCGGCGATACAGTTTCTCCACCCGCCGCTCGGCCTTGCGCGCCACGTCGGCATCCTGCGCAGCCAGTTCCGGCGTGCCTGCCAGCCGGCCAAAACCGGCCTCCAGTGCCTGCACGCCCTCATGCAGGCACACGGCCATGTCGTGCATGAACACGTCCGGCCCCACACCAAGCACATCCATTTCGTTCACCGTGCTCTTGCAGTAGTTCACCACCTCGTCCAGGTCCATGATGGCGCGGTAGATGTCTTCCCGGTCGAACGGCGTCGAGAAGGCTTCGTTCAGGGTGTGGATGTTGCGCACCTTGATCGTGTCCGCCTCATGCTCGTCGCGCTTGATCTGCAGCGCAGTCTCGGCATCGGCCGTTTCCATGAAATGCACCAGCAGGGATACGGTGTGCACCACCATGGCCGCCTGCTCGCCCAGCAGACTGTAGAAGTCCGGCGCCTTGGGAAAGATATGCCCGATGATGCGATGCACGATGGAATGTGAGTGCGCATGTGCGTGCGACTGGGCCTGCGCGCGGGAATCGGATTGGGGTTTGTCGCTCATGTCGTTTCCTTTCAGTCGAACAAGGGTCCGAGCAGCCCCATCAATGCCGCCCCGGCCAGGGCTGAGGCTGGAATCGTCACCACCCAGGTGGCCAGGATCTCACCCGCCTTGCCCCAGCGCACCCGGTGCGGATACTCGGATGCGCCAATGCCCATGATCGAGCTGGCCACCACATGGCTGGTCGACACCGGCGCCCCGGCCACCGACGCCGAGAAGATGACTGCGGCCGAGGTCAGCTGGGACTCCAGCGCATGCTGCGGGCGCACCTTGTACACCGCGAACCCCAGCGTGCGCACGATGCGCCAGCCCCCGGACAGGATGCCCAGAGTGATCGCCACCGCACAGGCCAGCATCACCCAGAACGGCACCTCGAACGTCGGGATGAAGCCCCCCAGCAACAGCACCAGGGTGAGGATGCCCATGCTCTTCTGCGCATCGTTGGCGCCATGGGAAAAGGCCAGCCCGGCCGTGGTGACATACTGCGCGGCCCGCAGCCTGCGATTCATCACTGGTCGGGCGGCCCGCAGCAGCAGGCTGACCAGGCGGTGCATCAGATACCCCACCACAAACCCCAGCAGGGGGGAGAGCAGCAAGGCCAGCACCACCTTGCTCACCCCGGCCACCGGCGCCCCGGTCCACAGGCCGGAAAACCCCCACACCACATGGCCCGGCCCCACCGCCATAAGTACCGCCCCCACCAGTCCGCCGACCAGCGCATGCGAAGACGAAGAGGGGATGCCCCACCACCAGGTGAGCAGGTTCCAGCCGATTGCACCAAGCAGGCCGGCCAGCAGGATGCTCAGGGAATGCAGGGTATCGACCCCGGAAAGGTCAACGAATCCGCCAATGGTATTGGCCACGGCGGTGCCCCCCAGCAGGGGGCCAAGAAACTCGAACACGGCCACCACCACCACCGCCCGCGCCGGACTCATCGCACGCGAGGCGATCACCGTGGCCACCACGTTGGCTGCATCGTGAAAGCCGTTGGTGTAGTCGAACACCAGCACGGTCACCACCGTCAGCACTGCGACGATCAGTATCGGCTCCACACCCACTCCCCGTGCCCGTTCTTGTGACATGCATGATATGCGCCGTTCACAAAAATGACATGTCGCACTGCGGCATGGCACAGGTGCTGGCCCGCTGCGCGCGCAGCGGGGCTCGGTATGGCGGTTTCAGCGCACCGGCATGGGGGGGGCGGGTTGCGCCGCCTCGCCCGCCTGCGCATTCGGGAAGAAAAGCTGCTCGCCGTCTATCCGGTAAGCGGCAATCGCCGCCTGTCCATCATCCGACACCAGCCAGTCCACAAACTGCTGCGCCTCGACCTGCTTCACATGCGGATGGCGTTGTGGATTGACCACCATCACGCCGTACTGGTTGAACAGGCGTGCATCGCCCTCCACCAGAACGGCCAGATCGGCGCGGTTCCGGAAACTCAACCAGGTGCCCCGGTCGGACAACACATGGGCACCGCTCGAAGCCGCCATATTCAGCGCCTGCCCCATGCCACAGCCACACTCCCGATAGGCGCTGCCCTTGTCATCGGCCCGGCCGGTGGCCTGCCAGTAACGCAACTCGGCCGCATGCGTGCCGCTCTTGTCGCCGCGCGACACAAACGTTGCGTCACCGTCCGCCAGCCTGTCCAGCGCCGCCACGATATCCTGTCCGCGCACGCCGGCCGGGTCCGCCTGCGGACCGATCAGCACGAAGTCGTTGTACATCACCGCATGGCGGGCAAGCCCGTGGCCCTCGGCCACAAAACGTTCCTCGGCCACCGTGTCGTGCACGAAAACGACATCGGCATCCCCCCGCCTCCCCACATCCAGCGCCTGTCCGGTGCCCAGCGCCACCACCTTCACCTCGATGCCGGTGGCTTCGGTGAAGCGCGGCAGAATGTGTCCAAACAGGCCGGACTGCTCGGTAGACGTGGTGGACGCCACGATGATGGAGGGCGCCGCCTGCGACCAGGCGCCCGCGCTGCTCAGCACCAGGGTGCCGGCCGCAATCAATCGCAGCGCCCAAGCCCTGCGTTCATTGTCGATGGAATGCCGCATGTTCGAGACTCCTTGCAGTCGCCCGTAGCGGGGCGGGATGAAGACCGGCACGCGCAACCCCGCACGACCGGTCGGGCGCGATGCGCGTGCCGGCATGCGAGTCTGCACATCCGCTTGCCTTGGCAGCGCCTGAATTGGCGTAATCTATGGAGCCAATCGCCACCGATCAATATGAAGCCTCATGCATAGGATCCAGCTCCATTACAGCCTGCTCCGTGAAGATGCCATCGGTCCGATCCGCAACCCGCTGATCGAACTGCTGCAAGCCGTCAGCACCCAGGGCTCGATTTCTGGCGCCGCTCGGGCGCTCGACTTTTCTTACCGGCATGTATGGGGCGAACTCAAGCGCTGGGAAGGCGAACTCGGCGAGCAACTCATCGTGTGGGAGAAAGGCCAGCCCGCACGGCTCACCCCCTTCGGCGCGAAGCTGATGTGGGCCGAGCGTCAGGCACAGGCGCGACTGCAGCCACAGATCGAGGCACTGCGTACCGAACTGGAACGCACCTATGCCGTGGCCTTCGACCCCTCGGCCCATGTGCTCAGCTTTCACGCCAGCCACGATGCCTCACTCGCCGCACTGCGCGAGCAAGCGCGCACCCGGCGATTGCACCTGGACATTCACTTCACCGGCAGCGTAGACGCCATCCGGGCATTGAACGAAGGCCGGTGCACCATGGCCGGCTTTCACACCCGCCTCACCCCTGCACCAGGCTCCCTCACCCAGCGCAGCTACAAACCCCTGCTGCGCCCCGGACTGCACAAACTGATCGGCTTTGCCCGCAGAGTGCAGGGCCTGATTGTGGCTCCGGGCAACCCGCTGCAGCTCAACACCCCGGGCGACCTGTGTCGCGATGGCATCCGCTTCATCAACCGCGCACGCGGCAGCGGCACCCGCCTGCTGTTCGACGAATTGCTCGCGGAACACGGCATCGCCGCTCAGGACATTCAGGGCTACGGTCACGAAGAGCCCTCGCACGCTGCCATCGCACAGGCAATTGCCGCCGGCATGGCCGACGCCGGCATCGGCATCGAGGCCACCGCACGGGCACAGGGGCTGGGGTTCGTGCCATTGGCCGAAGAGCACTACCACCTGGCCTGCCTGAAGAGCACGCTGACCCAGCCCGCCACCGTCGCACTGCTCGCCTTGCTGCGCGATCATGCTTGGCAGCAACGGCTGGCACAACTGCCCGGCTACACGCCGGAGCGCAGCGGCGAGGTGCTGCCGATGAGCCGCATCCTGCCATGGTGGCAATTCCGGGGGCGCAAGGATCACACTTCATAGATAGGGGCACACACGTGCCGAAAGGCAACCGCCTCACGCCATACCGGCCTGCCGCTTACAACGACTTCAGAAAAGCCTCCAAGGCTTCACGCTCCGGTGCGGACAAACGCTCGAAGGCCTGACGTGCCGGCTCGGCCGAACCACCATGCCAGAGCACGGCCTCGGTCAGGTTGCGGGCGCGACCGTCGTGCAGAAACTCGCTATGACCGTTCACCGTTTCAACCAACCCGATGCCCCACAGCGGTGGCGTTCGCCAGTCACGCCCACCCGCTGCAAAATCGGGACGACGATCGGCCAGCCCCTCGCCCATGTCATGCACCAGCAGGTCGCTGTAGGGCTGGATCGTCCTTCTGGACAACAACGGGTAACGTGGATGCTCGCCCGTGACCAGCTCCGGCACATGGCATGCAGCACACCCCACGGCAAGAAACAGCTGCTCGCCATGGCGCACCCGAGGGTCATCCGCATTGCGTCTTGCAGGGACGGCAACATGGGCAAGATAAAACTCCAGATCGTCGAGTTGCGTGTCGGTCAGCTCGGGGTGCCCCCCGGCTCTCGCCTGCCGGCAGGCCAGCTGAGCCGGTGTGCAGTTCTGCTCCGGAAACAGGCTGGAGGTAATGCCAAGATCGCCAATCAGGGCTGCTGCAATTTGCTGCCGCAAGGACGGCTGGTTGCTCTTGTGACCGAAGCGGCCAGTCCCCCTGTGCCCCGTAGCGACATCATGCACCCGGTTCACTCGCCCATTGAGCCCCAGCGCCCGCGAGCGCCCGGCGAGTTCATTCAGGGTTTCGTCCGACACGGCATCGAACAGCCCCATTCCGAACACGGGCGGCCCCACCCGCAACGAAGTGAGCACGTCATCCCCAAGCGGGCCATACGCCAGATCGGAAAAGGTGACTTTCGGGGCGCGCAATTCAACCTGCGTTCCATCCGCCAGAGTCACAACATGGTGCTCCCAGCCCAGTTCCGCCCGCCCCTCTCCCGACACACCGGGCACGCCCTCTTCGTTGAGCTGATCTCCATATGCCGGATGGGGCTGCGGCCCTCCGTCGGCGCCCGCCCCTGGCACGGACAGGCGCACCAGCATCGACTGCATGCGTGCGGACGGTACAGCGGGGGCACGCCCTCGACCGTTTGCCGGATGGCAGGCAATGCAGCTCAAACGGTTGTACAACGGGCCAAGACCATCGATGTGTTCATCGCGCGAAGGCGCGACCACCCAAGGGGTGCGAAACAGGCTGCGCCCATTGCGGAACCGCTCTTGTGCCGCTGGCGAAAGACCCGCGACCGGCTGCGAGTAGGCCATGGGCGTGTCGTTTTCCACCCAATGCGCAAGATCATGCTCATGCATGGCGAACACACCGCCCGAAACAGCCATCAGAAAAAACAGGGCAAGCGGCCTCATGCGCCCAGATCCTTCAGCATGTCCTCCGCACGCGTCCGCGCTGCGCGCACCTGCGCCCCCCAGCGCTCCGACAACGCTTCAGGCAGCGTCTGCTCGCCTTCAAGCCGTTGCGCCAGCAAGGCCTGAACCCCGGAAACCTCACCGGAACCCACCGGCATTGTGCACAACGCTTCACGCACCAAGGCCGTTTCTATTCCCGCCTGCTCGGCGGCATGTATGCGCGCCCATATCGACACCAGTCGCGCATGCTCATGGGCAATCACGGACTGAAACAGACCATCGACAAGCGCCAGCCGCTCACGTCCGGCCGCATTGTCGTACGCATAGCCCCCCGCCTCTGCCTGGCGAAAGGGGTTGTGGTAGTCCGCAGGCAAACCGGCATATACATCCGGTCTCACGGGTAACTTGTGAATGTCTGCATGCGCAAGAATGCGCTGCCCTTCAGGCGAAAGAATAAAATCGACAAAGGCCGCAGCCCCTTCAGGATTGGGTGCCTCGCGCAAGATCGCCACATGGGCTGGATTAACGCCCCCCTGCCGGGGATAGACAAACTGCACCGGCGCTCCCCGGGCAATGGCCGAGCGAACAAAGAAGTCGATCGAGAGCCCCACGGCGGCGCCATCGGCCACATCCTCCGCAACCGCACCGCCACCACGTTCGATCAGCCGGGCAAGCCCACCAATTTCACTCCACAGCGCCCATCCTGCCTCCCACCCCAAAGACTGCAGGACGATGTCCGCCATCACCGACGCAAAGCCAACCCTGCCGGGCTGTGGCAGAACAATGGCCCCAGCCAGGCGCGGGTCGGCCAGATCCCCCCAGTCAGCCGGTATCGCTACCCTGCGGCGCTGAAGTTCGGAGACATTCACAACAAACCCATACCCTGCGACTTCGCTCGCATGATAGAAACCGCCCGGATCGGACAGTGGCGAACCTCCCAACTGCGCGGGCAACGCCTGCCTGTCGACCGAAAACGGCCTCAGAAGGCCCCCGGCCTTGAGGCGCTCGAAGGTACGCGGCGAAGCAGACCAGTACACATCCACCCCTCCGCTCCCCGGCTGCAACAGGTAATCCGCCGCGTCTCGTGGCATGCGCCAGAGCATGTGCAACCGATATTGTGGCCAGGCACGCTCGAATGCCGCCTCGAAATGCCCGATGACCTCATCGGGATAAGCCGTCAACACCACCACCGGGCTCTGGCGGGTAGCAAGCACGGGACGGGCAAACGCCATGCCAATTGCCCCGTGCACCATCATGGCCAGCAGGCGGCGACGCGAAATCTGGCTGCGAAACACTTCACTGAACATCGTCGTTCTCCGTGATGGGCTGTTTCAGGCCACTCAAAGTGGCCGATTGAACTGCATGAAATAGCTGCGTCCGGCTTCCGGATAGCCCTCGGTGTAGGCGTACTGACGATCGAACAGATTTCTCACCCCCACTTCGATACGGGCATCGTTCGCAAAGCCATAACCCGCCTTCAGGCCATACACGGCAAAGCCCCCCACCCTGCGCGAGCCATCGGAGGCCGAGTACCTGCTTGAAGCCATATCGACATCGGCACTCACACGCCACGCCCCCAGGTCACGACTGAGCGCGACAAAGAGTTTGTCGCGGGGGGTATCGGTGGGGCGAATTGCCGGGTCGCTGACATTCCTGCGATGCAGCCGGGTGTAGTTCACCATCACGCCCCAGGCCCCCACCTCACCGTGGACGCCCAACTCCAGCCCCTGAACCCGCGCCCTGCCCACATTCTGCATCTGCTCGCAGTTCGGACTGGGCGCAGTGCACGCGGTCGGCGCAATCGCCACGGACTGGATACTGTCCCGGATGTTGCTGCGGAACAGCGCACCTTCCACATACCATCCTGGCGTCAACACCCCTGCATAACCGGCCTCAAAGTGATCGGCATGCTCGGTATCGAGGTCTGGATTGGGAATGGCGCGGCCAAAACGATAGGAGTAGCGATCCTTGATGTTGGCAAAACGGGCCTTGTGGGCATAAGTCAGGCGTGCCTGTCCCTCACCCAGCGACCAGAACAGGCCAAGTTGTCCACCGATCGCACTGTCCTCTCCTCTGGGTTCGTGTCTGCGCGCATCGCCAACCACGTTGGTGGCCTCCACCGCCTCACGCCGGCTCCACGACAGTCCAGCCACCAGGTTCACATCGGCCGTCAGCGCATGGGTGTCTTCCACGGCCAGATAATGGGTGCGATCCTCATAACGGGCCTGCGGGGCCCCTTCATCCCGAGATCGATGGACATCGACCTTGTACTGATATCCGGCCTGCAACCGGTTGTCCGTACCGGCAGCCAGGTCAGCCTGCACCATCACTCCGTAGGAATAGTCGTCATAGCGACTCGGGTAACCTGTCTTGAGCTGTCGGGTTGGTACTCCGTTTTCATAGACATAGTCTTCCAGCGTATTGCGATACGTGTCGTAATACGCACGGGTCAGCACACGGTGCTCGCCAAAGCGTGTAAGGGTGCTCAAATAGGTGCTGGTCTTGTCCCACTCGGGCCACTCCCACCAGCGACGCGTCGCGTTGGTCAGCGGAAAGGCGCCCGCATACACCGGCTGCCCTTTCTCACCATCCTGGCGCACATGACCAAACACGTATTCATCGCCTTCGGTCGGGGTCAGCCCCACGCGCAGGCTATAGCGAGCATCCCGCCGCGCACTGTTCTCGCGCCTGCCCCCCTCTTCCTGAACATTTGCCGCACGATAGCCGGCAGGCAACGTGAAATGCCCAACATCCAGCCACGATGCGCCGAACTGAATCCACGCCTTGTCGCGTAGCGCCCCAAGATTGGCATACATCCGGCGATCCGCCATATGCCCTTCGCGATCCAGGCCAACCCCGCCTCCCACCTCTCCTTCAAAATCGGTCTGTGGACGACGTGACACCAGGTTGATCGCCCCACCCAGTGCGTTTGGCCCATACATCAGGGAAGAAAACCCTTTCGCCACCTCGATTCGCCCAAGATCGAACGTGGTGAAGCGCCCCAGATCGACATAACCATCGTAGGGAACATAGACAGGAATGCCGTCCATATAGATCGGCACCTGGACACGATCAAAGCCCCGCACGAAAACGACACGCTCGCCTCGCCCCCCGACGTTGGCGCTGCTGACCCCGGGGGTCAACTCCAGCGCCCGCTCCAGAGTCTCCCGGTCATGCTGGCGCAGCATTTCCGCCTCGATTCGTCCAACGCCTTCTTCCAGCGGTTGCTCGGCCGGCGCACTCACCCGGACTTCCCCAAGCGTCAGCACCCCGTCATCTGCAGCCTGCAGCGCCGACGCCAGCACGGCACAGGCTGCCAGCATGAGCCCTTGTCCAACTGTGTTGTGTTTCATCATTGGCACTCCGTTTTCTATATACGTAACTACATACCGAAAGACATGCCCACCCCTGCCGCAATACGGCATCGCCCGTCCCGTAACGCTTCAGGCGGCCCTCAGCTCAACAGCGCCACCGCCTTGATCTGTGCCCACATCTGCATGCCAGGGGTGACCTGCAGTTGATCCAGGGAACGCCGGGTAATGCGCGCAAGCACCGCCGTGCCCTGCGCTTCCAGGCGCACCAGCACATGTGCCGGTGTATCGGCATCGGCAATCTCCGCAACCCTGGCCGGCAGCAGATTGGTAATGCTGGTGCCCTCCACCCGCTCACGCGCCAGGCTGACGTCGCGCGCATGCACACGAAAGCGCAAGCGGGCGCCGAGCGCCTCCGGGCGTCGTGCGACAAACACGCTCCCCCCCGGAAAATCCAGCCGGCTGAGGTGGTAGTGCGCATCGTGCTCGCCCACCACCGCCTCGATGACCACTCCGGCGTCCTCCGAAAAGGCCAGTGTCAGATCGAGCCGTGCCAGGGTTGCGCTCAAGCCGCCACTGGCCACCACCCGTCCGTTCTCCATCAGCACCACATGATCGGCCAGGCGCGCGACCTCGTCCGGCGAGTGGCTGACGTAGAGCACCGGAATGTCCAGCTCGTCGTGCAGGCGCTCCAGGTAGGGCAGGATTTCCTGCTTGCGCTTGATATCCAGCGCGGCCAATGGCTCGTCCATCAGCAACAACTCCGGGCTGGTCGCCAGGGCCCGGGCGATGCCGACACGCTGGCGCTCGCCGCCCGAAAGCCCGCCCGGCATGCGTTCCAGCAAGTGGCCGATACCCAGCAGGCCTACCGCCTGATCAAGCGACACCCGGTGCTGCCCACCCACACGCTTGCGACCGAATTCCAAGTTCTTGCGCACCGAAAGATGGGGAAACAGGCTGGCTTCCTGGAACACGTAGCCAAGCGGACGCTGGTGCGTGGGACAAAAGGCGCCCTGCGCGCTGTCCTGCCACACAGTCCCCTTGAACACCACCTCGCCGTCTCCATGCTCCAACCCGGCGACGCAGCGCAGCAGGGTGGTCTTGCCAGAGCCTGAGTGACCGAACAACGCGGTCACCCCCTGCCCCGGCAGATCAAGATCCACATCCAGCGTGAAGCCAGGCCATTCCACCCTGCAGCGGGCACGAATGCCGTCTGCGGTTCGCGTTTTCATTTCCATGCGCGCACGCCCTTGCGGGTATAGAGAAACAACAGCACCACAAAACTGAAAGCCAGCATTCCGCCCGACAGCAGATGGGCTTCAGCGTACTCGAGCGCTTCAACATGGTCATATATCTGGACAGATACAACCCGGGTCTTCTCCGGAATATTTCCGCCAATCATCAACACCACGCCAAACTCGCCCACGGTGTGTGCAAAACCCAGTACAGCGGCGGTGACAAAACCGGGCCGAGCCAGCGGCAGTACCACGCTGAAGAAAGTGTCCCACGGGCTGGCTCGCAAGGTTGCGGCCGCTTCGAGCATGCGCTCGCTGATCGCTTCGAAGGCGTTCTGCACCGGTTGCACCACAAAAGGCAGCGAGTAGAACACCGAAGCTACCACCAGCCCCGGAAAAGTGAAGGGCAAGGTGCCCAGCCCCAGACTCTGGGTCAACTGTCCAACAGGTCCATTCGGCCCCATGGCAACCAACAGATAAAACCCCAGGACGGTAGGCGGCAACACCAGTGGCAGCGCCACCACCGCGCCCACCACGCCCTTCCACCTTGAACGGGTGCGCGCCAGCCACCAAGCGATCGGTGTGCCAACGATCAGTAGAATCACGGTGGTTACCGTCGCCAGTTTGAGCGTCAGGCGGATCGCCGCAAAATCAACCTCAGTCAGCATGATGGCTACTCATCAGAGCTCGTAGCCATAGGCTTGTATGATGGCCTGTGCCTTGCTGCCCTTCAAATACTCAAGCAGTGCAACCGCAGCCGGGTTGTCGGCACCACGCGACAACAGCACGGCATCCTGACGAATCTGAGGATAAAGATCGGTCGGCACCTCCCACGCTGACCCACGGATGATGCGCCCCTCCTCCATAACCTGGGAGAGCGCCACAAAACCCAACTCGGCATTACCTGTGAACACGAACTGGTAGGTCTGTGAAATATTCTCTCCAGTCACGAACTTGGGCTGAATTTCATCGAGCAAACCCAAACGGCTCAGCGCCTCAATGGCTGCGGCCCCATAGGGTGCAGTCTTGGGGCTGGCGATCGCGACATGACGAAAACCTCCTCCTCGCAACACTTCACCCGCCTCATCGACATAAGACTCACGCACCGACCACAAGACAAGCTTGCCAATCGCGTAAGTAAAGCGACTACCCGGGACGATGCGCGACTCGCTTTCCAATCGTGCAGGCGTCCGGTCATCTGCTGCCAGAAACACCTCGAAGGGCGCCCCATTGATGATCTGCGCGTAAAACTTTCCGGTCGCCCCAAAGGACACCAGTGCCCGGTGCCCCGTATCCTTTTCAAAGTCGGCTGCAATCCTTTGCATCGGCGCAGTAAAGTTGGCAGCTACGGCAACCTGCACATCGGCCGACTGAACGGAGAGCGTAGTGGAGGCAATGACAACACCGGCAAACAGTCTGGAAAACAGGGCTTTCATGAGTATCACTCCTATCAGGTCATCAAATCAGTCGTAAGTCGCCAGAATCACACTGGACGATTTGAAGATGGCGCAGGCGCGGGTACCCACCGCCAGGCCAAGGTTTTCGCAACTGCCGTGGGTGACCACGGCGGTGACGTTCTTGCCCGAGGGCAGCTGCAGACTGACCTCGTCATTCACAGAGCCTTCGTGGATCGCGGCGATTTCGCCCCACAACTGGTTGCGCGCAGTCAGGCGGATGTCGGTGTCGGTCGACAGCAGTACCGAAGACGACTTGACCAGCGCAAACACATCTTTCCCGATTGCCAGGGCGAGATTCTCGGCGCTGGCCTTGGTGATGACCGCAACGATCTCGGTGTGCCGGTCCAGGCGCAAACGCACCTCGTAATCGACCTCCCCATCGCGCAGCGCGACAATGGGGCCGGAGAACTGGTTACGCGCACTGGTCTTCATCGCCATGCGCTGCATCAGGCGGCGAAAGTCATCCACACTGGCCGGCCCGCTGTCCGCCAGACGCGCCGCCACCCGCTCCAGCGCAGCCTGGGTCTCGATCTCCAGCGCGCGATACATCGCCACCATGCGTCGGCCATAGTCGGTGAGCTGGGTGCCACCGCCCTGACGACCGCCGGTCACGCGCAACACCAGCGGTTCGGGCGACAGATTGTTCATGGTGTCCACCGCATCCCAGGCCGCCTTGTAAGACAGTGGCACCGCCTTGGCCGCCTGGTTGATGGACCCCAGGCGATCGATCTCTTCCAGCAGGCGCACCCGGGTATCGGAGAAGGCGCTGCCGGCGGGGGCATCGATGGACAGACGGCCCAGAAAACGCTCGGGGCATTGCGGACTCATGAGAACTCCTTCCACACTCTATGTTTCATTTAATATAGCGATAAGCATGCCAGAACACTGAGTGCGCTTTCTTCTCACTAAAATCAAGAAAAAACAGCCATGCGATGACATCACGCGCTCCAGGGCACAGAAGATGCACGAGCATTTTTATGTAGTCAACGATACAGCGCGTCAACTTTCCGCCCCCCCTGCCCGACAGACCCGGCCCCCGGACCCACCCCTGTACGCAGGAATCGCACAGCGCGGTCATCGCGGCATGTGCTCGCTGAAAACATAGAACGGTTGCGACTGGGTGCAACGGTCACTCCCCAGCACTACCCGCCGCACCAGCCAGCGCTCGTCACGCAAACGCCAGGCAACAACCGACTCACCGGCGCTGGGCAGCAGATAGAACTCCTCGTCATCATCCGAACAAGGCTCGCTGATCACCCATCGGTGAGCGTAATAGCAGGGCTGGCCATCGGCATCGCAACCGAATACCCGCTCGGCCGACAGCTCGGGATCGCGATGCACCCTGAAGTCGAGCGGCACAAGCACCTGCTCGCACCAGTCACGTGGCAGGCCACTCCGCCAGGCATACCCATCCTGCACGCGCAGGCTCCGCCTCGATAGCCGTGATTTCGCACTCACGGGCAACATGCGCTCATTCATCACAGGGCAAGCCCCCTGGCATGTTTGCTGTTCACAGCCGCCTCCATTTATTTACTTTCCAACATAACGACTTTCAGCAAATGCCATGCCTGCTTCATCGAAGCGTCTCAATCGCGTTATTGCATGCGCTATGGTTGTGAAATTACAGCGTATGCCCCTAAAGTCCAGCGCAAGGAGACGGCCTTTCCAAGGCGACGTTATATGTAATGAACAATACAACGCGTCAACAAACCGACAATCGGCACACAGGAGCAGCAAGGATGAAAGTAAGCGCACGCAACATTTTTCGTGGCAAGGTACTGAACACCCGCCCGGGCGCGGTGAATGCTGAGGTCAGCATCGACCTGGGCGGTGGCGACCGTCTGGTCGCAGTGGTCACACTGAGCAGCCTGGAAGCGCTGGGGCTGACCGAAGGCAGTGACGTGGTGGCCTTGGTGAAAGCACCGTGGGTAATGGTGCTGACCGACGCATCGGGCGTGAGGCTGTCGGCACGCAACCAGTTGAGCGGCACCGTGAAAACAGTGGACGTGGGCGCGGTGAACGCCGAGGTGTGCATTGCCCTGCCAGGCGGCACGGAGGTGATGGCCGTCATCACCCGGGATGCGGTGCAGGACCTCGGACTCAAACCGGGCGTGGCAGCCACCGCAGTGATCAAGGCCTCGCACATCGTGCTTGGCGTCCCCAGCGCCTGAGCATCGCACGACATGCAGGACTTCAGGTCAGCGGTGGGCTGTAGGGAATTTGTTGTGTTTGCAACACAGCGACAATCCTGAGCCTGTTTCAGGAATTTGTTTTAAAACGCTTTTCCTGTGCTCATCGACTGGCCTGCTTCTTGCGGGAGGGACTCTGCCCAATTCAATGCAGGAGTGCCACCATGCTGTTCGATCGCTTAGAGCAAGACCAACTGCTGTTCAACATCAACTTCAAGGAAGTCTGTAGTGCGCCCGGCAAAGCCGCATACCGGGGCGAACTGATCCTGATTCAAGGTGAGGTTGGCGATGCACAGGGGCGTCGCAAACCTCCGCAGTTGGTCATGCGCCATGCCGTCGCACTGGCCGATGGCGATCAACTGGCCCTGCTGGCCGGCTCGCTGGACGATGTGTTGAGCGTCAATGACCTGCTCAAGACCTATAAGGCCTTGCTGAAGAGCGATGCCGTACTGATGCTGTTCACGGTCAACATCCCCAACTCGGTGACCGTCAAACTCGACGGCCTGACGCTGTATCTGATCTCCCTGCAGGACGGAATTGCCTGGAACGAAATGTGCGACATCCTCAGTCTCGAAAAGAGCGACTTCAAGGGCCAGTCCTCGGGAGACAAAGTCCTGACCGCCTGGAACGCCTTCGCCGACTTCAAGCCGAAATACCCCGAGATGGACCTCGACAGCGCCTTTGCCCTGCGCAATGACGTCAAACGCGAGGGACGCGGCCCGGTTTGACCACTGACGCGCAACCGCCAAGTCAGGTCGGTTTTTCTTTGAAGCTCTTGGACACGCTCGTTGTCGAAGAGCTTCGAACTCTTGTTGGCCTTCTGTTTTTCAACATGGGCAAACCCATCGCCGGACGGGCCGCCCACGCCCCCGGCCCTCCTCCAGTCTTCAGCGCCCCACCCGCGACAGCTTGAGCAAGCGCGCACTCCGGTCGATGAGTACGGTGAGCAGGATGATCATGATCAGATAAGTGCCCGCCCGTTCGAAGCGGAACCACTCGAAGTTGAAGCTGAACTGAAAACCCAGCCCCCCCACGCCGATCAACCCCAGTACCACCGCCGCGCGGACATTGCTTTCAAACTGAAAGAAGCTGTAGGTCATCCAGTCGCGCCACACCAGCGGCCCCGCCACCAGCGCATAGGTGACAGGGCGTGAGGCTCCGCACACCGGCTCGAAGCGACGCAAGGGCAGGTTATCCACCGCCTCGCCGAACACCCGGGTGAGCACGCCCAGGGTGTGCACCGCAATCGCCAGCGTGCCGGCAACCAGCCCCGGACCGAAGAAGGCGATGAACAGAAAGGCCCACATCACCTCGGGCACGCCGCGTGCGAGCACCGCACTGGCCCGTGCTGCGGCCAGTTGCGCAGCACGCACGCCACGCTGCCACAGGGCTGGCGTTTCACCGGTGAAGCGCTGGGCATGGAGCTGGAAGCTGGCCGAATGCGGATACGTGAGCAACATGGCCCCAGCCACGCCCAGCACGGTGCCGACAATGGCGATGGCCAGCGGCACGGCGGCCGATTCCACCACCCGCCACACGAACCACTTCTGCAGCTCGGCCTGCCAGGCCGCCCAGGCCTGCGCTCGCCAGACATCGCTCGGGCCATACTCGGCAAACAGCTCGACGGCCTTGCCCTGCCCGGCGCGGGCGGCCGCCTTGTCCGGATCGCCCAGCCCGATAGCGGCCAGATCCAGCTCGGGGCTGAGCAGGCGCTCGAAAAAACGCAGGTTGCCCCAGGCCTGGCCGGTGAGCAATTCGGCCGCCGGCGCCAGATGGTTGCGCGGCGCGCCCTGCTCACCGGCCTGATTGCCCCAGCCCATGAACCACACCGACCAGCCCACCGCCAGCACCACAAAGAACGCCGCCAGCCACGGCCGCAAGGGCGCACGGGGCGCGACGACAGCCCCCCCGAGCGCTGCAGCCGCAGGCGGGCACACGCTACTCCCCGCCGGCTCGGGCGCCCTCGCCACGGCACACGAGGCACTGCCTGCCGCCCCTGCGCGGGCCGGGTCGCCGCGCAGCTGGCGGCGAATCATGTTGCTGGCCAGGTCGGCAGCCAGCGTCAGCAACAGGGTGAACAGGATCAGCGTGCCCACCTTGTCCCAGGCGCCGAAACGTATCTGGTACCAGATTTCCGAACCCAGCCCACCCCCGCCCACAGCACCGATCACCGCCGCGTTGCGGATGGCGCACTCCGCACGCATCAGGGTGAAGGACAGCACGTTGCGCGCGGCCAGCGGCCGGATGCCGTACAGGAAGGTGGCCAGCCGTCCGCCGCCCAGGCTGCGCACCTGGGCATAACGCGACGGATCCACTCCGTCCCACAGTTCGCTATACACCTTGGCCAGAATGCCGGTGATGTTGAGCGCCAGCGCCAGCGCGCCGGTGAGTGGCCCGAGGCCGATCATCGCCACCAGAATGATGGCCCACACGAAGTCCGGCACCGCGCGCAGGATGTCCTGCACCAGCCGGCACAGCGCGCACAGCAGGGCCGACGGCGAGCGTAACGGGAAATGCCGCCAGAAGCGCCCACGGTCGCGCTCCTCGCCCACACACACCGCACAGCTCGCGCCCATTGCCAGCGGCCAGGCGAGCAGTACCGCGAGTGCCGTGCCCAGAATCGCAGCGGACAGGGTCTGCAGGGTCAGGTCCCAGGCATGGCTCACAAAACCGGCCGACAGGTCGGGGCGGGCAAAAGCCGCCAGCCACGCGCTCATGCGGGCAGCGGCCTGGGCGCGGCGCTCGCCATCGAACAGGGTGGCCCAGTCCCAGTCGGCTGCGGCAAAGGCCGCCAGCAGGGCAAGCAGCACCGCGAGCAGGGCGTAGAAATGGCCCAGCGGGCGCTTCGGGTAGCGCTCGGACAGCGGCAGGGCGATGGCGCTCATTCCGGCAGCACCACTTCATCCAGATGCAGTGCGCGATACTCCGCGCCATACAGCTCATGCAACAGAGGCTGACTGAGCTGCTCGGGTCGCCCCTGCCAGAACAGGCGACCGGCCCGCAAAGCCACCACCCGGTCGAAATGGCCTTGCAGCAAATCCAGCGTATGCAGGTTCACCACCAGCGTCACCCCCTCACGGGTGGCCAGGCCGCACAGCAGGGCAATGATCTCCCGGCCCAGACGCAGATCCAGCGCACTCACCGGCTCGTCGGCAAGAATCAGGCGAGGCTGCTGCACCACCAGCCGCGCCACCGCCACACGCTGCTGCTGGCCACCGGACAATTCATCCGGCAGCGCCCACAGCTTGTCGGCCAGTTCCACCCGCTGCAACGCGGCACGGGCGCGCTCGATCTCCTGCGGCCACAGCAGCGACCACAGCGCCCGCCCCGGCCACCAGTGCCCCAGCCGGCCCATGAGCACGTTATGCACCACCCGCAGCTGCGCGATCAGGTTGTCCTGCTGGTGCAGGAACCCGACTTCGCGCCGCAGGTGCGACAGCCGCCGGCCACGCAACTGGCGGGTGTCCTGTCCGAGGGTGCGCACCTGGCCATCGGCCGGCTTCACCAGACCGGCAACCAGCCGGAACAGGGTGGTCTTGCCCGCCCCGGACGGGCCGATCACGGCCACCCGCTCGCCGTGTGCAACGTCGAGGGTGATGTCATCGAGCACGCGCCGCGTGGCATACGCCACGGCGGCACGCTCGACCTGAATCGCAGGCAACATTCAACCGCCGATATCGATGCCCGATTCCAGCAGGTCGACATAGCCCTGCCACTCGGAAATGTCTGCCTCGATGAAGCTGCCCGCCTTCAGGTACTTCAGCACCGCCGCGCCTTCGGGCGTGCTGCCATCGATCGACAGCAGCGCGCTGCGCAGACTGGCGAGCAGTTCGGGGCCCAGGTCGGCGCGCGCCGTGAGCGCGTAATTGGTGTAGGGCGGCGTCTTGTAGACGATCGGCGCACGCGCCTTGAGTGCGTCGTCGGCCTTGTCCCAGGAAGCGTAGTTGAGCGCCCCCACCTGATGCGTGCCATCGGCCACCATCTGCATCACCACATCATGACTGCCCGAGTAGGCCACAGTGCGGAATACCTTTTCGGGAGTGGTGCCGGTTTCATCCATGAAGTACTTGCGCGGCATCATGTGGCCGGAGGTGCTGCTCTTGCTGCCGAAGGTAAAGGTCCAGCCCTTGCCATCGGCCGCCTGCGCCAGTTCGCCCAGACTGCCCACCGGCGCCAGTCCGGTGGCAGGGTTGGCGATGAAATAGCTGACAAAGCCCTTGTCGATGTCACGACAGCCGAGAATGGTGAGATCGTCCCCCATCTGCATGCGTGCCTGCGCGGTGGTGACCGCCCCCAGCCAGGCGATGTGCGCCCGCCCGGTGGCCAGTGCGGTTACCGAAGCGGCGTAGTTTTCGACGTGCATGTACTCGACCGGAATGCCCACGGCCTTGCCCAGATGAGCCGCCAGCGCGCCGAAATTCTCGCGCATGCGGTCGGCATCGCCATCGTCCGGAATGGCGGTGATCACCAGCTTTTGCGGTGTGCCCTGCGCCAGGGCGCCGGTGGAGGGAAAGGCCAGGGCCAGCGCGATTGCGCCAGCGGACAGCAGAAAGCCTCTGCGCGAGGCAGATTTCAGAAACGTCATTGCGAACTCCCGATCACGTCCGGCCCACTGCAGCCGGACAGCCACCCCGGGGCGGGATGCACCGGGGTTTAATCACCCGAAACCCGCAGGTTTCAGGCACACCAGAGCGGTACACAGACCGCCATCAACCGGGGCATTATCCGTGAAAACGCGCCGCCATCAAGCTGGGGGAAATCGACCCTGCCCACTGGCACGCCCCCTTTTGCAGAAGCGGGCCTGAACTGCAGGTGCTACTCCTCGCACACCCGGTTGCGCCCGCCCTCCTTGGCGGCATACAGCGCCGCATCGGCGCGCGACAGCACACTCTCCGGGCCATCGCCGGGGCGGGCCTGCGCCAGCCCAAGGCTCACCGTGACCGCAATGCTGTGATGCCCGCAACCGACCTCCAGCGCAGCCACCGCCAGACGGATGCGCTCGGCCAGTTCCCGGGTTCCGGTGGCATCGGTTTCAGGGGTGATCAATGCAAACTCCTCGCCCCCGATGCGTCCGACGACATCGGCGGTGCGCACCGACTGGCGCATCACCCCGGCCACGGCCTGCAGCACACAGTCTCCGGCGGCATGACCGTAGGTGTCGTTGATGCACTTGAAATGATCGATGTCCAGCATCATCACCCCCAGCGCACGGCCATGTCGGTGATGGCGGCCCAACTCGCGCTGCAGCGCCTCCATGAAGGCCCTGCGGTTGGCCAGGCCGGTGAGCGCATCGGTGGTGGCCAACACCCGCAGCTGGGCCTCCAGCTGCTTGCGGTGGGTGATGTCGTCCTTGATGGCGACAAAATGATGGATGTGACCCGCAGCATCGGCCACCGGCGCAATCGTCAGCGCTTCGTCATAAAACCTGCCGTCCTTGCGCCGATTCACCAACTCTCCACGCCAGACCCGGCCCGACAGGATGGTGGCCCACAGCGTCTCGTAGAATGTCCGGTTTTGCAGGCCGGAACTCACCAGCTCCTTGGGCTTGCGCCCGAGTGCCTCCTCCACCGTATAACCGGTCAGCTCGGTGAAGGCCGGATTCGCCCACTCGATGACGGCATCGTCGTTGGTGACCACCACGGCCACGCCGGCCGCATTGACCGCCGAACGCAGCAACTCCACTTCGCTCTGTGCCTCGCGCTGGCGGGTGATGTCGCGCACCATTACCGCAATGCCCGACTGGGTGCCGGGGTCGAAACGGCGGACCATCAGATGGCAGTAACGGCGTGCGCGCCCCGGGGCCAGCCGGTACTCTCCGTCGAACGCCAGTTCCCGCCCGTTGAGCACATCGAGCATGCCCTGCAGCAGGCTGTCGGCCTGCCCGCGCGCCCCTTCCATCGGAGCGAACAAGCCGGCAAAGGACGCAACATCGGTGATCGCATCGTGCCGGTCCATCGCCCCATGCATCACCACAGCCCGGCGCCAGCTCTGGTTGCTGAGGCTCAGCCGGGCACCGGCATCGAACAGCAGCACCGACGCCGGCAGGGCATCGAGCAGGCGTCCATAACGCTCCAGGGCATCGTATTGGGCGAGCCGTTCGCGCTGCCCCGCGCGCCGCAAAAACAGGTAGGCCAGCAGCACGCCTACCAGCACCATGCCCAGCAGCGGCAACAACACCCATTGCTGCCAGCGCATTTCGGCCAGCGCCTGCGCAATGGCGCTCTCACGACTCATCCACCCCACGATCCCCACCGGCAGGTTGGGATCGAGTCGATGGGCGACGATTGCGTCACCGGGTTCATCGCTCAGCGCCCCGCTCAGCACACCACTTTCCACCCCTGACTGCCAGCGCTCGGACAGCAAGGCGTTGCGCGCCCTGAGCGCCTCCGAATGGCTTTCCCGACAGGTGGAAAACAACAGGCGCCCATCGAAACGCATGACGTCGAAGTCGATTCCGGACGCTTCGCCAATCTGCATCAGGCGATTCAGGAAATAATCGACATTGAGCACCGCCAGCAGGCTGAGCCGCCCCCCCTCGCCCACCGACAGGCTACGCACCACCGGCACGAAGGAAATGGCCGGCTGCGCCCCGCACCATCCGTCGATCTCGCGGCCATCCGCCAGATTGCGCCCCTCGAAGGGCGGACCGACGCGCAACAAATCGCTGTAACGGCCAACCCGGGGCAAGTAAGCGTCAAACCCCGGCCGCAGCCCCAGATCGCCCGCATGCGTGCTCACCACCACCCGGTCGTGATCGTCGAGCAGGGCGAGGGAACGCAGATGAGGGGCATTGCGCAGGCCATCTTCGAGCACCCGCTGCCACTCGGACGCGCTGCGCTCGGCAATACCACTCTCGAGCAGGCTGCCCAGCAGCAGATTCACCGTCATCAGGGTCTGAGAGAAATGCTCCACCCCCTGCCGTGTCTGCACATCCACCAAGCGTGCATGCGCCTGCACCGCATCCGCCTTCAGGCGTGCCCCGTGGTAGCGCACCGACCATATCGCCAGCACCAGGCACAGCACCAAAAACAGCACGAAACCGGTATCGGCCACCAGCCTGAGGCGGCTTGAAGGCTGTCCCACGTGCGTCAGTCGGTCTGGACGATGGCGCTCAGGCCGTGGCGCTCCGCAGCCGCCCGCAGGCGACCGTCCTGCTTCACCGTGCGCACAAAGTCTTCCAGACGCTCGAACCATGCATCGTCGCCCGGGGCCAGCGCATACGCATAAGGGGTGAGGTGATAGGCCTGCGGCGGCGCCACCAGTCGCGCCCAGTCGGCATTGTCGAGCATGCGCCGGCTGTAGGGATAATCGCTCATGAACACATCGGCCCGGCCAGACTCCACCGCCTGTTCGCGGGCGTGCGGCGTATCGAGCACTTCCAGCGTGGCCTGCTGCAGCTTCTCGCGCATCACCGGTTCATGCAGCGTGCCCCGGGCCACGGCCACCACCACGCCCGGCCGGTCGATGTCGTCCCAGCTGCGGATACGGCGGTTGCTGCGGGTCGTCACCGCGTAAATGTCGCTCACCAGATGTGGCCGGGTAAAGCGCAGTGCCTGCTGTCGCTGCGGGGTGACGCCGATGGCAAACATCGCCACATCGCAGTGGTCGCGGGTGACATCCTCGATCAGCCGTGCAAAGCTGCTTTCGACGAAGTTCAGCCGCACGCCCAGATCCCGCGCCAGCTCCCCGGCCATATCCACATCGATGCCCACCAAGGCACCGCTCTTGGGGTTACGAAAGGAAATTCCGTAATAGTCCGGCCACACGCAGACCCTCAATTCACCGCTCTGCAACACCTTGTCGAGCCGCGACGACGGCACGCCGGGCGCATCGCCCACAGCCGAGACCAGCGTACAGAACAGAATGGCCAGCCCCCCGGCAAGGCCTCGGGCAATGCGGTGACAACTATACATATATGAGTATGACGTAATAAATAGCGTAAGCGCTTTTCACATCATCCCTCAACGCGCCGCTGCGCACAACTCACAGGCTCACAGAAACAGGTAGCTGCAGATTGCCACCGCCGCAATCACCGCCACCACGTCGGCGGTCAGCGCCGCTGCCAGGGTATGGCGGATGCGGCGAATCTGCACCGCGCCAAAATACACTGCGAGCACATAGAAGGTGGTTTCGGTGGAGCCTTGCAGCGTGGTGACCAGCATGCCCACATAGCTGTCCGGACCGATCGTCGGATCATTGATGATCGCCGCCATCACCCCGTATGCGCCGGAACCGGACAACGGACGCAGCAGCGCCATGGGCAGGGCTTCCGGTGGCAGGTTGAAGGCCGACGTGAGGCTGCCCAGCCCGCTCACCATCGCATCCATCGCCCCGCTGGCGCGGAACATGCCTACCGCCACCAGAATCGCCACCAGATAGGGAATGATGCGCAGCGCCACCTGAAAGCCGTCCTTCGCCCCTTCCACGAACACTTCGTAGATGCGCACGCCACGCAAGGCGCCAAACAGCAGGAAACCGACCATCAGCCCCGGCACGATCCACGGCGAAATCACCCGGCCCCACACGATGGTGGCCGGAATCAGCGCCACGATGCCGCACAACGCCAGCACCGACACCCACAGCGGATAAGCCGTGCCGCTGTCGGGCACCGCCTCCTGATCTTGCGCGTTCACCCAGGGTCGTTCGGGCGGTACCTCACCGGGTTCGGGTTGCCCCACGGGAAAAAATCGACGATAGAAAAAGGCCGCACTGATCGCCGCAATCGTCGCGCAGGCGGTGGCAAACAATGTGGTCGGCAGAATCGCGGCAGGATCGGCCGACCCCGCCGCCGCCCGGATCGCAATCACCCCGGTGGGCAACAGCGTGATGCCCGAGGTGTTGATCGCCAGGAACAGCGCCATCGAATTGCTGGCCGTGCCGGGCCGGGTGTTGAGCTTGTCCAGCTCCTGCATCGCACGGATGCCGAACGGCGTGGCCGCGTTGCCCAGCCCCAGCGCGTTGGCCGACAGATTGAGGATCATCGCCCCCATCGCCGGATGGTCCGGCGGCACCTCGGGAAACAGCCGCGTCATCAGCGGCCGGATCAAGCGGGCGATGATCACCAGCAGCCCCCCCGCCTCGGCCACCTTCATCAACCCCAGAAACAGCGTCATCACCCCGACCAGCCCGAGCGCGAGTTCCACCGCTCCCGAGGCCGACGAGATCATGCCCGCCGACAGGGCCTCCATGGGAGACTGCACGCCGTCGGCCGGCACATGGCCCAGCTCCCGCCAGGCGGCGGCCAGAAAGGCGATCAGGACGATGCCAAGAAAGATTCCGTTCATGGGGCGGCATCGTCGCCGATTGCAGACCGTTTGCGCAAGTCAAGATCATTGCACCCCATGCCATCGCCCCATTATGATGAGTGCCCTCCTCCCGCCCCCGGAAAACGATGGCGATGCCCGCTTCACATCCGCGCACTCAAGCCCTTCTGATCGCAGCCCCCACACAACGGATAGTCCGCGTTCCATCATGTCAACCGAACTGATACGCGCGCTGCTGCGCGCGCCCACCACCACCGGCGCCCTGTTGCCGTCCTCCCCCGCGCTGGCACACGTCATGGCAGAAGCCGCCCGCGATGCCGAACTGGTCATTGAGCTGGGCGCAGGAACCGGCGCCGTAACCCGTGCCCTGCTCAAACGCCTGCCCGGCAGGCCGCTGATTGCCGTCGAGCTGCAGGAAGCGCTGGCCCGGACACTCGCAAGCCGTTATCCAAACGTCGATGTGCGCACCACCTCGGCAAAAGGCATGATCGACGAGTTCATGACCCATCCGGGCAAGGTGGTGCTGGTGTCCAGCCTGCCGTTCCGCTCCCTCCCGCACGGGGTGCGCACGGAAACCATCGACAGCATCTGCCGCTTCCTGTCCTACAGTCCGGGACGCGAACTCGTGCAGTTTACCTACCAGCCACGTGCGCCGTTCGCACCGCCCGCCGGGCTACGCTGGCAACGCCACGCCACCGTATGGCGCAACGTGCCGCCCGCCGGGGTCTGGAGGCTGAATGCCGCATGATGCTGCATGGGGTTTCTGGTAACCATCCGGCCCCATACCACGGCCTCCGCCCGGGTCAGCGACTGGCAGCCTGCAGCAGCCGTCCCTGCTCCAGCCGCAGCACCCGCTCGAAACCCTCCAGCGCTTCGGGCTTGTGGCTGATCCAGATCAGCGTGCGCCCGAGCAGCCGGCGGCGCAGGCGGTCGACCAGCCGCGCGGAGGCCTGCGCATCCAGCCCTTCGCTGGGCTCGTCGAGCACCAGCACCCGGGCATCGCGCAGCAGCGCCCGCGCCAGCGCCAGCCGGCGCCGCTCGCCCCCCGAGAGACTGGCACCGCCCTCGTCCAGCCAGCTGTTCACCCCCTCGGGCCAGCGTGCCACGGTATCGGCCAGCCCCACGGCGGCCAGCACCTCCTGCAACTCGGCCTCGCTCGCTTGCGGGCAGGCCAGGCGCAGGTTGTCCGCGACGGTGCCGGAAAACACCCACGCATCCTGCCCCACGCACACCAGATGCGCGCGCAGGGTGGGCTCGTCGATGGCCTCCAGTGGCACGCCTCCAAGCAGGATGCGGCCCGCCACCGGCGACTCCAGCCGCGCCAGCAGGCTGGCCAGGGTGGACTTGCCGCCCCCGCTCGGCCCCACCAGCGCGACATGCTCACCGCTGCGGATGTCCACATCCAGCCCGTCCAGCACCGGCACTGCGGGGTCAAAGGCAAAGCACAGCCCGCGAACCTCCACACCGCCATGTGCAGGCACGGCGCCCTGCTCGACGAAGGCCGGATCTGGCTGCTCGCTGGCAAGCGCATTCAGCCGGCGTGCGGCAGCCAGCGTGCCGGGCAACTCCATCCAGGCGGCAGGCAGGCCCTGCAAAGCCTCGGCCGTGCCCAGCATGAGCAGCACCACGGCCGCCAGCCACGGCCCGGACAAGGCCGCCGCCTGATGAGCGTGCGCACCGGGCAGCATCAAGCCCAGCGTAGCCCAGGTCGCCAGCCCCACCACCATCACCAGCAGCGCCCGCACCAAGGCACCACGCCGCTGCAAGGCGAGCTGGCCGGCCAGCCAGTGCGAGCCCGCCGCCAGGGTGCGACGCTGCTGCGCCTGCCAGGCCGGAGCATGCAGGGCCAGATCGTCCAACCCTTCCACGCTGTCGAGCAGCGCACGGCGCAGCGCATCGCGCTGCACCAGCAGGGCCGGTGCGCGCTCACGCCCCAACCACCATGACAGCGCAGGCAGGCCGAGCAACCCCATGCCCGCCAGCCCCCACAGCGGCCACACGGACGCGCCGATGCCGAAGGCAAACATCAGCGCCAGCACCAGCAGCACGCCCCCGGCCGCCAGCACCGGCAACGCCAGACGCTGGTAGAGGTTGTCCAGCGCATCCACATCGCGGGTCAGGCTGCCCAGCAGGTCGGCCCCGTGATGGCGCCCCAGCTGGCGGGGCGACAGCGGCGCAATCGCCCGGTACAGCCACACCCGCAGGCGCGCCAGCAGGCGGAAGGTGGCTTCATGGGTGACCACCCGCTCGCCCCAGCGGCTGGCCGTGCGGGCAATCGCGAAGAAGCGGACCCCGGCGGCAGGATGGAAGAAGTTGAAGCTGATTGCGGTGGCCGGCGTGAGTCCGGCAATCGCGGTGGCGGCCAGAAAACCGCCCGACAGCCCGAGCAGCCCGAGCCCTGCCACCAGGGTGAGCAGGGTCAGCAACAAGCCGGCCACCATCCAGAAACGCTCGCGCATCAGCAGGCGGACGAAGGGGGCAAGCGTGGCCCGCAGGCCCGGCGCCTTCACCGCTGTGGCGGCAGTGGCGGCAGGGCGGAGCGCAGCTGCGGCACGCTCTGGCCCGGCGTGCGGCGCCCGGGAAAACGCCGCATGCGTCGGTTCCGGAGCACTCGCCGCAGCCGAAGCGGCTGGCGGACGGACAGCAGGCATGACCGGCTCGCCGGGCGCCTGTGTCACTAACTGCCCCTCGCGCAGGGCCAGCACACGGTCGGCCAGGCGCAGGGGGGCGCTGCGATGGGTGAGCAGGATCACGCTACGCCCCTGGCACAGCTCGGCCAACCGCGCCACCACCCACTGCTCGGTCTGGCTGTCCAGGCTGGCGGTGGGTTCGTCTAGCAGCAACACGCTGGCCCGCCGCAGGCGCAAGCGGGCCAGCGCCAGACGGCGCAGTTGCCCGCCCGACAGGCGCCGTCCGCCCTCGCCCAGCGGCGTCGCCAGACCGTCGGGCAGCGCCTCGAACCACGCCCCCAGACCGGCAAAGCGCAGGGCCTCGCACAGCGCCGCTTCATCCGCCTCCACGCACGCCACCCGCAGGTTGTCCGCCAGGCTGGCAGCGAGCAGGCGCGGATGCTGGCTCATCCAGCCGATGCGCTCGCGCCAGTCGGCCAGCGCCAGTGCCGACAACGCTTCGCCCTCCACCGTAATGCGCCCACCCTGTGCGGTGAGCTGACCGAGCAGCAGGCGCAGCAGGGTGGTCTTGCCCGCCCCGCTTTCACCGACGATGGCAACGGTTTCCCCTGCCTTGAGGGTGAACGAGGCCTGCTGCAGCACCGGCACGCCGGTCTGGTGCGCAAACACCACGCGGTCGAAGACGATGTGCGGCGCTTGCGGGCCGAGCGTGTGTGTGCCCCCCGCCAGTTGCGGCGGGTTTGCATCGAGCACCGGCCGGAGCAGGTCGGCTGCGGCCAGTGCTTCGGCCCGGGCGTGGTAATGCGTGCCCAGCTCCCGCAACGGGAGGTAGAAGTCGGGGGCGAGCAGCAGCACGAAAAAGGCCACCAGCAGACTGGGCTCCGCCCCCCAGAAGCCGAAATCCAGCACCCCGAGCAGGCTGAAGCCGAGATACACCGCACTCAACGCAATCGCAATCGACGCAAAGAACTCCAGCACCGTGCCGGACAGGAAGGCCAGCCGCAGCACGCGCATGGTGCGCACACGGAAGCCTTCCGCCGTGTGCTCGACCACCTCGGCCTGACGGCGATGGGCATCGAGGCTGCGCAGGGTGGGCAGGCCGCGCAGGGTCTCCAGAAACTGTCCGCTCATGCGTGCCAGCGCCTGCAGTTGCTGCTGCTGTCGCGCACGGGCGGCATGGCCGACAATGGCCATGAACAGCGGGATCAGCGGCGCGGTAGCAAGCAGGATCAGGCCCGCGCCCCAGCTCACCGGAAACACCACGCACAGGATCAGCACCGGCACCAGCACCGCCAGCCACTGCTGCGGCTGGTAACGCGCCACGAACCCCTCCAGCGCCTCGACCTGATCAAGCAGCTGCGAGACCAGCGCCCCGCCCTGCTGCTGCCCGGCCCACGCCGGCCCCAGCACGGCCAGTCGCGCAAGCAGGGTGCGACGCAGCTCGGCACGCACCCGGACCGACGCCCGCAGCCCCGCCTCCTCGCGCGCATACCCGGCCACAGCGCGCAGCGCAATGGCCAGCGGCAAGCCGCCGAACAGCGGTGCCAACGTCGCCCAGCCCTGCCCTTCGATGATCGCCCCATGCAGCAGCCAGGCCAACAAACCGGCCTGCGCCACCGTGGCCAGCGCCTGCAACAGTCCGGCCGCCACCGCCAGCCACGTCCAACCACGCGCACAGGCCGTCTGCCCGCGCAACCAGCGCAGAGCCTGGCGGTTCTGCTCGGAGCTGCGCTGGACAAGCTGGGGCGGCGGAGTACTCATGGCGGGCGTGTCCTTGCTGGAGGTGAATGGGACGGGGACGGGGACGGGGCAGAAGCGGGCGGGGTGCGGCGGGACGCTACGTTCCGCAGCCCGGCTGCCGGCGCTACTCCGGCACGCACAGTTGCCCGCGCACCGCCCCCAGCCCGGTACGGAACACCAGCACCACCACCACCACGCTCAGCAAAGCGAGCAGCAGCAGCGACAGCCCCTGATGAAAAGCCAGGCCGGTGTGCTCGGCCATGGCAAAGCTGGCAATCGTCATCGCCGCCAAAGGAAAGGAATACGCCCAGGCGGAAATGAAGAAGGGCAGGCGGAAGAAGCGCAGCGCATTGGCGCCAAGCAGCAAGACGAGGAACAGCGCGGTGTTGTACAGGATACGGCCGAAGGCATCAAGCTCTCCGATGAGCGCCAGCCAGGAAATGAAACCCACCGAAGGCGGCGCAAGCAGAATGAACAGGGTCGGCGTGAGGCGCGCAGCGAGCGGTTCATGAAAAAACAGCCGGTACAGCACGATGGTCATCAGCACCAGCCAGAACACCAGCCCGATGCTGAAGAAGAACCAGCTCAGTTCCTCCGGCGCAAAGCGCACGCCCGCAATCGGCACCAGGATGTTGCCCACCACCGGAATGAACCAGGCCGGGTTGGCGTGCTTGATGTCGTAATGCGTGTGGTGAATCCAGCTACTCATCGCGCTGAGGGTGAACACCAGATGCAGCGCCGCCCCCAGCATCCACATCGGCCCGGCCACGGCAGGCGCGGCCTCCGCCCAGGTCATGGACAGCAGGATCAGGCCGATCGAGATGGCCGGAAAGAAGTTGAGCCGGATCGGGTGCTTCCAGTCGCTGCGCACCGCCTGCGGATGACACGCCAGCTTGGTCGCATACACCGTGAGCAGGAACAGGTACAGCAGGGTGGCGCACACCCGCAGCACGACGGCCACTTCGGCCGGAGCACCGGCCACGTGATGCGCCTTCATCCAGGCCAGGGTGAGGCCAGCCAGCCCCATCACCGATGAAAACAGCGCCACCGGAAAATGTTCCAGACGCGAAACCGGCCTGTCGCCAGCCGGCGTGTTGCTTGCAGAGGCATTCATTGTCGGATGACCTTGTGTGTTGCACTGGCAACAATATCAGCAAAATCCGCGCCAGCAGGGTTCATCACTCAAGCGACTGATTGCACGGACACTGGCCATACGTGACAGTCTGCCACACACTGCCACAGCCGCCACACCTGCCTCAACTGTCAGTCAATGACAGGCCTCCCTGGCATGCCGGCAACCCGCCCACGACACGGTTACAATCTGCTGCGTGATGCCCGATGCCCTCCTTCCTCCTGTTCCGCCCCGTCCTGCCACCGCGTGGCGCCGGCTGCGCCGTGCGGCGGGGAAACTGGCTGGCCTGCTGACCCTGTTCGCCCTGCTCGCCGTGCCCCCCACGGCGCGCGCAGACACGGTGCGCATTGGCGTACTGGCCTTCATGGGGGAGGAGATCGCCGCCGAAGCCTGGCAACCGGTGCTCACTCACCTCGGGCAGCACTTGCCCGAACAGGCCTTCGAGCTGCTGCCACTCGACCACCAGGGGCTGCTCGAGTTGGCCGGGCGCGGGGCGCTGGACTTCATCATCACCAACCCCGGGCATTATGTCGAGCTGGAGGCCGCGCTCGGTGCGAGCCGCATCCTGACCCTCGACTCCGGGCGCTGGCCCCCCGGACGGGCCATCGGCTCGGCCGTGGTGGTCCCGCGCGAGACCGGCGACCTGAACCGGCTGGAAGACCTGCGTGGCAAGCGCGTGGCCCTGGTGTCGCGTGAAGGTTTCGGTGGCTACCAGTTGCTATGGCGTGAGTTGCAGACGCTGGGCATCGCCCCCGAAAAAGCGTTCGGCGAGTGGATCACCGTAGGGTTTCCGATGCATCGCGTGTTCGACGCGGTGCTCGACGGGCGCGCCGATTTTGGCATCGTGCGTGCGTGCCTGCTCGAATCCATGCCCGATTACGCCGCCCGCCTGCGCGTGGTGGGCGCACGCGACGAACCCGGTTTTCCGTGCGCCACCAGTTCCCGCCTGTACCCGGACTGGCCCATCGCCACGCTGCGCCACACCCCGCCCGCGCTGGCCCGCCAGATCGCGGTGACCCTGCTCGGCATGCCCCCCACGGCAGACGGCCGGTCCTGGTCCGTGCCGGCGGATTACCAGTCGGTGCATGAGCTGTTCCGCGAACTGCACATCGGCCCCTACGCCTATCTGCGCCCCCCCACCCTGATGAGCCTGGCAGAGCGCTACTGGCCGTGGGTGGCGATGATGCTGACGCTGATCGTGGCCTGGGTGATCTACACCGTACGGGTGGAGCATCTGGTACATGTCCGCACCCAGGCATTGCGTGCCGCGCTGGAAGAGCGCGAGGCCATCGCTGCGCGCATGCGCGCCAATCAGGAGCAAGCCGACCACCTGACCCGGCTGTCGGTGCTCGGCGAGTTGTCGGGCACGCTGGCCCACGAGCTGAACCAGCCTCTGGCCAGCATCGGCAACTACGCCAGCAGCCTGTTGCGCCGCGCCGATGCGGGCCGGCTCACCGAAGCGGCCAGCCGCGAGGCCGCAAGCGAGATTTCCGGACAGGCCGAACGCGCGGCGGCGATTCTGTCGCGCATCCGCAGCTTTGCCAGAAAGCGTGTCGGCCAGCGCGAACGCCGCGACCCGCGCGAAGTGGTGGCCGAAGCCATCGCCCTGTTCCGGGGCATGCTTGCCCACGCCCCGGACGTCGTGCTGGACGACCGGCTGCCCACCGGCACCCGGGTGGACATGGATGCGCTGCAAATCCAGCAAGTGGTGCTCAACCTGCTGAAGAACGGGTACGATGCCTGCCACGAACTGCCGGCAGCGCGCTGCCAGATGTGCGTGCGCCTGTCTGTCAGCGATGACAGCCTGCAGGTCGCGGTGCGCGACCATGGCCCCGGCCTCGACCCCGCAGTGCGCGAGCGCCTGTTCGAGCCGTTCATGAGCACCAAGACCGATGGTCTCGGTCTGGGGCTGTCGATCTGCAAGAGCATTGCAGAAGCCCATGGCGGCCACCTGCAGGCCAGCCCTGCGCCCGATGGCCCCGGCATGATTTTCACCCTGAGCCTGCCCGCCCATGACTGAACCGCACGCCCACACCCTCCATGTCGTCGATGACGATGCCGCCTTCCGCCGCTCGCTGGTCTTCCTGCTGGAATCGGTCGGCTGGGAGGTGGTTGCCCATGCCTCGGCGGAAGACTTCCTGGCCCGCTGCGCCACGCAAAGCGACGATCTGGCCTGCCTGCTACTGGACATCCGCATGCCGACCATGAGCGGGCTGGCCCTGCAACAGCAGCTGCGCGCCCGTGGCTGGACGGTGCCGGTGGTTTTCATCACCGGACATGGCGACGTGGAACTCGCGGTACAGGCGATGAAGCACGGCGCCAGCGACTTTCTGGAAAAACCCTTCAAGGATCAGGCGCTGATCGACGCGGTGGCCCTTGCAGTACGCAAGGGCCACGCCCAGCGCGCCGACGCCGCCCGCCGCGAAGAGGCCCTCGCCGTGCTTGAACGGCTGTCACCCCGCGAGCGCGAGGTGGCCCGGCTGCTGGCACTCGGCCTGCCCAACAAACTGATCGCCCGCGAACTGGCCATCAGCGAAAAAACGGTGCATGTGCACCGTCAGCACGTCATGGAAAAAACCGCCCTCGGTAGCGCCGCCGAACTCGCCCGCCTGATGCTGCGTGCAGACCCTCACGCACTGGACTGAAAACTTCACCCCAAAATCTCTCATCCCACACGTAAAACACCCGCACCGCACCCGATTTAACCAACTTTAACCTTCCCCCAGCCCACAGCAGCGGGGTGCCCCCTACAATGGCATTCAGCATTCAGCATTTCCGGAGCATGGCTGGCGCTGCGCGCAAATGACACCGCGCCGCATTGTCCGCCGATCCCTCCGGAGCAGGTTTGCCCAAAACCGGCCTCCGCTTCCAGAAAACACCCATGCCACTGCGCCGCAGCGCCCTGTTCCTGCTGGTTTCCCTGCTCCTGGTAGGCATTGCCCGCACCCAGCCGAGCCTGTCGTCCGACCCACAGCCAGAAGACAGCGCGCGCCTGTTGTGGGGCATCGTCAGCTATACCCGCTGGCCCGCTCCCCCGGTCACGCTGCGGCTGTGCCTGATCGGCGAAACGCCCCCCGCAGACACCCTTCACCCACCAGCCGGTCCGATCATGCCGGAACAGCCCTGGTCCATCAGTGTGCACGACCTGCCGTACCGTCCGCCCCCGGACAGCCCGGACAACAACGACAGCCATGACGCCGCCGAAAGCACGCCCTGGTCGCAGCAATGCGAGATCGTGTTCGCAGGCGAACTGCCCAGCCTGCAGCGCCGGCAACTGTTGCAGGAACTCACCGGCCAGCCCGTCCTCACCATCGGACAGGGGGCCGACTTCTGTTCCGACGGTGGCATGTTCTGCCTCACCCGGCAACACGACCAATGGCGTTTCGGCGCCAATCTGGACGCCATTTCACGCAGCCCCCTGCGCATTCATCCGCAAGTCCTGCGCCTGGGCCGCACCGCCGGAGCGGACCGCCCATGAGCACGACCGGCAGTTCCACCCTGTTTCGGGCATTGCGCAATGCCTACCTGCTGACCACCGCGCTGGCCCTGAGTCTTGCCGGCCTGGCCCTGCTCGCGCTGAGCCTTGCCACCCTGCACCAGCACCTCGAAAGCAAGCTCGAACTGCTGGCCCGCACCATCGCCTACTCCACCGAGGCCGCCGTGCTGTTCGGTGACCGTGAAACGGCCGCCGAGATTCTCGCGCAGATTGCCAAACGCGAGCACCTGTCCCAGGCCCGCATCACCCTCGAGAGCGGCGCGCCCTTCGTCACCCACGCCCGCCCCCGCCACACTGCGCTGCAACATCTGCATGACCGCTTGGGCAGCTGGCTGTTTCCCAACGATACCGAGGCCGACATCCTGCACAACCAGCAGCGTCTCGGCCGGGTATCGATACGCAGCGATGGGGCCGCCTTCATCACGCTCATGAGCCAGACCCTGATGCTCGGCCTGCTGTGCCTGCTACTGGCAGGGCTGGCCGCGCAGGGGCTGGCCCGCCTGCTGGAGCGCCGCATCACCAGCCAGCTCGACGCCCTTGCCGCCATCGCCCATTCGGCCCTCACCCAGCCACAGGCCGGCCAGCGCCTGCCCAGCTTCTCGATTGCCGAGTTCGACGCCCTCGCCAAAGATTTCAACGCATTGCTCGCACAACTCGAATCGCGCCACCAGCACCTGAAAGCACGCCAGTCCGACCTGGAAAAGGACAATCAAACCCTGACCTGGCTGGCCATGCATGACAACCTGACCGGCCTGTCGAATCGCGCCGCCTTTCTTCAGGGCCTGAACCATGCCTTGCTCCAGGCGCCCTCCCAGCGCAAGGCCGTGCTGTATCTCGACAACGACGGTTTCAAGCAGATCAACGACCGGCTCGGCCATGCCGCAGGCGACACCCTGCTGGTAGAGGTTGCCCGACGGCTGCGCGGTGCGGTGCGTGAAAGCGATCTGGTAGCCCGCCTTGGCGGGGACGAGTTTGCGGTGTTGCTCAGCACCCTTGGCAGCCCCTCCGACGCAACCCGGGTGGCCGTGAAGATTCTCGAGCTCATGAAGCAGCCACTGACCCTCAACGGGCAACTCGTCACGCCTGGCGTGAGCATAGGCATCGCGATGTTTCCCGATCATGCAGACAACGCCAACGAACTGCTCAAGGCGGCCGACCATGCGATGTATCAGGCCAAGCGTGCCGGCCGCAATCGCTACCAGGTTTTCGACGCATCCACACAGCTCAGCACCGGAGTTTTCGAATGAGCCTTTCCTTCTTCCAACACACCCTTGTTGCCCGCCTGCTGTACTGCGCGCTGCTGGCTACCCTGCTCACCGGCTGCGCCACCACCCCCGGCGGAACACTCACCGCAGCGCAAATTGCCGCCCTCCAGGAAGCCGGCTTTGCCCGTACCGAAGACGGCTGGAGCCTGAGCATGGACGGCCGCATCCTGTTCGATACCGATGCCGATGCACTGGCCACGGACGCACGTGAATCCATCGCCCGACTCGCCCGCTCGCTGCAAGCCGTCGGCATCGATCATCTGGTCGTCGAAGGTCACACCGACAATGTCGGACAGGCCGACTACAACCAGTCGCTCTCCCTGCGCCGCGCCGAAACCGTGGCCGAAGCCTTGTTCCAGCACGGTTTTTCACCGGACAACATCACACGCCTGGGACATGGCAGCACCCGCCCGATTGCAGACAACCGCACCCCGGAAGGCCGCGCACAGAACCGCAGGGTCGCCATCATCGTGCTGGCGCACTGATATCAGGACGGGGTCATGCGACCAAATGCGCCACCTCAAACGCCACCACCCGCCGCTGCTCGCGGCTGAACTCCACGCCGATCAGGTGAATCGGCTCGTTGCGGTCTCGATACTTGTCCGCATAGCCACGTTTCTTGATTTGTTCCAGCGCCGCGCCTTCCGGCGCCAGTTCCACCACCTTGAACTCGAACAGATACACCTGCCCGTTGAAACGCACTGCCATGTCCAGCCGGCCCGCGTTGCTCGATTCTTCCGGCACGATGTCCAGACCCAGGCTGGCGAAATAGGCGTAGAACACGCTGGCGTAATAGCCTTCGTATTGCGCAATCGGGTTGTTGCGAAACCAGTCGTGCGGGATGCTGGCGAAGAAGGCGGTGAAAAGCTTTTCCATACCGGCGAAGTCATTCGCTTCGAGCAGG
>WPCG01113665.1_pt1 | contig 57420 bp, 48 predicted proteins | sample 5403311 | NCBI WGS metagenome assembly WPCG01 (sample SAMN12869467, study PRJNA574797) | sludge metagenome | isolation source: wastewater treatment of Control | place: China:Beijing | collected 2019-05-17
TCGGACCCGCTCCAGAGCCTCGTCGACGTTGATATCGCTGATGGTCATGTCACCGCATAGATATGCCGAAGGATTAGGCACACTATGCCAGAAAAATCAGGTGGTTGGCGACAGGCTATCCGCAACCACCTGAATAGTTACCTCTCCTTTATCCTATCTGTGTGAATCGGGTCAGGGGACTAGCCCCGTCCGATCCGGTAACCTACATTGCCGAAGGATACGCTCGCCAGCCTCTTCTGCAGAAGCTCGCCGAGAAGACGAGGAAGCCGATATGATGACCAAAGACGCCAAGACCGGCAGCAGCCCCCTGTCCGCATTCATCCGCGACGCCAGCCCTGAGCGCAAGCATGATGTCTATCGTCAGGTGATTGAACGCGCCAACCAGCGTCAACAGCTGGTGCTGCAGAAGGCAGCTCACAAGCCTTCTTGACCCCCTCGCATCGGCCAGGCACCCGCCCCAGAGGCGGGGTTTTCATCGCCGCGCTTTACCGAAGTCAACTTTAGGGTACGACCCCTAAGCACCCTTAAGGGTCTGACCCTGAAGGATGAGTTGCTGCAGGTGGTCGGGGCCGAGGAAGCTTTCAGCGTAGAGCTTGTAGAGGGGTTCGGTGCCGCTGGGGCGCAGGGCGATCCAGCCGTTGTCGGTGGTGAGCTTGATGCCGCCGATGGGGGCGTGGTTGCCGGGGGCGGCGTTGAGGCGCTGGCGGAGCGGGTCGCCGCCGAGGGTCTCGATCTCGAGGGCGCTGGCGTCGAGGGTCTTCAGCGCCTGCTGCTGTTCGCGGCTGCAGGGGGTGTCCACCCGGCGGTAGTGGGGCTCGCCGTGGCGGGCGACCAGCTCGGCGTAGCGCTCGCTGGGGCGCTGGCCGGTCACCGCCATCAGCTCCGCGGCGAGCAGGCAGAGCAGGATGCCGTCCTTGTCCGTGGACCAGGGCCGGCCGTCCCGGGTGAGAAAGCTCGCCCCGGCGCTCTCCTCGCCGCCGAAGGCGAGCTCGCCGCGATGCAGCCCCGCCACGAACCACTTGAAGCCCACCGGCACCTCGAAGAGGGTGCGGCCGTGGCTCGCCACCACCCGGTCGATCAGCGAGGAGGAGACCAGGGTCTTGCCCACCTTGAGCGAGGGCGCCCAGGCCGGGCGGTGGGTCAGCAGGTAGTCGATGGCCACCGCCAGGTAGTGGTTGGGGTTCATCAGCCCCGCCGCATCCACAATGCCGTGGCGATCGGCGTCCGGGTCGTTGCCGAAGGCCAGGTCGAAGTCCTCCTTGCGGGCCAAAAGCCCCGCCATGGCCGCGGCGCTGGAGCAGTCCATGCGGATCCTGCCGTCGTGGTCCGGCGGCATAAAGGCGAAGCTCGGGTCCAGCGCGGTATTCACCACCTCGAGGTCGAGGCCCCAGCGCTCGGCGATGGCCTGCCATACCGGCAGCGCGGTGCCGCCCATGGGGTCCGCGGCCAGGCGCAGGCCCGAGCGGGCGATGGCGTCCATATCGATGGCCTCCCCCAGGGCCTCGACGTACTCGCCCAGCATGTCGTGGGGCACGGCGCGGGCCCGGGCCTCGTCCGGGGTCGCGCAGGCAATCGCCGCCGTCCCCACCGCCAGCAGGCGGTTGGCCTCGGCCTCGATCCAGGCGGTGGCCTGGGTATCCGCCGGGCCGCCGTGGGGCGGGTTGTACTTGATGCCGCCATCCTCCGGCGGATTGTGCGAGGGGGTGATGATCAGCCCGTCGGCCAGGGCCGCCTCGCGGCCGCAGTTGTGGCGCAGGATGGCGTGGCTGACAAGGGGCGTGGCGGTCAGCGCCGACTCGCGCTCGATGCGCACCTCCACCCCGCTGGCCACCAGCACGCCCAGGGCCGTCTCCCAGGCCGGGGCGGAGAGCGCATGGCTGTCCTGGCCCAGGAACAGCGGCCCGTCGATGCCCGCCCGGCGGCGGTAGGCCACCACCGCCTGGGTGATCGCCAGCAGATGGTCGCGGTTGAAGGAGCCCGCCGTGGCACGGCCCCGATGGCCGGAGGTGCCGAAGCTGACCGCCTGGGTGGGGTCGCTCGGATCCGGCCGCCGGTCGTGGTAGGCCGCGAGCACATCGGCGATGGAGGGAGAAGGCTGAGTCATGAGGCACCTCAAAACGCAAAGGGGTCAGACACCTCAGGAAACTTAGGCGGCGGTTTACCTAAGTTCCCTGAAGGGTCTGACCCCGGGGGCTGGATGGCGGGAGCGTTCGGTCAGTCGCTGCCGAAGAGGTCGCCCACACGCTTTCGTGATCCTCTCACATCGGCCAGACACCCGCCCCAGAGGCGGGCTTTTCATTGCCGCGCCTTACCGAAGTCAACTTTAGGGTACGACCCCTAAGCGGGGTTAATGTGGGATGAAAAAAGAATATCATCCTATGACGGTGTATAACCCTTTGATTTATGGTAAGGAGCCGTCATGTCAGCAAGGTAAAGTATCATCCTCTCTTGCCTTGCCTACTCGCGGAAGAGATCAGCGTGGCTACCAGTACGAGCCAAATGCAACTCGTCGCCCTCTACGCGATACAGCAGCAACCAATCGGGTTCGATGTGGGCGTCTCGATAGCCCTTCCAGTTCCCCCGTAACGGGTGATCCTGGTAGGTATCTGGCAAGGGAGCTTGCTTGAGCAGCAGGCCCAGCAAGCACCGCAGCTTGTTCATGTCCTTGCCGCGCTTCTGGACCCGCTTCACATCGCGTTTGAACTGGCTGGAACGGACTGGGGTCAGCATCAGATGCCCAAGTCATCGAACAGTGCATCCGCGCTATCAAAGCGCTTGCCCTTGCCGGCTTCCAGATCTTCCAGAGCCTTGGCCGTGGTGGCGTTCGGCACCTGCACGGCAAACGGCAGGCGCTTTTCGTCGGCGATCCGCAGCATCAGCAGGCGGATGGCGTCGGACACGGACAGACCCATGGCCTCCAGGGCGGCGGTGGCGCGCTCTTTGGTTTCACTGTCGATGCGGGCTCGAACCACGGTATCAGCACTCATGATTCTCTCCTTTTCTTGCGTAGCTACGATGTAGCTACATTATAGCTGGGCTACGCAACCTTGTCATCACCGGAGGATGACTCTCTATTTTCAAGGATGACACTTTGTTTTCATCCCACAGTTAAGGGTCTGACCCCGAGGGGCTACTCCACTGTGACGCTTTTGGCGAGGTTGCGGGGTTTGTCGATGTCGGTGCCTTTGACCAGGGCGACGTGGTAGGCGAGGAGCTGCTGGGCGACGACGTGCAGCACGGGGCTGAGCAGGCCGTAGTGCTCCGGCATGGTGAGCACGTTCACCCCGGGACTTGACGCTACCTGGCTGCAGCCGTCAGCGAAGACGTAGAGCTCGCCGCCCCGGGCGCTGACCTCCTGCATGTTGGCCTTGAGCTTCTCCAGCAGGGCGTCGTTGGGGGCGACCACCACCACCGGCATCTCGGCATCCACCAGGGCCAGGGGCCCGTGCTTGAGCTCGCCGGCCGGGTAGGCCTCGGCGTGGATGTAGCTGATCTCCTTGAGCTTGAGCGCGCCTTCGAGAGCGATGGGATAGTGCGGCCCGCGCCCCAGGAAGAGCGCGTGGCGCTTCTGGGCGAAGTGCTGCGCCCAGGCCTCGATCTGGGGCTCGAGTGCCAGCACCTTCTCCACCGCGACCGGCAGGTGGCGCAGCTCGGTCAGCAAGGCCTCTTCGCGCTCGCCGTCCCAGGCCTCGCCGGCCAGCCGGCCATGGGCCTTGCCCAGCAGCAGGGCGAGAAGGAAGAGCGCGGCCAGCTGGGTGGTAAAGGCCTTGGTGGAGGCCACCCCGATCTCCGGCCCCGCCCGGGTGATAAAGCGCAGGGCGGTCTCGCGCACGATGGCCGACTCCGGGACGTTGCAGATCGCCAGGGTGTGGGCATGGCCCAGGGCCTTGGCGTGGTGCAGCGCCGCCAGGGTATCCGCGGTCTCGCCGGACTGGGAGATCACCACCACCAGCTGCTTGGGGTTGGCCACCGAGTCGCGGTAGCGGTACTCGCTGGCGATCTCCACGTTGCAGGGCAGGCCGGCCAGCGCCTCGATCCAGTACTTGGCGGTCATGCCGGCATAGCTGGAGGTGCCGCAGGCCAGGATCAGCACCGAATCGACCTGGGGGAAGAGCCCCTCGGCATCGGCGCCGAAGATCCCGGGCTGCAGTCGCCCTGCCCCGCCCAGCATCTCGAGGGTGTTGCCCAGCGCCTGGGGCTGCTCGAAGATCTCCTTCTGCATATAGTGGCGATGGTCACCGAGGGCCACCGCCTCGACCGAAAGCTCGGAGGTGATGACGCTGCGGGTCACCGGCTGCCCCTGGCCGTCGACCAGGGTCAGGGCGTCGCAGGTCAGGCGGGCCACGTCGCCGTTCTCCAGGTAGATCATCCGCCGGGTGACCGAGAGCAGCGCCGAGGCATCCGAGGCCGCATAGTGGCCCTGCTCCCCCACGCCCAGCATCAAGGGCGAGCCCTCCCGAGCCACCACCAGGCAACCCGCCTCCTCCTCGCGGATCACCGCCAGGGCATAGGCGCCCTCCAGGTGGGTGACCGCGCAGCGCACCGCGGCGAAGAGATTGCCGCAGGTCGCCCCGTCCGGCCCCACGAAGCGCGGCTCGCCGGCCAGGCAGGCCTGCACCAGGTGGGCGATGGTCTCGGTGTCGGTATCTGATGTGAACGCATAGCCCAGGCCCTGCAGCGCCGCCTTCAGCTCGGCGTAGTTCTCGATGATGCCGTTATGCACCACGGCCAGCCCCCCGGAGACATGGGGGTGCGCATTGCGCTCCGCCGGCACGCCGTGGGTGGCCCAGCGGGTATGGGCGATGCCCACCGGCCCCGCCAGGGCGAGCGCATCCAGCCGCGCCTCCAGCTCGGCCACCCGCCCCTTGGCCCGGGCGCGCCCCAGGGCGCCGTCACGTTCGCCCAGCACCGCCAGCCCGGCCGAGTCGTAGCCGCGGTACTCGAGTGTCTTGAGGCCCTCCAGCAGGAAGGGGGTACAGTCCTTTGCGCCCACGGCGCCAACGATGCCACACATACTAGTCTCTCGCTTCCTCTGTCGAGGCAAGGTGAAACGACGAGGGGGATGAACCACAGCGCCGCGCGCACGCGGGCCGGACACTTCAGCCGTCTTAGGCGCGCCTTACCGAAGTCAACTTAAGGGTACGACCCCTAAGCGGGGTTCGGCCGCAGGGGTCGGACACTTCGGGACACTTAGGCGTGGGTTTTGCCTAAGTTTGCCGAAGGGTCTGACCCCGGTGGAGGGGCCACGAAGGCGGGTTAGAGCCTCAGGTCGACGCTCTCCTTGGGCAGCACGTACTTGAGGTCGTAGAGGACGTGCTCGGGCTTGCCCCAGGGGCGGATGCCGTCGGCGCCGAGCGCCTTGAACTCGCGGTGGGCGACGGCGAGGATCATGGCATCAAAGGCGCCAGGCTCAGGGGCGTCCACCGGGCGGATGCCGTACTCCGCCTCGGCCTCGTCCGGGTTGACCTGGGGGTCATAGACGTCCACCGCCACGCCGTAGTCGGCGAGCTCGGTGATGATGTCCACCACCCGGGTGTTGCGCAGGTCCGGGCAGTTCTCCTTGAAGGTGAGGCCCATCACCAGCACTCGGGCGCCCTCCACGTGGATGCGCCGCTTGATCATCTGCTTGACCAGCTGGCCCGCCACGTAGGCGCCCATGTTGTCGTTGAGGCGCCGCCCGGCGAGGATCATCTCCGGGTGGTAACCCACCTGCTGGGCGCGGTGGGTGAGGTAGTAGGGGTCCACGCCGATGCAGTGGCCGCCCACCAGCCCCGGGCGGAAGGGCAGGAAGTTCCACTTGGTGCCAGCGGCCTCCAGCACCTCCTCGGTGTCGATCCCCAGGCGGTTGAAGATCACCGCCAGCTCGTTGATCAGGGCGATGTTCACGTCGCGCTGGGTGTTCTCGATCACCTTGGCCGCCTCGGCCACGGCGATGGAGCTCGCTTGGTGGGTGCCGGCGGTGATCACCCGGCGGTAGAGCGCATCCACGAAGGCCGCCACCTCCGGGGTGGAGCCGGAGGTCACCTTCATGATGGTGGTGACGCGGTGCTCCTTGTCGCCCGGGTTGATCCGCTCGGGGCTGTAGCCGGCGAAGAAGTCGCGGTTGTAGGTGAGCCCGGAGACCCGCTCCACCACCGGAATGCACGCCTCCTCGGTGGCGCCCGGGTAGACGGTAGACTCATAGATCACCACGTCGCCCTGCCCCACCACCTGGCCCAGGGTCTCGCTCGCCTTGATCAGCGGCGTCAGGTCCGGCCGGCGGCTCGCATCGATGGGGGTGGGCACGGTGACGATATAGACGTTGCACGTCTTGAGCGCCTCGAGGTCGCTTTCGAAGCTCAACTGGCTCGCCTCGGCCAGCAGCTCCGGCTCCACCTCCAGGGTGTGGTCCACGCCGTCGCGTAGCTCAGCGATGCGCTTGGTGTTGATATCGAAGCCCACGGTGGGCAGCACCTTGCCGAACTCCACCGCCAGCGGCAGTCCCACATAGCCCAGGCCGATCACGCCCAGACGCACATTGTCCATGTTCACCATCGAAAATCCCTGACTGCGTTGATAACTGCAGGGGTCGGACACTTCGGCACACTTAGGCGGCAGTTGGCCTAAGTTTGCCGAAGGGTCTGACCCCGGTGGGCGGGAGAGCACCCCGCTGGGCGACCACTACCCCTGCGGCAGGCGCCCCACCGAATAGTAGGTAAAGCCCTTCTTCGCCATGCGGGCGGGCTCAAACATGTTGCGGCCGTCGAAGAGCACCGGGTGGCTGAGCTGCGCCTTGATCAGGTCGAAGTCCGGGGCGCGGAAGCTCTGCCACTCGGTGACGATCACCAGAGCGTCGGCACCCTTCAGGGCCGCCTCCTTGGTGCCGCACAGGGTCAGCTCGTCGCGGTGGCCGTAGAGGCGCTGGGTCTCCTCCATGGCCTCGGGGTCATAGGCCTGCACCCGGGCACCGGCCTCCCACAGCGCCTCCATCAGCACCCGGCTGGGGGCCTCGCGCATGTCGTCGGTGTTGGGCTTGAAGGAAAGCCCCCACAGGGCGAAGGTCTTGCCGGCAAGCTCGCCTTCGAAGTGGTCGCGGATCTTGGCGAACAGGGTGGTCTTCTGCTCGGCGTTGCGCGCCTCCACCGCCTTGAGCACCTTGGCGTCGAAGTCGATCCCGTCGGCGGTGCGGATCAGCGCCTGCACGTCCTTGGGGAAGCAGGAGCCGCCGTAGCCCACCCCGGGGTAGATGAAGTGGTAGCCGATGCGCGGGTCGGAGCCGATGCCCTGGCGCACCGCCTCGATATCCGCCCCCAGCCGCTCGGCCAGGTTGGCGATCTCGTTCATGAAGCTGATCTTGGTGGCCAGCATGCAGTTGGCGGCGTACTTGGTCAGCTCGGCGCTCTTCACGTCCATCACGATGATCTTCTCGTGCTGGCGGCTAAAGGGAGCGTAGAGCTCGCGCATCACCTCCACCGTATGCTCATCCTCGGTGCCGATGATGATGCGGTCGGGCTTCTGGCAGTCGGCCACGGCGCTGCCTTCCTTGAGAAACTCCGGGTTGGAGACCACGTCAAAGGTGAGCTCTGCACTCACTTCCCCCCTCTTGGCCCTAGCCTCGAGCACCTCGTTCACCCGCTTACGCACCTTGTCGGCGGTGCCCACCGGCACGGTGGATTTATCCACGATGATGCGGTGGGCCGTCATATGCTCGGCGATGGTCTCGGCCACCTTGAGCACATACTGCAGATCGGCGCTGCCATCCTCGTCCGGCGGCGTGCCAACGGCGATAAACTGGATATCCCCATGCTCAACGGCCATGGCCGCATCGGTGGTAAAGCGCAGCCGCCCGGCGGCGTGGTTCTCCTTCACCAGGCCCTCCAGGCCCGGCTCGTAGATGGGGATAATGCCCTGCTCCAGCCTGGCGATCTTCTCCGCATCCACATCCACGCAGACCACTTCGTGACCCACATCGGCCAGGATCGTCCCCTGCACCAGGCCCACATAGCCGGTGCCAAACACTGTCACACGCATTGATTACTCCTTGAATCGCAGGGACGGCACCAGCGCAGGGGTCGGACACTTCAGGGGGCTTAGGCAGGGGTTTCGCCTAAGCCCCCTGAAGGGTCTGACCCCGGTGAAACGGCGCCACCCCCGCCGCTCCCACCTACACCCGATAAAAATCCCGGTACCAAGCCACGAAGTTGGCCACGCCCTCCTTCACCGGCGTGGCGGGCTTGTAGCCTACCGCCTTCTCCAGCTCGCTGGAGTCGGCGTAGGTATCCGGCACGTCGCCGGGCTGCAGCGGCAGCAGCTCCTTGATCGCTTCCTTGCCCAGCGCCTCCTCGATCGCCTCGATGTACTCGGAGAGCTTCACCGGGTCGTTGTTGCCGATATTGAAGATCCGGTAGGGGGCGTTGCTGGTGGCCGGGTCCGGGGCATCGCTGTTCCACTCGGGGTTGGGTACTGCGATATCGTCGCTGGCGCGGATCACCCCCTCCACGATGTCATCCACATAGGTGAAGTCGCGGGTGTGGTGGCCGTGATTGAACACCGGGATCGGCTCGCCCGCCAGCGTCTTCTTGGTAAACAGGAAGAGCGCCATGTCCGGGCGGCCCCAGGGGCCGTAGACGGTGAAGAAGCGCAGGCCGGTGGTGGGCAGGCCGAACAGATGGCTATAGCTGTGGGCCATCAGCTCGTTGGCCTTCTTGGTGGCGGCGTAGAACTGCAGCGGATGGTTGACCCCCTCATGCTCGGAGAAGGGCATCTTGGTATTGGCGCCGTAGACGCTACTGGTGCTGGCGTAGGTCAGGTGCTCAACCTTGTGATGGCGGCACGCCTCCAGGATGTTGGTGAAGGCCACCAGGTTGCTCTGCACGTAGGCGTGGGGGTTCTCAAGCGAATAGCGCACCCCCGCCTGAGCGGCCAGATGGATCACCCGCTCCGGCCTATGGGCCTCGAAGGCCGCGTTCACCGCCGCCAGGTCGGCCAGGTCCTCCCGCACGAACGCATATTCGGTGCCGGTGCGCGCCGCGGTCTCCTCCAGGATCTTGAGGCGTGCCTCCTTGATCGCCGGGTCGTAGTAGTCGTTGACCACGTCGAAGCCAACCACGCTGTCGCCGCGCTCCAGCAGGCGCTTGGCGGTGTGGAAACCGATAAAGCCGGCGTTGCCGGTCACGAGCACTTTCATGAAGATTCCTTGCAAACAAAGATGAACATAGCACCACGGCACATATTACCAGCGCCCCGACCAGGCGGCGCAGGAAAGCACGCCAGCATCCCGCGCCGGCGGGTCGGACCCTTAAGCCGGCTTAGGCGCGCCCTTTACCTAAGACGGCTTAAGGGTCTGACCCAGGGCGCTACGCCAACGCTGGAGAAGCCGGCAAAACCACCAGCACCGCCGGCATATTCCATATAGCTCAGCTACGCTGACTGCCCTCACCTACTGGCATCTCTGCCAGGCTTAACTGCAGCGACTCCAGCTCCACCAGGGCGCGACGCAGCTGCATGATGCCGATCAGGGCACCGAACAGCAGAGCCCCAACGATCAACAGCGGGCCGCGCTGGAGGCTGCTCAGCCCACCCTGACTGACCAGCTCAAGTGAGAAGGCAAAGAATGGCGAGAGGACAAAGGTCAGCTGCGAGACCTTGCTGGCCCCTAAAAGCAGGCGCACATAGCGTTCCAGTCGGGCCGACATCCATCGCCGCTGCTCCACCGACACATCCTGAAGATGGACACGAAGCGAGCTTTCCTGCTCAAAGCGCCTGTCCAGCTCGCGCATCATCTCAGGCACCGGATCCGCAAGAGTGCGCAGGGGCAGCACCAGCAGCCAGAGGCCGTACAGATAGCAGGCCAGCACGGTAACCAGCGCGATGGCGCGCACCCATCCAGATCCCCGCCAATCCGCGGGCAGGGCGATCAACAACAACACCGCCAGTAGAAGCACACCGGGAACCGTTAGCAATTCTTTCCATCTGAGGGGAGCGCTAGCAGCAGCTGGACGGGCGTCACGAAACTTGTCGAGCAGCTGGGAAAAAGTGGTCATTCCCCCGGCTCCTTCACTACCGCTGGAGTCTTGTTGCGGCCCGGCCATCAGTGCAGCTTCATCTGCCGCCTCCCCCTTGGCAGAGTGCTCCTGAGAGTTTGTGCCTGCGGCCTCTCTTTCGTCAGGTTGCTGCGGGATAGGGTCGTCAGAATTTGCTGACGACGCCTTGCCCTCTGCGGCCGCTCCTTCGTCAGGCTGCTGAGAGATACCATCACCGGGATCAACTGGAAGTGTCTTTGCTGTGCTCTTTGTACCGGTGAGGAAGACGGCGCCGAGCAGGGCGGACCAAAGCACCGCCATGGCGTCGAAGAAGGTTTCACCAACGAAGGTGAAAAGTTCCGGGGCACCTGTCATGGCAGGAATCTTGCTTTCATTATGCGCGGCAATCTTGAAAGCCAAGGAGACTATCAGCATGACGAACGGAACCAGCCAAAGCGTATCCTTCTTCCCGGCATTTATCTTGATGTAGCGAATTGCCCAGACGGTGCCAGCACCATAGGCAAACAAGAATAACGAAATCAGGCACACAGCCACCTCCCTGTCTACTGAACCCAACCCCTCCTGGCGTCAGGTGCCATATCGAGCCCCACACATTGACCCCAGCCCTACCCCCCGTTAGCCTCCTCCCGCCAACGTGAAGAGCGAGCCTGCCCATGAATGCCACCCTGCCCTACCTGTTTCGCGGCGAGATCCCCACCCCCAAGCGTCAGCCCAAGCGCACCGGCCCGACCGGCCGCCGCTGGCCCCGGCTGCCATTGCCCAAGCTCAGTGCCTGGGCGCCCTGGGTGCTGCTGGGCGTGGTGCTATATGGCGTGCTGCTGTGGGGCATGGAGCGGCTGGGGCTGTCTGTTCTCTCCACCCAGCTGGTTGCCTGGGTCGCCGTGATCGCCCTAGCGGCCTGCATCGAGCTTACCGGCTGGGTCTTGAGCGGTAAGCAGCCGCCGGCATTGATGCTGCCCATGGGGCTCGGCGGCCTGATCGCCATGCTGATCACGCTGCTGTAGCTGTGGCAGGCTTACTCACTGCCCGCCGCTGCAGATACCAGGCCCGCTGGAAGCTGGCCGCCTGGATAGCGGCGGTGATCAACACGATCATCATGGTGCTGGCCGGATAGTGCAGCGGCATGGCCAACAGGCTGAACGTCAAGACCGTGACCCCACAGCTGAGAATCCCAAGCCCCCATACCGCGTGCCAGTGGCGATTCAGGTTGGCCCACACCAGGGCGCGCAGCGGCAGCATCACCACTACCATGAAGCCCACCAAGCCGACTAGGCCAAGGCCGCTGGCCACGCTGGCCAACAGCGATGCATAGTCGCGGTAGCCGACCAGAGCTTCGACTTCCCCCATTGGGGCGAGCAGGCCGTTGCCCAGCAGCCAGTGCGCCTGAAAGCCCTGCCACGCCTTGCCCCACAGCATCACTCGCTCCACTACACCTGGATGCAGCTGGCGTGCCGCTTCGAGCTCCCCACCCAGTAGCAGCCCCAGGGCCTGCAGCGGCTCCACCAGGCGCTGTACCAGGGGGGCCTGGCTGCTAATCACAGTATCGTGGGTCAAAATACCGAACAGCACCACGCACAGCAGTGCGAGCAGGCCCGTGCGCCCCAGACGGTGCCCCTGATGGCGCCCGAGCACCGGCGTTGCCAGCACATAGACCGCGCAGCCCACGCCGGCCGCCAGCCAGGCGGTGATATAGCCGCTGCCGATCAGTACCAGCACGGTGGGCATGCTGAACAGCAGCGCCAGAGCCACCTGCATGCGAGGCCGCCAACCCATGCCCAGGCGCTGCAAGCCAACGAAGAGCAGCGCCAGCACCATCACCAGGCCAATGCCAGCCATGAAGCCCAGCTGGGGCGGCGACCCCCAGGCCCAGGGGCTGGCCACCTCGCCGGCTTTCAAAAGTTCCCACTCGGCCCGGAGCATGAATGACATACCGCCACCCAGCACCACAGACAGCACCAGCCAGCTCCAGTGCAGTCGCATTTGCGCTAGCCACCAGGCCAGCGGCAGGCTGGCAAGGCCAGCAATGGCGGCAAGCCCCAACCAGGGAGCCGCGGCACCAGGTGAGGCAAACTGGCCGCCGGCAAAACCACGTCCCAGCACATAGAGGGTCAGCGCCAAGCTCACCCAGAAGAGCCTGAGACGCAGCACATCGCGCCAGAAGAGCGGATAGCTGAGCGCCGCAGCGGCGGCGGCCATGGCCCAGCCCAGTAGCGCCAGGCGCGGGTCCAGACCAATACCCAGAGCAATCAAGTAAAGCCCTGCCAACGCCAGCTGGCGCCGGCCGCTGCCGACCCGCGCATTGCGCCGAAACCGAACCAGCTGGGCCGCCTTGGGGTCAACGTCACGACCCAATGTGGCCCGATGCAGACGCCTAAGCGCCTTGCTGGTCCGCCAGGCCCGCGCCACGAAGGTGATATGAGCGGCAAACACCAGCAGCAGGCCCAGCAGCAGCAGGATATCCGGTACGCCGGCCAGCGAAAGCACCACACCGATACCGCCCAGCACCGCCACCAGCAGCATCAGGATCAGGGTGGTCTGCCCCGGTGTGAAGCCCGCGCGCAGGAAGATATGGTGCAGGTGGTCGCGGTCCGCCGAGAAGGGGCTGCGCCCCTTGCGCACCCGGCGCACCATCAGGCTCAGTGTGTCCATGACCGGCAGGGCGATCAGCCAGCCGTAGGCGATGGGGCTGACCAGGGCCCCGGGGCGCTGGGAGAGTTCGACGATGAACCAGGCGATGGCGAAACCCAGCGCCATGCTGCCGGCATCCCCCATGAAGACGCTGGCCTTGCTGCGCCAGGGGTGGCGCATATTGAAGAGCAGGAAGCCCACCAGGGAGGCCCCCAGGGTCATGATCACCGCAAACAGCGTCAGCTGGCTCTGCAGGGCGGCCACCACCGCCAGCCAGGCCAGCACGCTCAGCGCACTGCCCCCGGCCAGGCCATCGACGCCATCCATCATGTTCACGGCATTGATCAGCCCCGCCACGGCCACGATGGTGAAGGGCACCGCCAGCCAGCCCAGGTGAAGCTCGCCCGTCAGGGGGAAGGAGCCCAGATAACCCAGCACCCGCTGACCCCACAGCACCATCAGGGCGGCCACCCCCAGCTGTATCACCAGCTTCACGGTGCTGCGCATGTCTCGGGCGTCGTCGATCACCCCGCAGGCGACCAGCGCTACCAACCCCGAGTAGAGCGGCAGCAGCTCCCCCACCGGCACCGAGAGCAGGGGCTGCACCAGCAGAAAGCCGGTAAAGACGCCGAGCCCGCCGGTCAGGGGAATGATGCCCTGGTGCTGCTTGCGGCCGCCGGGAATATCCGCAAGGCCCCAGGCAACGGCAGGACGGCGCAACAGCACGATGGCAACGCTGGAGAGCAGCAGCGCCACCAGCGGGATCAAGGGAGTGATCATCGGGAAAGTACCGAGGTTTGATAAGAATCGACGCCCAAGGGAAAGGCGCCGTTAGCTGGCTGCCAGCCTCTGTCAGCGGGTCATGGGCGAATAGAGCTGGAGGAAACGAGGCAGAGGACTCAGGGCGCTTGCAGGCAGCCAAGCGCCGCCTCGATGACGATACGTTCGTCGAACTCCGCCTCGATGCGCGCGCGGGCCGCACGGCCGGCGGCCTGCAGCTCACCGAAGGGCATCGCCAGGCACTCCCGCATTCGCTGGGCCAGGGAGTCGGCGCTCTTCACCTCGCACAGCCAGCCGGTGACGCCGGGGGCGATGGCGTGTCGGCAGCCCGGCACGTCGGAGACGATCGCGGGTCGCCCCATGGCAGCCGCCTCCAGCACGGTGCGCGGCATGCCCTCCCGGTAGGAGGGCAGCACCAGCACCTGAGATTGCGCGATAAAGGGGCGCACGTCGGCCTGTTCGCCCAAATAGTCGATCACCCCCGCCCGCTGCCAGTCGCTCACCTCCTGCTCGGTGATGGCGGTGCGGTTGCTCGCCCCGTGGGGGCCGATCAGCAGGAAGCGGGCTTCGGGGTAGTCGGCCTTCACCAGCTCGGCGGCCTGCACATACTCCCGCACGCCCTTGTCGCCCAGCAGGCGGGCGATCATCACGAAGGTGAAGGGGCTGTGCTGCTCGTCCACCGTAGGCAGCGGCGAGAAGGCGAAGCGGCTGGTATCCATCCCTGAGCCCGGCAGCACCGTGGTGGGGGTGTCGCGCAGCAGGCCGTGGGAGTGGAACAGATCGTGATCTTCGCGGTTCTGGAAGAACACCCGCCGCGCGCCGCGGTTGGCGAAGCCGTAGAGCGATCGCACCCGGCGAAACAGCCAGGTATCGTGCAGGAAAGCGGTACCCAGACCCGAGACATTGTTGGCATAGGGAATGCCCAGCGCCCGGCACGCCAGTCCGGAGTAGATATTGGCCTTCACCGTGAAGTTGAACACGAAGTCGGGCTTGAGACGGCGCAGGGTGCCGGCCAGTGCCAGCAGGCTCCTTCCCTCCCCCACCAGCCGCGTGCTCTTGCCTTCCATGGGCAGCGCCCTATGCTCGATGCCGAGCTCTTCTGCCAGCCGGGAGGTGTACTCATCCCGCGGCGCCAGGGCCACCACCCGATACCCCGCCTCGCGCAGCGCCTCTATCGTGCCGCGCCGGAAGTTATAGAGGTACCAGGAGGTGTTGGCTACCAGCACCACAACGTCCTTGTCTTGCATGACGGTCAGTTCCCGTTGGGTCGGTTTTGCATCAGCTTGCGCAGCTCGACCACCACCTCCTTGGTGGTGCTGTCCAGCACAGGCCCGGCGAGCAGCTCGGCATAGCTGGATTTCTCGGTAGGGAGCCCGCTCAGCTGCGGGTGCAGGCGATCCTTGCACTGCTTGGCAGTGTTCGGGGCTTTCTGGCCAAGCACCTCGAGCAGCATCCCCTCCAGGCAAACTGGTCGAGACACCAGCAGCACTATTCCCAGGCGTCTTGCCTCGCGTTCATCTGCCGGCGTGATGGGAACGTCATCGTCCAGCAGGACGACACGTCTGTCGTATTCGGCGTGCCGATAGCGCTTTCTTACGGTGCGCAGGATATCGGCGGGTGAGCCGCCATCGGCAGCCTTGACCGTCAGGCGCTGCTGGTTCTCGCGACTGTCGTAGAGCTGCTTCATGTGTTCCAGGAAGGCTCTTTCGTGGGCGCCTTCGCCCACTATCAACAGAGTGCTCTGCTTGACCTTATGCGGCCGCCGGTTGCGTTTTCTGTCCATCTTGCTTCTCAGATCTCGGGCACCGCACCCAGCGCGCCAGACTGGTACTTGGCGTAGAGGTTGTCGTCGGCCCGCAGTCCCACCACCTCATCGAGCCGCCAGGCATCGCTTTCCAGCTCCACCTTCTCCACCAAGTAGACCTGGTGCTTGGCCAGCAGGTTGAGCACCTCGGGCGTATGGCAGGAGAAGATCAGCTGTGCCCGATGGGGGTTGGTGTGCTCGAAGCGAAAGAGGTCGAGAAAGGCTTCCAGCATATGGGGATGCAGATCATTATCGAGCTCGTCGATCACGGCAATGCCCCCCTGCTCCAGCACGGGGAGGATCCGCTGCATCAGCACATAGGCGGATTGAGTACCGCTGGACTCGTCGAGAAACGGCAGCCGGAAACTGCCCGCATCAGAGCGATGAACACCCATCGGCATGTACAACGGTCCGTTGCCGTCGAGTTCACCGCCTCCACTGATCTCGACCTCCTCCAGCTCGATACCGCTGAGGCCAAGGTCCAGCTCGCACAGCAGCTCAGTGGCCCGCTGGTGAAGCGACGGGTGCTCCTGGAAGAAGAGCGCGCTGTTGAGCAGTCGAGCATGGTCATAGTGGGCGCGCCCACTCACCTGAATGTTGTAGGAGAAGCCGCGAAAGTAGTCGACCATCGCTGCCGCTAGCGGTACGTCGTGCACATGGGCCGCCGCCAGCAGCGAGGCGTTGCCCCGAACGTGGCGAGCCTGCGTGCCGCCAAAGCCGAACCCCTTCTGCTTGACGCGATAGGTCTCGCCCTCGCGCTCACGCACGAACAGGTAGCTGAACAGGCGGCTCGTCTTGAGGTGAAGGGACTCATGCAGCACGTGCTGGCGAGTCAGCGTGAGGTTGTAGCGGTACTGCTGCCCTTCCAGCTCGAAGTGGAGCTCGAAGTGGCTGGGCGAATCCGCGCTCAAGGCATGGGGGCGGAACGGAATCGGGTCCCTGGGCTCGGTATTCAGGTAGGAGTCCGCCGCAAACCAGCTGAGGAAAGCCAGGGGCTTGAGCAGCTGGGTCTTGCCGGAGCCATTGGGCCCCACCACCGCCACTACCTTGTTGCCACGGCTTCCGTCCGCCAGCGAGAAATCGTAATGGGTGCTGGCCGGCTGGCGCCCCACCTCGAATGAGATCTCGGCCTCACCCCGGAAGGAGTAGAAGTTGGAGAATCGCAGCGATCTGATCATGGTGGCGCGCATCCTACAAGATTTCGTTGATTATGCGCCAGCACGGGACACTCAACAAGGGGGCTGGGACCTCTTGCCAGCCTTGCCGCTCGTCCCTCGCACCTTGCACCTCACTCACCCCTCGCTTCTCACAGCAACCACACCAGCTGATAGGGCAGCCAGGCGAAGGCGTGGGCAGCCATAAACAGCCACACCGCCTGCACCAGGGCGTAGTAGGCCACTACGCCCAGAACGATAAAGGCACGTAGGGTGGTGTCGCGGGTGATCTGGTGCAGCCGGGCGAAGACGAAGAGCTGCAGCGGAATCAGGTAGAGCGCCACCCGGTCCGTCGCCGTGGAGGACATCATCACCAGGGGAATACAGACGATCGCGAAGACCGACATCCACCACCAGAGCCGGCGCTCCGCAGCGGAGAGGGGCAGCCGGCGCTGAAAGGCCATGAAGACAGCCGCAGGTACCGCGTTCATCAGCACCCGGATCAGCCCGCCCTGGGACTGGTAGTCCGCCTCGACGTAGTTGGTCCAGAGGGCATCGACCGAATCAAACAGGAAGATATAGCCCCCCACCAGGGTGGCGGAGGCCGCCCAGGCCAGGGAAACCAGCCGGCTCTGGCTGGCCGCCAAGCCCGCCACCGGCAGCATCAGCACCGCGCTCTTGTGGAAGGCGGCGCCGATCAGCACCAGCAGCACAAAGCGCCTGACCTGGCCATCCCCCAGCGCCACCAGCCCCAGCAGAATAAAGCCCAGCGCCACCGCCTGGCGGCTGTAGCCCATGCCCACCACGATGATCAGGTAGGGCACCGCCACCAGCAGCGCCAGCCAGGGCAGCGGCTGACGGCGAGCGAAGGTGACCACTCCCGCCATCAAGATCACACCGCAGATCAGGTTGACCCAGTAGATGGAACCGCCAAACTGCGCCACCAGCCAGTTGATCAGGATATAGCCGGGGTCGCCGCTGGTCAGCACCTCAGCGAAGGAGAGCGCATGGCCTCTCTCCAGATAGCGCAGGTAACTCCCCCAGTCGCCGCCCACCTGGTGGCGCAGGCCAATGGCCAGGGCAAACACCGCGCCGATCAGCCACCACATCGCCGTGCGTGAGCCAGGCGCCATCCGCCGCTGGGAGAGCACCCCAGCCGCGGGTATCAGAAAGAAGATCCAGTAGGGAAGCATACGGTCTCGTCGTATCGGCGCCGCTTGGCGCCCTTCGGGTCGTTGGAACTATCACGGCGTTGCGTTCAGGTAATCCCCGGCTGCCACCGCCGCTGCCAGGCCAGCAGCTGCAGCACCGCCCAAAGCTGCTGGGCGAAGTGGCCCTGGCCCTTGAGGTGGGCCCGCCACAGCGAGCGTATCGCAGCAGCATCCAGCATCGGCAGTTCGGCGAGACTGGCGCTGGAGAGCAGGTCCTCCGCCCAGTCGCGCAGGGGGCCGCGCAGCCAGGCGTCCAGGGGCACGGCGAAGCCCATCTTGGGGCGTTCGATCAGTTCCCGGGGCACATGGCGGTAGAGTAGCTGGCGCAGCACCCACTTGCCCTGCCCTTCGCTGAGATGCAGCGCGCTGGGGATGCGCCAGGCGGTGTGGTACACCGCAGGGTCGAGGAAGGGCACGCGCACCTCCAGGCTGCTGGCCATGCTGGCGCGATCCACCTTAACCAGCACGTCGTCGACCAGGTAGTGGAGGGTATCCATCAGCAGCATCCACTCCACGCTGTCGAACTGCGCCAGGGCCGGGAACAGCGCTTCCGGTGGCTGGCCGCTGCCCTGTCCCGCCAGCAGCGCGCCGGGCTGGCGGTTCATCGAGGCCACGCCGGCGAACAGCGCCCGCTCGCTTGCGCTTTCCAGCACCGCGGCCAGCTTGTGCAGCTTCTCGCCGAAGGTGCGCAGCCGCAGGCGTTTCGGCAGCAGCCGGCCGCCGGTGCGCATCAGCGCATCGTAGCGGTGGGGAGGCATGGCCTTGAGCGTAGCGGCCAGGGCCCGCCGGGCGGGCAGCGGCAGGCGCCTGAGCTTGTGCCAGATCCGCGGCACCCAGAGGTGGCGGTTGTAGCCGCCGAAGAGCTCGTCGCCGGCATCCCCGGAGAGCGCCACCGTCACGTGCTCGCGGGTCAGCCGTGACACCAGCGCGGTGGGCAGCTGGGAGGAGTCCGCGAAGGGCTCGTCATAGAGCTCGGGCAGGCTCGGCACCAGGTCCAGCGCCATCTGCGAAGTAGCCTGCAGGGTCAGGTGCTCGGTGCCCAGGTGTTTCGCTACCGCCTCGGCATGCTGTGACTCGTCGTAGCGGGCATCGTCGAAGCCCACCGAGAAGGTGCGCACCGGGCGCTCGGCCTGTTGCTGCATCAGCGCCACGATCAGCGAGCTATCGATACCGCCGGAGAGAAAGGCCCCCAGCGGCACATCGGCCAGCATGCGGCTGCGCACGGAATCGCCCAGCGCCTCCTCCACGGCAACGATGGCCGCCTCCGGGGAATCAAGTGGCGGCTCGGCCATGGCCTCCCGCGCCGCCTGCTCCGCCGACCACCAGCGCACCGGCGCCGGCAGCCGCCCAGCCTGCACGTCTGCCTGGGTAATGGTCAGCAGGGAGCCTGGCGGCAGCTTGGCCACCCCCTGGAAGATGCTCGCCTCGCCTCCCACGCAGCCGAAGCGCAGGTAGCCCTCCAGGGCCTCGGTGGCCAGGGTACCCTGCCAATCGGGGTGGGCCATCAGGCTCTTCAGCTCGGAGCCGAACAGCAGCGGGCCACGACCCGTGACGCCACCATCTTCGCTGCCCTGCCCTTGAGCGAATCCCCAGCCCTGAGCGAAACCGCAGCCTTGAGCGAAACCATAGTAGAGCGGCTTCTCGCCGAAGCGATCCCGCGCCAGGGTCAGCGTCTGCTCCTTCCGATCCCATAGCGCAATGGCAAACATCCCCACCGCCGCCTTGAACGTGCCCTCGACTCCCCAGGTGCTGAACGCCGCCAACAGCGTCTCGGTATCCGAATGCCCATTCCAAGGGGTTTCCTTGCCCCTTGTTCCTTGCACCTTGCTCCTGAGATCCAGGTGATTATAAATCTCCCCATTGAACGCCATCACATAGCGCCCGCACGCCGAGTGCATGGGCTGATGGCCCGCCGGGGAGAGATCGAGAATCGAGAGACGCCGATGGCCCAGCACCAGCCCGGCGCCCTCCTCGGCCCAGTGGCCTTCGCTATCCGGTCCGCGGCGGGTGATGGCCGCCGTCATCCGTTGGATGACGTCTTCGCCGCGCGCACCCTGGCGCGAGGGTGCGGGGTGAAAAAAACCTGCCAAACCGCACATTCAGACATGCCTCCGGCGGGCAACAAGTGAAGGGAGCGTACCCGCTGCGGCGGCAATCGCAAAATAGCTCGATAGGATAATAAAGCCCTTCGCCGCTTCATATGGCCACAGTGCGAGCACCCCTACCAGCGGCATGAGAAAGAAGAAAAGCCGAAACTCTGGCCGCTGCCTACCGGGCATATTCAGTAGCCTCTTGCTATCCATGTACCCAAACATTCGGAATGCGACATACGCCACTGCTGCAGCCAAGCCCACGCCAGGTATCTGGTCCTCAGCCACCACAAACATCACGGGTGCCATAAATCTGAACCAGCCAAGCCATTGGAACGTCGCTGCTTTCATCTCCCTGTCCTGAAGGGCATTATGCAGGCCAAACACCAGCGCCAATGCCAAAAAGAACGACCACCATGCAGGTGAAAGGAAACGCCCCATGAGTATTGTGATAGTAAGAAATACCCAAAGCCGAGAGCCAAACCAGCAACCGATCCACAGACCGCTGGCGCCTTGAGGACCACGCTTTCGGCCTCCGGCCTCTTTTTTTGCGGCAAACAGGTCGTTTACCAGGTAGCCAATCTCGTAAAGGCTAATAAAAGCGAGATAGGAGCCTAAGGCAAGCAGCAGCGACTCTACTGATGATGCGGCACCGATAGTTACAGCAAGCAGCAAGGCTGCCAACCATTCAAAGACCAGGTGAAACGAAACACTGCCACCGCGAAGGCGAGTTTGCATAAAATAGGTAAAGGGCAGCAGGTAAAGAAACCTCACTGATCGACTCCTACGAATTCAGCGTTGACGTCACCCCAGCGTTCTCGATGAGAAGGGTGGTGCAGGATCACGCAGGCACGCTTCGCCTTCTTTACGAGATCACGGTCAGTAAGGTTATCTGTCAAGACGTAGTCAGCACCGTCCAGAAAGCTCTCCCCATACTTTTCGACAAGAGCCTCTTCCTTTCGCCCTGTGAGGTCTTGAGCATACCGACCGGTTAAGTGACCATCCTTCTCTTCCAGAGCGCTGGCAACATAATCCACTTCCATGGCATTAGCCAGCGCGCCCACTACCGGCGCCAGGCTGGCCGAGGCCAGCACAACACGACCATTCACCTGAAGCTGATCAAGGCGCTGCCAGACGGCAGAAACCCGTCGCTCAGAGAGCAGCCAATCGGCATATTCTTCAGCACTGACCCGCAAGGACTCGACCGTATCGCCAGCCAGAAGGCGAGCCGCACAATGCTTCAGAAGGTGTCGGCGGGAAAGCTTTTCAGCGACAGCGAAGCCAAACCATACCGGGCTACGGCGATGGGTCATGGCGTCAAACAACCAGGCTCTTCCGAGACGACTCCCGGTGCGACGAAAGTGATGGCGAAGCAGGCCGAGCGTGGTGTCGTCACGAACCAGCGTACCGCAAACATCGACCACGTAGAATTTTGATCCGTGATAATCCTTCACTATGGCTGTTCCAGGTTGGCATATAGCTTTCTGTAACGTTCTTTGGCAATTTCAAGACCTAACGTTTTTCGAGCACGCTCTCGCAACCCGACACCACCCTTAGAAATAGTGGCATCAAGCTCTTGAACCACGTTATCAAGAGCAGCCTCATCTTCCAGGTCAACCACGATACCGGCATCCAGCTCTTTTGTGATCCGATCGACATCCCCGACGCCTGCATTGCTGATGGCTGGAATCCCCAGCGCAAATGCCTCCGCAAGCTTCGTTGGTGAACAGGCTTGCTGGGAATATGTCGGCCTTCGGAAACTCATCATGATGTCAGAGCTTCCCAAAACGGCCGGCACCTCCTCACGGCTCGCCGGGCGTATATGGATTCTGTTCCTTAGATCAGACAAACCCAAACGCTCTAGCAGTGATTCGTGCTCTGGCCCCCAGTCTCTCGTGATCAGCAGCAGGTGGACTGGCTCACTTCGTTGTCTGGCAATTTTTTCAAACAGGCGCAGCATATCTTTCAACAGATACACCGTGCCCAAAGAGCCTAGGTAGGATAACAGCAGTGCATTATCACTGATCTCCAGCTCTCTGCGCACAGCGGATTTAGCCTGTTCATGAATGCCGTCAAAATGATCGAAGTCAGCACAACACGGTATCACGGTCAGCTCAGCTTTCATTTTAGGAGCTAGGGACTGAATTTCAGGCACTACACGGTCAGTCAGAACTACGACGGCATCAGAGGACTCCAGCATGCGACGCTCTGCTCGCTTATAGTAACGGTAGAGCTGCCGATATACCCACTTATCCTGAGGCCATAGGCTCCCCTCGACTCGGTCATCCACCCACAACCCCCGCATGTCGAAAATCGTCTTCACTCCGGTAATACGGCGAAGAAAGTAACCAACCTGCATGGCCTGGTAGCTTCGGCAATGCACGTAGCCAAACTTATGCCGCAGCTGGAGACCTAGCGCCACACGGTACATCTGCGACAAGTCCCAGGCCTTACCCAACTTACCCAAGCGAGAAGTGAACGAAAGCGGGGTCCAGTTAACACCCTTATCTCTCAGCTCTTTTTTTAGATTGTCACCACCCTCTCGAAAGCGGGCAGGCTTTTCGAAGCTTATGACATGAACCAGCCTAGGGTGTTCAGCAATGCTGTAGATATAGGGTAGAATTTGACTGCCGCCAAGTGGATCAAGCAGGCCATCATAGGTTATAAATAGAACAGATTCACCTAAGACCTTGCCGTCAGAGGCTTCATTTTCAAAGGGGGGCATAAGCAAAGCCAATTAAATTACATTTCATGCAGGACAAAACAGTTGAGAGCCCGTCACTAAAAAACTTGAGAGCTTGAATATTTTCCAGTCTCACTTGTGAGCTAGCAAACCAAGATAGAAAGCAGCTGTCTTTTCGGGATCAAAGTCCGCTGCGCGCACATTTAGCTGATCAGCATCCACTGGCTCATCCAGAGCGGCAGCAATGGCACTCGTCATTGCATCAACATCCCCCACAGGCACTAGCCTTCCATACTTGCCGCCGCCCAGAATTTCACTTGGACCAGAAGGACAATCGGTAGAAACCACGGGCGTGCCGCAGGCCATTGCCTCGACGATCACGTTGCCGAACCCTTCGTAGTCCGAGGACAAAACAAATAGATCAGCCGTTTGGTAGAACGGCGTCGGGTCTGGTTGAAATCCGGCAAGCACCACTTTATCCGCAACGCCCAACTCGCGTGCAAGAGAGAGTAACGCATCGCGGCCCTGGCCGTCACCCACGAACATCAGCCGCGCATCCTGACGTTCCAACTTAGCGTAAGCCCTAAGCAAAAAGGGATGATTCTTGACGGCTTTCATCGTGCCCACAGTCAGAATACGCGCACCGGGCGGAGCGGACCATAGCGCCTCGGCCGTCTCGATAGCTTCGACGCTGGGTTCTGGCCTCGGAGGTACTGGGTTATGGATCACATGAAAGTCAGCCGATGGCATATGAGCCAGTTCGGCCATATCATCAACAAGACCGGAAGAAACTCCTACCCTTTGCTGAGCCAGCCGATACCCTACTGCAGTAGAACCGCGAAGTAAGGTGCGGTGCAGTCGCCCCCAGTCGCGATACTGAGCCGACAACATACCATGCTCTGACACCAGTACCTGACAACGATGCCCCGACAGCTTCATGGCAATGGGCGCAATCGCAGTCAGCGGCCACATTGCAGCCAATAGCGCATCGGGGCGTTGAAGGCGCAAATAGCGTGCAAGAGCAAGCGGTAGCGAGCGAGCGCGGGGGCACTTGAGATCCACGACGGAAAATGATGCTTTGGCCTCTTCAAGCAGCTCACCACGAGCCTGCATCAGTACGAATTCAACATCATGGCCCGCCCGGGCGAACTCATGGGCGAGAACGATGCGAATGCGCTCAACACCGCCTCCCCTGAGATCGGGTAGTAAGATTGAAATTTTCATCATGCACCAGACGAATTACCCAAACTCCAGCGACTTCAAATCAATCCCTGAGGCCCTTTAAGATTTAGGAACTTTCAAGAAGCAATGCGCTATGGGAGTTATTGTTTACAGACCCGACGAACGCTTTTGGCGAAAGCCAGGCTCGAAGCATAATTAACGATCAAAAAACACTGGCAGCCTATCTTGGAGAGCCCCAAACTTTTTCGCCACCATTAATTTTGCACCAGTTTCTTCAGCTATTGCAGCCCCAATATCAATTAACTGCTCATCTCTAGGAGCGCCCTTACTTGCATTGAATCGATTCCTCGCCTTTGCTGAGGTATTCTTTATTTTTTTAAGGGATGGAAATTTAACTTGGTACTCCTTGCTATCGTAAAAATGTTCAGTTCCTACCAAATCGACACCGCAAAGGACTATTTCCTTATAGCCTAATTGCGCCGCCAATATTACAAGGCCATTTATTGGATTGCACAACTTAGGGAAAAACACACAACCATCTACCATCATAGGCTGCCGATGCTTTAAAATGCTCTTAGACACTCCGTATACATCGCTCACGCTACTATCTATAAATATCTCAGGGCATAAAAAAACACGCCCTTCACGCCCTGCGGTATTTGCAAGACTGCTTAAGAAATCGCTATCTCGCCACCATCCCTTGTTAATCCAGTCCCCCCTAAGAACAAAACTAGATTTTTTAAAAAAAATTTCATCATCATAAGGAATACTATCGATAACCTCTGATATCACCATGCGCTCAGCCTCATTAACTCCCAACTGAGGAAAATAAACACTCATAGGCCGATTTATCAACAATGACAAGTTAACCGCCCAAGAGTCAGAGTTGTCAATCACGGCCCATTCGGAATTAGTGTAACTGTTAATACTACCGCCTGACCCGAATATAAAAAGCCTTTTAGACCTAACTCTCAACGAGCCTTCAAGCAATGGTAGGAGCGCATTGTTTTTTTTCATTTCAACAACTTGTTTGTAACTTTCTAGCGTTGCCCTTTCGCTTGCCTCCTTACATCCAGCTGGAATCTTAAGACTTGAGAGCAGGCGCTTAACCTGAATGAATTTTTTTAAATCAAAGCTGGCTAATATTTTTAAAAAAAACAGGATATGGAAAAGCTTAACTTTTACGCTCATAAACTCACTTAGCTATATTTTAACATGCTTGCATGTGCGCCTTGCTTTATAAGGAGGAGGAAGAGGATCAAATTAATTCTCCATAAAAAAATTGGAAAATGAATGAATATTATCCACTCCGCTCTGACGCACCCACTGCCTCCAATCAGAAACCTCACTCCACCCACTCAAAAAAACAAAATCTAACCCCGCCTCGCTCGCCGCCTGATAATCATACTTACTATCCCCCAAAAACAGCGCTGGCTGCTGGATATTGGCAGAGGCCAGCTCGCGGGCCAAGATCTCATCTTTGGTATGGGGGCTACCAAAGATGCCGCCATCAAACAGCTCGGCTATACCCCGCGCGGCGAACACTTCACGCAACTCATTTTGGTCACCGCCAGAGACGATCAGCCAGCGAGCGTGTGAAGTCTTTTCGCGCAACTCTTCAAGCCCGGGCGCTATCTCACAGCTCAAGAGCCCCTCACGAACATAGCCAGCGTAGGCCTGCAGCAGCGCCTCCAGGTCAGGCCCTACCGCTTGGTTGGTATGCTTGGGTGCGATCTGCTCCAGAAAGTAGGCAAATTTCTTGTAGCGCGACACCCCGCCGTTGGCGACGTGGTAATTGACCATGGCTTGGGCAGCGGCCTCACCGTAGGGCAAGGTGGCCTTATAGAATGCCTCAGTCTTGACTTTGTTGGAGTTCAGCACAACACCGTCGCAGTCAAACACCAGAGTGGCGTAGTCAGTGACCGGATACCTCATGCCGGCATCCGGCCGGCCTGACGTAGGGCGGCCTCCACCTTGGCCACATCTTCAGGCACGTCCACGGCCAAACTGCCTGGCTGGGTTTCTACCATACGGATGGCCTTACCCAACTCCAGGAAACGCAGGATCTCGATATCCTCGGCGTGCTCCAGTTCACTCTTGCGGCCGAAAGCACGGAATGCAGCCAGTTCCTCCCGGGTGAAGGCGTAGATGCAGACCTGCTTCTTATAGCGCACGGGGGCACACTTGGCGTCCTTGAAGCCTGGCAGGGCTACCCGCGACATATAGACCAGCTCGTGGCGCTCGTTGGTGATCACCTTAGGGATATTGACGCTGTGCGGGTCTTCGCTTTCTCCTACCCAGCTGACGCCGTTGATGATGGCGTCCATGTGGGCCAGCTTGGCGTCGCGCACCTTGAGGATATCGGCCGGGTCTGCCAGCGGCTCATCACCCTGCACGTTGATGTAGATACCCGCCTCGACCTGCTCGGCGGCCTGGGCCAGCCGGTCGGTGCCAGTCAGAGCGTCATCGGTGGTCATGACTGCCTGAAAGCCAGCAGCCTCGACCACCTCGGCGATACGCCGATCTTCGGTGGCGACATAGACATTCTCGGCGCCGACGGCGCGAGCCGAGAGCTCGGCGACCCACAGGATCATCGGCTTGCCCAGCAGGGGCACCAGCGGTTTGCCAGGGTAGCGGCTGGAGCCATAGCGGGCGGGAATCATGACCACACTGCGCATAGCGGCCTCTTGTTCATGCAGTTTGATAGGGAAACAAAGGTAACGGGGCGTATTAGTGCTTCAGAGGGCGTAGACAGATTCGCTGTGCAGCCCATAGCGCGTGGGAGTAATCGCCGTGATCGGCAGGGCCTCTTCAGCGGCCTGGTACTGCTCCAAGAGCTGATGCATCTCGCGGCTGCGCGGGTCATCGGCGCCATAGCCGTCGAAGCCGGCCATCAGGATGCGGGAGGCCTGACCGCTAGTGGCCACCGCCAAGGCATAGGCCACCACCAGCGAGGTGGGCGCGGTACAGTGCGTCTCGGCAAACTCGAAGCTGTCGGCCTGGACGTTGAGACCGAAGTCCAGTACCTGCTTCTCACCCAGCGAGTCACGCACATCCGCCGGCAGCATGGAGTAAGGCGTGATCAGCGGCTGAGGCAGTTGGGTATGCGCCTCGCAATCCGCCAGCAGGCGCACCGGGTGACAGGCCACTCGAAGGTCGATCAGTTCGGCATCAATGGCACTCTGGGTGTTAAGAGCCAACACCAGCGGCGTATGGTCGCGAATGTAGCGCTCCAGGGCATCGCGATGGCGGGCCACACCTGGCCCGGTCCCCAGCAGCAGCACTTCGCGCCCCGCAAAGCGCTCCTTGGGAGACCACTGTCCTTTTGGCTCGCCGCGATAGAAGTGACGAGCCGCATCCAAGGTGTTGAGGCTGAATTTCTTGCCGCCTTCAACGCGAAGGTGCTCGATCACCGCCAGCACGTCTTCCTCGCTGTAGCGGGAGTCGCTGAGCATCTCCTGGATATAGGTGGGGTGGATGCCGTACTTGCCCGCCAGGTAGTAGTAGGGGTTGGTGCCCCAGCCGTAGTGGGCCTGCATGGGCTTGAAGTGTTCACGCAGCAGCACCATCAGCGGCACCATATTGGCCGACTTTCCGCGGCGCTCGGCTATCTCGATAGCCAGCTCCTCGGTGCGGGCATTGCCCGGCCCGCGACCCATGCCGGTGACGGTGGAGTCCACCCAGGTCACGCCCTCGTCCAGCGCGCGCAGGGTGTTGGAGAGCGCCAGGCCCAGATTGTCATGGGTATGAATACCCATAGGCCCCTTCCACTCGCTGCGGAACCACTGGATGATCTGCGCTGCCTGATCTGGGCTCATGCTGCCCATGCTGTCGGCGAAGTAGAGCGCATCCATCGGGTAGGCCTTGGCCTGACGGGCAAGCGCCTTGACCTCTGCCTCGGTGCGATCTGCCACCTGCATCAGATTAAAGCCGACCTGATAGCCACGCTCCTTCAGCCAGGTGACCGCCGGCAGCGCCTTCTCGAACTCATGTACGTGGCAGGCGATGCGCACCAGTTCTACCGGTGAATCCGCCGCAGCATTGGGGAACAGCCTCTCAAGCGCCTCCCGCTGGGGCACCTCCCCCACCAGCTCGTTGCCGTTGACCATCACGCCAACCGTCAACCCTGCCGGAATGGTCAGGCTGAGGATAAACTCATCGGTGGTGAAGGCACAGGGGCCCTGGAAGCCCTGGTTCTTGAGAGTGCGGAAGCCCAGCTCTACCACATCCACCCCGGCGGCCTGCATGGCATCGAGGTACTGGTGGATCAGCTCAGGGGAGAAATCCCAAGCGTTGTAGTAGCCGCCGTCGCGGAGAGTGCAGTCAAGAAAAACGCATTTATTCATCATAAATCCTTTAGTGCTGTGCAACTATAGCATCAGCGGTTCCATATCAGATTCTTGGGAACACCAGGCTGACTTCTCTCGACCAGCTCTCTAGCTGATGTATCAGTCACTTTCAAGCTTGCTCGCTTAGCAATACTGCGCAAAAAAACAAAATCATGGGCAGAGTGAAAGTTGTTATATGCGGCATCACTATCATTAAAGTGCGAACTATCGGGACCAACACCAATTCCTATCAAGTAGTAGTTTACTCCAGAAAACCCGTGATCATTAACCGCTCTACCGAGAGCGTATGCACCTGTAGAAATGTTATGACCTAAAACTGCATTCATTCTATATTTTCGCAACCTACGCATCCAGTTGACTTTCGTGAACAAGTGCGCAAGAAGAACCTCATTCAAACTTATTTGTTTCAGCTTGATCGCACGCGAGACCTCTTTTCCATCAAACTCAACCTCAGCGTCAAACCCACCAATAAAGTCAAAAATATTATTTTTTACAACATGGTAATCATTACCGATAATGACAAGCTTGTCGGCCTTACCCAAGGCTTTGGCATCTACATTCACCCATCCCCTTGAGAAGGCATATCTATTGAGAACACAAACCTTAAAGGCGGCTTTATAATTCTCCACTCTGGCAATAGCACCATTTGCTGCATATATAAGGTCAGGCTCAACATCAGGAAAGGCAGCATCAGGCTTTGACCCAACAATAAATATTGACTTCATACCATTTCCACGAAAATATTAAAGATATTAAGCGTGCTCAGCCATTCGCCGAAACATATCATTACGCTCGGCCAGCTCTGCGTAGCTGCCCTGATCGATCACCTGCCCGCCAGCCAGCATGTAGATGGTGTCGCACTGTTTTACCGTCGCCAAGCGGTGGGCGATCATGATGATGGTCTTCTTGCCGGAGAAATCGTGGATGGCGTCCATCACCAACTTTTCAGTAATGCCATCCAAGGCGCTGGTGGCTTCGTCCAACACCAGCACCTCGGCGTCGTCATACAGGGCGCGGGCAATTCCTATACGCTGGCGCTGTCCGCCGGAGAGCTGGATACCGCGTTCGCCCACTCGGGTATTGAGGCCTTCCGGCAGGCGCTCCAGCAGCTCATCAAGGTGGGCCATCTGGGCAGCGCGAGTTACACGCTCGTCATCGATCTGCTCGGGCGGAAGGCCAAAGGCGATGTTTTCACGGATGCTGGCATCGGCGAGGAAGATGGCCTGGGGCACAAAGCCCACACTGTTCTGCCAGGCACGCGGGGCGTCGCCACTCAGCGCTTCGCCATCCACCTTGAGCGTGCCCTGTTGGGGCTGCATCAGGCCGAGCAGGATATCGATGGCGGTGGATTTCCCTGAGCCGGAAGCGCCTACCAGGCCGATGACCTTATTGCGCGGGATATGCAGGGTCAGACCGTCGAGGGCCTTCTCCTCCTTGCCCGGGTAGCGGAAGTGGATATTTTCCAGCGTGATGCCCTGCTGAGGAGGGCGCTTGCCGGCAGCCGCAGCGGGTTTGCCAGCGCTGGCATCCTGGCTGGCAGAGAGGTCTTCTTCCAGGCTATCAAAGGCAGAGATATTGCCTTTTACCTGCGCCAGACTGGTGTAGATCTGCTGGAAGGCGGGCAGAAGTTTGAAGCCAGCCAAAGCGTAGACGGAGAGGACCGGGAGAATTTCCCCCAGATTGCCGTCGTAAGTCGCGAGCAGGTAAAGCACCAGGAAGATCACGGCGCCAAAGGCCAACAGTTCCATGGCATAGCGCGGCACTTGGGAGAGCCCCTGGGTCACACCCTTGGCGCGGCCAAAGGCCTGGCTGGTGACGGCAAAGCGCTGGTTGAAGTCCGCCTGGCGGCCTAAGAGCAGAGTATCCTTGATGCCACCAAAGCCTTCATTCATCAGCTTGAAGCGCAGCTGGTTATTGCGAGTAATAACCTTGCCGTTGCGGGCCAGGGTCTGGCGCACGGTGCGAAACAGCACCAGATACGCGACTGCAAACAACGCAATACCGACAATGGCGACCAGCGGATTGAAGAGAAAAATTGCCGTGGCCATTACCAACGCCATCACACCCTTGGCGTTCATCTGCATCAGCGGGCGGATAACACTGTCTGTAACGCGTGTGGCTTCCTGGGCAATGCGATTGGTGAGCTGGCTGCTGCTACCACTGGCATGAAAGAGCCACGGCTGGCGCATGTAGTGCTGGTAGAGGCGCGTGGAGAGCTCGGCGCCGATCTGCTGGGCGTAGAGCGCCAGGCGCCAGGTGACGTACATGGAGATTAGTGCCGCTATGGTGAGCGCCGCCAGCACGCCGATACCGAGCCAGAAGAGAAACTGGCGCGGGGTTTCCATGCCGCTGGCCTGGTAGAGCTGGGCGAGGATTCCTTCGCCTTCCAGGCGGCTAATATCCCCGACTACCGCCATAAAGGGGCCGATGGCGGCGACGCCGGCCACTTCGGCAAAGGCCATGATGATGACCAGACCCTGAAGGGCGATCAGCTTGCGGCGCTGCTCGGCAGAGAGCAGGGAGTAGAGTTTTTTGAGGCGTTGGAACATAGGGGTCCGGGGCACGAGGGAGTCAGATTCGAGGTGCGAGGGGGTAACTTTGCCCGGCGTTGGTGGCCGCTTGGGTCAGACCCCTGCTATTTCAATATATTGATGCTGTAGCTATTGGCTTGTGCCGTGCTCGCCTCCGGGAGTCTGACCCGGCGCGGTGTAATCTCGGCAACTTATCTTGGCTGAAATTCGTTAGCCCGCTAGCGAAAATCGGCACATTTGCCGAAAACGCCATTCCACGAATTTAGCGGCATTTTTGCCGATGAGCCGGAAATTTTGCCGTTTTGCTGCCCTGCCTCGCTGGCTGCTTGAGGGGCCGAATCGGCATTTTTGCCGGAAATTGCGTTTCGCGGAACCTGCGGTAAAAGTGCCGGAAATGCGATTTCACGTTTTGGGAGGCTTCGCTAACTTGCTGATTTTCAAAGACATTAGCGATAATGGAAGGCTGCCAATCGAATGCGAGCTCAGTAAAATTAGATCAACCCGCGCTTTTTGGCATCGGTCAACATTGCGTTGGCAAAACTAATGATTTGCTCTAGGTAATCGTGAGCCGCATTCAGCGCATCGGCCAATACTTGGGCAGACTCGATATACTCATAGATCACCTGATGACGAATCTGGCGGATTGCCAACCAGCGATCAGCGGATTCCAGCATTCCCAACTTCTCTGCCTTGTCGAGGTTATCGACTACCGCTCCCCGCTTCTCTCCCAGCGCCTGCAGCCAGATCGGGAGAAGCTTGTCTCCAACGGTGTCTTGCAGTCGGCAGAAACGGCTTGCAAACGCCTCGACCCTTTCAGCGAAAGCTTCATCATTGGCGAGAGTGGCTGCTCGTTCGACATCCAGTGGCCGATCGAATACACGTGTAGCAGAAAACCTCAGGTGCTGAATTTCCTTGCTGACTACCCGGCGTAGAAAGGCGAGGCGCTCTTGAACATTATTGCTCATGGGCCAGTATAACCCCCTGCTCTCGAGCGATACGGTGAATCGGCAGTTCTTCGAGGTTGGGGGCTGCCAGTATCACATCCACCTTGCGACCCTGCGTGGCGCGCATGACCTTGACGCTAAGCCAGGCCGACAGGCGCGCAGGGTGCTCAACCGCTTCATCGAGCTCCACCATGAGGTCGATATCACCGCCTTTGGCAGTGTCATCAAGGCGGGAGCCGAAGAGCCGGATGACGGCGCTTTCGCCGAAAATCTCGGCAGCGGCCGCCTTGATGGCATCGATTTCGTGCTGATTCAGACGCATAGCTCAGCGCTTGAAGACCTCATCGAGAGTGGTGGCGGTGAGGATCCTAGCAACCCAGGTATCCAGCTGTTCGTCACTGGCTTGTTTCAGGCGCTCATCGACCCAGGGGGGAAGCTCGCTGAACTTCAGCTCGATCTGTTTGCGTAGCATGCCTTCCACCCCTTCGTGCCGGCCTTTCTGCATGCTTTCTGTTTGCAAACGCTCTACCAATCCGGTCATGGCGGTGCTCTCCTGCGGATAGCGGGATTCGTACAGCTGTCGTTCCGCGTCGCTCAACCCCGTATAAATATCGACAAAGTTCAAGTATTTGATCTGTTTCTCGATACTCGGTTCCAGTGTCAGCAGTCCCTCGATCGCCCTGGCGTAGATCTCGACCTTCTTCTCCGGCGTCCACTGCATGTTGGGCAGGTTCAGCCGCGCCACCAAGTTGTCACTCTCAAGGTACCGTTCCGCCGGGGTCGCCGCCAGCACACAAGCCAGGTAGTCGAAGGCCAGGTAGCGGTGGTGCTCGCTGCCCAGCGCCAGCTGCCGAGGGATCGCCGGGCTCTCATGCAGGAAGATCACAACCGGCACCACCCGCTCGGTGGCCAGCAGCGCGGCCAGGTCCAGGCAGTAGTGGGCCAGGCGATGAATGGAGAAGCGCTGCGGGTTCGTCTCCTCCTCGAGCACGAAGAGCAACGCTTCGCGGCGCCCGTCCGGCCATTCCACCAACAGCGGCACATCCAACTCGCGAAAGCGCTCGCCTAGCCGCTCCTTGAGTTGCTCCTGGCGCAGCGGGGTGATGGTCACACTGGCATCGATATCCTGAGCCTCGTCCGCGGCGAAGAAAGCCAGCGCCTCACGCGGATAGTCGAGAATCAGGTTCTTGAAGTTCTGGTCGTGGCTGACAGGAGGTGCCATGGCGCTTGCCCTCTTTCCGTCTACACTGGCTATCTATCCAGTATAGTTCAGCCCGACAGTACCGGGGGTGCCATGAGCCGTGATATTCGCAACGGGCAGCTGATCGAGCCCGATGAGGCGGTGGTGGAGTTTGAACGCCTTCCCCAGGTGGTGAAGCGCCTGTCGGCCCGGGCGCGCCGCCATATCGCCAACAGCGTGTCGAAGAACACCATCCGCGGCATGCGGGCCGATCTGCGCGTCTACCAGCGTGCGGGGGGCCTGCTGCCCGCGGATGAGTTCGATATCGCCAACTTCATCGCCGACCAGCGCGCCCTGGGCAAGAAGCCCGCGACCTTGGAGCGCTATCTCAACTCCCTGCACATGTGGCACCGCTACATGAACCTGCCGTCGCCGGTGAGGAGCATGCCGGTGCGGGCGGTGATGCGCGGCATTCGCCGCTCGGCCGGTACGCGCCAGAAGGAGGCGCCGCCGCTGCTGCTCGAGGACCTGCACCGCCTGCTGGATCACATCGATCGCTCCGACCTGCGCGGCAAACGCGATAGCGCGCTGTTTGCCCTCTCCTTCCACGGCGCCTTTCGGCGCAGCGAGGTGGTGGCGCTCTACCTGGAGGATATCCAGTGGGAGGCCCGGGGCATCCTGGTGGGTCTGCGGCGCAGCAAGACCAATCAGGAGGGGGCCGAAGAGACCAAGGCGATCCTGCGCGCGCCTGACGGCTTCCCCTACTGCCCCGTTCGCCTGCTGGAGGCTTGGCTTGCGGCCTCGGGCATTCGGCGCGGGGCGGTGTTTCGCAGCCTCAGCCTGTCCGGGAAGCTGGGGGCCGGGCGACTGACCGGCTGCGTGGTGGCCCAGCGCCTGGCGCATCACCTGGAGGCGGCCGGCATGGCCGATCGCGGCTTCTCGCCGCACAGCTTTCGGGCCGGCTTCATCACCGAGGCGCATCGGCGCGGCAAGGCGGCGGTCGATATCAAACGGGTCAGCGGTCACCGCGACCAGCGCACCTTTGAGCGCTACATCCGTCGTACCGATCACTTCGAAGGCCACGCCGGCGACTTCTATGCTGGCGTTGAAGAAGCGTCGCCTCGGGTGTATCGGGGCTACATCAGGACTGTTCCGGACACGCTACCGCCCCAGGGTGTCCATGGCATTCCCTGAGGCCGTTGATAACGCTGCAATGTTGGACCAATCGAACGCCGCCAATTGGCCGTACACCGTTTTTAAACTGTGCAAAAACCGGTGGTTACTGCTTTTATGCCGCAGCGCAATACTAGCAGCTGAAGGGCCCAGCAACTAGAGGAAGAGGGAGCTCTTCACCCTCTTCCTGCCGAAACATTCTCGCCTGCCACCTGTACAGGCGCTGCTGCTTGTAAGCCCCTGCTACTACTTGTAAGAGTAATTGTAGTAGTAGCCGTAGCCGTAGTAGGTGGCGGCCTTGCGCTCCATGGCGTTAAGAATGGCGCCCTTGACGGCCACACCGCCGGTCTCCAGGCGCCTGGTAGCGGCCTGCAGCTCCTTGACCGGATTGACCTGGAAGCGCGCCACCATAAGGGTGGTGCCGCACTGGCGACCCACAATGGCGGCATCGGTCACGGCCAGCACCGGCGGGGTATCGATGACCACCAGATCGTACTCTCGGCTGACATGCTCCAGGAAGGTGCTGAAACGGGCGTTCATCAACAGCTCAGAGGGGTTGGGCGGCGCCTCGCCGCGGGCGAGGTAGTCCAGCCCTTCGACCTTGCTGTGACGCACCGCTTCCTCAAGCCCGATCTTGCCGGCCAGCAGCTCGGAGAGGCCATTCTGGCTGCGCCCGCCGAAGGCGTGATGAATGTGACCCTTGCGCATGTCGGCATCCACCACCAGCACCCGCTGCCCCGCCTGGGCGCATACCGCTGCCAGGTTGACGGAGACAAAGCTCTTGCCGACGGCCGGGCTGGCCCCGGTAATCACCAGGCGATTGTCCGTTGCCTCCAGCATGGCGAAGTGCAGGCTGGTACGCAGGCCGCGCAGGGCCTCCACGGCGTTGTCGGCCGGGGCCTTCTCGGCCAGCACGGCCGTAGCCACGCCGCTGGCAAGCTTGTCGCGCTTGTGCTTGACGCGCTTGATCAGCTTGTCCTGCTCATCGGAGCGCGGCACCGTGGCGTAGACCGGCAGGCCGGCCCCCTCGATCTGCTCGGGATTCTCGACGCCGCGGCGCAGCAGGCCGCGCAGCAGCACCAGCCCCACGCTGAGCATCCCTCCGAGCAGGGTGGCCAGTACCACGATCAGGGGCTTTCTGGGCTCGATGGGCCCACCGCCCACCAGGGCCTCATCGATAATGCGCACGTTGCCCACGGTGCCGGCTCGGGCAATCTGCATCTCCTGCATCTTGTTGAGCACGTTAACGTAGATCGCCTGGGTCACTTCCACGTCCCGAGTGCGGCGCACGATCTCCTGCTGGGCCGCCGGCAGCTGGCTGACCCGCTCGTTGAGCTCGGCGCGCTGCTGCTGCAGCTGACGCTTCTGGCGCAGCAGTGACTGATAGCTCGGGTGGTTGGCCGTGAAGCGCTGGGCCAGCTCCGCCTCCTGAAACTCCAGCTCGTTGAGCTGGCGCTCCACTTCGATGAACTGCTGGATCACCGCCTGGGATTCGCTGGAGAGGTCCACGCTGTCCTGCTCCACCCGATACTGGTTGAGATTATCCTCGGCGGCGGCCAGCTGGGCGCGCAGCTCGGGGGCCTGCTCCTCGAGAAAATCGAGGCTCTGCTCGGCCTGGGCCGCCTGGCGCTCCACGTTCTGGCGCAGGAAGGTCGCAGCCACGGCATCCAGGGAGTGGCGAATCTCTTCGCGATCCGGCCCGGTCAGGGTGAGGCGCAGCATGCCGGTACTAGCGTTACGGCCGCCGCCCACCTCGCTGACGCTAAGCCTGCCCGCCAAGGAGCGAATGGCGGCGGCGCGGGAGCGCTTGGTCAAGATGAACTCGGCACCCTCGGGTGCCTGCAGATCGGCCACACGCAGCAGCACCGCATCATCGTCGGTACGCGCCAGCTGCCCCACTTCGCCAACCCCCAGCACGCCCTCTTCGGTGCGCAGCTCATACTGCCCACCTCCCAGGGACCTCAGGGTGATAGGCTGATTACGCAGGTGGTCGGCCACCTCGAAGCGCCCCACCTGAATCGACTCACCGCCCCAGATATAGGCCTGCCCCTGCATGAAGGCGGGACGCGGAATCTGGCGGCGCAGCACGAAATCGCCGACCACCGGCATGGTGCGCGGCTGCACCACGGTGTCGAGCTCGACGCGGTCCACTACCTGACCCAGCACCATGCGCGACTGCAGAATCTGGACCTCAGCGGAGGTGGAGGCCTCGCTCTCGGTGCCGAACACGTCGCCCAGATCCCCCAGGGGGCTGATGGAAGAGCGACGCTCCACCTGCACCAGGGCGTCGCCCTGATAGATCGGCGTCGCCAGCATAGCGTAAACCACGCCGGCCAGGGCAAAGACAAAGGTGATGGAAATAATCAGCCATTTGTGGTCCAGCAGCAGACCAAAAAGGCGCCCAAGGTCAATTTCATCCTCTGCGGGTGACGCACTGGCACCGGAGGGGGTCTGGGGTGTATCTGTCATGGTAGAAAAATAGTCCGTAATGATAGATGCGGTGCAGGGCTGGGCGCCACGGCTGCTACAAGGGCTGCTAAAGGCGAGAAGCCCAGGCGCCGGTGGCTTCTTTCAGCAGCCCGTGCACGTGCTGAAAGGCGTCGCGACTCTTGCGGTAGGGGTCGGGAATAGCGGGCGATTCCGGGAGCCATCTGCCCAGGGTCATGGTCTTGCCCAGCGCCTCCGGCGAAAGCTCGCCCACGGCGCGACGCTGGCCGTCACTCATCACCAGCACCAGGTCGGCCTCCGCGAGCATCGCGCGGGTAAGCTGGCGGGCCTGATGGCCGGAGACGTCGAGGCCTTCCGCTTCGGCGAATTCCCGGGCGGTAGGGTCAACGCCCTGCCCTACCAGCGCCCCGAGCCCGGCCGAGCTGAGCGACTTGTGGGGCAGCGCCCGGCGCAGCATCGCTTCGGCCACCGGGCTTCGGCAGATATTGCCGACGCAGACCACGAGAATTCGCTGAAACATGGCCTAGAGGTCGCGCGTGTCGGAGATGCTGTCGGAGGCGACGCCCGGCAGGCGAATCGACGGCAGCAGCAGGCTGATCACGCGGTTCCAGCGCGCGATGGGTGCAGTGGTCACATACACCACATCCTGGGGCTCGAGGACAAAGCGGCTGCCCAGCGTGAAGGAGGCAGCATTGCGCACATCCAGCTGGTAGACCGTGGCCAGCTTGTCGCTGGACGGTTCGTTGCCGCGGATCACAAAGATGCCCGAAGCGTTGGCGCTGATCTCGTTGATGCCACCGCTGCGCGCCAGGGCGTCGGTGAGGGTCAGGCGCTCATTGCCCAGCGGAATATTGCCAGGACGAATGACCTGCCCCATAACGGCCACAGCCTGATTCTCGGCGCTTGGCACGTGCAGGATATCACCCGGCTGCAGCAGGCGATTCTGGCGCATGTCGCCGTTGCGCATCAGCTCATAGAGCGAAATCTGTTCCTGACGCCCGTTACGATTCAGGTAGATAGAGTGCCAGTTGGCACCCGGGTTGGCACTGCCCACCTGGCTGATGGCATCCACCAGGGTCAGCGGCACGCTGGTGATCGGCAACGTCTTGGGTTCGCTGACTTCGCCGCTGAGGTAGACCTTCTGGGCGTTATAGGCCGCCACGCTGACCTCGATCTGCGGCTCGGTGATAAAGGCGGCGAGCCGCCGAGTCAGTTCGCGGCGAATCTCATCGACCGTCTTGCCCTCGGCGTTCACTCGGCCGATATAAGGGTAGAAAAAAGTGCCGTCCGCCTGCACCCGATTGCCCACTTCCGCGGCACTGCGGTCGGTGCCACCGGGGTTGGTCAGCTCGGGGTGGTCGTAGACGATGATGCTGAGCACATCCCCGGGGCCGACGCGATACTCATAGGCAGCCAGCGCCGCATTGAGCTCGTCACTCATGGGGTGACCCGCGGGCGCCGGCTGCCAGCTGGACACCAGGCCAGGCGTGATCGGCTCGATACTCACCAGTTCATCGATCGGTGCGGTATCGCTCTGATAGGTCATGTGGCTGCCAGGAGCCAGAGAGCAGCCGGCCAGCAGGGCCATGGAGGCCAGGCCAAGGGCCGCGAGGCGCTGTCGGGAATGGCGCATAGTGCACTCTCTCATCTGTGAATCGGTCAGTACCGTCGCGCTGGCCGCTAAGTCGCCGTCGGCGCTCGGTACCGCTGCTGTTCCGTAGCAAGCATATCGGATCATGGGCCAGTGCGTGTCATATCAGCCGTGGATTCTAACCAGAAACCCCCCGCCAGTCATAGCGCCGCATCGCACCAACACCGGTATTACCTCTCACCATATTGGACTATGATGCTGCAGTGCGCCATCACGGAGCAAGCTCGCTCCGATAGCAGCATTCCGCTACCATCAGATAGATGGCCGATGTAACCTCATCCTTAGTACAAAAGGATGTTCTGCCACCCAACGCGTCGATGACTCAGGAGCGCTACCCATGACCCTTCCCAAGAAATCCGCCGCACTGCTTGCTATCGCCGGCATGCTGACCACGCCTCTCGCCTTCGCCCAGGATGCCAGCAACGACATGGACGCCGAGGACAACGTGACCTTCGAAAGCCAGGCGGGCGACCAGACCACCGGCAACCCCTCCTTCGCAGCAGGCCTGCAGGAGGCCACCGGTCTGACCGGCGCTCAGCTGGGTGCCATCGGTGCCGTGGTGGTCATCGGTGCCGTGGCGGCCGCCAACAGCTCAAGCTCCACGACCGGCACCAACTGAACGCCGTGTCATGAGCGTTATCTCCGCGAAAGGAACTCGTGGCCGTCGCGGCTTGTTCGCCGCTGCCGCTGCCCTGTTGTTGTCGGGTTGCGCCAGCGGCGAACTCTCGCCTCTGGGCAGCTCCCTGCAGGGGGTGGTGCCGGGTCTGTCATCAGGTCCGGCGCCCGCCGAGCGCGCCGCCGAGCTACCCTATGCGTCACTGCTGCTCGATACCCGAGAGCGCAGCGGCCTGATCGTGCTAGGTGCGGAGAGCGGCCGCCATACACTGTGGCCTACAGGCCAGCAGGGCGCCATCTCCCTCTACCAGGATGGCCTGAACGCCACAGCAGGCTTCTCCGACGACCTGCTGAGCCTTAGCTACCATTCCTATTCAACACAACCCGCCTCCGGCCCGGCACAGGCAGCGCACGGTGACAACCCAAGGGCTGCCGATGCTGCCACGTTAACGCCTTGGCAGCAGGACACTCCCGTGCATTACGCCATCGAAAGCTATTCGCAGGGCGCCAACGGCGACGTTCGTCTCAACCGCGGCAAGGCGCAGTTGAGGTGCGCCGCAGCCGAGCCCTATCCGCTCCCCCTGGGTGAACGCCGCCTTGAACACTGCACCGAACAGGTGCGCTGGGAGACAGGGGAGCAAAGCGTGTCGCACTTCTACCGCTCACCCGAGACGCGCCGCCTGTGGGCCGCCGAGGTGACCCCCTGGCCAGGCGCGGCACGCATTCGCTGGGAGGTTGCCCGCGCATGGTGGTAATACGTCGACACATTCGTCGGTACCTGGCCGCCATGGGCGTTGCCATGCTGCTGCCGGGGGCCGCCCATGCGGATGCGCCCGGCGCCTTGAGCGACGCCTGGCTGCGCGGCCTGGCCCAGCAGCAGGAGGCAGTCGCCTGGAGCCACGCGGTCGTGGCACGAAAGGAGACCCGAGAGCGCTTGCCACAGCATCAGCGCCGCCTGGTGGCGGAGCTGGATACTCTGGTAGCCAGCGCACGCCTGGCAGGTGCCGGCCAGCTAGGCCAGGGCCTTGCCGAGTGGCGTGCCCAGGTGGCCCAGGCCGGCCAAGATACCTTGCGTACGCCGGGGCGCCACGACCTGCCCTGGATCGCCGCCGACCTGCGCCGCGATCTGCCTCTCTCCCAGGTAGCACACTTCGGGCTGTGCACCCCACCCAGCTGGGTAGAGGTATGGCACCACCGTGGGATCACCCGCGTTGACTGGCAGCCCGCCATGACGCTGCGCGATGCCGTCGAAAGGCTGCCCCAGGCCGCCTGGGCATCGGCCAACCAGGCCGTCGTGATCACCCCGACAGGCAAGCGCCTATCGAGAGGCGTGGCGACCTGGAACCGCGAAACCGCCGCGCTTGCACCGGGCAGCCGCATCATGCTCGCTCTGCCGGAGGCCCAGGGCCTGCGCACGGCTCTGCCCTTTCCCGGCACCGTGGAAGAGGCGAGCTGGGTGAATCGCGAGCTGCCGGAATTTCTCGCCACCCGCCTACCGGCAGACCAGTGCACGCTTTGGAAACCTTGATCAAAAAAAGCCCGCCAGAGCAAAAGGAAAAGGGACGCATGAAACCCACGCAGCTTGTGTTCGCACCGTCTGGGGCCAGCCCCCAGAATCGACTTCGGAACCTGATCGGCCTTAAGGGTCTGACCCCGGTAGCCCTGGCCGTCCTCTCGGCTTCACCGGCCATGGCGGACGGCCTCGCCGGTGAGCTCGGCGCGGGCCAGAGCGACTTTGGCGGCGTAGGCATCATGCAGACGCCTACCGCCCGCATGGCGCCGGAAGGCACCATGAGCGTGAGCTGGAGCCGCACCCAGCCCTACCGCCGCTATAACGTCTTCTTCCAGCCCACCGCCTGGTTCGAGGGGGGCTTTCGCTACGTAGAGGTAGAAAACCGCGAATTCACTGCGGCCGGCGACGGACGGGCAAACCTTGACAAGGGCTTCGACATGAAGCTGCGCCTACTCGAAGAGACACGCTATTGGCCACAGGTGGCACTGGGCTTTCGCGATGTGGGCGGCACGACGCTGTTTGGCGCCGAGTACCTGGCGGCCAGCAAGCGTCTGGGCGATGTCGACCTGACCCTGGGCCTCGGCTGGGGCTATCTGGGCAACTACAGCGATGTCAGCTCGCCCTTCGGCTGGATCGACAGCAAGCTGGATGAGCGCCCGCGGCGCTCCGGCGGCAGCCAGGGCGGCGAGTTCGCGCTGGACTCGCTGTTCCGGGGCCCCATGGCGCTGTTCGGCGGCGTGGAGTGGCAGACGCCTTGGGATCGGCTGATCCTGCAGGCGGAACTGGAGGGCAACAACTATGCCAATGAACCCCAGAACAACGACCAGGATCGCGACAGCCGCGTGAACCTCGGGGCACGACTCGCCGTCACCGACAACTTCGAACTGCGCACGGGCTGGCAGCGCGGCAACACGGCCATGGCCGGCGTCAGCTACAACATCGACCTGGCCGGCCTGCGCCAGGTCAAGAACGACCCGGCGCCAATGCCCATCGATGCGCCGCCCCGCGATAGCTGGAGCACGGTAGCCGGCGAGCTGGAGAGTAACGCCGGCATGCGCGTTGCCCGCATCAGCCAGGACGGCTCACACCTCCGGGTCGAGGCAGAGCCCACCACCTTTCGTCACCTCGGCCAGAGCGAGGGGCGCGCGGGCCGCATTCTGCATGCCCAGGCCGACGAAGGGGTCGACCAGTTCCGCTATACCTGGTACAGCCGCGGCATGCCGCTGCGCGAAGACGTGCACCCCCGCGACAGCTTCGTCGCGGCGGCACGCAGCGAAAGCGCTGAAGAGGCGCACCTGCACAGCCTCTATGCGCATGCCAGGCTCGACGTGCCCGACGGCGAGACTCTCTATCGCGGCCGGGCAAGTGGATTCGACTGGGGCGTTGGTCCCCGCCTTGATCAGAACTTCGGTGGTCCAGACGGCTACCTGTTTCGCCTGATGGCCGTCGCCGACGCCGAGTACCGCACCGATGCCAACGGCTGGTTCTCGGGCGAGCTCGCCTGGACGGTATGGGACAACCTGGACGACTACGAATACATCGCCGACTCCCAGCTACCCAGGGTACGTACCTTTATCGGGGACTACCTGGCCGAGTCCAGCCTGGGTATCGAGAACCTCCAGTACACCCGTACGGCACGCCTGGGCGACAACTGGTATGCCATGGGCTATGGCGGTCTGCTGGAGATGATGTATGCAGGCGCGGGCGGCGAACTGCTCTACCGCCCCTTCAACAGCCCGCTGGCACTCGGCGTGGATGTGAACTGGGTCCGGCAGCGTGATTTCGAGCAGCGCTTCGACCTGCGCGACTACGAGACCTGGACCGGGCATGCTACGGCATACATCGACACCGGCATCGAAGATATCCTGGCCAAGGTAAGCCTGGGCCGCTACCTGGCACGCGACTTCGGCGGCACCCTGGACCTTTCCCGGGAGTTTGCGTCGGGCGTGCGTATTGGCGCCTGGGGCACCTGGACAGATGCCGGCGATGACTTCGGCGAAGGCGGCTTCGACAAGGGGCTTTATCTGTCGATGCCTTTCGACGCGCTATTCACCCGCTCCAGCCGCGACCGCGCCGAGCTCGACTGGCGCCCGCTTACCCGCGACGGCGGCGCTGCGCTCAACCGTCGCTATGAACTGTTCGACCTCACCGAAGAGCGCGAGATGGGCCGCTACTGGGACGACTACCACCGCACCTGGCAGTAGTCTCCCCCGGCCTCTCACTCGGGGTCAGACCCTTAAGGCAACTTGGCTAAGTTGGCTTAAGGGTCTGACCCCGAAGCGTGAGGGTCTGACCCCGAAGCGTGCTTAGAACGCGGCGATCTCGTCGGCGGTGAGTTCGCGCCATTCGCCTTCGGGCAGGTCGCCGAGGCTCAGGGGGCCGATGGACTCCCGGTGCAGGGCGACCACGTGGTTGCCGACGGCGGCGAACATCCGCTTCACCTGGTGATACTTGCCTTCAAAGAGGGTGAGCTCGGCGACGTTCGGTTCGCGCATGGCGAGCTCCGCCGGGCGGGTGGGGCTCTCCTCGCCGTCGAGCAACACCCCCTCGGCGAAGGCCTCGACAACGCGCGCCAGGGCCTCCCCCGCAAGCGGCTCATCCAGGGTGACCCGGTAGACCTTGCCGCAGCGGTGCTTCGGGGAGGTGACCCGGTGGGACCACTGGCCGTCATCGGTCAAGAGCACCAGGCCGGTGGTGTCCACGTCCAGGCGCCCCACCGGCTGCAGGCGCTCCACCTTGGGCAGATCGATCAGGTCGATGGCCCGCGGATAGAGGGTGCGCCGGGCGGTGCACTCCACCCCGGCGGGCTTGTGCAGCATCAGGTAGCGCAGCCCCACCAGGGCCAGGGGCTCGTCGTTCCAGGTGACCCGGCTCGCCTCGCCGACCTGGGTGGCGGGGTTCTTGATGACCTCGCCATCGACGCTGACCTCGCCGCGGTGCATCGCCTTCTTGGCCAGGCTGCGGGTAAGTTCGGTGGTCTCGGAGAGAAAACGATCCAGGCGCATCAGAAGCCGACTCCGTCGGAAAGGGTGAAGTGGTCGGCGTCGCGCCAGGCGGGGAACTTCTCGCGGAAGGCCCTGAGCTCGCCGAGGGACAGGGTGCCGGTCCTGACGAAGGCGGCGCCCTCGGGCTCGTCGATCAGCGCCTCGCCCTTGGCGTCGATCAGCATGGAGTCGCCGGCATAGGGCAGTCCCTTGGCGTCCTCGCCGACGCGGTTGACGCCGATGACGGGGCAAAGGTTCTCGATGGCGCGGGCCTGGAGCAGGATGCGCCAGGGGTGGCGGCGCGGGGCCGGCCAGTTGGCCACGCAGAGCAGGGCGTCGTACTCGAAGTGCTCGTCTGCCGCGGGCTGCTGGCGCAGCCAGACCGGGAAACGCAGGTCGTAGCAGACGCTGAGCAGGATCCGGAACCCCTTGAGCTCGACGATCACCCGTTCGTGGCCCATGGCGTAGCGCTCGTGCTCGCCGGCCATGCGGAAGAGGTGGCGCTTGTCGTAGGTGGCAAGCGACCCGTCCGGCCGCGCCCACACCAGGCGGTTGAAGTAGTCGCCGCCCTCCACGACCGCCACGCTGCCGGTGACCACGCAGCCGCGCTGCCAGGCCTGCTCGCGCAGCCAGGCCACGGTGCGGCTCTCCTCCATGGGCTCGGCCATCTCCCGGGAGTTCATGGTGAAGCCGGTGGCGAACATCTCCGGCAGCACGATCAGGTCGGTGTCGGCCTGGCCGAGCTCACCCAGGGTCTCCTCCAGCATCCGGCAGTTGGCCTCGGGGTCTTCCCAGCGCAGGTCGCACTGCACCAGGGTGGTTCTCAGCTCGCTCATGGTGGCTCCCTTCTTCTGTGGTCGGCGCACGGGCCCAGCCTATCCCAGGCCGGGCGGGGCGTCATCCGCGAGGAGCGGATGGCGGCAAAACCGATAGCCTGCTAGTTTAGCCCCTTCGCCCACACAGTTCTCCGCCTTCCGAGCCCACCCATGTCGACCCGCACCTCCGCCGCCCCAGCCCCCTCACCGGACAGCAGCCCCGCCCAGGGCGTCGCCTTCGGCCTGACCGCCTACATCCTGTGGGGCTGCTTCCCGCTCTTCTTCGCCCTCTTCGACGGCGTGCCGGCCTTCGAGATCCTGATCCACCGGATCCTCTGGTCCTGCCTCTTCCTGGCGGGCCTGGTCACCCTGCTGGGGCGCTGGGCGCCGATCCGCGAGGCACTGGCCAACCCCGGGCGGCTCGGGCGGGTGCTGGGCTGCGCCCTGCTGATCGCGCTCAACTGGGGGCTCTACATCTATGCGGTGGAGACCCGCCACGTGCTGCAGGCGAGCCTCGGCTACTTCATGACGCCGCTGGTCAATGTGGCGCTCGGCATGCTGGTGCTGCGCGAGACCATGCACCGCCTGCAGGCGGTGGCCGTTGGGCTCGCCGCCGCGGCCATCCTGATCCAACTGGTGGTGCTGGGCCAGCTGCCCTGGATCAGCCTGGCGCTGGCCTTCTCCTTCGGTACCTACGGCCTGCTGCGCAAGCAGGTGCCCCTGGACGGCCTCTCCGGGCTCTTCGTGGAGACCCTGCTGCTGCTGCCCCTGGGCCTGCTGGCGCTGGGCTGGCTGGTGCAGGTCGACCTTTCGCACTTCCTGGGCGATACCCGCACCACCCTGCTGCTGGTGGCCAGCGGGGTGATCACCGCCCTGCCCCTGCTCGCCTTCGCCGGCGCCGCCCGGCGGCTGCGCCTGGCGACCCTGGGCTTTCTGATGTACATCAACCCCAGCATCCAGTTCCTGATCGCCCTCGTGGTATTCGGCGAGCCGCTCTCCGCGGTGGAGCTTGGCACCTTCGCGCTGATCTGGACGGGTCTGGCGCTCTACTCCTGGTCCGCCTGGCAGGGGCGAGTGAGGGCGGCGGCCTAGGAGGCACCGCCCCGGAGCCCTGCGGGCTCCCTTCGCCGAGCGGAGCTCAGCTCCTACCCGTCAGATCAGCGCTGGCTAGCGGCCAGGGCCTGGTCGAGATCGGAGAGGATATCGTCGATATGCTCGATGCCGATGGAGAGGCGCACCATATCGGCGGTGACCCCGGCCCGGGCGAGCTCCTCGTCGTTGAGCTGGCGGTGGGTGGTGGCGGCGGGAATCGACGAGCAGCTCTTGGCGTCGCCGATGTTGACCAGCCGCAGGATCATGCCGAGGGCGTCGTAGAAACGCGCCCCCGCCTCGCGGCCGCCCTTGATGCCGAAGCTGAGGATCCCCGAGGCGCGGCCCCCCATGTACTTCTCGGCCAGGGCGTGGTCCTTGTGGCTCTCGAGGCCGGCATACTGCACCCAGGTCACGGCGTCGTGGCCCTGCAGGAACTCCGCCACCCGCTGGGCGTTGTCGCAGACCCGCTCGATGCGCAGCGCCAGGGTCTCGAGCCCCTGCAGCAGCTGCCAGGCCGCCTGGGCGGAGAGCGCGGCTCCCATGTTGCGCAGCGGCACCACTCGCGCCCGGCCGATGAAGGCCGCTTCGCCCAGGTCCCGGGTGTAGCAGACCCCATGGTAGGAGACGTCCGGCTGGTTGAGCAGCGGGAAGCGCTCGGCGTGCTCCGCCCAGGGGAACCTGCCGGAATCGACGATCACACCGCCCACGGTGGTGCCGTGGCCGCCGATGTACTTGGTGGCGGAGTGGACGACGATATCGGCGCCGTGCTCGATGGGGCGCCACAGGAAGGGGGTGGGCACGGTGTTGTCGACGATCACCGGCACGCCGTGGCGGTGGGCCAGTTCGCACAGCGCCTCCATGTCCACCACGCCGCCGGAGGGATTGCCGACGCTCTCGCAGAAGACCGCCTTGGTGCGGGCATCGATCAGCCCCTCGAGGCCGGCCAGGTCATCCTTGTCGGCGAAGCGCACTTCGATGCCCTGGCGCGGCAGGGTGTGGGCGAAGAGGTTGTAGGTGCCGCCGTAGAGTTCGCTGATGGAGACGATGTTGTCGCCGGCCTCGGCGATGGTCTGGATGGCGTAGGTGATGGCCGCCATGCCGGAGGCCACGGCGAGCCCGGCGATGCCCCCCTCCAGCGCCGCCACCCGCTGCTCCAGCACCGCGCAGGTGGGGTTCATGATCCGCGAATAGATGTTGCCCTCGACCTTGAGGTCGAAGAGGTCGGCGGCATGCTGGGCGCTGTCGAAGGAGAAGGAGGTGGTCTGGTGGATCGGCACCGCCACCGAATGCTGGTCGTCGGGCGCATAGCCGTGGTGGAGGGCGAGGGTTTCGCGTTTCATGGCGTGTCCTTGCAGGTTGTTGTGAGAGAGAGGCGCATTTCACCTGATGCTAACCAACTCTGAACGCCACCACTAATATCGTTTAGTCTCTAGGGATATTCCCACGGCGAAAGAAGAACGGATGCTCAAGCGCTATCTGCCGATACTGGCCTGGCTGCCCCACTACCACCGCCGCCTGCTCGGCGCCGACCTGCTGGCCGGGATCATCGTCACCGTGATGGTGATCCCCCAGTCCCTGGCCTATGCGCTGCTTGCCGGCCTGCCCGCCGTGGTGGGGCTCTACGCCAGCATCCTGCCGGCGGTGCTCTACGCCCTGCTCGGCACCAGCCGCACCCTGGCGGTGGGGCCGGTGGCGATCATCGCCCTGATGACCGGCGCCGCCCTCTCCGGGGTGGCCACCCCCGGCAGCCCGGAGTACCTCCAGGCGGCCCTGGTGCTGTCGCTGCTCTCCGGCCTGATGCTCACCGCCATGGGCCTGCTGCGTCTGGGCTTCTTCACCAACTTCCTGAGCCACCCGGTGATCGCCGGCTTCCTCTCCGCCTCGGGGCTGCTGATCGCCGCCAGCCAAATCGGGCACCTGCTGGGCCTGGAGGCCAGCGGCTACACCGCCACCACCCTGGTGGCCAACCTGGTCGGCCAGCTGGGGCAGGTGCACTGGCCCACCCTGGCGCTGGGGGGCGGCGCCCTGCTCTTCCTGCTCGCCAGCCGCCGCCACGCCAAGGCGCTGCTCAGGCGCCTGGGGCTCGCCGACGCCAGCGCCGCCCTGCTGGCCCGAGCCGCCCCGGTGCTGGCCGTGGTAGTGACCACCGGGCTAAGCTGGCAGCTGGGGCTCGCCGAGCGGGGCGTGGCGGTGATCGGCGCGGTGCCGAGCGGGCTGCCGCCGCTGACCCTGCCGGGCTTCGACGGCTCGCTCTGGTATGCGCTGCTGATCCCGGCGCTCCTGATCAGCGTGGTGGGCTTCGTGGAGTCGATCTCCATGGCCCAGATGCTGGCGGCGCGGCGGCGCCAGCGCATCTCCCCCAACCAGGAGCTGGTGGGCCTGGGCGGCGCCAACCTGGCCGCCGCCTTCACCGCCGGCATGCCGGTGACCGGCGGGCTGTCGCGCACCGTGGTCAGCGACGAGGCCGGCGCCCAGACCCCCATGGCCGGGCTCTTCACGGCGCTCGGCATCGGCCTGGTGACGCTGGCCTTCACCCCGCTGCTCTACCATCTGCCCATCGCCACCCTGGCGGCCACCATCACCGTGGCCGCCCTGACCCTGGTGGACATTCCCATGATCCGCCAGACCTGGCGCTACTCCCGGGCCGACTTCTCGGCCATGGCGGTGACCATCGTCCTGACCCTGGTGGAGGGGGCCGAGGCCGGCATCATCAGCGGCGTGCTCCTCTCCATCGCCCTCTTCCTCTACCGCACCAGCCGCCCCCACAGCGCCATCGTGGGGCTGATCCCCGACAGCGAGCACTTTCGCAGCGTGACCCGCCACGAGGTGGAGACCCTGAGCCACGTCGCCTTCCTGCGCATCGACGAGAGCCTTTACTTCGCCAACGCCCGCTACCTGGAGGACACCGTCCACGCCCTGGTGGTACGCCGCCCGGGGCTCGAGCATGTGGTGCTGATCTGCTCGGCGGTGAACCTGATCGACGCCTCGGCCCTGGAGAGCCTCGACGCCATCAACGCCCGCCTCAAGGAGTCCGGGGTGACCCTGCACCTGGCCGAGGTGAAGGGCCCGGTGATGGACCGGCTCAAGCGCAGCGACTTCCTCGACGATATCACCGGGCGGGTCTTTCTCAGCACCTACGCCGCCTGGCAGGCGCTGGGGGCATCCTCTAACCCGCGCAGCTGACTCGCCGACATCGCCTCCTGCCTTAGACATTGGTCTGGCAGCGCACACCGCTTCCGCTCTGCAAATGCCCAGCCCACGCCTCTTTCCCCTTCCCCCCGCCCACGGCGGGATCACCATCTCCCGGGATGACGTTGACACCGCCGTTGCCCCTTCCCTAGTATCGATAGCGCATTCGAAACACAATACCGCACAGCAGAACAATATCGATACTTCCAGGAGCTCGTTATGCGTCCACTCACTCGCCGATTCGCCCTCGCCAGCCTTCCTTTCGCCTTGCTGGGCAGCAGCATCGCGATAGCCAACGAGGTCAATCTCCCACGAACCATGGCGTGGACCGCCTACGGCACCAACTCCAGCGGTTATGCCCAGGCCGTGGCTATCGGAAACATGCTGCAGTCCAACTACGGTACCTCGGTCAGGGTGCTGCCCGGAGACAACGACGTCTCGCGCATGACGCCGCTGAAGCAGGGACGAGTCGATCTCTGCGCCTGCGGCATTGCCAGCTACTATGGCGTCGAGGGAGTGATGATGTTCGCCCATCCCGACTGGGGCCCTCAGCCCATTCGCCTGTTAACCACGTCTACCGCCACCTTCGGCCTCTCTCTTGCGGTAGCCGGTGACCTGGAGGTTGAAACCCCGGCGGACCTGCGCGGCAAGCGGGTCGCCTACATCCGCGGGGACGACGCCCTCAACATAGGCACCGAGGCCTATCTGGCCTTCGGCGGCCTGACCTGGGATGACGTTGAACGCATCGACTATCCCGGCTACGGCCGCTCCTTTGACGGCATCATCGCCGGCAACGTCGACGCCTCCTTCACCACCACCGTCACCCCTCCCGCCCAGCAGCTCGCCAGCAGCCCCCGCGGCATCAGCTGGCCGGTGCTCGATCCAGACGACAAGGAGGCGTGGGAGCGCATGCAGACGGTAGCCCCCTATTTCCGCCCCCATGTCGTCACTTCCGGTGCCGGCGGCATCAGTGCCGACAACCCCGTCGACAGCGCCAGCTACCCCTACCCCATCGTGGTGGGCAACGCCGATCTCGACGATGACATTGCCTATGGTCTGATCCGCGCCCTGCAGGATAACTATGACGACTACAAGGATAACGCTCCCGGAGCCGTCGGCTACGCCCTGGAGTATCAGGATCTGCAGTGGGTGATCCCCTTCCACGATGCCGTCGTGGACTACTACGAGGAGATCGGCGTCTGGACCGAAGAGATGCAGGCTCATCAGGAGCAACTGGTCGAGCGTCAACAGGTGCTGCTGGATGCATGGAGTGCCTTCCTTGAGGACGCCCCCAGCGACGAGGACACTTTCCGTGAGGCGTGGATGTCCGCTCGGGCAGCGGCGCTGACCAACTCCGGTTTCAACCCCGTCTTCGAATGACACCTCCCGGGCGGCTCAGGCCGCCCCCAGCTTTCTGGACGCTACCATGACCCATACTGCTGACCACAACGGCACCCAGCAGGCCAAGGAGAAGATCCGCCAGATGCGGACCTTACCTCTGCCACTACGCTGGATTCCCGGCGCCGTGACGGTGGCCCTGCTGCTGATGACCCTGGACTACCTTTTCAATCTCGGCTACTTGACCTTCATCACCGGACTGGAAACCCAGTTCTACTATGCGGTGGTGGCCCTTCTGTTGCCGCTGATCTATCTGCTCTGGCCTCTGACGCCGGCCGGCCAGTATCGCCCTATTCCCTGGTACGACTACCTGCTCAGCGCCGTGACTCTGGTGGTCAGCGGCTACTTCGTAATCAACGCCGCCTCCATCCTGGAGCGGGGCTGGGCCTTTGCGGCTCCGGATACCGCTCTATGGGTCAGCTATGCCTGGTGGCTGCTGATTATCGAGGCGGCACGCCGTGCTGGCGGCTGGCCCATCGCCTTGATCGTTACCCTCTTTTCACTCTACCCCTTGGTAGCCGACGTGATGCCGGGGCCCATTCAGGCCTTTCCTTCATCGCTCTCGGAAACGGCCATGTACCACACCATGAGCACCGAGAGCATCATGGGCATCCCGCTGCAGGCCTTCGCCGGCCTGGTGATAGGCTTCCTGGTATTCGGGGTAGTGCTGCAGAAAAGCGGCGGTGGCAAGTTCTTCATCAACTTGGCTTTCGCCCTGCTCGGCCATGTGCGGGGTGGCCCGGCCAAGGTATCGATCTTCTCCAGCGGCCTGATGGGCTCGATGAGTGGCAGCGTGATCAGCAACGTGCTGACCACGGGCGTGCTGTCGATACCCGCCATGCGGCGCATCGGCATGAGCCGCTCCTTCGCCGGCGGAGTGGAGGCCTGCGCCTCCACCGGTGGGGTACTTATGCCACCGGTGATGGGTGCTACCGCCTTCGTCATGGCGATGTTTCTCGACGTGCCCTATTCCGCTGTAGTCCTGGCCGCCATCATCCCGTCGATCCTCTATTTCCTCGGCCTGTTCATTCAGATTGATGCCTACGCCGCAAGAAACGACATCAAGGGGCTGCCAACAGTCGAGTTGCCGTCACTCTGGCAGACGCTGAAGGAAGGCTGGTACTTCATCTTTGTTTTCGCGCTGCTGGTCTGGATGTTGCTGGTGATGCAACGCGAGGCCGTTGCACCTTTCTACGCCACCGCTCTCTTGCTTGTCCTCAACCAACTCTCTAAGCACAACCGCTGGGGATTGCAGGATCTCGGTGATGCGCTATCCAGTTCGGCCAAGCTGTTCGCCGAGCTGATCGCCATCCTGGCCGGGGTCGGCATGCTGGTGGGCGCGCTCTCCATGACGGGGCTATCAGGCACCATCGCCAACGACTTCATCCATCTCGCCGGTGGCAGCATTCCGTTGCTGCTGATCATGGGTGCCCTGACCAGCTTTGTACTGGGTATCGGCATGACCGTTACGGCCGCCTACATCTTCCTGGCGGTAGCCCTGGCGCCAGCCCTGATCCAAGGTGGCGGCCTCGACCCGATGGCGGTGCATCTGTTCATACTCTACTGGGGCATGCTCAGTTTCATCACGCCGCCGGTGGCGCTGGGCGCCTTCGCCGCCGCTACCGTCGCCGGCGCCCGACCGATGTCGACCGGGCTGCAGGCCATGCGTTTGGGCAGTGTGATCTACTTCATTCCCTTCCTGTTCGTGCTCAACCCGGCGTTGATCATGCAAGGCGAGCCGCTGAAAATCGCGCTGGTATTCGTGCAGGCACTGGTGGGCATCGTGCTGTTCGCCGCGGCGATGCAAGGCTACCTGATCGGGGTCGGTCGACTGGGCCATGGCGCCATCCAAGAAACGGTAATCCGAGCCCTGGTAATGGTCTCGGGACTCACCCTGGCCTTGCCCGGTGGCGGCATGGTGCCGCTGACCCACGTCGAACTGCTCGGCATCTCGTTGGCCGCCCTGCTGCCCGGCATCGCGCTTGCTCGCCTTAGCCAGCGCCACCATCAGCGTTCGCTGACCACGCACCTTTAACTCAACTATCGAGGATACTTATGAGCACAAGAACAACCTTCTCCTTTGTCCTCAGCGTCGCTGCGGGTGTTCTCATCACGAGCAACGTCAGCGCCATGCCCAGCACGCTCAACTGGACCGCCTACGGCACCGGCACCAGCGGCCATGCACAGATCATGGCGATTAGCCAGCTGCTGCAGAGGCAGCACGGCACGCAGTCCCGCGTCATTCCTGGTGAAAACGACACCATGCGCATGACACCGCTAAAAACGGGCCGTGTGGATCTGTGCGCCTGCGGCATAGCCAGCTACTACGGTTCCGAAGGTGTCATGATGTTCGCCGGGCCCGACTGGGGCCCGCAGCCCATTCGCGTGATTTCAACTTCGATGGCCAGCTTTGGGTTAGGCATGGCGGTGGCAGGCGACGTCGAGATGGCGTCCATCGACGACCTCAAGGGTAAGCGGCTGGCCTACCTGCGTGGCGATGACGCGCTGAATAAAGCCGCCGAAGCCTACCTTGCGTTCGCCGGATTGACGTGGGACGACGTCGAGCGCGTCGATTTCCCCGGTTACAACGCTGCCTTCGACGGCATCATCAGCGGTCGCGCCGATGCCGCGATCACCACCACGGTGACGCCCGCCGCCCAACGGTTGGCCGCCAGCCCGCGCGGCTTGCAGTGGCCGGAGCTTCCTGCCGATGATGACGCCGGCTGGGCGCAAATGCTGGACGTGGCGCCCTATTTCCAACCCCACGATGTCAGCTCTGGCGCGGGCATTGACGCCGCGCAGCCGCTTGCTAGCGCCAGCTACCCCTACCCGATCATAGTGAGCAACGCCGACTTGGCCCCAGAAACGGTTACTGGCTTGATCACCACGCTGGTGGAGTCGTTTGACGACTATAAGGACAACGCCCCCGGGGCCAGTGGCTATGCGCTTGAGAATCAAAACATGACCTGGGTCGTGCCTTTCCACGACGCCGTAGTGACGTACTACAAGATAATCGGTGTGTGGAGCGATGACATGGAGGCGCACCAAAACAGCTTGGTCGAGCGGCAACAACTGCTGATAGACACCTGGGAGGCGTATCGAGCCGATGCGCCGGAAGAGGAAGCGGCGTTTATCGACGGCTGGATGGAAACGCGGCGGACCACCTTGCAAGACGCTGGGTTAAATCCCGTTTTCTAAGCTCTCTCGACATGACTGAACGTCCCTACGAAGGCCGCCTGTGGGCGGCTTTCTGTTTAGTATGTCCGTTCCGCAATGCAAAATCACGTTTTGAATTATTGACTCTCTTGGCGTCTTTCGCCATGATCAGTAAATTCCGGATTGCAATCGAATATTCCACTTAGCGAAACACGGAGCCACTATGAGCGTTCACTACCAGCGACATGGCGAGGTCGGCGTCATCAGTATCGCTAACCCGCCCGTCAACGCGTTGGGTCAAGTGGTGCGTAGCGGTTTGGTCAGCGCCCTTGAAGAGGGCTTGGCCGACCAACAGGCCAAGGCATTGGTGGTGATGGCAGAGGGACGCACCTTCATTGCCGGGGCCGACATACGTGAATTTGGTAAGCCCCCCCAAGCGCCGCTGCTACCGGAAGTGATTTCGCAGCTGGAAGCGTGCACCAAACCGCTCATCGCCTCGCTACACGGCACCGCGCTGGGTGGCGGCTTGGAAGTCGCACTGGGTTGCCACTATCGCGTCGCCCTGCCAGGCACTCGCGTCGGCTTGCCGGAAGTGAAACTGGGGCTACTCCCGGGCGCTGGGGGGACGCAGCGGCTGCCCCGACTGGTAGGCGTGGAACGTGCCCTGGACATTATCACTAGTGGCCGCTTCGTCGAGGCCGCTGAGGCACGTGATATCGGCATCATCGATGCCATCAGCGATGCCCAGACGCCGCTGGCGGCAGGGTTGGCTGCGGCTGAAGGGGTCCTGTCAGGTCAGCGACCCACCCGCATCACCGGGCAGTTACCTGCCCCAGAGACAAACGCCCAGGCCATTGACGCGATGCGGGAAAAGCTAGAAATGACACAGCCCGAGCTGTTTTCACCGTTTCGCATCGTGGAAGCTGTCGACGCATCCACGAAAGCAGCGTCGCTGGAAGAGGGGTTGCGTCAGGAGCGGGAACTGTTCCTGGCCTGCATGGACTCACCGCAGCGTGCAGGGCTGATTCACCTCTTTTTTGCCGCCAGAAGTCCCCACATGGTGCCTGGAGAAGAGAACGCTGCCCCGTTTGAGCATATTGCTCTGATCGGTGAGCATCCGCTGTTTGAAACGCTCCATCACGGAGCCCAACGCGCCAACGTTACGCTCTCTGATACCCCGACCGACCGCACCGAACTGTGCCTGCTCGCCCCTGGCGCGGAGGCAAGCGTCTGCCCTGCACAGGCCAGCACCGTGGCGCTGCAGTCCATCACCACGAGCGAGACCGCTGCGCCTCTCAGCCTTGTAATCGCCGAGCGCGGCGCCTTCCACGAGCTGGTGAATCAAGGCGCAAGTGGCACGACTCAGCAGCGGGCAGCGCTGACGCTCAAAGCCCTGCGGGTCAACGTGGTGGTAAGCAAGTCGCTTAGCGTGCTGAGCACCCTCTACAGTTCCGCGAAGCAAGCGCCTGCCAACGACACTCAGCAAACACTCGAGCAGGCGAGCCTGACCCTGGTAGAGCGAGGGGCCTGCTACCGCGAGAGCGATATCGACCTGCTGGCTGTCGAGGCTCTGAGCTACCCCCGCCACCTCGGCGGTCCCCTCCGCCAGGCCACCCTATCTGCATCCGCCATCTCGGAGACGTCCCCATGAACCTAACCTACAGTGCCGAGGAGCAGGCGTTCCGCCAGGAAGTACGCGACTTTCTCGCCACGTCACTCCCCGACGACATCCGCGAACGCGTGCGGCTCGGCCGTCGGCTCTCCGCCGATGACCACGTGCGCTGGCAGAATATTCTCAGTGAGCGCGGCTGGCTGGCCGCCAACTGGCCCGAGGCACACGGGGGGCCCGGCTGGGGCCCGGTGCAACGGCACATCTTCGACGAGGAGTGTGCCGCCGCCCATGCGCCGACCGTGGTGCCATTCGGTGTCAACATGGTCGCTCCTGTGATCATGAAATTCGGCAGCGAAGCGCAGCAGCGCCACTACCTGCCGCGCATCCTCGCCAACCGGGACTGGTGGTGCCAGGGCTACTCCGAGCCCGGGGCCGGCTCCGACCTGGCCAGCCTCAAGACCCGCGCCGTGCGCGACGGTGACCACTATGTCGTCACCGGGCAGAAGACATGGACCACCCTTGGGCAGCACGCCAACATGATGTTCTGCCTCGTGCGTACCGACCCGGACGCCAGGAAGCAGGCCGGCATCAGCTTTCTGCTGATCGACATGGCAAGTCCGGGCATCACGATACGCCCGATCATCACCCTCGATGGCGCCCACGAGGTCAACGAGGTCTTCCTCGACGAGGTCCGCGTGCCGGTGGCCAACCGCATCGGCGAGGAGGGACAGGGCTGGACCTGCGCCAAGTTCCTGCTAACCCACGAACGCACCGGCATTGCCGGGCTCGGCCACGCCAAGCAGGCACTGCGCCATCTCAAGTCGTTGGCCACCCGGATTCAGCATCGCGGGCGGCCTCTTCTCGAGCTGGCGAGTTTCCGCCAGAGGGTGGTAAAGGCCGAGCTCGAGCTGATGGCCCTGGAGGTCACCAACCTGCGGGTCATCGCAGCGGCCCGGGATGGCAGCGTGCCGGGAGCGGAGAGTTCGCTGCTCAAGGTGCGCGGCTCGGAGCTGCGCCAGGAGCTCAGTGACCTGACCCGCCGCGCCCTGGGGCCGGCCGCGCTGCCCTTCTTCCCCGACTTCCTGCATGGCGACGCCGAGCTCGACGATCCAGCCCTGGCCGAGAGCGCCGCCGGCGCCGCCCAGTACTTCAACCGCCGCAAGCTCTCGATCTATGGCGGTGCCAACGAGATCCAGAAGAGCATCGTTGCCAAGACGATCCTCGGCATGTAAGGAGCCGCCCATGGACTTTTCCCTGACCGACGAGCAGCGCATGCTCGCCGATACCCTCGACCGCCTGATTGCCGACCGGGTCACCCCCGCGCAGCGCCACGCCATGCTCGAGGCACCTGCCGATGAACCTTCGGCGCTGTGGCAGACCTTCGCCGAACTGGGGTTGCTGCACATGCCCTTCGCCGAGGAGGTCGGCGGCCTCGGCGGTGACGGCACCGACCTGATGCTCATCATGCAGGCCCTGGGACGCGGCCTGGTGCCCGACGCCTACCTGGCCGGCCTGGTGCTACCCGGTGATCTGCTGGCCCGGCTCGGCGATGCCGGGCAGCAGGCGCGCTGGCTGACCCCGCTGCTGGAGGGCGACCATCAGCTGGCACTGGCCTGGCAGGAGAACGACGCCCGCTACGATGCCCACGGCATCACCACCGCGGCGCGCCGGGATGGTGATGGCTGGCGCCTCGATGGCAACAAGCAGCTGGTGCTCAATGCCGCCTCGGCCGCCGCCCTGCTGGTCACGGCACGCCTCGACGACGGAGGCCTGGGCCTGTTCGTGGTCCCCGCCGACGCCACCGGCCTGTCGCGTCGCGACTACCGCACCATCGACGACCAGTCGGCCAGCGACCTGACCCTGGACGCCGTCTCGTTGGACGACGACGCCTGTCTCGGCCGGGACGCCGCCCAGGCCCTCGATGCCTCCCTGGCGCTCGGCCGCGCGGCGCTGTGTGCCGAGGCGGTCGGTGCCATGGAGGTCGCCTGCGAGCAGACCCTCGACTACCTCAAGGAGCGCCAGCAGTTCGGCACCCCCCTGTCGGCGTTCCAGAGCCTGCAACACCGCATGGTCGACATGCACCTGCACCTCGAGCAGGCCCGCTCCATGGCGATTCTCGCTGCCACCAGCCTCGACCTCCCTGCCGCCGAACGCGACTACCGCCTCGCCGCGGCCAAGGCCTACTGCGGTGAAGCGGCGCGCTTCGTCGCCGAACAGGCCATCCAGCTGCACGGCGGCATGGGCATGACCGACGAGTGCTACGTATCCCACTACGCCAAGCGCCTGGTGATGTTCGATCATTACCTGGGTGACGTCGATCACCACCTCGAGCATGTCAGCGACCACCTCGTCGACGTGGCCTGATCCCGGGTTTCAACAAAGGAGAATGCAGGTGGAAGAACAAGTCGAACGCGATTCCATGGATTTCGACGTGGTCATCGTCGGCGCCGGGCCTTCGGGCCTGTCGGCGGCCTGTCGGCTGATGCAGCAGGCGAGCGAGGCCGAACAGGAGCTGACCGTGTGCGTGGTCGAGAAGGGCTCCGAGGTGGGCGCGCATATCCTCTCCGGGGCCGTCTTCGAGCCCCGCGCCCTCCAGGAACTTTTCCCCGACTGGGAGGCCCGTGGCGCCCCGCTGACCACCCCGGCGATCCGCGACGAGCTCTACCTGCTCAAGGATGCCGAGAAGGCCCAGAAGCTGCCCAACGCCCTGGTGCCCAAGTCCATGCATAACACCGGCGGCGACATGCCCCGCTACGTGATCAGCGCCGGCAACCTCTGCCGCTGGCTGGCCGAGCAGGCCGAGGGCCTGGGCGTAGAAATCTTCCCGGGCTTCGCCGCCCAGGAGGCGATCGTCGAGGAGGGGGTGGTCAAGGGCATCCTGATCGGCGACATGGGCGTGGGCGCCGACGGCGAGCCCAAGGACAGCTACATGCCGGGCATGGAGCTGCGCGCCAGGTACACCCTCTTCGCCGAGGGCGCCCGGGGCCATATCGGCAAGCAGCTGATCCAGCAGTATGACCTCGACGCCGGCCGCGACCCTCAGCACTACGGCATCGGCTTGAAGGAGCTGTGGGACATCCCCGCCGAACAGCACGAGCCCGGCCTGGTCCTCCACGGCTCCGGCTGGCCGCTGGACAAGTCCACCCACGGCGGCTGGTTCCTCTACCACGCCGAGAACCAGCAGGTGGTGGTGGGCCTGATCATGGACCTCTCCTA